>Ga0307374_10003067_pt1 | contig 28986 bp, 30 predicted proteins | sample OX3MG_FD_202532 | JGI IMG/M metagenome (GOLD analysis project Ga0307374, IMG submission 202532) | Soil microbial communities from Risofladan, Vaasa, Finland - OX-3 | ecosystem: Environmental > Terrestrial > Soil > Coastal area > Acid sulfate soil | place: Finland: Risofladan, Vaasa | collected... | reverse complement strand
ACGCCCACACCGGCGCCCCGTCGGTCAGGCCGAGCTCGGCCATCGCCACCGCGGTGATCTCCGCGGTCACCGGGATCGGATCACCGAGGAGCACCCGGGCCCGGTCGCCCATCAGGTGCACCTCGGCCACCCGGGTGGACCAGGTGTTGCGCGGGCTCCCGCCGGGCGGCGCCAGGTAGAGGGCGATGTCCCGGGGCGCGATGACCGCCAGCATCTCGCCGATGGACGGGCCGACCGTCTCCAGGATGGTGCCGCCGTCCAGGATCAGGCCGGTCCCGTAGGCGCGGCCCCGGATGAGGTTGAGGCCCATCAGCTTGGCGACGTACCCGGTGCGGGGACGGGTGGTCACCTCTTCCAGCGTCCCCTGCTGCACCAGGCGCCCGGCTTCGATGATGACCAGCCGATCGGCGATGGCGGCGGCATCGAGCGGGTCGTGGGTCACCATGACGCACGACCCGCCGAACGACCGCAGCAGGTGGCGGAGCTGGTGCCGCAGCGAACCGCGGAGGCCGGCGTCCAGGGCGGCCATCGGCTCGTCGAGCAACAGCAGCTGCGGATCGGTGGCCATCGCCCGGGCCAGAGCCACCCGCTGGGCCTCTCCCCCCGAGAGTTGGCGGGGCTTGGCCAGTGCCTTGTCGGCCAGGCCCACCCGGTCGAGCCACTCGACGGCCTGTCGGGTCGCCTCGCCCTTGGCCACGCCCCGGTTCCGGGGTCCGAACGCGACGTTGGCCACCGCGGTGAGGTGGGGGAACAGCAGGTAGTCCTGAAACACCATCCCGCACGCTCGGTGTTCAGGTGGGATGAGGACGTTGGCGACGGGGTCGTCGAGCACCACACCGTCGAGCACGATCCGACCGCCGGAGAGCGGTTGGAGGCCGGCCAACGCTCGGAGCAGGGTGGTCTTGCCACTGCCGTTGGGACCCAGCACCGCCACCACCTCGCCGTCGGCCACGTCGAGGTGCAGTCGTTGGTCGAACGTCCCGAGGGTGACCTCCACCTCGCCGGAGAGGCTCACGGGCGGATGGCGCCCAGCCACCGACCCCGCAGCGACACCAGGACCACGATGGAGACGGCCAGGAGGGCCAGCGACAGGGCCACGGCCACGTGTTCGTTCTCCTGGAGGGCCAGGTAGACGGCCAGCGGGAGGGTCTGGGTCCGCCCCTGGATGTCGCCGGCGAAGGTGATGGTGGCACCGAACTCCCCGAGGGCCCGGGCCCAGGTGAGCGCCGTCCCCGCCACCAGGGAGGGGGCGATCATCGGGAGCGAGACCCGCCTGAACGTCGTCCACCGACCGGCGCCCAGGTTGGCCGCCGCGTCCTCGAATCGCCCGTCCAGCGAGCGCAGGGCCGCTTCCACCGTGATGATGAGGAAGGGCATGGCCACGAACGTCTCGGCCAGCACCGCGCCGGCGGTGCTGAAGGTGAACTGCACGCCGAACCAGTCATAGAGGGGCCGGCCGAGGATCCCGTCGCGGCCGAAGGCGAGGAGAAGCGCCACCCCGCCGACGACCGGCGGAAGCACCATCGGCAAGATGGTCATGGCCCGCACCAGGTTCCGTCCCGGGAACTCGGTTCGGGCCAGCACCCAGGCCAGGGGGACGCCGAACACCAGGGACAGCCCGGTGGCCCATGCCGAGCAGATGAGCGACAGTTTCAGCGCATCGACGGCAACCGGGTTGGTCAGGTCCGACCACAAGGTCGACCACGAGGCCTTGGTGAGCAACCCGATCAGGGGAACCGCCAGGAACGCCACCGTGACGGTGGCCATGATCAGAACGGAGAAGGGCGGTCGGAGGCTCCGGGTCCGGGTCCGGGTGGTCACGACGTCAGCGACTCAACCAGCCGGCAGGAAGCTGGCCGCCCGCAGCACCCGCTGGCCGGTCGGACCCAGGACATAGGCGATCCATGCCTGGGCCAACCTCGGATTACGGGTCCCCTTGACCACCGCGATGGGGTAGCTGGTGCTCACGTTCGTCGACGCCGGGATCGGGATGCCCACCCCCTGGCGGCCGACGGTCTTGGCGTTGGTCACGTAGACGATGGCGGCGTCGGCATCGCCGGTGGTGACTTCGGCCAGGGTGTGGTCCACGTCCGGGCCCAGGGTGACCTTGGAGGCGGGGAGTGTCACCCGGCTCTTGCCGAGCGCCTCGGCGGCGGCCGCCCCGCACGGCGCGCTGCTGACGCAGATCCCGACCACATGGGCCTTGGCCAGATCGGCCAGGGACTGGATGCCGAGGGGGTTCCCCGGCTTGACCACGATCTCCAGGTTGTTCCGGGCGAAGATCGCCGGCTGCCCGGAGATGTCCCCGGCCTGCTGCACCGTGGTCATGTTGGCCGGGGCGGCCGAGGCGAATACGTCGGCGGGCGCGCCTTGCTGAATCTGGAGGGCCAATGCCCCCGACGACCCGAAGTTGAAGGTGATGGTGGTCCCGGGGTGCGCCGATTGGAATGCCGCGCCGAGCTGGCCGAAGGCGCCGGTGAGCGACGCGGCCGCCGACACGGTGATCGAACCGGTCAACTTCGGATCGTTGGCCGCTGTGGTGTTCGCCGATCCGGGGGAGCTCCCACAGGCGGCGGAGACCAGGGTCACCGCGGCAAGCGAGACGGCCACCACGACGCGCCCGGGAGTCACGTTGGGATACGAGCGTAGGTTCATGGTGCGCCCACGGTCATGCGAGCGGCACTTCCACCATGACGCTGGTGGACTTCACCACCGCGGTGGCGAGATCGCCTTCCTCGAGCCGGAGGTCGTCGGCCGCCTCCCGGGTGAGAAGGGAGACGATCCGGAAACGACCGGCGCGGATCTCGATGATGGCGGTGAGCGCGTCCCGGTCCACCCGGGTGACCACGCCGCGGAACCGGTTGCGGGCGGACTGCGAGAGGAGCTGATCGGGGGCGTAGGCCTCCTGCTGCTCACGAACGAACCGGGCCAGCGAAGCGCCGTCCACCATCCGGTGCCCGCCTTCGGAACGCACCGTCTCGAGGCGGCCCTCGTCGCACCAGCGGCGGACGGTGTCCGCGCTGACCCCGAGGAGATCGACCAGCTGACCGGGTCGGTACTGCGCCATGGCCCACGAAGCTAGCCAGAAAACCTCGCATATGTCGAATAATGCTGGAATTTGACCCGTGAATACGGCACAAAAGTCCGTGAATTACGATGAAGCCGAAGTTTGACCTTCCCCCAGCATCTCGCCGGTGTCCGATCGCTGCCAGGAGCCGGAGCGGCCCCCGGTCTTGCGCCAGAGGGTGAGCGCTTCGATCGACGCCCTCGGATCGGCTTCGAGGAGGGGCTGGATCAGCACCAGGGCGGCGGCGGCGCAGGCGGTGAGGGCTTCCATCTCCACCCCGGTCCGTTCGGTGATCTCGGCCACCGCGGTGACCCGGAAACCGTCAGGGGCGGTCTCCACCTCGACGGTCACCCCGTCGATCCGGATCGGATGGCACAGCGGGATGAGCGAGGCGGTCTTCTTGGCGGCCATGATGCCCGAAAAGCGAGCCGATTCGATGAGATCGGTGGCCACCCGCGGGTCGGCGAGGAGGGCGGGTAGGTGAGCCGAGGTCCGCACGCAGCACCGGGCCTCGGCCACCCGCCGGGTGGGGATCTTGCCGGTCACGTCGACCATGTGGGCCTTCCCGTGCTCGTCGACGTGGGTGAGGCCCCCGTCCGACTCGTCCGGGTCGGAGCGGCCCGCCATCCCTACCCGCCGATCATCGACATCGAACGCACCGGCCGCAGGAACCCCGGTTCGTTGATCCCGTGGCCGGGAAGCTTGCCCCACACCGCCCGGCGGAACAGGAGCGCCAGCTCGGCATCGGTACCGCCGCCGCGCAACAGGTCGCGCACCTCATGCTCGTCGTCGGAGAAGAGACAGTTGCGGATGGCGCCATCCGCAGTGAGCCGTAAGCGGTTGCAACTCCCGCAGAAGGGCTGGCTCACGCTGGAGACGACCCCGATCTCGCCGCCGCCGTCGGTGAACCGGAACCGCTCGGCCGGCGCCGGTCCGCGGTGGTCGTCGGCGGGTTCGAGGGGCCACACCGCCGAGATCCGCTCGACGACCTCATGGCCGGTGACCAGCTGGCTGCGGTCCCAGACGCCTTCGGCGTCGAGGGGCATGAACTCGATGAAGCGGACGATGCGACCGGTGTCTCGGGCAAAGGCGGCGAAGTCGAGGACCTCATCATCGTTGTGACCCCGGAGGAGGACCACGTTGACCTTCAGCGGGGAGAGCCCGGCCGCCTCGGCCGCCTCCATGGCCCGCAGGACGGTGTCGAGGTCGCCCCGCCGCCGGATCGATTCGAACCGGTCGGCCCGCAGCGAGTCGCAGCTGATGTTCACCCGGCGGAGTCCGGCGGTGGCCAGGGTGCCGGCCATGCCTGCCAGCTGCATGCCGTTGGTGGTGAGAGCCAGGTCCTCGAACCCGATGGCGCTCAACCGGGCGACGAGGTCGGGAAGGCCCTTGCGGACCAGCGGCTCGCCCCCGGTGAGCCGAATCGAGGAGACCCCGAGCCCGTTGGCCACTGTGGCGACCCGGACGATCTCCTCGATGGAGAGAACGGCTGCCCGGGGGAGGAACGTCATCCCCTCTTCGGACATGCAGTAGGTACAGCGCAGATTGCACCGGTCGGTGACCGAGATACGCAGATCGTCATGGACCCGGCCGTAGCTGTCTCTCAGCGGGCCCTCCGTCGGCATCGTCTCCGATGACGGTCCCCCGGATGGCGCCGCCCGCCCACCCGGCCCGGCCGACATGGCGACGGGCACGCCGGTCACCATCGACGGGTCCCGGATCCGACCGGATCGGCACCCAGCCGCTCGGGGTCGGTGAGCAGCACCTCGACTTGGCCCCCGGCGTCGACACCCTCCCCGTCTGGCAGCACAGCCAGAGCGTTGGCGTCGGCCATGGCCCGCAGCTGGTGGGAGTCCTGTCCGATCAGCGGACGGACCCTCCATCCGCCCACTTCGTCCAAGGAGACGACCGCCCGGACGAAGTGGGTCTTCCCGTCCGGGCTCCGGCGGAGATCGGACTCTGCGACCGCGGGGACGACGACCCGCTCGAGTGCCCGGTGGCCGCCGATCAGGCGGACCGCCGGCCGCACGAACAGCTCGAAGCTGACCATCGCCGACACCGGGTTGCCGGGGAGCCCGAACACCGGAGTCCCGGTACCGTCCAGGGTGCCGAATGCGAAAGGCTTGGCCGGCCGAATGGCCACCTGCATCCAGCGCATGGTCCCGCCGCTCCGCTTCTCGAGGACGACCTTGACGATGTCGTGGTCGCCGACGCTCACCCCTCCGCTGGTGACGACGGCGTCACAGCTGGCGGAGGCCCGATCGAGCACGCCCCCCAACGCATCCTCGTCGTCCCCGACCATCCCCAGGTCGACCGGCACCCACCCCTCGCGATGGACGAGGGCGAGGAGGGTGTGGCGGTTGGCGTCCCGGATCTGGCCCGGAGCCAATGGCCCGAGGCTGGAGGCCAGCTCGTCGCCGGTCGAGAGGATCCCGACCCGTGGCCGGGGATGCACCACGACGTCGGCGATTCCCTGGTTGGCCAGGACGCCGAGGTGGGCCGGGGTGAGCACGGTCCCGGGGTCGGCGATCAGGTCCCCGGCCGCGACGTCCTCGCCCACCCCGCGCACGGCTTCGCCCTCGGGTACCGGGTGATCGATCACCACCAGCTCGCCGTCGTTCTCGACCCGGCAGTCCTCGAGCATGCACACGGCATCGGCACCGGCCGGCATCGGCGCGCCGGTCATGATCCGGGCGGCCTGGCCGGTTCCGATCACCCCTTCGAAGTTGGAGCCGGCCATGATCAAGGCGACGACCCCGAGGCGCACAGGCCGTTCGGTGCCGTCCGCGGCCAGGGTGTCGGCGGCCCGGAGGGCATAGCCGTCTCTCGAAGAGTTCACGAACGGGGGGACCGGCTCGGTGGCCACCACCGGTGCCGCGACGACGCAACCCAACGCCTCGTCGATCGGGATCGGACGTGGCGTCCCCGGGGAGCAGGCTCCGAGCACGAAGGCCCGGGCATCCTGGAGCGGGATCATGCCCCGACGTCCTCGATGTCATGGTCGCACACGGTCCAGTCGGTGCCACCGGCCCACGTCTCGCGCTTCCAGATGGGGACGGTCCGCTTCAGCGTGTCGATGCAGTAGCGGGCGGCATCGAAGGCCTCAGCCCGGTGCGGGGTCGAGGCCACGACGACCACCGAGATGTCGCCGACGTCCAACCGCCCGATCCGATGGAGCAGGACCAGTCGGCCGATCGTCGGCCACCGGCCGCGGGCCGTGGCCGCGACCTGCTCCAGGCGGGGGACCGCCTGCTCGGGGTAGACCTCGTACTCCAGGGCGGTGACGCCGGGTCGGTCATCGGAATGGTTGCGGACGGTCCCACAGAATGTGACGATGCCGCCACAGTCGGGGCGCGACGCCCAGGCCAGGGCCGGCTCGACCGGCAGCGGCTCGTCGGCAATGGCTATCCAGTCCTGGTCGAGCGGCTCGGGCGGGGGAGACAGCACCTCATCACCCTAGAGTCGCCGAGGGTCGGTGCGGGCCACAACGGCGATAGGTTGCCCGCCGAAGGTGTCGGTCGGGGGATCGACCCAGAACGGAGTCAGCCATGTGGGCTCGGGGAGTGATCGGCCTCATCCTCTGCCTGGCCGGGGTGGTGTGGATCGCCCAGGGCACCAATGCCCTCGGGGGATCGAAGATGATGAGCGGCCACGCCGGCTATGCGGTGCTCGGGGGCATCGTGCTGGTGATCGGCCTGGCCTTGCTCGGGTGGGCCTGGCGCATCCGAAGAGGCCGAGCCGCCTGACGAGCCGCCTGAGGACCCGCCTGAGGACCCGGCCATCCCGTTCGAGTCCCCGGCGAGATGTCTATCCCGTCGGGACCGAGTCCGGTTCCCGGGGTGCCTGCTGCTCTTCTTTCAGCTCTTTCAGCCACGCCGAAGCGTGGCGGCTGGCCCACACCTCGGTGACCCACCCCCTGAACATCGACCGAAGGGCATCCCGATGGGTGACGGCAAACAGGACATGGCCGAAGACCACGATGAACACACCCAACGCCAGCACGTCATGGACAAAGGTGGCCCCGGTCCTCCAACTGAGGGGAAAGAACCGGGTCCACTTCAAGATCGACCCGGTCCCCAGCATCACCACGATGGCGCCGGCGGTGAAGAGGGCGTTCAGCTTCTGACCGGGATTGAACTTGTCCGGCTCGCGGAGTCGCTGGCGTCCGAGCGACCGTAGCCATCGGATCTCCTCGACCGTCCAGAGGTTGAAGCGACGCACATCGCGCCGGAGGCGTGACCCCCACGGACCGGCCAGCGAGATGATCAGCGGGAGGGGCAGTGCGACTCCGGACCAGGTGTGGATCTCGGCGATAAGCGCCCGCCGGCCGACCAGGCTTTCGACTTGCACGAAGTAGAGCGGCAGCGCCGTCGCCATGAGAATGCCGAAGAGGAGGGCGGTGGCCCAGTGGGCGGCCCGCTCCACGCCGTCGAAGCGAAGGATCCGGCGGGACGCCGACCACGGCTCAGGGCGAGGGCGACGGTTGCTGCCGCCACCGACGTTGCCGCTACTGACGCTCCGGCTACTGGATCGGTGCGTCGTCACGGCCGTTGGATCTGCCTACCCAGGCGTCGGTGGAATAGCCGTTCTGCTCCCAGAAACCCGGTGTCACCGTCTCGGCCACCCGGATGGCCGACAGCCACTTGATCGACTTGTAGCCGTACATCGGGGCGACGTACAGCCGGACCGGCCCGCCGTGCTCGGAGGTGATCGGCGCACCGAGCATCCGGTAGGCGACAATGACATCGGGTCTGTTCGCCTGGTCGAGCGTGAGGCTCTCGGTGTCGAGACCGTCGTACGACTCGAACGCCAGGGCGGCGGCATTGCTGTGGACACCTGCCGCCGCGAGCACGTCGGAGAGCTTGACGCCTTCCCAGTGGACCTGGGGAACCCGCCAGCCGGTGACGCACTGGAAGTCCTTCACCAGCGTGATCTTCGGCATGGTCTGCAAGTCGTCGAGGGTGAGGGTGAGCGGCCGATCGACCAGCCCGGTCACATGGAGTTGGTAGCTCGAGTTGGCGATCTGGGGGAACGAGTTGGTGATGGTGTAGAACCGAAAGCGATCACCTCCCGGCAACAGGCCGCCGAGTCCCGACCCGAGGGCGCTCCCGACCGCACTCTGCACCCGGGCGCCAAAGACGATCCCCGCCGCGCCGGCGGCGACCATTCCGAGAACCACCCTCCGACCGATGTGCCGGGGACGATCCTGGGGCGGAGCAGGAAGGGTTGGCACGATCCGATGATACGAGTTGCACCCGGCGGAAGTGGGTCGCCCAGCAGTGCCCACCAGCTCCTCTCCGGCTCCCGGAGGCTGCCGATTCGGGCGCTCGGCCCTGCGATGGGGGCCCCGACCTACGCTCGGAGGATGTTCACCGGGTTTGCCCATGCCGCCATCTGCGTGGCCGACGTCGACCAGGCGACGCAATGGTATTCGGAGGTCCTTGGCCTCCAGGTTCTCTCGCCGCCCTACGAAATGTCCGGCGAGGCCATCGAGCGGGACATGGGGGAGCTGCTCCCGAGCCCGGTGGTGGTGAAGGCTGCCATCGTCGGGCTGGGCGCCGACGACCATGTGCTCGAGCTGATCGAGTACCCGGAGGTTCCGATCCGAGCCGCTCGGCCTGGTCGTCCGGTCATCACCAACCCGGGCCTTACCCACGTGGGACTGGTGTGCGACGACATCGTGACCACCCGGGAGGAACTCGAAGCCCGGGGGGTCGAGTTCCTCACCTCGGAGATCGCCGAGGTGGCCGGGCTGCGCACCACCTGGTTCCGCGACCCCTGGGGCACCGTGCTCATTCTGTTGGAGAAGCGACACCGGGACCGGCCTTACTGGGGCCAGTACACCGCCTGAGGGCCCGGCCCCTTGCCCCTGGGCCGTGGCCCGCTGACCGGTCCGGTCACCTCGGGGCTGCCCGTGTTTCATCACAGGCAACCATGATTCCCAGGAGGAAGATTCTCGCGCTCAGAGCTGTTAACATGATGGAAACAATTCAAACGTGCAGCCGGGAATGGCCCAGGCGGGCCAGACACCCGAGGAGGCGACCATGTTCGAACGCTTTCTACTGGCCATCGACGAGACGGCAGCCAGCGAGGTCGGGATCAGTTTTGCCACCGCGCTGGCCCATCGCCACCGGGCCTCGGTGCATGTGTTCCACGCCAACGAGTTCCTGCTCGGGGGCCGCGGGGTCACCGTCGAGACCCATGTCGAAGCCGACCGCCTGGTGGAAAGGGCAGTCGACCAGCTTCGGGAGGCCGGGGTGGAGGCAACCGGAGAGGTTGCCCTGGCCAACGTCTTCACCCTGGCACCGCGCATCGCCGAAGCGGCATCGAAGGCCGGAGCCGACGCCATCCTGTTGGGGTCGCAACGGCACCGGACGTTGACCCACCTCTTCGGCCGGGGCGTGCGGGAGCGGGTGACCAGGATGACTCCGTTGCCGGTGCTCACCGCCCCCGCCCCGCTGAAGCTGGGGCGTCGCCACCGGCCCGACGCCGAAGTGCGCCGGCTGGCTCCCGTCGGCGATCAGACGGTCAACGGCTGAACCGAGTCAGGTCCGGTCGCCGTACATGGTGATCGACAAGAAGCGGATCGGAAGCTTGATCAGCTTGGTCGGACCATGGGGGATGTCGCCCTCGAACTGGAGTGTGTCACCACGCATCATCCGATAGGACTGGCGACCGTAGCTGTATTCCATGACCCCGCCCAGCATGTAGAGCATTTCGATGCCGGCGTGCTGGAAGAGAGGGAAGACCTCGTTGCGGTCGCTGAGCGACACCAGGAGCGGCTCGACCCGTTTGTAGGGGCCCCGCATGCTGCCGAGAAGCTCGTAGGTATGGCCGGCCCGGGTGCCCTGGCGCACGATCTCGGGACCGGTGCCGGCTTTTACGAACACCGCGTCGCGTTCTTCCGCCAAACCCCGGAACAGGGAGGTGACCGGCATGTCCAGGGCGGCGGCCAGGCGCTCGATGGTGGCCAGGCTGGGCGAGGTTTGGGCGTTTTCGATCTTCGACAGCATCCCCTTGGAGATCCCGGTCAGCTCGGCCAGTTGGGCGACGGTCAAGCCGATGGCCTGGCGGCGATTGCGCACGTGATTGGCGATCACCCACTCCAACTGGCCGCTCGAGCCCGGCAGCGAGGGCTCGATCAGGGCCGTCGGCTTGGCCAGGTCCGATCCGTTCGCCTTGGCGGTGCCTCCCTTGGTCCTGGCCAGGGTCCTGCCCGTCGGCTTGTGGGCAGCCCGTCCTCTTGGCACCAGGCCACCATAGGCGGCCCCATCCGCCCGATCATCCATGGCTAGGGGATCGAGCGTCATCGCATCTGGCCGGCGCCCAGGTAGGGATGGGGACTGGTGAGCGGCTCGCCCTCGGCGAAACGCTCGAGCCGGAAGTCGCGGTGGTCGATGTCCGGATAACGGCTGGCCCCGGTGGACACCAGGTCGGCGGCCAGCTCGCCGACCGCCGGGGAGATCTTGTACCCATGGCCGCTGAACCCGGCGCAGATCCACATCCCGCCGACGGGTGACGGCGATATCACCGGGTTGTAGTCAGGCGTGACGTCGTAGCACCCGGCATAGGAGGTGGCCAGGGCCGCCGCCGAGAGCGCGGGAAACCGGTGGGCGAATTTGGTGATGACCCGTTCGACGAATCCGTCGTCGGCTCGATCGACGTAGTTGTCGGGGTCGGCCCATTCCGGCTGGGCATGGTCGCTGTCGCCGACCAGCAACGAGGCCGAGCCGTCGGGCCGGATGTACTGCAAGTTCACCAGGTCGGAGAGGACCGGGATCAGCCCGAGCCGGCGCCCGGGGTCGACCAGGAGGATCTGGGCCCGTTGGGCGGCGATGGGAAGGTCGACTCCCACCGAGGCGACCAACTCGACCGACCAGGGGCCGGCGGCCACCACCACCCGTTCGGTGGAGACCCGTCCCCCGTCTGACAACCGGACCCCGATTACACGGTCAGCCCGCACCTCGATCCCGACCGCCCCGCACTGTTGGTGAATCGAGGCACCGTGGTGGCGGGCCGCCGCCGCGAAGGCCAGCGCGGTCTGGTGGGCGTCGCCGTACCCGCCGAGCGGCTCGTAGGCCGCCGCCGCCACGTCATCGAAGGTGGCGCCCGGCCACAGATCCTCAGCCATCTCAGGCTCGAGCAGTTCCACCTCGATCCCCAGCTCTTGATGCATGGCCACGTTGGCCCGGAGCGACGCCTCGTTGTCCGGTCCGACCGCCACCAGGTACCCGGTCCGGTGAAAGCCGGCGTCGGCCCCGAGGGTCTCGGCGGCCTGCTCCAGCACACCCAGCGAGCGCCAGGCCATGGCGGCCAGGGACCGGACACCGTAGTGACACCTGACCACACCACTCGACTTGCCGGTCCCCCCGGACCCGATGGCCGCCCGCTCGAGCAACATCACCTGCCCCGCCCCCAGTTCGGCCAAGGCCCGAGCGGTGCTTAGCCCGGTCACCCCTCCGCCGATCACCACGATGTCGGCGGTCTTCTCTGGGCTCACCCTCCCGACCGACGTCCGGGGATCCAATCGGTGCCGGCCAGGGGAACCTGGGCCATGGCGGCCGCCTCGATGGTCAGCGCGGCCAGGTCCTCGGGCTCGAGATGGTGGACATCCGACTTCCCGCACGCCCGGGCCAGGGCGGTGACCTCCATGGTGAGGGCGCGGAGATAGTTGGTCACCGCGGTGGCTCCGAGGTCGGGATCGAGACGTTCCTCCAGGATCGGGTCCTGGGTGGTGATCCCCACCGGGCATTGCCCGGTGTGACAGTTCGCGCAGTGCCCGGGCGACGTTCCCAGCAACCGGTAGCCGTCAGTCACATCGACCGACCGGCCGTCCGTGGACGAATACCCGGACCGGTTGCACCCCAGGGCCACCAGCGCGGCCACCCCGATGGACACCGCGTCGGCTCCGAGGGCCAACGCCTTGGCCACATCCGCCCCCGACCGGATGCCGCCCGACACGATTAGTTGTACCTCGTCGGCCTTGCCGATATCGGCCAGGGCCCGGGCGGCCAGGCGGACGGCGGGAAGGGTCGGGATCCCGGCGTGCTCGATGAAGACATCCTGGGTGGCCGCAGTGCCCCCCTGCATGCCGTCGACCACCACCACGTCGGCTCCGGAGGCCACCGCCAGTTTTACGTCGTAGTCCACCCGGGTAGCGCCCACCTTCACGTAGACGGGCACTCGCCACTCGGTGGCCTCGCGCAGTTCCTCGATCTTGATCCGCAGATCGTCCGGTCCGACCCAGTCGGGATGGCGACTCGCCGAGCGCTGATCGATCCCGGGCGGCAAGGTCCGTATCCGGGCCACCCGCTCGTTCACCTTCTGGCCGAGGAGCATGCCGCCACCGCCGGGCTTGGCCCCCTGACCGACCACGATCTCCACCGCGTTGGCCTGGCGCAGATCGGCGGGGTCGAACCCGTAGCGGGACGGCAGGACCTGGTAGACGAGTTGGGATGAGGATTTGCGTTCCTCGGGGGTCATCCCCCCGTCCCCGGTGGTGGTCGAGGTCCCCACCTCGGTGGCGGCCCGCCCCAGGGCTTCCTTGGCCGACGCCGAGAGCGCCCCGAAGCTCATCCCGGCGATGGTGATGGGGATGTCCAACTCGATGTGGTCGGCTCCGTGCCGACCACCGAGCACGGTGCGGGTCTCGCACCGCTCCCGGTACCCCTCCAACGGATAGCGGGAGATCGATGCGGTGAGGAACACCAGATCGTCGAAGGTCGGCACCTTCCGCCAGGCGCCGAGGCCCCGGATCGGATAGAGGCCGGTCTCCGCCATCTGGTGGATGCGCCTGATGGCCGACGGGGGGAAGGTGGCATTCGTCACCTCCGGCAACGCCTCGGCCAGCCGCTGGTGGTGGGGGCCGGGTCCGTCGTCAGCTGCCATCAGTAGGCACCGTGGTGATCGGCCGAGAAATGGTAGAGCGTCCGAGCCGATACCACCTTGGTCACCCGGCCGGGATCGATGTGGTCGAAACCGGTCTGTTCCACCAGGCGCTTGACGGCGAGGATGTCGTCGTCCACCATCTCCTCCACGGTGGCGTCCGCGCCCAACGAGGCGAAGGTTCCGGCCACATAGATCACCGCCTCGTACAGCGAATCCCCTAGACCATGCCCGGCGTCGCCCCCCACCAGGATGGTGCCGGACTGGGCCATGAACCCGGCCATGGCCCCGACGTCACCGGCCACCGCCAGGGTGGCGCCCTTCAAGGAGATGCCTGCCCGCAAGGAGGCGTCGCCCTCGACCACCACCCAGCCCCCCCGGGCGCTCGAGGCCGCGCTTTGGGAGGCGCTGCCCTTTACCCGCACGGTCCCGCCCATCAGATTTTCCCCCACCGACCATCCGACGAATCCCTCCACGGTGATGTGGGGCCCGGTGCCGTCGGCCCGCCCACCCAGGCCGCCCAGGAAGTACCCGGCGTTTCCCTCGATGCGGAGGTCGATCATCTCGGTGAGCCCGACTCCCAGGTTGTGCTTCCCCCGGGGGGTCATGACCGAACACGAGGTCCCGGGTGGCATCCGACGAAGCTGGTGGTTCACCTCCCGAACCGACAACGCATCACAGCTCAGAGCGTCCACGTGTACACCACCTCCGGTTGGGGCTCGAAGATCTCGGCCTGGTCGACTCCGGGGAGCCCGGCCAGCGCCCGGTACTCCGACGCAACCGCCACATAGGCATCGGTCACCGCGATGGCCGCCGGTTTGCAGGCAAAGGCGTCCCGGACCACCGACATCCCAGTCGCGGTGCCCACGACCAGGGTGAAGAATCCGTCCATCTCCTTCATCACCCATCTGGTGGCCTCGTCGAGGTCGTCACCGCTCATCAGGCGCTGGGCCAGGAGGCGGGCCGCGACCTCCGAGTCGTTGTCGGAGTCGAATCGGATGCCGTCGGCTTCCAGGCGGCGCCGCACACTGGCATGGTTGGAAAACGAGCCGTTGTGGACTACGCAGAGATCCGGCCCGGGGACGAACGGATGGGCGTGACGTGCGGTGACCGCCGACTCGGTGGCCATCCGGGTGTGGGCCACCGCCAGGTGGCCGGTCCACGACGCCACCCCGTGCCGCCGGCAGGTGTCCTCCGGTCGCCCGGTGTCCTTGATCACGCTGAGCATCCGGCCGGTCCCGAACACGTGCACCTGGGGCCAGGACTCGCCGAGCCATGCCACCAGTTCGTCGACCCTGGCCTCGGGCAGGTCGACCCGCGCCCCCGAGCCGGCGACCTGCACCACCGCGGCAGGGAACCGGGAGGACACCCATCCGGACAGGTCCTCCCAGGCGACGGCCCCATCGGAGCCGAGCGACACCTGCATGATGGGCTCGCCGGTGGGGTCGGCCCGGTGGTCGGCGGCCGGCCGGGAGGAGAGGGCGATGCCCGAGGAGTCGGGTCCGCGCTCGGCCAGGGCCTCGACCATGGGGACCAGCATCCGGCCGAGCTCGGGTTCGAGGGCCGGGTCACGGATCAGCAGCCCGATCACTCCGCACATGACCAGTTGCCTCTCGGGGCGCTCACTGCGAGCCCGGACGCTGATAGGCGGCCACGTAGGTCGGGGCCTCGAGCCGGAATTTGAGAGCCGGGTCGGTGCGGGGCGCTTCCCATTCCGACCGCAGGGGGATCACGCCGGCCCAGACCGGGAGCTCGTAGTCCTCGTCATCGTCCAGGGGCCAGCCGGTCCGGACCTTGGCCGACGCCTCGTTGATCGGGAGTCGCAGGAGCATGGTGCTTCGGAGTTCCTTCTCCGTCGGTGGTCGGGCGTCGGCATTCCGGCCCGGGAGGATGTGCTCGACCAGGAGCTCGAGGCCCTTTCGCTTCTCCTCGAGGTCGGTCACCTCACAGGCGCCGCCGATGATGACCACCGAGCGGTAGTTGATGTCGGTGTTGTAGGTCGAACGGGCGACCACCACTCCGTCGACCAGGGTCACCGTCATGCACACTTCGAGACTGGGGGTCCGGGCGGTCCGGAAGACGCGGCTGGCGGCTGAGCCGTGGAGGTAGAGGGCATCGCCGTGCCGCCCGTAGACGAGGGGAATCACCACCGGGTATCCCTGGTTGGTCTGGATCCCCAGGTGGGCCACCACCCCTTCGTCGAGGATGGCGTCGACCGTTGCACGGTCGTAGACGGCCCGGTGGGCGTAGCGGTGCAAGGTGGTCCGCTCCGACACGGGCCCGGTCATCCAGGCTCCCCAGCTCGACCGCGGTGGGTGGGGTTCACGAGAAACAGTGTTGCACACCATGAAACCAATTGGGTTTCGGCATTGTTACGGCTGAACCGGTCGGTCCGAGGCATCGGCTGGCCCCGTTCATCGGCACGTAACAATTCGTAACGCCGGTGAAACCCATGCTGTTTCTCAAAGTGCAACATTGTTTCCAATGGCACCGACACAGCAACGAGGACAGGCAAGCGCGACGCAGCCGGCTCTCCATGCACGATGTCGCACGCACACCGGGAGGACGCCATGGACGCCGCCATGGGGACGATCAATCCCACTGAGTCGGGCATGCCGGTGAGTTCGGCACCCACGTCCGCAGATGAACTGTCCGTCGCTCTGGAGCGCGATGGCATCGAGTTCATCTTCGCCATGTTCGTGGACCTCCACGGCAAGCCGTGCGCCAAGTTGGTGCCGTCGTCGGCTGTTGACCAACTCATGGCCGACGGGGCCGGGTTCGCCGGGTACGCGGCCGGGGCCATGGGTCAACAGCCGTCGTCACCGGACATGATCGCCATACCCGACATCAGCTCGTACATGGCCGCACCCTGGCAACCCGGGCTGGCCATCATGCAGTGCGACCCTTCCGTCGAAGGCGAGCCCTGGCCCTACGCCCCGCGGATCATCCTGCGCCGGCAACTCGACTTCCTCGACAATGCCGGACTCGCCTTGAAGGTCGGAGCCGAGGTCGAATACTTCCTGGTTCGACGGGCGGAGGACGGCTCCATCACCGTGGCCGATCCCCAGGACGTGGCCGCGATGCCCTGCTACGACGCCCGCGCCCTGACCCGGATGTACGGCCATCTGACCTCGGTATCCCGGAACATGAACGCGCTCGGCTGGTCCAACTACGCCAACGACCACGAGGATGCCAACGGCCAGTTCGAGCAGAACTTCCAGTATGCGGACCCCCTGACCACCGCCGATCGGGTCATCGTCTTCCGGTACATGGTCCACTCGCTTGCCGCCCAGGGCGGGATGCTGGCCACCTTCATGCCCAAGCCGTTCACCAACCTGACCGGCAACGGACTCCACATGCATCTCAGCCTCTGGGACCGGGAGGGCCAACCGTTGTTCGGCGACGATGCCGATGCCCACGGGCTCGGCATGTCGACCATGGGGTACCACTTCGTCGCCGGGCTGCTCGACCATGCCCGGGCCCTCACCGCAATCACCTGCCCGACCGTCAACTCGTACAAGCGCCTGGCCGCCCCGGCGCCGAATTCGGGAGCCGCCTGGTCGCCGGCCTTTGCCACCTTCGGAGGGAACGACCGCACCCACATGCTGCGCATCCCCGATGCCGGACGGATCGAGAACCGCCTGATCGACGGCTCGGCCAATCCGTACCTGGCCATGGCCGTCCAGATCGCCGCCGGCATGGATGGCGTCGACCGGTCGCTCGATCCAGGCGGGCCCTCCGAGCTCGACCTCCTACGTCTCACCCCGGAGGAGGTCGTCGAGCACGGGCTGACGGCCATGCCCCCGACTCTCTGGCATGCCCTCGACCATCTCGAGACGGACTCGGTGCTGAGGACTGGGCTGGGGAAGACATCGGAAGGCGACTATCTCGACTACTACGTGGCCACCAAGCGCTCGGAGTGCGAGGCCGCCCACGCCGAAGTCAGTCCCTGGGAGATCGACCGCTACCTGAGCGCCATATGAGCGCCGTGATGAGCACCGTGCCCTCGCCCTCGCCGCCACCGAACTGCCGCCGGTCGTTCACCCCTGTCGTCAGTGCCGTCCCCTCATCCCAACCATCTTGGAGGAGTTGAAGCCATGAGCACAGAAACCCAAGGGCCGCCCACCGAGGTGGCCACTTCACTGGAGCGAGGCACCAACTGGTGGGGTGCCTTCGTGATCGGCCTGGCCGGGACCATCCTGGTCACGGGCATCGTGCCCTTCGCGGTGTCATCGATGGGGGCGGCAGCCATCCCGGCCATCGCCCTGGTGGTGATAATCGGGCTCATCGTCTGCCTGTGCATGGGTGAGCTGGCCGCCCTGCTGCCGCACCGTACCGGTGGCATGCCCTCCTATGCCTATGAGAGCTTCAAACCGATGGGGGAGGTCACCGCCCGCCACGTCGGCGGGGTGTCCGGCTGGGGCTACTGGTTGGGTTGGTTCCCGGTGGCGCCGATCAACATGATCCTGGCTGCCGGATATATCGCCGTGTTGTTCCACGTCCCGATCGGGAAGACCGTCGATCCCCTGGGGAGCCTGGGCACCCCCACCGGCATCGGGGTGCTGACCATCACCATGATCGGGCTGCTCGTCCTCTTCATCCCGTGTTACATGGGGATCCGGCTCGGAGCCACGTTTGCCACCATCCTCGGCGTGGTGGCCATGGTGCCGCTCACCCTGCTGGTGCTGCTGCCGGTGTTCAAGCCCAGCAGCTTCCACTGGTCGAATATCTCCGGTTTCCACTACGCCGACCCGAAGACCGCCGGGGCCATCTTCTTCCTGTCCTGGATCTTCGTGATCTCCTGGAACGCCATCGCCATGGAGGCGGCGGCCTGCTACATCGGCGAGTGCCGCGATCCGGCTCGTGACGCCAAGATCGCCCTCACCGCCGAGGGGCTCTACGGGGTATTCATCTACATTGCCACCGCGGTCGTCTTCGTCGGTGTGCTGGGCGCCTCGCTGAAGACCGCCGACCCGTTGACCCTCTACACCAGCTTCGCCAACCACATCTTCGGCAACTCGGGCTGGGTGAAGTACCTGATCGGCGTGCCACTGATCTTCGCCCTGCTGCTGTCGGTGCTGAACGCCATCATGGGTGTCGGCCGGTCGTTGTTCCAGGCCTCCGAGGACCGCCTGCTGCCCAAGTGGTTCGAGCACAAGAACAAGTACCACGCCCCCGACCACGCCATGTTCTTCAACTTGGTCTGCGCCATGGCGGTCGCCCTCTTCGGGTCGCCGGTGCGGATCTACATCTTCTCCAACGTCGGCTACATCGTGGCCGTGGTGGCGTCACTGTTCGGATACTTCCTCATGCGGCAGTTCCGGGCCGACATGGTCAGCCCGTTCCGTATGCCGTACTTCTTCCGGTGGATCGCCCTGGCCTGCGCCGCCTTCCTGGCCTTCGACTACTTCGTGGGTGGATGGAACTCGCCCAACATCGTGGTCGGGCCCGGCCAGGGCCACACCCTCTACATCATCGGCCTGGTCATCGTGGCCGGCTACGTTCCCCTCTACCTGTGGCGCAAACGGACCGACCGGATGGACGGCCTGGCCCCGCTGGGTTCGCTGCCGGTGGTGGTCGGTGCGCCGGGCGGGGTGGATTACGGCACCACCGAGCCGCACATCGAGGCCCCGGTCATGGCGACCGAGGCCATGGCCCCCAGCGGGCCGAGCGGCCTTGACGTGCCGACAATGTCGGCCATGCAGGAGCCCGACCTGTGAGCCACCCCGGCGGCACCGCGCTCAAGGAACCGATCCGGCAGCCGGCCAAGGCCCGGTTCGGCCGGCGGAAATGGGACAAGCAGCCGTCACAGTCCGCTGCGGTGCTGATCGCCACCGTGGGGGTCCCGATCCCGGGCTCGGTGATCCGCGCCGCGGTGAAACTCAGCGGCGGAGACCCGGTGGCGGTGGTCAGCATCGCCCGCATCTACGGATCCTCGCTGGGCCTGCCCAATCCCGGCCTGATGCCCACCAAAGCAGAGATGGACGATCAGCGCGCCCAGGTGGCCAAGGCGATTGCCCGGCTCGAACGGGCCGGCGTCGAGGCCTGGGGCCAGGTGGCGGCCACCCGGCGCTTCGCCAAGACCATCGCCCAGGCGGCCGAAGCCCGGGGTGTGGGCCAGGTGCTGGTGGTCACCCCCGAGACGGCCCGCTGGCGGAAGGTCGTCGAGGGCGATGTCGCCCGCGACGTCAGACGTCGCCTGCCCAAGGAGGTGACCGTGGAGGGCGTGACCGCCTGATCGCAATCGCCAGTACCCCGAGCCGGGTCGGCTGATCCGGAGTCCATCGAGTCCAATCCAATCACCCACCAGGAAGGGAGACAGAGACCATGGCGGTCTACCTGAGCATGCAGAGAGTCCGGTTCTCGAGTACCGATGCCTACGACAAGTTCCGCACCGTGTTCAACGACGTGCGCCACCACCTGATGACCAAGCCGGGGTTCCTTCACTTGACCTGGTGGGAGCACCCCGACGAGCCCGGATGGTACAACGAAGTCAGCATGTGGGCGAGCAAGGAGTCACTCAACGACTGGCACATGGACACTTACCACAAGCACGCCAAGGAATGGGCGGCCAACGGCGCCATCATGGAGGACATCATCACCAATTTCGAGCTGGCCGGGACCCGGCTCCTCCGCATCTGTCCGACCTGCGGCAAGTTCGAGGACAAGGCCTACGAGCTCGAATACGAGCAGAAGACCCTGGCCCAGCCGTGTCCGGTCTGCGGGTTCAATTTTCCGGTGGCCTCGGAGACCGCGACCAGTACCTCAGTCTTCAAGGACCTGGTCGGCTAACCCCGGGCCGGCTCGTCCACCCCGGGGTGACCGGCGCATCACTCCGAGGGTGGGCCCGCCCGGCCCGGCCGGTTCGGCCCGCCTGACGCCCTTACACGAACGGAGCGGACGAATGCTCGAGGGCACCGGCTTCGTCGGCGGCCGGCGGATCCATCCGAGCCGGGATGTAGAGGGCCGCGCCCACTGTGGCCAGCACCATGACCACGACCCCGACCACCGCGCTCAACCGGATGCCGTTCACGAACGCCTGGTTGGCTGCGGTGGTGACGGCGCGGGACAGCCCCGGCGGCAGGGTTCGGGCGGCAGCGACCGCGTCACCGATCTGGCTGCCGATGGCCGGCCGGGCCGCTGCCGGCACCCGGTGGAGAGGGCCGGCGAACGCCTGATGGATCTCCGACTGGTAGCGGCTGGTGGCCAGGCTCCCGACGATGGCGACGCCGAACGAGCCACCGAGTAGCTGGACCATGCTCCGGAGCCCGGAGCCGGCCCCGACTTTGTCAGGGGGCAAGGTGCCGATGATGGCGTTGGACCCGGGGGCGATGACCAGCCCGATCCCCATGCCGATGCAGCCGAAGGCGATGGCCACCGGGGTGAAGCCGGACGCGGCGGACACGGTGGCGAACACGGCCAGGCCGGTCGTGACCAGCACCATGCCGATCAGCATGATGCTGCGGAGGCCGAACCGGAAGGTGAGGCGGGCGGCGATGTTGCTACTGATCAAACTGCCGATGGCCAGCGGGAGGAAGCGCAGACCCACTCCGAAGACGTTGGCTCCCTGGACGAACTGGATGTACTGGCTCAGGAGGTAGCTCACCCCGAACATGGCGAAGAAGACCGCGGTCACCGCCCCCAGGGCGGACGAGAAGATCCGGTTGCGAAAGAGATTCATGTCGAGGAGCGGCTCGTCGCGCCGCCCGTCCCAGATGATGAAACTCACCAGCAGCACCGCGGCGAGGACGAACGAGCCGATGACCACCGAGGAGCCCCAGTGCTTGGTCGGCGCCACGATCAACCCGTAGGTCAGGGCGGTCAGCCCGAGTGCCGACAGCAGCACACCGGCCGGATCGAAATGCGGGCGGTGCTCGGCCCGGGTCTCGGTGACCACGGTCACGCCGCCGATGAAGGCCAGCACCGCGATCGGAACATTGATGAGGAAGACCGAACCCCACCAGAAGTGTTGGAGGAGCCATCCGCCGAGGAGCGGGCCGGCGGCCGTCCCGATGCCGCCCACTCCCGCCCAGATGCCGATGGCACGGGCCCGTTGCTCACCGGTGAAGATGGAGGCGATGATCGAGAGCGTCGCCGGCATCAGAAACGCCGCACCCAGGCCCATGACCGCTCGGGCGGCGATGAGCGGCCCGGTGGAGTGGACCAGCGCGCAGCCCAGCGACCCGCCCCCGAAGATGGCGACCCCCAGGAGGAACACGCGGCGACGCCCGTACCGGTCGCCCATCGCCCCGCCGAACAGCAACAGCACCGCGTTGGTGAGGGTGTAGCCGTCGGCGACCCACTGCAGCCCGGCGGTGCTGGGATGGAGATCCTTCACCAGGGTGGGGAAGGCGACGTTGAGCACGGTCTGATCGAGGCTGATCAGGAGCACGGTGAAGCACATGACACCGAGCGCCAACCATCGGCGGGCGGTGAACTGGTGGCGGCCGGTCGCTGCCGGCGTCGGCTGGTCGATCAGTTGTGTGGGGGGCGGTGGGTTCACGGAGTTCCTCGGAGAGTCGGAGGCACGGTGCGCCCCCCCGGGCCGCCCGCGCCGAATCGTTACTGTCAGGCCGCCAGCAGTGGCAGGGCCAGCTCCACCAGTGCCCGGTGCACGAAGGCGCCGGGACCCGGCTCGGTGTCCTGATCGGCCCAGCATTCGACGCCGGTGTTGATGGCCATGGAGATGGCCCCGGCGATGAGCAGGTTGCGGAGGCCGGCGGGGTCGCCGTCGGTGCGGCCGGCGATCACTGCGGCCAACCGGTGCCGGTTGTCGTAGGCCTCCTCCACCCACCGGGCCCGGAAGGCCGGCGTGTCGCGGATCAGGGCCATGAAGGAACGAACCCGGGAGGTGTCCATCCATCCGGGGGCGAGAGCCTCGTCGACGGCCGATCGCACCGCGGCCAGAAGGGACTCTTCGGGTGGCCTGGCCCCCAACGCGGCGAGGAACGACTCGATGCTGGTCTCCCCAATGGCCACGACCAGATCTTCCTTGGTCGGGAAGTAACGGTAGAAGGTGCGCGGCGATACCTCGACGGCGGCGGCGATGTCCTCGATGGTGGTGGCGTCGTAGCCCCGCTCGTAGAAGAGCTCGGCGGCCGCCTCGGCCAGGAGCTGTCGGGTGCGCAGTTTCTTCCTCGCCGCCAGCCCGATTGACGGCGGCCCGGCGGACTTCATCAGGGTGTCCACAAGTGGTTCCCGTTCCCGTTGTTCACTGAATGGCAGCTAATGCCATATGACAGTAACTGCCACCTTAGGTGGTTTTCAAGTCGGAGGGCGGCACAGTGGCTGCTCGTGATCACCGGCCGCCTGGTTAGATTTGGGCGGGTGACCGCGGTGCCCGAGCCCGACCAGGCCTTCCCGGTCCTGACCGACGCGCAGATGGAGCGGCTACGGGCACTGGCTGAGCTGGAAGACGTCACCGCGGGAGACGTGCTCTACTCCGCCGGCGATCCCACCTATGACTTCGTCTTCGTCGAGTCCGGCGAGGTGGAGATCATCCGGGCCGCGACGCTGGGGTCCCCGGAACAAGTGATCGTTCCTCACGGGGCCGGCCGGTTCTTGGGTGAGCTGAACATGTTGACCGGTCAGGCGGTGTACCTGACGGCCAGGGTGTCACAGGACGGTCAGGTGCGGCGGGTCTCCCCTGAGCGCTTCCGTCGGTTCATGTCCGAGGACACCGAGCTCTCAGACGTGGTTCTCCGGGCCTTCATGGCCCGACGGGAGATCCTGCTCACCGGCGAGGGGGCGCGAAGCGTGCAATTGCTCGGAAGCCGGAGCTCCGCCGAGGCGCTTGCCCTGCGAACCTGGGCGGCCCGCCAGCAGCTTCCCCACCTATGGATCGAGGTCGAGACGCCGGAGGGGGATCGGCTTCTCTCCGACCTGGAAGCCGACATCCAGGATCTCCCCTTGGCGGTGACGCCGACGGCCGTCCTCCGCCGGGCCACATCGGGAACGCTGGCCGAGAACCTCGGATTGGCGTATCGGGCGGTGGCCGGACGTCAGTTCGACCTGGTGGTGGTCGGGGGTGGACCTGCGGGACTCGCCGCCGCGGTCTACGGAGCATCTGAGGGGCTCGATACGGTCGTCTTCGACGAGATGGCCGCCGGCGGTCAGGCCGCCGCCAGTGCTCGGATCGAGAATTATCTGGGATTCCCTTCCGGGTTGGCCGGTGCCGAGCTGGCGTCGCTGGCCATTGTCCAAGCCGAGAAGTTCGGGGCGCGGATTACCAGCCCGTGCAAGGCCGCCGCCCTTGAGGTCGTCGACGGCCAACTGGTCGTGACCCTGGACGATGGCACCGAAGTGCCGACCCGGGCGATGATCGTGGCGAGCGGAGCTCACTACCGGTCGCTGGGCATCGAACGCTGGACCGAGTTCGAGGGCGCCGGTATCCACTACTCGGCGACCGACTTGGAGGCCCGAGCCTGTAGCGGAGCCGACGTTGTCGTGGTCGGCGGCGCCAACTCGGCGGGGCAGGCGTCACTTTCCCTGGCCGGCCGGGGGGGCAAGGTCAGATTGGTCATCCGGGGCCCTGATCTGTTCGGGGGCATGTCCCGGTACCTCGCCGATCGCATCCTCGCCGACCCCAACATCGAAGTCCGAACGGCAACCGAGGTGGTTGCCCTGGGCGGAGGATCGTCCCTGGATACCGTGACCCTGGCCGATCGAACGACCGGCCATCACCGAGAGGTGCCCTGCCAGGGGTTGTTCTGTTTCATCGGCGCGGTGCCGGCCAGCGAGTGGCTCGACGGGGTCGCGCTGGATACGAACGGTTTCGTCCTCACCGACCACGATGTCCCCGCTGGGTCGGCCGAGGCCTTCACCTTGCTGGGACGGCAGCCGCTGCCCTTCGAAACCAGCGTCCCGGGAGTGTTTGCCGCCGGCGACGTGCGACACGGTTCGATGAAGAGGGTGGCGTCAGCCGTGGGCGAAGGTGCCAGCGCGGTCCGATCGGTGCATCGGGCCATCGGGACCTAGCCGGCGGCCGGCTCCCCGGTGTGGACCGTGGTTCCGGGAAGCCCAGGCCGAGGCCGAGCTTCATCGTGCGAGGGAATCGACCCGGAGCTGCACTAGACACTGGGTGTGACGTCTCTGATCCTCGCGAGGGCTCACCCAGCGAGATGACTCGGCCTGTGCAGGATGGGAGTGGGGATGCCCGTTCGATGCTGCGCCGATACTGGTCGGTGTTGAGGTGGGTGATCGGCCTCGGGATTCTCGGCGTTGCCCTTTGGGTCCTGTCCTCCCACACCGACGAGCTGTCGGGTGTCCCGCAAACACTGGACCACCTGAACTGGTGGTGGGTGCCACCGGCGGTGTTGGCCGAGTTGGCGTCCTTCGTCTGCTTCGCGGCCATGCAGTACGGCCTGTTGAATGCCGGCGGCCTCGGCCCACCACCAGGCTCCCTCCTCAAGATGACCTTCGCGTCGCAAGCGCTCACCAACTCGCTCATCGGGGGCAATGCAATCTCCACCGTCTACGGGTTCCGATGGTTCCGGCGCTTCGGTGCCGACGACACCCTGGCCGCCTGGTCGATGGTAGGGACGCTGGTCACCTCGATGGTCTCGCTGTCCTTGGTTGCCACCGCCGGCCTGGCCATCGCCGCCGAAGAGGGCGCCTCGCTCGATCTGATCCCGGTCATTATCGGGGTCATGCTGGTGACCGGCGCGGTTGGAGCCCTGTTCGTCTACGAGCGTCCGCTGGTCATCGTCCTCAGCTGGGCGATTCGTACCTCCCAGTCGATCGTGCGACGACCCCGAGGCGACGCGCTCGACCACATCCAGGGGGTGATGCGCTGGGTGACGTCAGTGCATCTGGGGTTGCGGCAGGTGGTGAGCATCGTGTGGTGGGGCACCGCCAATTGGCTGTTCGACTGCGCGTGCTTCGCCATGATGTTCCTGGCCGTTGGCTCGACGATCCCCTGGAAGGGATTGTTGCTGGCCTACGGAGCCGGCCAACTGGCTGCCGTCCTTCCGATCACCCCGGGCGGACTGGGGGCCGTGGAGGGGAGCATCACCATTGCCCTGGTGGCCTTCGGGGGAGCCCATGTGACCACGGTTGATGCCGTGTTGATGTATCGGCTCATCAGCTTCTGGTTGGTGCTGGCGGTGGGATGGTCGCTGTGGGGCCAGCTTGCCTTCGAGGTCCGGAGAGGGCGGTGGAGCCGGGAGGCTCTGGCGTCAAGAATCCGGGCCGGACGCAGACCCAATCATGGTTTCCAGGCTGTACCCGCCATCGACACCGACCGGTCAGCCGACCGGTCAGAAGTGCCGGGATCGTGATCCCCATGGTGCAAGGAAAGAGAAGGAGAGGACCGACCCGCAAGGTGGCCACGGGAGCGGGGTGCCTCCTCCTCGCCGCGTGCCTGGTGGGCGGCTGTGCATCAGCTCGTAGCAACCTGGGAACGTCGGACAGCGCGTGCTACCTCGCCTTGCCCTCGGCCACCCAGGCGGTGGGCCCGCACAGCCGGTTCATCGGCGTCCACCTGTTCACGCTGGCGTCGCTGCGCAAGAGAGCCCCGAGGCTCTTCGATGCGCTCCCAGCCCAACCGGCATCGTCCCAGCGGGTCTGCGCCCTCGCCTTCGTGGGGACCTTCACCAAGGCGTCGGTAACCAAGCCGCTCGGGTTGGCTTCCGGCTCGGTCGCCGTGGTCGTGTCGGAGACCCCCTCGAATCAACTGCTGGGGACCGTCATCTTCGATGAGACGCCCCTCCGCTTCGGCCATTCCCATTGAGGTTGCCCTCGGCGGCGCATCTGAGGGACGGGGAAGAGGGACGGGGAAGAGGAAGAGGAGCTCAGGCGGCGCTTGACGTGGTCGTCGAGCCGCCGGTGATGGGCGTTCCATCCGGGTTCTGACCGCAGTATGCGTCGACGGCGGTGCCGTCGGCCATGATCGCTTGGGTGGTGAAGGCGGTGGCATCCCCGGAGCTGATCGCGTTGATGGCGGCGATGGCGAGTGGCCCGGCACTGGCGACGATGTCCGAGGGCGCCGTCGCCTGGAAGTCGTTGATGGTGGACTGGTTGGCCTTGAAGATGGGGATCAGGTCGGACGGCTGCTGGGCCACCGATGTCGCCTTGTCAAGGATGGCGTTGTCATTGCAGAACGCCGTCTTGTCGCCGGCACCCGGGGCCTGACCGACATGGGCGTTGAAGTGCGCGGTGCCGTTGTCGATCGACGTCACGGTCACGTGAACCGGCAACTTGGTCGTCGAGCCCTGGGCGATCAATGTGCAGTCGATGGAGGCGCCCACCTTACCTTGGAGCCCGCCGGGGCAGGTGACCTTGGGAAGCGGTTGGTTGTTTTGGGCGGCCAGCTGGGTGGCCACCTCGGACTCCAGATCGCTCTGGGACACCTCGGGAGTGCCGCCGATCGTGACGCTGGCACTGCAGGCGGTGATCAGGGTCGCGAAGGCGAATCCAGAGACGAGACATCGAACGGTCCGGGTCAATTTCATGGGCGAGTGTAACCGGGCCGGCAGTTGCTCGTCGGGAGCCGCCATGACCGGTTGAGCATTCAAGGCGGCGACCGAAGTCAGGGTGTGATACTTCGTGGCTATGGCCGGCTACAGCGAAACTCCCCTTCATGCCAAGCTCGGTATCAAGGAGGGAATGACGGTCGACCTCCTCAACGCTCCGCCCGAGGTCGTCACCGAACTGCCCAACGGGGTGGTGGTGAAACGTCAGGCGGGGGGGAGTGCTGACGTTGTGGTGGCGTTCTTCACTCGGAGGGCTGACTTCGAGCGCCGCCTGGGCGCGCTCGGAAAGATGGTCTTCCCCTCCGGCGGCCTGTGGATCGCCTGGCCGAAACAGGCGGCGGGGGTTCGGACCGACATGACCGGGGACGGGGTGCGGGAGGTGGCCCTGCCCCTCGGTCTGGTCGACAACAAGGTCTGCGCCATCGACGAGACCTGGTCGGGCCTGAGGATGGTGTGGCGCCGGGAACGACGCTCGGTGAGAGCGGCTGACTCAGGCCGGCGGCGGAGGGTATGTCCGATCGTCGATAACCGATCTGGACCCCGGGGGACACGGCCGTCCCCCGGGGTCCAGAGCGCAGATGTCGTCGAGCCTGTCAACGGTCGTTGCGGCTACTGGGCCGGTGGCGGTCCTCCGCGATCACCCGCACCACTACCGGGCCCGCCGTGGCGGCCAGGGCCACCCGGGTCACCGATGGCCACCGACGTGGCGGCCACCGTGTTCGCAGTGTCGGTGCCGAAGGCGGCGACCGTCCCGCCGACGGTGACGTTGGCCAGGGTCGGGGAAGACACACCTCGATCCCGGTAGGTGGTCGAGCCGTTCACGTCAACGGTCACGATGGTCCCGCCCTTGGTCTTGATGGTGAAGCTGGAGGTACCCACCGTGGCCACCGTGCCGACCGCCGCCGGGGGCGATCCACCGGGTGGTCGCTGGCCGGCTGACAGGGAGTGGGTTCCCGTCGACCCGCTTGTGGTGGCGCCGGCGACCGCGGCCCCTCCGGCGGCAAGCCCGAGGGCGAGTCCGGCCGCTGAAACCGCACGCAGTGACTTGTGACGTTTCGCCGGCTTGGCGTCACCGCCATCGGCTCCCTGATTCCCGAGTGCTTCGTCATCTCCGTTGCTCATGTCCGGCTCCTTTGTCGGTTCAATTGTTCGCACCTGAAGCATCGGAGCTGAACCTGTCAGTCGGCAGGGAGACACCTGGGAGCGAGATACGAAAGTGCCCAGCGACCAGGCAGCGTGCTGCCGAGGCGAGCACGATCGTCCCAACGCGGCTCCCCCCACGTCGACTGACGTGGGGGGAGCGGTGGGTCTTCCAATCGGGCAACGACGGCCCGGGGAGGTCAGGCCGGGGGGCCGCTGGCCAGGGTGACGCCGGCGCTCTGGGTCTGACCCGACTGATCGGTCCATTGCAGTTGCACGGTGTCGCCCGGATGATGGGTCACCAACAAGTTGCTGAGGTCGGACGCCGAGTTGACCGCCGTCCCGTCCAGCGAGGTGATGACGTCGCCCTGGGCCAGGCCGGCTTTCTCGGCGGCAGACCCCGAGAGGACTCCCACCACGGTGGCGCCGCTCGCCGAGGAACCGCTCCCGCCGCCGAAAGCACCGTTGCCGGCCCCGCTCGACGACTGGACACTCACTCCGAGGAATCCTGTCGCTCCGATGTGAATGGTGGAGGACGCCTTCCCGGCCTCGATCTGCTTGGCGATCGACAACGCGGTGGAGATCGGGATGGCGTAGGCCTGGCTGCCGGTCACCTGGTAGTCCGAGCTCGTCGAAGCAGCCGTATCCATGCCGATGACCTGGGCGGAGGTGTCGACCAGCGGTCCACCCGAGTCGCCGGGCTGGATGCCAGCATTGATCTCGATCAGGCCCTGGAGGTTCTCGGCGTTCCCGCCACCACCGTCGCTGGCGGTAATCGACTTGTCGAGGCCGGTGATCGAGCCACCTGCCGCGCTCGGCGTTCCACCGGCGCCGCCGGCGTTCCCGATACCCACCACCGCCTGGCCCACCGCCGCGGCTGCGCTGCTGGTGGAGATGGTCTTGAGGCCGCTGGCCCCGACCAACTGGACCACGGCCACGTCCCCGGTGCGGTCGTAGCCAACCACATTGCCGGTATAGGTCTTCCCGTTGCCCACGTCGGTCACGCTGATGCTGGTGGCGCCGTCGATGACGTGGTTATTGGTGAGTACCTCGCCGTTGGAGGTGAGCACCATGCCGGTGCCGGCGGCTTGCTGATTCTCGTAGCTCAGGTTGGTGTTGATGTCGACCAGAGCCGGGTTCACCTTGGCGGTGATGCTGGCAATGTCGGACGGCGCGCCGGCGCCGGTGGACGAGTTCCCGGAGGATCCCGATCCGTACGGCAGGGTCCCGTTCCCAGCGGGACCCTGATTCCCGGGGTCGGTGATACCCGGGGCTGCCGCGGTGGTCGGGGTGGAACCCGTCCAGACGACGTGTCCGAGCCCGGCACCAGCCAACACCGCGGCGGCGACGACCACGGTGGCCAACCCGGCCACCAGACCGAAGTGCTTCTTGGTGGCCGGCGGTTGTGGAGGAGGGCCGGCG
>Ga0307374_10003065_pt1 | contig 28998 bp, 22 predicted proteins | sample OX3MG_FD_202532 | JGI IMG/M metagenome (GOLD analysis project Ga0307374, IMG submission 202532) | Soil microbial communities from Risofladan, Vaasa, Finland - OX-3 | ecosystem: Environmental > Terrestrial > Soil > Coastal area > Acid sulfate soil | place: Finland: Risofladan, Vaasa | collected... | reverse complement strand
CCGGGCTACACACGTAGAGGTCTCGTGAGACGCGCTTTCGGACCCGGGTTCGATTCCCGGCGCCTCCACCAGGGTTGTTGCAAAGAGAGTTGCAAGGTTGCTCCGAAACGGCGTTTTGGGGCAATTGAGGGCGACTGAAGTCAGCTTGAACGTGCCGGAGGGCGCGGATCTGAGTCCAAGAGTGGGGCCGGAAGCCGTCCAAGCGGGCTCGGTTGTGCGGTCGGCCTATCTGAAGCTGCGTCGAACTCATCCCGTCGTGCGGGCGGTCGAGTTCAGGCGGGGGGCGGCACCATCACGATCGGTGGATCGGAGCCCGTCGGCGCCCTGGCGGCGGCGCGACGGTCTGAGCGGATCTGGAGCAGGCGCTCCACCATGTTGCCACCACCGGTCTCCCGGGCTGGGCCGACCACGGAGGGCTTGTCGCCCCAGCCGCCGCGCTGGAAGACCCGCAGCCACTCGATGAGCATGGCCGCGCAGGCCCGCAGCTGCTGCCACTCAATGCCCGGTCGCTTGGGCCGCAGGGCTAGACAGTCGGGTGCCAGCAGATACTGGATCCGCAGGTCACGGTGCTTGTGTTCATAGGACTGATGTGAGACCCGCATCGCGGCGTATGCGGGTTCGATGCGCCAGACCGGGATCAGGTGGCGGGGTGCCTCGTCGCAGAAGATGCTCTGCTCGCCCTGGCACCTCTGGGACTGGGGTAGCCGGCAGCGGAACCAGGTCCGCCCCTTGTTGGTGTCCTTGGTCACGGCGAACCGAACGAACTCCGACTCGCCGCCACAATGGCGGCACTTAGGAATGCCGTGCTCGTCGTAGACGGCGGTGGGCTCACGATGGTCTGATTCGGCGCTGCGGTGGCGGCGATATGGGAAAACCGAGCCTACACCGAGATTGCTGTTGAACTGGAACACGTGCTCCACTGAGTAGCCGGCGTCGCCGGCAACGAGCTTTGGGAGGGCACCCAGGTTGGCTCGGGCCCGCTCGAAGACCTCCTGGTAAGCGGCATACTCCTGGCGGTCGGCGGGGATCAGGTGGCTGGCCAGCGGGGCGTGGGTGAAGTGGTCGATCACCTCCTGATGCAAGTAGCCCTCCCAGGCCTTGAGCACCCTGGTTCCCCGGCTGTACGCTCTCAGCCCGGCGGTCAGGTCCCTGGTGAACCACCAGTGACCTCCAGAGGTGAAGCGCCGTCCTTTGCGCTCGTGGTCGATGACGCTGCCCCCGCTGGGGATAACGCTCAGCCCCTCGACTGAGATCGAGCCGGGTTGCTCCTCAACCGGCATGGTCGCCAGAAGTTGCCGCGTCGCCTTGGCGGTGGCGGTGCCGACCCGCTGCATCCGGGGATTGCGCCGGCCGGTCTTGGCCGTCGGGCAACCGTCATAGGCGGTGCAGTCGTGCTGGGGCGCGGCGTGGGTCTCGGCCTCGCTGGCGTCCAGATGCCACCAGGCACCGACACGATTGTCTTGGGCGCGCGCTTTCTGGATTAGGACCGCTGCGGCCTCCTCGAAAGCAGCCGCAGTGGGCCCCATCTCGGTAAAGCGCAGGTGCACCAGGCGATATGAGGGGACCTGTTCGAAGTCGCACGCGGTCCAGAGAGCGGTGTCTGTGCACACCCTCTGGTACCAGGGCTCGATGTCCGGAATGCGGGAGATGACGAACGCTAGGAAGAGGATGGCCCAATCTCCCTGCATGCGGTCAGGGCCCCACTCATACGAGCGCTTGAACGCCTCTTGTAGTTGCCTGCGCAGCTTCGGCTGGCCCTTGATCATGGCGATCAGGGTGTGAGGTGACGCGAGCGTAGGGTCGTCCGAATACCGGGTGATCTCAGGTAGGTGTTCTGGGATGGTGCGGCGGCTGATCGCACTCATTCGATGCCCGCCTCGAGGCAGAGGTCGTGGAATCGCCCGAACCGAGCGAAGTGACCTGGCCAGATGAGTTGCCTGTCTTTACGGCAAGCTGCCATGTAGTGCTTTTGCCGTGGCATGGCGCCTGGGGAAAGGTGGACCCTTCCGTACAGGCGCAGGGAATCCAGGATCGCGTCGCGTGAGTGACGAAACGCCATTCGGCGCACCCTCGGCAGCGGGTCCGGCAGGGGTGGAAGGCTCTTCGTCCACCTGGCGTGCTCCGGGGTGAGCTCTCCACGCGCGGAGCGGATGCCGCGGACCTCAGTCAGCACCGCGGCCCAGCCTCCTGAGATCCGAGGGGTGGGTATGTCCATGCGCCGGCACCACTCCAGGAAGTAGCCGCTGTTGGGCAGAACCCCGAACTCATCGATGAAGTGGTCGAGGGTCCGTGACAGAGAAGGCGCAGGCGGTGGAGCCGGGGGGCTCGGGCGCGGCTCCAGGCCGGCCTCCCGGAGCGCCGCGTCCCAGGACTTGTGGACGCTGAGCAGGTACACGCTACGCGGAAGTAGCAGCGGCCTTCCGGTGCGACGCCGCGCCGACCTCGCCTCGATGACCCTTGACTCTTCGTCGTACTCGAAGGCGGTGGGCGCGTGGCCAATGCGGAGGGCGACAGTCCTTATCACCCTGATGGCGTCGTCTGGCCCCTCGGCTCCCCACCCTGCGAAATGTGAGCCATCCCACTGGCCGATCAGTCTAGTTCGATGCGACCGGTTGGCCATGGCCAGTGCCATCACCCGACCCCAGCCCACTCCGAATCGCTTGCGGATCGCCTCGGCAGAGGGCAACCCCACCCGTCCCTGCTCTGTCCGTGCGCGATCCCAGCTGGCCTTGGACATCGCGCGTGCGCGATCGGGGGCTCCAGAGGTGGCCGTGAGAGCCACGTCGGCGACGTCGTCCAAGAGAGAGCCGGGCCTCTGCTGCGAAACGAACCGGCCCCGTGACCGGGGGGGCGCTAGCCCCACGTCCGGCGTCAGGTGGACTGTCCAGCCATCCCTGTGATCGGCTCGGATCTCAGCTGCTGGTCCTTCATCACTACCAAGGATTCCATAAAGCGCCGCCAGGCGCAAATGGCGACGATAGTCACTTCGGAGCAAGGTGGGGCTGGGGGCATCAGTCGACTCCTCCCGTCCGATCACTCCCTGCACTGCAGCGTCCTCGATAACCTTTTACCAACGAGCTCAGTCGAGGCCCCAGGTCTCGAGGTCGATCAGTTCCAGGTCATCGACGCCGCCCGTGAGTCTGGCGAGCTGGGTGGGTTCTAGGGATGAGGTGGGGCAGAAATCGACTAGATCGTGCGCCGTCTGCCAGGACCGCTCTCCGGTCAGATCGAGGAAGTCGCGAACTGGCAGTGCCCCGCTGAGTTGATCAACCAGCCAGGCACGGCGAAGACGCTCGATCGTGACGAGTAGATCGGGGTGGTCCTTGGTGACCTCGGTCTGGAGCGTCTCGGCCAGCTCTTGCGGACACGACGCCGGCAGTGGTGTCGTCTGGCCACGATCGCCGATGAGGCTGCGACTGCGGACCTGCCGGGCCAGGCGGTACAGATCGGGCCCAAATTGGCACGACACCGGAACTGTGCGCTCGAATCCGGGCCGCCGGAACGAAACCCAGGTGCCGGCGTCGGCGATGGTCGACACGTCCTCGCCACTGAGGTAGCGCATGTCAGCCGCGGTCGCCCCAGCTCCCCTCGCCAAGGCCACCATGGACGAGGTGCGCCGACGCAGATCGGGTGGCGAAAGCGTGTCGACGATGTCCAGCGTGGTGGAGAGCTCCGTCGCGGACATTGGGGTGTGGCCGTAGGGGAGAGCGGCGCGTCGCTGGGCTGGGGTTCGATAGGTGCTGGCCATGTCTTCTCCAGATTTCGGTCGGCTACTTCAAGGACTATAGCATGTCGCTATCGGTCATGTCTAGTCACTGATCGAGGTTGATTGGCATACACTCCACGGGCATGACTCGCGCGCCCGATCCCGCAGATCCCCTCCAAGCGATCGAAGAGCAACTCAAGACTTTTCGAATGGAAGACGACAGGCTGGGTCGGAGCCTGGAAGACACCCGGGAGGCTCGACGCCGTTTGGCGGGCAAGATTAGGGCCTTGGAGGCCAGTCTCAGCCTCGTCCGCTCCGGTGGGGAGTCCGAGGAGGCGGAGATGCACTCAGGGACGATCGCAGACGCTATCGCGGCGCTCCTAAAGCGAAATGGGGAGATGAGAGCTAGCGAACTGACTGCTGCCCTACAGGAGGCCGGCAAGCTGCTACGGACCGACTCCGCCTACGCCACGCTGTTCAAGACCTTGGCCCGTGACACTAGGTTCGCGAAGGTCGAAGGGCGGCGTGGCTACTGGACATTGGCTTGAGCCTCAGCGGCCAGGCGCGTGCCGGGTCCTACTCCCAGGCGCGGGTCGACGGACCAATCAAGAACCACGCTGCCTTCATCTGGAGCGTGGCGGACCTCCTCAGAGGGGACTACAAGCAGTCCGAATACGGGAAGGTCGTATTGCCCCTCACGGTTCTGCGCCGCCTCGACTGCGTCCTCGAGGAGACCAAGCCCCAGGTGCTCAAGAGGTCGGCAGAGCTCAGGGGGCGGATCGAGAACGTTGAGCCAGTACTTGAGAACGTGGCCGGTCAGCGCTTCTACAACACCTCGCCGCTGGATTTCCACCGGCTGTTGGATGATCCCGCGCAGCTGGCTGGCAACTTGCGGGGCTATATCGCCGCTTTCAGCCCTGGGGCACGCGCGGTCATCGAGAAGTTTGACCTCGACGCTCAGATTACCCGGCTCGCAAGGGCGGATCTCCTCTACATGGTCCTCTCGAAATTTGCCGAGATCGATCTCCACCCAAGTGTCGTGTCCAATCTCGAGATGGGCTACCTCTACGAGGAGCTAATCCGGCGGTTCTCCGAGCTATCCAACGAGACGGCTGGGGAGCACTTCACACCTCGCGAAGTGATCCGCCTCATGGTCAACATCCTGCTGGCGGAGGATTCGCAGGTACTGACCGAGCCAGGAACGGTACGGACTCTCCTAGATCCGGCGTGTGGGACTGGTGGGATGCTGACCGTGACTGAGAACCACCTGCGCCATCTCAATCCGAGCGCCCGGCTCGAGGTCTTCGGCGAGGAGCTGAACGACGAGACCTTCGCCATCTGTTGCTCAGACATGCTCGTGACCGGCCACGACACGTCCCACATAATTTGCGGCAACTCGTTTACCGAGGACGGCCATCGGGGTCGCACGTTCGACTACCTGCTCGCCAACCCTCCGTTCGGCGTGGAGTGGAAGAAGGTGGAAGGTGCTATTCGGCTTGAGCATGACAACCTTGGATTCGCCGGCAGGTTCGGTGCCGGGCTCCCTCGGATCAACGATGGAAGCTTCCTGTTCCTGCAGCACATGATCGCCAAGATGAAGTCATTGGAGGAGGGCGGGAGCCGCCTCGCGATCGTCTTCAATGGCTCACCTCTCTTCACTGGTGGCGCTGGCTCCGGTGAGTCTGAGATTCGCCGTTGGATCATCGAGAACGATTGGCTGGAGGCTGTGGTTGCGCTCCCCGACCAACTCTTCTACAACACTGGTATCTCGACCTACTTCTGGATCGTGACCAACCGCAAGGCTCCGGAGCGCCGGGGTAAGGTCCAGTTGGTCGATGCCCGAGACTATTGGGTCAAGATGCGCAAGTCTCTTGGCGACAAGCGCAAGGAGATCAGTGAGGAGCAGATCGACGAGGTCACTCGTCTGTATTCCGACGTCAGCGAAGGGGAGAAGGTGAAGATCTTCCCCAACGATGCCTTCGGCTTCCAGCGGATCACGGTCGAACGGCCCTTGAGACTCCGCTGGGAAGTCACCGCTGAGACCCTGCCAACCCTCGAGAAAACCAAGCAGTGGGTCAAGCTGGCCGCCCAGGAACGAGAAGCTGTTTCCAAGATCATCGGGAAGCTGATTGGGGCCAACACCACCGATCGCCGGCAGATGGCGGGTGAGCTGGGGTCATTGCCCAAAGGGATCGAGAAGCAGCTATGGGACGTCCTAGCGGTTAGCGACCCGGAGGCGCCGATAGTGACGGACCGCAAGGGCCGGCCCGAGCCAGACCCGGACCTGCGTGACTACGAGAATGTCCCCCTGCCCCAACTCCCGGTGGCCTGGGAGCCGGACCCGTCGGCACGACTCGCCAGTCCCGAGTATCGGGCGGCGGCGGAGGAGTACATGGCAGCGGAGGTGCTGCCTTATGTTCCGGACGCGTGGGTTGACCACTCCAAGACCAAGATCGGGTACGAGATCCCGCTGACCAGGCACTTCTACAAGTACGTGCCGCCGAGGCCGCTGGCCGAGATAGATGCGGAGATCAAGCAATTAGAGGCGGCAATCCACGAGCTGCTGGCGGAGATAGCGGAGTGACGGGGCCGTGGCCGCCCAATGTGCCAACCATCCCGTTTGGATATCTGGCAGATGCACAGCTCGGCAAAATGCTCCAGCCTGCACCGACGACACCCCTCGATTGCGAACAGCCGTACCTGAACGCCGGGCGGTTGGCTCAATCGGACTCACAGTCCCTTCCTACCATGTTTGCTCACCCCGGTGATGTGCATACCTACGGCATTGTTGAGCACGATCTCGTCGTTGCGGAGGGCGGCGACGTTGGTCGGACTGCGTTTGTATCAAGAGTCGATCCCGGCACGATCATCCAAAACTCGCTTCATCGTGTCCGCCCGCGCGCCGAAACAGATCTGCGCTTTCTTCGCTACTCTCTAGATTCCATTTATGGATCGGGTTGGCTTGACGTCATTTGCAACCGCGCCACGTTCGGACACTTGACGCAGGAAAAGTTGAAAGCCCTCAGAATCCCACTCCGGACGTGGCGAGCTCAGCGCGCCATCGCCGACTACCTCGACGTCGAGACCGCCCGTATCGATGCGCTTATAGAGAAGAAGCGACGGATGGTGGAATTGCTGGAGGAGCGGCGAGGTTCGATTCTTGCTTCCGGAATCGCGGCGCTAGGTCTTGCGCTACCTGCGGACCTCGACGCGGACTGGACGCATGCCGACGTTCCAGGGGGCTGGCAAGTAATGCGGCTGTCCCAAGTGCTCGATCAGTTGACGAATGGATTCGTAGGGCCCACGCGGGACATCCTCCAAGACGAAGGTGTCCGGTACATTCAGTCGCTGCACATCAAAGACGGGAAGATTGATTTTGACCGGCGCCCATTTTACGTCTCTGAAGAGTGGCACAAGGCTCGACCAAGAATTCATCTGCTAGAAGGCGATGTCTTGATTGTCCAGACTGGTGACATTGGCCAAGTCGCAGTGGTCCCGGCGGGATTTGGCGAGGCAAGCTGTCATGCCCTTCAGATCGCCCGGGTCCGCCCTGGAGTCGTAAGCGGACCTTACCTCGCGGAGTACCTCCGTACCCAGTTTGGGTACCAAGCGCTGCTAGCGCGAGCCACTGGCGCTTTGCATCCCCATCTAGAGGGCGGCATACGCGACGTGCCGGTGGTCGTTCCTCCGGCAGCTACACAGGAAGAGCTTGTCCATCAGGTACATGAGCAGACAAGTAGGCTACACTTGATCGCGAGTCGGTTGTTGCGGCAGCTCGACCTGCTTCGCGAGGGCCGCCAAGCCCTGATCACCGCTGCCGTTACCGGCGAGCTTCCCATCTCTGGCATCGCAGCATGAAGCCAGATGAACTCGGTTTTGAGGAGGCTATAGAGGCAAGCCTTCTTGAAGGCGGGTACCTGAGGTCTGATCCTCTCCACTTCGATCGCGCTCTAGGGCTTGACGCGGTTGAACTCCTGGCCTTCCTAGATGCGACCCAGCCGAAGGAGTGGGCCGAGTTGCAGGCGCGTCGAGGGGGTGATGTGCAAGCCAGCCCTGGGCAGTTCTTGAAAAGGTTGACAGCCGAGCTGGATCGGCGAGGCACCGTGGAGGTCCTCCGAGACGGGGTGGTTGACCTAGGGATCACCATCCGCCTCGCCTACTTCAAGCCAGCTCACCACCTCACTCCGGAGCTTGAACGTCTTTACCGGGACAACCGGGTCAGCATTACCCGGCAACTCGCGTACGAGGTCGACTCCCACAAGACGATCGATCTTGCCATCCTGGTCAACGGCATCCCCACTGCGACGGCTGAGCTAAAGAATCCCCTGACTGGGCAGACGATTGAGGATGCCATCGCGCAGTACCGAAGGGACCGAGACCCACGGAACGTCACTCTGGCAAGGAGGGCGCTGGTCCATTTCGCCGTCGATCCCGACAGGGTCGCCATGACCACCAAGCTGGCCGGTCCAGCGACTGGCTTCCTACCGTTCAATCTAGGCCACAACGGCGGAGTCGGCAATCCGCCAAACCCGAATAGCCACCGAACCTCCTACCTGTCGGAGCGCGTCTGGGCTAGAGATGCCTGGCTGGACATTTTGGCGAGGTTCATCCACGTAGAACGCCCGTCGGATGGCACGGCCGCTATCAGGAAGGCGGCCCAGCCCGTGATCTTTCCTCGATACCACCAGTGGGACGCGGTGTTGCGTCTGGAGGCAGCTGCTAAGTCGGAGGGTGCCGGCAAGAGCTACTTAGTCGAGCATTCTGCAGGATCAGGGAAGTCGAACACAATCGCCTGGCTGGCCCATCGGCTCTCCTCGCTTCACAACCATGCTGACGAGAAGGTGTTCGATAAGGTCGTGGTGATCACTGATCGCCGCATCCTGGATCGGCAGCTCCAAGAGACCATCTACCAGTTCGAGCGGGTCCGGGGGGTGGTTGTCAAGATCGACGAGAACTCTGCCCAACTGGCGGACGCCTTGGCTGGCGAGCAGGCCCGGATCATCGTGACCACGCTTCAGAAGTTCCCATTCGTGCTCGACAAGATCGGGGAATTTCCTCAGCGTAAGTATGCCGTGATCGTGGACGAGGCCCACTCTTCCCAGACTGGTGACGCCGCTCGAGACCTGAAGTTGGTCTTGGGTGCCACGGTCGAGGAGGAGCTAACGGCTGCTGAGGCCGAAGACTCGGGCCTCATCGCGGAGGCCATCAACCCAGTCGAGGAGGCCCTGGCCAGGGCTGTCGGTGCCCGAGGACGCCAGACCAACCTCTCGTTCTTCGCGTTCACGGCGACGCCGAAGGCTCGCACCCTCGAACTCTTCGGCACCATGAACGGGGACACGGGCAAGTACGAGCCCTTCCACCTCTACTCGATGCGCCAGGCAATCGAGGAGGGGTTCATCCTGGACGTCCTCGCCAACTATGTCACCTACAAGACGCTGTGGAAGATTGAGAAGGCGGTTCCAGACGACCCGACCTATGAGGCTCCCAAGGCCCGTCGCGCGATCGCCCGCTTCGTCTCGCTCCACCCGTCCAATCTCGCTCAGAAGGCCGAGATTATCGTCGAGCACTTCCGAGCCCACACCGCCCAGAAGATCGGCGGGCGCGCGAAAGCCATGGTCGTCACTTCGTCGCGTCTTCACGCTGTGCGGTATAAGCAGGCGATCGACGCCTACATCGCCAAGATGGGGTACTCGGGCCTCTCGGCCCTGGTTGCCTTTTCTGGAAAGATGCTAGACGACAAAGGGTTCTCCTACACCGAGGCCGGCATGAACTCATTCCCGGAGTCGGAGACGGCCACGCAGTTCGGAGGGAACGACTACCAGGTTCTGATCGTGGCTGAGAAGTTCCAGACGGGGTTCGATCAGCCGCTGCTCCACACCATGTACGTGGACAAAACCCTTGTGAAGCTCGCCGCAGTCCAGACGCTGTCCAGGCTGAATCGGATCCATCCAGACAAGACGGATACGTTCGTCCTGGACTTTCGCAACGAGACCGAGGAGATCCTCGAAGCGTTCGAACCCTACTACGGGCGGACTGTCGCCCCGCCGACAGATCCGAACCTGGTCTACGACACGAGGCGGCGCCTGAATGACTTTGACGTTCTCCGGCCGGACGAGATCGAGGCGACCGTAGCTGCCCTCCTTGCCACCCCAGACTCGGGTAGTCACGGTCAGGTCTATGCAGCTTTAGATCCAGCTGTAGAGCGGTTCATTGCCATGGGCGAGGAGGATCGGTTCGAATTCAAGGACGCGCTCGATAAGTTCGTCCGCACCTACTCGTTCCTGTCCCAGGTGGTCTCCTTCGTGGATCCCAAGCTGGAACGGGACTACATCTACTGCCGGGCCCTTGCCTCACGAATCCGAGATGCCTCCCGAGTTGAACGTCTCGACCTCGGCGAGCAAGTTGAGCTGACCCACCTCAGGACCGAGATGACCTTTGAGGGGTCACTAGCCCTCGAGAGCGATATGGGCGAGGTCCAGACGATCTTCGGCGAGGGGCTGGGCCGCCTGAGCGAGGCGGAGCTGGAACCTCTTTCCGAAATCGTGGCTGAACTCAACGAGAGGTTCGGTCTCAACCTCGATGAGCAGGACCAGTTGCTCTTCGACCAGTTTGAGGAGACCTGGGTCGCTGATCCCGAAGTGGTGGCTCAGGCCAAAGGCAACAGCCTGGAGAATTTCCGGCTCGTCTTTGACGACCGCTTCCTTGGCACGGTGGTCAGCCGAATGGATGAGAACGAAGCGATCTTTAAGCGGATCCTCGACGACGACGACTTCCGGCACGCTCTATTGGAAATGTATGCCACGCGGGTCTACCGAAAAGCTCGCGGCAGCAAATGAGTCAGAGCGGAGGGCCTTGTCGTAGAGGCGCCCCTACCCGACGTGTGGAGGCAGATCCACGGTGCGCTCACCGTCATCATGAATGCTCATCCCGATCCGTCGAAGAGAACTCGGCAATACTGACGTTCTGAGGCACCCGCGGGCTTTATCACCTACGGTGAACAAAACCGGTCCAAAAGCCGTGTGTTAACAAGAGTCGCTTCGCCTAGAAGGCCGGACCCAGGGTCCCATACGTAAGCCTTGAGATTCGGGCGGCTGACTGATCGGGAGAACCAGTGACGACGTCTGAGTCCGATCACCAAGATCGCGGGCTGGGGTAAGCGCACAGGGGGATCGCTCGCCATCGCCCCGGCGGTTTGGTGGTCCCTTCGGCTGGGTTGAGGGGTACCTCCCGGATGGGAGTGCCAACTACCGAGGAACCGGTAGCGTCCGTCGCTCGCCGAGTGCACTGCCTTGATCAACTCCTCGGTGTGCCTACGGTCTGCCACGAGCGTGAATCGCCGTCGTCTGGCTGCAGGTCCGGGCCCGTAGGCGCAAGCAATTACCACACCCACCTCACTAGACCACCCGAATAGCGCCCCGCCGGTCTCGAGGTGGGCACTAGCCAGTGCGGTCTTTTCAATGAACGCCCGTGCTCGCTCATCTATCCAGGCTGAGGACGCTACTTGTGGTACGGGCACCGGTCGTCTCGGACGAGTACACCTGACTGGAAGTGCGGCTCCCCACGAAAATTGAGGACCGCCCAGTCGTACGCCTGGGTCGGATAACCAGTGTCTTCGCAGCCCGCTACCACCATCCTCGTGGCCACGGCGGCGAGCTCAGTCGCCTCGAATCCAGCTCCGAAGAAGGTAGGCTGAGAGCAACCTACGGGAGTGACGTTGCTTGCTGGACCTGATTCGGGAGTGGGCAGTAACCCATCCGCCTGCGCTAAAGAGAAACAACAAGGACAGCCTCCGGAGGGGCGTCCCAGTACGACTTCAGCTCCATACGACGAGGAGGTCAGCCCGGCGACCAGAAGTGGTCGGCCCACCTGCTGGCAGGTACGTGAAAGAAGGCGCATGACTTCTCCAGACCCGCTTGCATCGACACATAGGTCAGCCTCAGCGACTAGGTCCCGAAGAGCCTGCCCGGCAATGCGATGGCCGACCCGATGCGCAGACGAGGTACGTTCCATAAATGGGTTGATGGAGGAGCAATAGGCCGACAAGGCCTCTGCCTTATTGGTGCCCGCGTATATCAGAGGCAGGGGATGGCGCACTGAGTTGTTGACATCGTAGACGTCATCATCAACGATGGTGATGTGTCCCAGGCCCGCCTTCGCAAGCTCAACTCCGATTGAACTGCCCACTGATCCGGCTCCGATGAGTAGCAGTGAGCGGAGACCGAAACCAGTCAACTCAGGAATTCGGCGCTCTCGCTCGCGGAGGCTTAGGGCCTGCGATCGATACCGCTCGTAAGTCGCGGTACCTCCAACAGCGTGGAGGAAGATCCAGTTGCGCCGACGTTCGTCTCGCTGAGGGCCTTCCTCAAAGTAGCTGAGTCCAAGCCACCGAGGATGGAGCGGCCTTCGTTGTCGGTGCTGCTTGCGATGCAGGACCGGCGGACTCGGCGGCGACCAGACGAGCCGGGCGAGTTCCTGGTTAGTCGCCAAAGCGCTGGGTGCATATGGAATAGAAGCCCACTTGCCTACCTCGATTGCCTCGTATTGAAGTGCCCCGGCTCCAGCCTCGTGGGCGTCCCCTGCTCCGGCGGCTCCAATCAACAGCGCTAAACCAGACCGGACCACTCCTACTCGGAGGGCTCCGCTATCCGTAGGTAGGTCGGCATTCCAGTAAGGGTCTGGAACCAAGACGGTACCCGTTGAAGCGGCAGCCAGGTACACGCTCACTGGTTCCGGCATGTCAGCCTCGGTCGCGTGAATGAGTCCAGCGTCGCCGTTGGCATCGGCCCTGAGTAACTCAACCAGTCCGACAACGAGGCTGGCGGCCGAATCTGTCGGGAGCCAGGTTTCGGACGCTCCACCGAGACAGAAGTTGAGCTCAGACGGATTCTGGTGCCGGCTCATGGCGGGGGAGGGACCATAGACCGTGGGATGGATCTCGGGAAACTCGGGCGGGTAGACGACTTTCACGGGGACCTTTACGGTCCCTATCGCGAGGTCCACTTCGAACACTAGGCCGGAGTCACCGATCCTCTCATCTACAGTGAAACCGTAGCGTCGGAATTGGTCCCGCTCCCACTCGACGCTTTCGGGAAAGCGCTCGTACCAAGGCACGTCTTCGGCCTCAGGCATACCTCTCTTCTTGCCTCGGGGCAGATTGCGGGTACCGCTCGTATCCTGGCCGGGGAGTGGGCGGGAGATCCGAACTAGAAGGAGGGGTTGGGGGAAAGTCGGGTCCGAACAACTGCCGCCAGAGTTCGTGGCTCTCAGTCGTAGAGGATGAGGCAATGGCCTGTTTGGCAATCGCCGCAGCCTGGCCGACCTCTTTCCGGAAGTCCCGATAGTCTGCCAGAAGCCACCGGGCGGTCAGGTCCTCCGTTGGCAAGATTGGGTTTGGCACTGACGGGACCGAGTCCGGGAGACCATCAAGAAGGCTTTCAATTCCTGTGAAGACCGCTACGACGGCGTCCTCATCATTACCCCCGCCGGCATAGAATTGGCCGACGAGCACTTGGAGCACAATCGACTTAACTTTGCGACGGTCGCTTTGTTGAAAGTCGCGCCACCGCTTCAACATGCGCACCGTCCGTGAGAACTGCGCACCTTGAGTGCGGCACCAGTTCGTGTAGCCTCGTGGATCGCTGTCGTGCCAGCCCTCGTTTCGCCGGGGGACTTGTATCGGCGCCGTGGACCCGTGCCGGGCAGGTACGATGTCTACGTGGAAACGCCCTTCCCTGTCGCCGCTGTAGCCCAGGCGAACACACGGAGTTCGTTGCTCGATCCTCTTCTCGTAGTCTGCATCCTTAGCGAGGATTCTCTTCAGGCGTTCTAGAGCGGCGTCTTCGCTGCCGTCGGAATCAAATCCAATCGCCACGGTATCTAGGTCATATTCGCGCTCTGGAGAGGCGGGTTTGACTGCTGTATCGTTTGCATAAGACCCTTGTACGAAGACGTCGGATCGAGGTATTGCCAGTTGTGCGACCAGGTAGGTCTGTAGACGACCCCAAGCTGACTTTATCCTCCCCTCAGGTATCTCACCTAACTGGATCCGTTCGTGAAACTCGGCAAATGCGGTGGGTAGTCTCAACTGTTCCCTCCTTGAGTGGCGCCGTCGCCGCCGTGACCCCTTGTAACCCACGGCCACGGCGACAGGTGCATGCGGACCAGGCGTAGAAATTCATTGCTCGCGGCTTGGCATTCAGGGTGTGGTCCCTCTCCATGGCCTTTGACCCAGGGCGGCTTCGGGTCTTGCGCCCATGCTTCTCGCAGTAGGTCTTCGGTGGCGGCCCGTAATTTGGCGACGAACGTGCCATAAGCCGTTCCCATCGCCTCAGACTCCGTGGAAATCCATCCCTGGAAGTAGGTGATGGCTTCCTGCCGCGCGTGAAAGAGCTCCACGAGCGTGGGATCTTCCTTGTTGCTTCGACGGCGGACTCGGTAGACCATCTCCACCCAGCCCATGGCGGCTTTATAAGCGTCGCTATAAGTAGCCCGCCGGCGATCGCGGACGTCGTCCTGATGGCCACGCCAGGCGAGGATGATAGCCACTACGGCAGCTATGACGGCTGCCCAGATCGCTGCCCAGATGGCACCCATTGCTGACCACTCCGTGAGGTCGTGGGACTAGGGGAGGGAGCCCCGAAATAGATTTCCTGACCAGTCCCCACTGGCTAAGACATCCCCAGCCCATCATGCACCTGGTCTCCATCGTTGTCAACCACATATGGTAGGGAACAGGAGTTTGGCCCAAGATCTGGGTGCCCTCGCGGAGCCGTGCTAGGCTCGAGCAGTCATGGGACGTTGGGTAGGACGAGTGCTCACCGCCATTGGGGACGCTTTCGATCGGGTCACGCCGATCCGAGCGGTCTTGGCCGGGTTCGTCGCGGCGCTGATCATCGTGCACGGTGTCGTTCCCGACTTCAGGGTCGACGGTTATACCATCGGCTTGATCGGTCTCCTGATGGTTCTCGTCTTGACGCCCCTCCTGGAGTCAGCTAACTTCATGGGCGGCTGGGTCCGCTTCCGAACGACCGAGGCAGTCGCTCAGCTCAGCGACACGGTTGGATCTCTGCAGGCTCAGGTGCAAGCCCAGCTGAGAGCGCAGGGAGGCCAGCCCCAGCAGCCGTCGGAACACGTGATCGACCTCAGCCGCGTCGACGAGAGGGGCTCCACCGCTCCCGCCGCTGTAGTGCCGACATCCGCTCCCGAGGCCGCTCATACCACCTATGCCACCGTCTTGGCCCAAGCCCACGGCTCCCCCAAGCTGGCCCTTCTCAAGCTTACCGGTGATCTGGAGCGGGCCACCTCCCGTCTCCTCGCCAGCCGGGATCGCTCGCCAGCGACGAGCCTCATGGCCAACACCAAGGAACTGATCCGGGCCCAGATGCTTCCGCCAGCCGCCGAAGACGCCATGCGCCAATTCACTCAAGTTCGCAATCGAATTGCCCACGGCGACCTTTCGGCCGAAGACGAGCTGGTCCTAGCCACGCTTGATATCGGCGTCTCCATACTCAACACCTTCGAGTTAGTTGAATCCGGCCCCATGCCGGGCCCTCACCGTCCCGCCGACGACCCGAGGTGAACGGGCTGCGATCTGGTCAAAGAGGCGATCACCCGTAAGTCCATTCCGGAGACGAGCCAAGGCTGGCGGTGAGAGGGCGGCGCCTCGCGCGGAGATGCGTGTCCGACTGGTCTCCTGGGAAGAGCGAGGCTGGAAGCCAATCCCCCGGGAAGGTTCCGGGGGCACCCAGACTTGGGCCGTCGCCGCGTCCACGAGCACTGGAAGGTTGGTCCGGATATGCAGCTCAAGGGCCCTCGCGATGACCACCTGGAGGCGCTGTTGGAGCTGTCGGCATCCCGGGGTTTGCGCGTGGTCAAACACCAAGGAGCGCAGCGCGCTCTCGTCAATCCTGGCAACGTCTGTGGCCCCAAGCTGAGCGAGTAGCTTCGGCACGAGTCTCGTTTGGGCGATGATCACCTGATCCTCGGGGCTGTAAGCAGGGACTTCGATGCATCGAAGCCGGTCGAGGAGAGGGGCAGGGATTTGGTTCCGATCATTGGCGGTAGCTAGGAAGACTGATCCGGACAGGTCCAGGCGTACCTCGTCCAGGAAGTGATCCTGCCAGGCATGGTTCTGTGATGGGTCCAGGATGGACAGCAGGACGGAGAGGGCCGAATGGCCGCCCCAGTCCGAGAGCTTGTCGATCTCGTCGAGTAACCAGACGATTTCGGAAGGATGAGCCCCGGAGGCTCGGAGTCGGCGAACGAACTCTCCGGGGCGTGCTCGGTTGTAGCCTCGATCTGCCCCAGCCAGGAAGACATCATCCACGCCCCCCAGCGAAATGCGTTCGAATCGGCGGCCCATGGCTTTGGCGGCTGACTCGGCCAGCGTCGTCTTGCCAGTGCCCGGGGGGCCGACCAAGCAGAGCACCTGTCCTGTGGTGGAGTTCTGGCCGTTCCGCCGCTGCCACTCCAGCACCACCAGGTGATCCACGATCGCTCGCTTCGCCTCCTTCATGCCTCCGTGCTCGGCATCCAGGAGCAACCGCGCCTCCTCGAGGTCAATGGCGGGAGGGATCTTCGCCTCCCAATTCAGGTCGAGAGCGATCCGCACTGCCTCCCGGTTGCCGTTACCGTGGGACCCACCAGTCTCGGCCAGATCTCGCTCGACCGCGGCCCGTACTTCTGGAGGCAGGGGAGCCTTTCTCACCCGGTCTTCTAGTGTGTCCACCCGCCGCTCCCGGGCTCGCGGCGATCGCCTTCGGCTCCGATCACCCTTGTACAGCGCCTCCAAGATCGGCAGACGGTCGATCCACCGCACCGCGTTCATGAGTGCGAGCCGTGCTTCGCCCCCGGGGCTCAGATGCACCGAGAGCCAATCCGCCAGAGTCCCCGGGTTCATGTTGGTGAGGTCGGGAACGAAGTCGGGGCGACCGCCGAAGGAATCGTGGCGCTGGGCCAGCCGACGCAGCCGAAGCAACCGATCTATGACCTCATCAGTTGCCTCCGCCTCCTCGTCCACCGCGCCAATTCGCACCATCAGGACCGGTCCCTGGCGCTCGTCGGCGACAATCGCGACGCGCCGCAACCCGTAGGCGCGGGCTCGACGTACCTGTCCCTCTTCCCTCTCCTCTTCGTCCACTACGGCCAGCAGCCCGATGAGAGGCTGGCGGCGCTGGTGGTACGCGTCTCTCGCTACCAGCACGACTTCGCAGCCGCAGCCGGGCAACCCGACTACGCCAGTGGCTTCAGCCTCTGGCTGTCCTCGCAGGACATGGACCTCGCCTGGCAGCAGTGGCGTGTCGGTGAGCACCGCGGTGCGCTGGTCCGAATGCACTGAGCCTGTCAGCTTGGCGTCCTCGAGAGCAGTGTTCGCCCCGCGCTCCGAAGACTCCATGGAGATGATTCCCTGACCTGGTCCGCCCCGCTTCACAAGAGTCTCCCTAGCTGGCGCATCCTCACGGTTCTCAGAGCGACTATACTACGTCGCTATCGGGCACGTCGCTGTTGGGTTTCGCCAGCGATTTTAGGGGTGACCCCAGCACGGACGTTGGAGTCCCGCCTCTTCTTCTTGAGTTCCTGATAGGATCCCTTACGGGTGTCGATCGAGTCGTAGCGGGGTTCAGAGAGAGGCACCCCGAGGCGATCGAGGGAGAATGCGCCCAGTGTCCACTTCGTGTGCGTCACCACGGCCGATGCCAGCCCCGTTTTCGGCGGCGACGATCGAAGCCGTTTGCAAGGTCCTAGGAGACGCCGTCGCGGGGTCGCAGATTCCAAATCTGATCGCGCCTTTAAAGGTGATCGAGCAGCCCGGAGACGTGCAGGGCACGAAGTGGAAGCGCCTCTTCAATGCCATAGTCACGGCCCAGAATCGGCAGCAAGACGGACGGCCTTTGCTCCGACTGTTGACCGAAGTGATGGCGCCGGTACGGTTCCCATCCCCGCGTGCCTTCGAAAGCTGCCAACGGGGAGTCAATGAAAAGCTTCTACTTTCTGGGTTCCGCATAGCCGATGATGGATCCCTTGAGAAGGTACGAGCGGCGAAGACGGTCGCAGAGGCGCAGCGCCGCGCCGACGACCTCTACGCCGAACTCAATCGCAGAGAGATTCACCCGGACGTCGTGAGGTTCTGCCGCGCCGAGCTGCTGGACCAAAATTACTTCCACACGGTGTTGGAGGCGTCTAAGAGCGTGGCTGAGAAACTACGGAGGCTAACTGACAGCCGGGGAGACGGATCCGCGCTCGTGGACGCGACCTGCTCCATAGCTTCAGGTCCCCGAATTGCTTTCAATAGCCTTGAGACGTCCTGGGAGCAGTCAGAGCAGAATGGCCTCGCGACCCTGATGAAGGGGCTCTTCGCCACTTACCGTAACCCGGCGGCACACGCCCCTAAGGTCCGGTGGGCGACCTCGAGAGCCGAGGCGTTGGACATGCTGACTCTAGCTTCCATGCTTCATCGCCGGCTCGATAATGCCACCGTTCTGCCGCCTCGGCCCGCGTAGGAGACTGGGCGAGCTGCGAGCCAGACGGACGCGGCCGTCAACTCGTATGACTACGACAGTCCCAGTGCTAACTTAGGTGCCCCGGCTTCCATCGGCCACTTAGAGGTAGGAATATGAATGAACTGAGGGGTTACAGAACAGTCGTGGAGAGTCATCTCACCACGATGGAGGGCACAGAAGTCGACGATCAACCGAGCGCGCACGTCGCTTTGGGACACGCTCTCGCTGCCGTGGCCTCGATCAACGACCCTTCGGGGCAGGGTGGATCCCAAAGCCTGGCGGGGCCGGTCGCCGATCTCGCCGAACTGCTCCAGAAGTGGCTCAAGCGCCTGCTGGACAAGCTGACGGAGATCGTAAAGGCCCTTGCCCACGGGACGACCTTTTCGTTGTCCGTGGGGACGGGAGTGTCCGTCACGATCAACTTCTCCCAGATGGATTAGGCCGTACGGCCGTGTTTTCAGTTGAAACCAAGAACGCATCTGTAGAGTCCGCCGTCTCCCCTGGTCCCAAGGGCCGCCGCACAGGAGGGTTCCGTATTTTCGACCGAAGGCAAAGGGGGAGAACCGGACCCGTGCAGCGGGTCGATCGCGGTTCCCATAGAGATGGTGGCAAGCCGAACTGGGACTCCCCGTGTGGCGATGCTGAGGGATTGCGATCCGAGGCGTCGCTAGGGCTGACATTGCCGTCTAGCCAGTGCCTATTCACGGAAGGTCATTGGTACGTATGCCAGGCCACCACCCAAGGCTCTCTCGCGAAGGCGCAATTAGCCCCTCGGTCTGACCGCGAAACAAGCGGGAACACAAGATGATGAAAGCGGGCGAGAAGATACGGCTTATCAACCTCTGCGCGCGAACCCTAGCGATCGCGGATTGGAAGGAAATCGACTTTATCTTGAATATGTGCGGAATCCGCACGCCCATCTCATGGGAAGGGGAGCGGTATGACTATGTGCGGGAGACGCTCCGCTCCCAGAACCCGAGCGCTGAGACTCTTCGTGGCCTTGAGGAGCACTTGTCGTTCGAGGAGGGCGCCGGTACAGAGTTAGTAGATGACGATGGCCTTTGGGACTTGGGTGCGGTACGCGTCTTCCTCTCGCACTCAGCGGAGCACAAAGAATTCGTAGCGAAGGTGGCCGACGCTCTGCAGCTGCATGGCCTACACGGTTTTGTTGCTCACGACGCCATTGCCGTAAACCGAGAGTGGCAGGCGGAGATCGAGCGAGCTTTGAGGACGGCACAAGTTCTGGTCGGGTTTGTGCACCCAGAGTTCATCAGCAGTGCCTGGGCCAATCAAGAGGTGGGATGGGCCTACGGACGGGGCCTGCCTGTATTTATGGTTAGGCTGGGCGCTGACCCTAAGGGGTTTCCCGGCAAGACACAATGGCCGTCTATGCCATCTGCGAAGCCTGAGGTCGTGGCTGGGCGGATCACTCAATGGCTTAACTCACTCCCAGACTTTGCTGACACCATCGCAGGGCGCCTTATCATGGCCCTGCGTGAGTCGCGCAACTACGAGGATTCTGGTCGAGCGGCCGAGGCGCTCAATGCGTTGAATGACTTGAGTCCTGATCAATGGAAGGAGCTTGATCAGGTCTATCTGGATAACGATCAGGTCCACGGCGGCGTGCTGGCGCATCGAGGACTTGATGCGCTTTATCGTCGTCACCACCGGAAGTATCCTGATACCGTGTCGAAGTCCCAGCCTTGACGAGCTCGTAGGGTGGCAACCCAACTTGCGCTGCGTCTTCGCCGGGACGCCCGAGGCGCTCAATGTAGTTGGGGGTGGGCAGACTGGTCTCGAGCGGGTCGTATCCGCCTAGCTGTCGGGTTGCCGCATTCGTAGTTCATGCCGGCTGGTCATGCTCACGCTGTCGGACCGGCGGAGCGCCCATAAAGGACCGAGACGTCGGGGGCCATCGGGCTGTGGGCGATCCATGAACGCCTTGGCCGTAGTGGTAACGTCACCGTCTGGACTGCAACCTGCCCCGGATCGGCCACTCCAGCCGCGCTGCAGCTCGTCGACACGACCAATGGGGAGAAGGAGTCGTACAGGCGGGTCGGCCTGCGCAGCCGGGGGACCGACGAGCGGGACCTAGAGATCACTCGCACAAAGACCAAGATCGGCGAGATCGCGGTCGAGAATGAGCTTTTGCGGGAACGAGCTCGCGGGGGCGGCCGCTCCTCCATTTCGCGGCGGCGACGACTGAGCCTGGCTCCGACACGTCAAGGGTTCCAGTGTAGGGGTAGAGGAAAGAGGGGTATGTTTTCACCAGCTCTGCCGGCGCCTTGTCCTCAGCTTGGCCGGTGACTTCTGTCTGCTGTAGGAGGTGCGTTGACGGGGCGTGATAGGGACGTACTTGGCCTGTCTGCCCGGAGCGGTCAGGAACCACTCCCCTTCCTCAACCGCCAGCAGGCCACGTCGCTGCAACCGCATGGCCGCCGCGGTGGTGTACTCTCGGATCTTGGGACCCAGTCTGCTCGCCCCTTGGAGGGTGGCTGCGCGGCGAAGGACGGCTTCGGCGTTCGGCCCCCCATATTGAGAACAGGCGGAGATCACTGACCATTCATATCCGTCGTTCACGACAGCAGGCTTGCCCTTTGGCACTACTTCGATCCGCCCCGACATGCCTTGCTGCATGTTCATACCGAGCCGTGTCGGGGCTGGCGTGGGGTTATCAGTCGCTCTAGGCCTGTTCGGTCGCCGCTGGAGCGGTTCGGCTAGCAAGGGGGCGGGGCTCGGCGGTCCTCCCGGCGGCGGAGGGGGAGGCAGCGAGAACCAGGCGTCAATGCGCCGCAGCTGCTCCGCCCTCGCCTTTCGCCACTGTGAGTATGGGATGCGCAGAATCTCCCAGCCCGCCCTTGCGAGGATCTCTTCCCTCTCCAGATCCTCCAACTTCAGGTCGCCATGCTCGTCGGAATGCCAGGCTTCGCCGTCGCACTCGACCGCAAGGCGAACGGTGACATTGTCGGGCCGGCTCACCACCAGGTCGATCCAGAAGCCACAGGCCGGGTACTGATTCTGTACAGCATAGCCTTTGCCTACCAGAGCCTCAGTCACTTCCGCCTCAAACTCGCTGTCGACCTTGCCCACCCTCGCTACACCGTGGAACACCTTTCCCCGGGCCTGAACATCCGCGGCGTGCTTCAGCCAGTCGCTGAGGGGAGAGGGACGGCCGCCTGCGTAGGTGAAGGCGGTGATGGGGGCGCTGTGGAAGATGTGTACCTCATGCCGGGGCCTCGTCCACATGACGTTGAGCATCCCCATCTCGTGAGCCCGATCCACCATGCGGGCGGAGAGCTGCTGCTGGCTCATCCCGCTGGCATCGTAGGAAAGACTGTAGAGGATGACGTCCCGCTCATCCCCTTGGAAGCCGTCGGGGTTGACGACGACGAGATCATGCTTGTAACGGAGCTCGGCGTCCACCTCGTCGGCGACCAAGTCCTGAAGGTAGCGCATCTGTTGTTCGTACAGCGCGATAACTCCTATCGTCGCCCCCTCGTACTCGGGAGATTCGAGCATGGTCTTGAGGAGATCCAACACAGCGCGGGCCTCGGGCTCGTTGACCTGGGAGTCGGAATCCTCGACAACCCGACCGTCGAGGACCCGGTGCAGGGTGAAGGCGGCCGTGGCGGGAGAGCCGAATTGCTTCCGACTCTCGTCAGTCATGATCCGTAGCCGGTTCTGGTAGAAGCGAGTGTTGCTCGGTTCGATGATGGACGGCAGGCAGCGGAAGTGCTCATCGAGAAAGACGGATTCTTCTGAGCGGCTGCCGGCGAGGTCCAGCAGGGACTGCCTCGTCGGGTAGAACTGACCATCCGGATCGTGCTCGAAGACGCGGTGCTTGGTCCAAACGCCGCGCGCCACCGTGGTGGCGACGAACGCGAAGCGCTGCGGTTGCATCTGCTGCAGGTCGCCGCAGATGACCAGCTTTTTTCCCCGATGCAGGATCGGCAAGATGCTGGGGAGGTCAACCTGGGATGCCTCGTCGATGATAACCACGTCGAAGAGACCCTCGGTGCAGGGGAACAGCCGAGCGACGTCGTCGGGAGACATGACCCAGGCGGGAAGGGATTGGAGGAGCATATGGGCCCTCTCGAGATCCTGCTTGAGGCGGTCGAAGAGAGAGTAGTTCTTGTAACTGCTCTGGTTGCGCCGAACGGTCTTGGCCAGCTCCTCCCGGTTCTGCTTCTGCTGCCTGGTCTCGCTGGCGGTGCGATGCTCGGCACTGACCCGGAGATAGTCTTGAGCCAACCGGAAGAGCTCAGAACGGGACTCCCGTGCCGTGTCGCTCATTTCGGCCGTGTTATGGGGCGCAACTCGGTTGGCCCTTCCCCAGGCCGATCGTCGGCGCAGCGAGGCGGCGAGCCTCCCGAATCCGATCGCCCCTTCCGCTTCGCGATCCGCCAGGAGCCGTTTCTCCTCGGCCTCGATGGCCCGAGCGAAGGAGGTGGCGGTCTCCTGGTACTCCTGCTGGGCTTTCGCGTAATCGTTGTGGACCGCCGTGAGAACCTGGTCCAGCTCACTCTTCGACCGGCTCTTGGTGATGAGCGCCAAGCGCTCGAGCATGGGCTGTTTGTTGCGGTGCAGGAGAGTCATGGGCAGGAGCGGGCTCTGAAGCTCTCTGAGCTTGTCGTCCACGACGGAGAGGGCCTTGTCTTTGGTAGAGGTGACCAGCACCGACCGACCAGTGGCGACGATATGGCAGACCAGATTGGCCACGGTGAGCGACTTCCCAGTGCCCGGGGGACCGTCTATGCGAAGCACTGTCGTCGATGGGTCATCCAGAAGTATCGCGGCCCGGCGCTGAGCACGGTTCGAGGGGAAAGGGTAGTAGACCTGCGCAGCCGCCTCCCGCTCACGGGTGATATCGACCTGTGCCTCCGCGCCGGCACCAGCGAGGAGGGGCACTAGTGTGTTGGCCGGGGTGAGAGCGGCCGCTTCGCTGATGCTGTCGAGATCGCTGGCGAGGAAGTAACTGGCCTGAGGGGCGACGAGCACGCCGGCGCAGTCGATAACGCGAAGCCCGCTTCCTCCCGGGGCGGACGGCGGTTCGACGAGGCGGCCGTCGAGGGTGCCCCACAGGGTGACCTGGGGGAGTTCCCTCTGCACCACGTCCAGGAATGCTCGGAGGCTCGCCCTGGTTAGAGGAAGCCCGGGAACGGCGGCGTGAAGGTGGGCTACTGCGAGATCCCGGGCGTCGCTGATCTCGTCGCCCAGGAAGGGCATGGGGTTGAATTCGAGGGTCTCTTCCTCGGGGGCGAGCACGAACCCACGTCCCTCCGGTCTGATGCTGATGGGGACGGTGAGAAGAGGCGCGCGGATGTCCTTGCCGTTCACCCTCCCGATGACGAAGGGGTACCCGTACAAGGCCTCGCGTTCGTATGGGTTGAGCTGGATGGTGGCGCTCATCTTCCCGACCAGCTGCTGGCAGGAGTGAGACGGCCCGATGCGGAGGTCAGTGAGCGTGGTCATCAGCCGCTCTTGGGTCTCGGAGGGCGCCCCGATCCAGGCGAACTCCGGACTCCGCCTCGCGTTGGCGCGTGGCCAGGTCGACATAGCGGCCCCACCGGAGTGCTGCCGGCGGAGGAAATCTCCGTAGACAGCACAGAGCGAGGTGAGGAGCCCGCGATTCAGCCGTCCCAGATCTGCCACGGCGCAATTATCCCGGGACCCGTGTTCGGCAGCAAGAGGCAGCGGCCTGTGCTCGGCGATCCGGAGATCCGCATCTCCCTCGAGATGCTCGAGGGCCGCGTCTAGAGCCGCTTGGACGGGCGTGCCTGTGCCTGCTTGAGATCGCTTTGGCCCAGCTGCACCTGGGGAGCGCCAGCGCCGCCGCGGTCACTCGCAGCTCGCGGCTCAAGCTTTTCAGATTCTCCCCGCGCAAGATCCGCAGCACCACCTCCATCTTCGGCCGCGAGGACCAGCGGCCACGGTCTCTCGAACCATCACCCTCACCGCCAAGTCCGCTCCGCCGGTTGCTCATCTGGCCACCTCCTGGTTGTTCCCCTCATCTTCCCGACCAGGTGTCCAGAGAATTTGTGGGCCAGGCGAGGACCACGAAACAGCTCCGGGAAGGCCGGAAGCGGGCACCTGTGACAGTCACACTCAGTCGAAGGGCCCCCTGAGTTCGAACCCGAGTAGGGATGCGCCGCAGGCTGGGAAGCGGTTGCCGAACTCGGGCACGGAGACGACTTCGTCCGAGGGCAATCGCCAACTGAGTGCACCGCCCCGATGTCCGCGCGTAGCGTACGACGCCACGGCGTTGCCACAGCCGGGGCGCGATGAACTTGGGGCCAAGATGTCGATCGACACCACCTGTCGGCACTCCTCGCAGGGTGCTGGCATCCAGCACTTGTCCCTGAAGCTGCCCATCCCGGCGCCCAGCGAAAGCAGTTCTCTGTCGTACCCGCATCCTGTGCAGCGTGTGGTGACAAGCATCCCCATCTCCGGCGTCCTCCCTACCTTCTAGCCAAAGTGTCTGTCAAACCGGGGCAAGCGCATACCTTGCGGCCCCCGCGTGAGTGTCGTATCAGCCAAGGCGATTGAGCTCCTCGATAAAGTGAATGACCTCGGGCACGGGACGGACGACCTCGGGCTGTGGTTCGAAGTGATAGGAAACCCACCGGACCCCACTGGCCTCGAGGCGATCGTAAAAGTAGCAGGCGTCCTCGACTGACTCCGGGCTGCGCTGAAGTGTGAACAGCGGACCAAGGCGTAGCGGCAAACTCCCGCCCGACTCAATCATGTAGAGGTGACCCTCTTCTGGCCACTCGCGGAAATCGCGGGTAGTCTTTCGAAAAAGACTTCTGGACCCGACCAGGCGCTCGATCGACGTCGTAATGATCCCGGCATGGTTACTGCCGGCACCAGCACGGACAAGCTCCCACCCGTCGAAGACGTCGCCTAGGCCGTTCCGAATTCGCGAAAGCGTCGTCTCAGCGCGTGCGAGTCGGCGGTGCCACTCCTCCGGACCCACGACCGCCGCGTGGCCCACCCAGTCGCGGCGGTAGGAGGCTGCTTCGTCCTTGAGCGCAGCTATGACAGACTTTCGGGCGATGGCATCCAGCCGGGAGAGGTCCTCAAGCCGATAGAGTTCTTGGGCTAGCGCAGGTTTACTCGACTTAAGGTCGCGACTGCGAGCCGCTAAGCGGGCTAGCAAATCAGCCCAGATACCGATTGAGCCACGAGTGTAGGTCGCTTTCGACGTGCCAGCCCGGGCGGTTTCCGCCAAAACTTGTGGGTCGGCCCGGAGGGCACTCACGTGGAGGTCCACCAAGAACACCGTGGCCCCCTCGAAAAAGTGAACCAGGTACTTGCACCGACGTTCGACATCCGCCTCTGCGTGGTAGCGCCACAGCACTGATGCAAGTGGAAATGGCAACGATTCTGCCCACCGCTCCATTCCACCGCCTTCGAGTACCGTCCGCAGATTGGCTTCGGTCCGTGCTGCCGCAAGTGGATGCTCCCACAGCTCCACATTGAGCCCTTGGATGGTCTGCTGGAGCTCTCCGAGCTTGCGCGAAGTCCGGACGGCTACCCGCTGCTGATCGATCCTTGGCGGTAACATTATGTGCCCGGCCCGCAAGGATGTGAGCGAGATCTGCGGGATCGTGGTGCCAGTGGCTAATTGCTCCCGGAGTTTCCTTCCCAGTGGCGAACTTAACAGTGCCGCGACGAACTCTGGGTCAGCGACTTCGGGTCGCACGATGAGCTGTAGGTAGTTGTGCGGCTTGATCACTAGCGAGTCTAGTGATGTCACGGCAGGAGATGTGCCGAGCTTGGGGAGATAGACGGCGTTTGGGGAGATGTCGAACGGATCCCCGTTACTTCTTGGTGCATACGTGGCCGAACAGACGTCTGCGATCGGCACAAGTTGCAGGCCCGTCGTCCGGGCCGCATTATGAAGTTCCACGCCGCGTAGCGTGGCTGGCCAGGATACGAATTCGTGGATTGGTAGCAACCGGCCAAGTTGGGGCAGCTTGGCATCTCGCCGGGCGTGCAGGTTGTCGACGATTGCGCTCATGTCCGTGGCTGGACTCAGAGCCCCGGCGAAGAGTGTCTCATGTGGGGTATGGGTCATAACGACAAGGCTCAGCGGCAACGATGTCGGGAAGCCCCGAGTAGGAAGCGCGAGCGCCGCGCTCGGGTAGACTGAGGCAGCGGCGAGGGCCATCCGAACCTGTGCACTTGAGGCGGCGAAGAAGGTCTCGGGTAGTACCGCGATGAGCGATCCATTCTGCTCCAGGGCTAGCGCCGCTTGGACCAGCATCGTGTACGTCTTGCTCGCGGTGAGCTCCAGCTGAGGCTGCCCGATCTCTAGGTGCACTGGCGCTAGGCCTACCGGCGGAGACCCGACTACCAGGTCAAACTTGCCAATCGGCTCGCCGAGGACGGTTGACGCATCACCGAGCCGCCACTCGACCGCGTCGTTCCTCGAGAGGTCGCGTGCCAGCTCGAATACTTCAGTGTTGAACTCGATGGCAAGGCCCGACTCCAGATGTCCTGCGTCGCTTAGCGCAGAAAGTGTGGTCCCCAACCCGGCCCAAGGGTCGAGAATGCGCGCGGGCGGCTGGCTTGCCATGTAGGCAACAGCGAAGTCTGCCACAACTAAAGGGTCAACAATTTCGCTGTTGCTGATTCCGGCTACCTCGGCTAGGGCGCGCGTGTCGCTGGCAATCCCTCGGTTGACGGCTTCACGGATCAGGCCGAGCCGGTGCTGTCCGTGGCCCTGGTTGCGGTGCTCATCGGCAAACTTCCACCAGAAGTCCTGCCAGTTCCTCTCCTCGGGCTTCAAGTGCTGAGCCCCCTCATGGCCTAGATCGTGGCGGCTTCAGCGTACCGCTCGGACATGACGCTTGGCCAATCATCGACCGTCGCGGCGTCGCTTGAGGGGAGCACAAGTGCTGGGGTGGGGGCGAACAGGTGCCCATGGATGCCACAGCCCGATACGGCGTAGTTGCCGCGCCGCGTGTCTCTAGTCGCAGTCAGACGATGCAGTCCAAGTTTCCAGTATCCGGGAGCGACCTCTACGAAGGCCGGATTGCTTCGGAGCAGGCTATCAGCCTTCGCGAGTGCTGCGGCTGATACGCGTTGATAGTTCCACAATAGCGGCGCTAGGTCGCGGGTGGACAGGGGGCGGGTCGACCCAGCCAAGATCCGTGCAGTCTGAGCCGCCGCGTCTCGGGGCTCAGCATGGCCCACCAGGGCTGCCATAAGAGTGCCCCTACCCTCAGCGAGGTCGACGCTAACGTTGACAAGGCCTGACAGCGTCCATTTCCCGCCATCCTTGAGCCCGGAAGCCAACGCTCTGGCGCGTAGGGTTACCCACTGTCTGGTGGGCTCGTGGATAAGATATATAAGGAGCGCCACGATCAGAAGTGTCGTCGCGCCCCAGAGAATCTTCTGCCCGGTCGCGTCAGCCGACATTCGACGAAGCCCGCGGATACCTTCCTCGAGGGTCGCGCCTGTGAGGGCGACCCCACCTGCGGCGCCGACGGTAACGGTTTGACCGATTACAGTCTTTTCGGCTGCGAAGATGAGATCCAGCCAGGGCCGGCCCGTGGCTAGGCCGCAATCGACCAGATCGTGATCCTCCGATAATGCTTTGGTGCCCAGAAGGCAGGCCAGGATAGCGGTGGGCAGAGCGTCTACATCTCTATCCTGAACAGCCAGCAATCTAGGGTCGGTCAAGGAAAACTGGGTCGTATCGACGAATCGGACAGAGGGCAGGAAGGCTTCACGCCAGATGGTTTCGGCCACAGAGCGGTCCAAACCTCGCCTGACCATGAAGTCACTGAGGTATTTGTTCATCTCGTCGTAGACGTGGGAGCCAGCGAAAAGTCGGAGGACCCCAAGCTTCGCCAAGGTCCTAATGTGAGTGCGCTTTGGCGCGTCTCGCACATCCCTTGCGATGTTCTTCAGGAGCATGTTTGAGTCGACGGGGATCAGAACCGCCGTTGGCAGCAGGCTCCTGATCTGCGTCGGCGCTAGCGTTCGGAGGCTGTCAAGTGGCGACTCGTCATCGGCATCAGGGGGGCCATTTATCTCGGACATTGTCGTTAGGCGCTCGTACGCCGAAACAGCTCCCCGACGGCCACGCCGAAGATGGCGGCCAAAGCCAGCGCGAGGAACACGCGAGGCTCGCTCTCTCCACGCTCGATGTTGACCACCGTCTGGCGGCTGACACCGAGGAGACGGGCCAGTCCCTCCTGGGACAGGCCAGCCCGGAGCCGGTACTCTCGAACGGTCGACTCAAAGGTAGGCATGGCGCCACGGTACATCGACTAGGAGTGCGATGTCAAGAAAACTCTGTCAAGCCCACTGTACGGGCAAGAGGGTTTGGGTCTGTGGGGATGGCGCTCTCCTGATCTCAGCCTGACTTCAACCGCGAGCCGTGTACAGAAAACCGGTAGCGGCGTGTACAAGCCGGTCGCGAAGTGCGTGCAGGAGGGGGTGAGCCGAAGTCGCGAGTGCCCCACAACAAGACCTTGCAACAACCCCACCAGGGTTGTTGCAAAGAGAGTTGCAAGGTTGCTCCGAAGCGGTGTTTTTGGGGCAATTGAGGGGGCTGTAGCCAGCTTGAGCGTGCCGGAGGGCACGGTTCGGAGCTCAGAAGTGGGCCCGGAAGCCGTCCAAGCGGGCGCGGTTGTGCGGCCGGCCTATCTGAAGCCGCGTCGAACTCATCCCGTCGGGCTGGCGGTCGAGTTCAGGCGGCGGGTGGCACCATCACGATCGGTGGATCCGATCCCGTCGGCGCCCTGGCAGCGGCGCGACGGTCTGAGCGGATCTGGAGCA
>Ga0307374_10003064_pt1 | contig 29005 bp, 28 predicted proteins | sample OX3MG_FD_202532 | JGI IMG/M metagenome (GOLD analysis project Ga0307374, IMG submission 202532) | Soil microbial communities from Risofladan, Vaasa, Finland - OX-3 | ecosystem: Environmental > Terrestrial > Soil > Coastal area > Acid sulfate soil | place: Finland: Risofladan, Vaasa | collected... | reverse complement strand
GAGTGAACATGAAATAAAAAATAACGGTACAATGATTGAAATTAATTTAGTTTTCATTTTGTTTTTTTTACGGGTTTAAAATTCAATTTCCAATTATATATCAAAAAGTCATGCCAATATTTAAATTATAAATCTGGGTAAATCTATTATCGCTTGTTTTCGGCAAATAATAATCAAGATAAAGATCAGGCTCAAAGTTAAATTTACCAATCACATAATTCAAATCAAGATCAACTCCAGCAGATTGAATAAGCCAATTTTGGTTATCGAGCTGAGTGAGGATATGCCTTACTTTTTTCAATTTCTTTTTTGTAAAAGAATTAAAATCAGACAAGGAACTATTGTGCTTTATCTTGTAAGTATTGATTCCGATATTCAATAAAATTTCCGGCTTAAATCTCAATCCATCTTCCTGGGAAAATAAATCAAAGAAATTAAAATCATGTTTCAGACTTGCTGTCAATGAAAATGATTTTAAAAAAAAAATTACAGCGTCAATATAATCAATTGGTACTCTATGATCCTGTATTTTCAAAACCGTATCAATTTTTACGATCTCATTAGATCTTCCGGAAGAATAGCTGCCTGAAATTCCGGGTCTCAGAAATGGTTTTTTAAGCGAAAAACTTCCGTAAAAATCATTTTGAACAGGCGAAGAAACACTATTATAAACATCTTTGATGAAATAATGGGTATAGGACACCAATGCATTTATCACTTTACTCTTACTAAATTCATAAGAAGGAGAAAGAGAATATTGATAAAACTTCGTTTCCTGGTTCTCATTTAATAAATACCCGTTTACCGCTACTCCAAATCCGCTTTTATGAAAATATCCAACTGACGGAGTAAACACAATGATATTCGTGTTTTGAAGCGTTTTAATCGCCAGGTCGTTTCCGTTCAGAAGTGAATTTCCTACACCCGCACTAACCTGGAAATAGCTTGTTGTTTTTCCAAGGTTGTTGAGCATTTTTAAAAAATCATAGTTTTTAATCAATGAATCCATAATTTGTTTATCCGTAGAATCTTTTTGTGCAAATGCCCCCGCAGAAATGAAGAATACAATCACAGAAAAAAATAAAACTTTAAGCATGAAAAGGTCTTAAGTAATGACTTGGTTTATTTAATTCAACTTTTAATAGACTTAAGAAATAATCGAAAGTTAAAAATAGAGAAAATGAATTGGAGCCAATATGGTTACCTGTTATAAAATATTTAAAATCTTTCCTTTTATCTATTGGGAATTTTTTATTCCAAATCCCAAAAAAATCAAAATTGATTATCCCTATTTTTGGAAACTATCATTCATTTTTTAAACCGCATTTATATTGCCTTACTTTGAATTACCATACCTTTGCACATAAAATTTTTTAAAATTAATGAATGAATTTGAAGGCTTAGGCCTAAATGAGCTCCTCGTAAAAGCGGTTACCGATCTTGGATTTACATCTCCTACTCCCATACAAGCCAAAGCAATTCCCATCTTATTATCAGGCACAACAGATTTTGTGGGTCTTGCACAAACAGGAACTGGTAAAACAGCAGCTTATGGTTTGCCCCTACTTCAATTAATAAATTCAGAACATAAATATCCCCAGGCTTTAATCGTGTGCCCTACCCGGGAACTGTGTTTGCAAATTTGCAATGACATACAGGAGTATAAAAAATATTCTAAAAATATTTCCGCTGAACCCGTGTATGGTGGCGCTTCAATTGTGATGCAGATTCGCGCTTTAAAGAAAGGAGTTCACATAGTTGTGGCCACTCCCGGAAGATTGATTGATATGATTGAAAGAAAAACGATTGATCTTGAAAAAGTAAAGTATGTAGTATTGGATGAAGCAGATGAAATGCTGAATATGGGTTTCCGTGATGATATTGATTTTGTTTTAAAGAATACGGTTAATCGTGAAAGCACGTGGCTTTTTAGTGCCACCATGCCTTCGGAAGTAAGAGCCATTTCTAAAAATTTTATGCATCACCCACAGGAAATAACTGTGGGCAAAAAAAATACTGCCAACGTAAATATTGATCACCAATATTTTATTACACCTGCTCACTCTCGTTTTGAAACTTTAAAAAGATTGGTTGATTTTAACCCCGGCATGTATGGAATTATATTTACCCGAACCAAAATTGACGCTCAAAATATTTCTGAAAAATTATCAAAAGAAGGTTATAATGTGGAATCACTTCATGGTGATCTCACTCAACAACAACGCGACCGCGTAATGCAAAGGTTTCGTGATAAAGATCTGCAGATATTGATTGCCACAGATGTGGCTGCAAGAGGAATTGATGTGGAAGGAATTACTCATGTTATCAATTTTGAACTTCCCGATGATATGGAAGTTTATACACACCGAAGCGGGAGAACGGCACGTGCCGGCAAAAGTGGAATATGTATTTCCATTTGCCACAGCCGCGAATCCTTTAAAATCCGCCAGCTTGAAAAAATGGTAAATGCGCAATTTCATAAATTAGATATTCCCAGTGGAAAAGATGTTTGCAGAAAACAATTTTTTTATTTTATGGATAAACTCATTAATACGGATATTTCAAACGGATCTTATGAAACTTACATGCCCGATCTGCAACATAAATTTGAAAACATAAGCAAAGAAGAAGTTCTTAAAAGAGTGGCTGCGCTTGAGTTTGATCATTTTTTAAAGTATTATGAAAATGCGGAGGATTTGAATGTAAGACATGATTCCAGAGAAAAAAGGAACGATAATTTTAACCGTCGTGAAAATTACCAAAGAGGAGAAAGACCTAATTATCAAAATGATGGAGGCTTTACCAAACTTTTCATAAACCTGGGAACCAAAGATGGTTTTTACAAAGCCAGTTTTTTGCAATTCATTCTTGATGAAAGTAGACTGAACAAAGAAGCGCTGGGAAGAATTGATCTTCGCGAAATGAATTCCTGGGTGGAAGTTGACCAATCCGTTGCTGCAAAAATGATCAAAAGCCTTGATGGAAGAAAACATAATGGACGCCTGATAAGAATGAATGAGGCTGACGGTGGAAGAAGCAGAAGACCTCAAAGAGAAATAAGAAAACGAATTCCCTTAAGAGAAAAAAGATAATCTTTTTTTGGTTTAAATATTAAATTCCGTTTCCTGATGAAAAAACTTATCCAACTCTTTTCCATATTTGTTGTTTTATTTTTTACAAATGGTACAATTGTGGCACAAATAACCAGTGCTGATTCCTTACTGAATTTCATACAGCAAAATAAATCAAGGTCCTCTCTTTATCTGATAAAGAATGATTCAGTAATAGCCCATCTTAATGAAAATAAGATGATGCCACTGGCCAGCACAGCAAAAATTATAATTGCCATTGAATTTGCCAAGCAGGCTTCTCATAATCTTTTCGATGAAAATAAACTTATTCCACTTTCAGAGTTGAATAAATATTACATCCCCAATACGGATGGAAATGCACATCCCAACTGGATTAATTATGAAAGACAAAAGGGTAATATTTTTAATGATAGCATTTCTTTGATTGAAGTAGCAAAAGGAATGATCCTATTTAGCAGCAATGCCAATGCAGAATATTTAATGGACTTTCTGGGCTTAAATAATATTAATGGCGATTATAAAATTTTAGGAATCAGCACCTTCACACCTCTCTATTACTGGGTTTCAGCTCTCTTTCTTTATCAAAATCCTAAACATGTGAAACAAGAAAAGATCCTAAAAGAAATAAAAAAATTCAATAACGCACAATATGCAAGTGTGACATTTTTAATTCATAATCAATTAAAAAACGACAGCACTTATAAACAAAAATTCCGTCCCCAGGATTTGACTTTGAATATGCAAAAGGAATGGAGTGACAGGCTTCCTGCCTCTACCACAAAGGAATATGTTCAAATTTGCAGCTTCCTTAATAACAGGCAGATCTTTAATAAAAAAACTTACACAATTCTGTCTCAGGTTCTTGAAACAGCTATGGAAAATCCGGTTAACCAATCATGGTTATCTCACCTAGGTATGAAAGGTGGCTCTACTATTTTTGTACTCACAAAAGCTTTATATGCCACTTTAAAGAAAGGCACCAAAATAGAAATGGCTTATTTCTTCAACAATCTTACCCGGCAGGAAAACGAGCAACTTCAAAAGTGGATGAATTCTTTTGAATTAAAAGTTCTGACAGATGAAAATTTCAGAGAAAAAGTAGGTGAATATTTGAATTGAGAATAAAATAAATATCATTGAATCTTCGGTATTAATCATTGAAAAGCCGGGATGACCTTTGCAAGCTCAACCAGCCACTTCTTAATGAGCAGATTGCTTCGACATTTTTGAACATTATGAATAGCAATTAATTTTTTACTTTACAAAAGTTCAAGAAATATAAATCGGCATTTGGATCGTTTGCATAAAAATACTCTTTATATCATTATTATTTTATTACACTTCCGTAAACATAATTACCTTTCCCTTCAAAAATTATTCAATGAAACAAAACCACCTTTTTGACCTCACCGGGAAAACTGCACTCGTAACCGGATGTTCGCGCGGCATCGGAAAAGCAATGGCAACAGGACTTGCAGAAGCAGGCGTCAATATTATTGGAGTTTCCGGAACTCTTAAACCAGGAAGTGATGTAGAGAAAGAAATAAAAAAATCAGGAAGAGAATTTACTCCTTACGCGATTGACCTCGGCAACAGGAAAGGATTATACAAATCCATTGAAAAAATAAAATCGAAGCATCCCGTCATTGACATACTTATTAATAATGCCGGAATCATAAAAAGAGATCCTGCGGCTGTTCATACAGATGAAGAATGGGATTCAGTACTTACCGTAAATTTAGATTCTTCGTTTATCCTTTCCCGTGAGTTTGGAAAAGAAATGATAAAAAGAAAAAGTGGCAAAATTATTTTTACCTGTTCTTTGCTTTCTTTCCAGGGAGGCATTAATGTACCCGGGTATGCTGCCAGCAAGGGTGCTGTAGCCAGTCTCGTAAAAGCGCTGGCCAACGAATGGGCATCCAAAGGAGTCAATGTAAATGGCATTGCGCCCGGATATATTGCCACAAAAAATACCGAGGCATTAAGGGATGATGAAGAAAGAAGTAAATCCATTCTTGATAGAATTCCTGCGGGAAGATGGGGAACTCCGGAAGATTTTATCGGACCGGTTATTTTTCTTAGTTCCCATGCGTCTGATTATGTGGATGGTGAGATATTGACTGTAGATGGAGGATGGATGGGGAGATAAAAAATTTATCCAATAAAAATATATTGATTTAATACTATAGGCAAGCAGATTATTTTATCATCTTTTCATAAAATCGCTTAAATGAAAAAAATATTATTCATAAGCTTATCATTGCTTATTTATATCACAACGTTTTCGCAAATAACACACAACAGTAATAATGCCGGGCCAAGCGAAAGAGCTTACCAGGTAAAAACTTTAGTGAAAATTGCAAACCCTGTATTAACCGCGTTAAGTAAAAACGAATTGAAAAAAGATATGCCGGTAGAAACTTCCGGTGAACACAGGGAAAGATACACTCACCTGGAAGCATTTGGTCGTTTGCTTTCAGGAATAGCGCCCTGGTTGGAATTAGGGCCGGATAATACGCCGGAAGGAAAATTGAGAAAAAAATATATTGATTTAGCAAGGGTGTGTCTGCACAATGCGACCGATTCAACCGGCCCGGATTATATGAACTTTAGTTGTTGCGGACAGCCGGTTGTAGATGCTGCCTTCTTAGCCCAGGGATTGCTGCGCGCACCTCATCAATTATGGGATCCACTAGATAAAACAACGAAAGATAACATTATCGCTGCGCTAAAAAAAAGTGGTGAAATAACACATTATCAAAATAATTGGGTGATGTTTAGTGCAACCATCGAAGCTGCTCTATATAAATTCAACGGTGCATTCGATCGCAAAGAAACGATTGGCTACGTTGATCAATGCCTGGGCTATTACAAAGGCGATGGTACTTATGGTGACGGGAAAAGCTTCCATTGGGATTATTATAACAGCTTTGTAATGCAACCCATGTTGATAGATGTTTTAAAAACAATTATAGAACAAGATAGTGTTCACCAGATTGCCGATCAATCATTGCAAAGCAAATATGAACTCGTGCTAAAACGGGCGCAGCGTTATGCGGAAATACAGGAAATGCTTATTTCACCTATTGGAACTTATCCTGTGATTGGCCGCTCTTCGGCGTATCGTTTTGGTGCGTTTCAGATGTTGTCGCAAATAGCTCTGATGCAGGAATTGCCTCATAACATAAAGCCGCAGCAAGTACGTGCAGCGCTTTATACTGTCATTCGGCGACAGATAGAAGCTCCAGGAACTTTTGATAAAAAGGGCTGGTTACAAATTGGCGTTTACGGTCATCAGCCCAATATGGGAGAGGGATATATTTCGACCGGTAGTTTATATTTATGTTCGGAAGCCTTCCTGGTGTTAGGTTTGCCACCAGTCAATGAATTCTGGCAGGGCAAAGATGAAGAATGGACTTCTCAAAAAATCTGGAGCGGAAAAAATACAACCCGGGATCATTCTATAAACTACTGAAAATATAAATCATCTACTTATTTTCCCAAAAATGAAGAAGGCCATTCCGTTAAAATTAAAATCGAATAAAAATTAAATTGGCGTGAAAAAGTTAATGCTCTTACTCTTATGTTTTTCCTCTTTTTTGCTTCAGGCTCAGTCAGTCCAGGGGGTTGCTTTGAAAAACAAAACAAGCAAGAAAATAATGGATGGCTTTATGGACTTGCGTTTTGGTATGTTTATCCATTGGGGGCCTGTTACATTGCGTGGTACTGAAATAGGCTGGTCGCGGGGAACTCAAGTACCAGTAAAAGAATATGATAATTTATATAAAGAATTTGATCCTGTATTATTTAATGCAGATGCCTGGGTAAAAACCGCCAAAGATGCAGGCATGAAATACCTGACCATCGTTGCGAAACATCATGATGGCTTTTGCTTGTGGCCTTCAAAATATACAAGCTATAATATCAGCAATACTCCCTTTAAAAAAGATGTAGTGGGGGCGCTGGCAAATGCCTGCAAGAAGGCAGGGCTAAAGTTTTGCATTTATTATTCTGTGCTTGATTGGCACCAACCTGATTATCCTTTGCACCTTTCAACAGGAGCTAACCCAGACCCTAAAGCGGATATGAGTAAATATATTATTTACATGAAAAATCAATTGAAAGAATTAATTAGTAACTATCATCCTTACATGCTTTGGTTTGATGGCAATTGGGAAAAACCCTGGACACAGGAAATGGCAGTTGATATGTATAATTATATAAAAAAATTGGACCCCAAAGTAATTATCAATAACAGGCTCGGAAAATTTGACCACGAGACTTTAACTGCAGAATCTGTAGGTGATTTTGCAACACCCGAACAAAAAGTCGGTAAACTGAATATGGATTATCCGTGGGAATCCTGTATTACCATTTGCACTCAATGGGCATGGAAACCCAATGATAAAATGAAATCATTAAAACAATGTATTCAAACCCTGGCAAGTACCGCAGGAGGAAATGGTAACTTATTATTAAACGTGGGGCCGATGATGGATGGACGCATAGAAGCCAGACAGGTAGAGCGTTTGAAAGAAGTGGGTAATTGGTTAAAAATTTATGGAGAAGCAATCTATGGAACCAAAGGGGGTCCCTATAAGCCAGATAGTATTTTTTCTTCCACACGAAAAGGTAATAAAATTTACCTTCATGTTTTTCAATCAAGCGGGGATCAGTTTATCATTCCAGCTATACCCCATTTAAAAATATTGAAAGCCTGTTTTCTGAAAGGCAATAGGGTTGCTTTTGAAGAAGATAAAAAAAATATAACACTTTCATTGCCCGGCAAATTGCTCAACGAAAATGACGCGGTGATTGTATTAGAAATGAATGCCAATGTGGGAAATATTCCTATAATAAACAGAGAATAAAAAAAATAAATTGAAGCTTAATCTACAATCAATAAAGAATCTATTTCTCACCTAAACAAAATATTTTTATCATCTTTGAAAACATATTTCCTTTAGATCGAAAAATAAATAGTTTTATATATTCACTATCTAAAAACCAAACCATGCTAAAATTTTTAAAACGATTTTTACTAACGTTGATTCTTATTGGTTGTATGCATTTTTTATCAAATGCACAAACAGAACAAAAAGAGGAAGGCCCTTTTAAACCTAATATCCAATCTCTTCATCAGTATAAATATCCTGAATGGTTTCGCGATGCGAAATTTGGTTTCTGGGCACACTGGGGACCACAGGCAGTTCCTCGCCAGGGTGATTGGTATGCCAGGGAAATGTACCAGGAAGGTAGCGCCGATTATAAATATCATTTAGCGCATTATGGCCATCCCTCTAAATTTGGATACAAGGATATCATCCCTTTGTGGAAAGCCCAGAGATGGGATCCGGATAAACTAATGGCGCTTTACAAAAAAGCGGGAGCAAAATATTTCGTAAGTATGGGTTCTCATCATGATGATTTTTTTCTTTGGAACTCAAAAATTCATAAATGGAATGCAGTGAATTATGGCCCTCATAAAGATGTAGTTGGAATGTGGCAGGCGGCAGCAAAAAAAGAAGGTTTGAAGTTTGGAGTATCAGAACATTTGGGTGCAAGTTTTACATGGTTTCAACCTAGCCATGGTGCAGATACAACAGGTCCATACAAAGGAATTACTTATGATGGCGCTAATCCAATGTACCAGGATTTGTATCATGCCAAAGCGGATTCTAATGATAACGGATGGTTAAGCATCAATAAAGAATGGCAAAGAGAATGGTTTTTCAGTATTAAAGAATTAATTGATAATTACCATCCTGATCTTCTTTATTCCGACAGCCAATTACCTTTTGGAGAATATGGACTCACTATGCTTTCCCATTTTTATAATGATAATATCAAAGAAAACGGGGGAAATTTAGAAGCGGTTTATACCTGCAAAGAACCTTCTGATGGCACGTGGGTTCAGGATTTGGAACGTGGAGTGCAGGATTCGATTAGCCCCTTTCCCTGGCAGACAGATACCTCAATAGGCGACTGGTTTTATCGTACGGGGCAAAAATATAAAAGTGCAACAGAAGTAATACAGATGCTGGTTGACATTGTAAGTAAAAATGGAAATTTATTAATTAATATAGTTCAAACACCCGAAGGCGATCTGGAACCGGATGTATTAAAAATAGTAAATGAAATAGGAATGTGGACTTCAAAAAATGGAGAAGGTATCTATGGAAGCCGCCCCTGGAAAATTTATGGTGAAAAGCCTTCAGCAGAATCTGTTGTAAAAAGTGGAAGTTTTAATGAAGATAAATTAAAATACACTGCTCAGGATATTCGTTTCACCTCCAAAGGAGATACGCTTTTTGCCTTTTGCCTTGGCACACCTAGAACAGACATAAAAATAAAATCTTTGGGTAAAGATTCAAAGATTTCAGAAAAGAAAATAGCATCAGTTACCATGCTCGGAAGCAATGCAAAACTACACTGGAAGCAGGAAGCAAATGCTTTAGTAATCAAAAACAATTTTAAAATACCTGTTGAAGAAGTTCCTGTTGTTGGATTTAAAATTGAATTCAAATAAAAAATATTTTTTATTAACCAAAAGAAGCCAATTAAATTAAAATACATGCAACCCATTAATACAGCAATATGTTCTTTCGGATTGAGTGGAAGAGTTTTTCATGCACCATTTATAAGCATGGATCCCGGATTCAATTTCTACGGTGTATGGGAAAGATCCAAAAATCTTGCCCGGGAAAAATATCCCAATGTAAAAACTTACAGAACACTGGAAGAGATGCTGGCCGATGATTTGGTGGAATTAGTAATTGTAAACACACCTAACACCACTCATTTTGAATATACCAAAAAAGTGTTAGAAGCAGGTAAACATGTAGTTGTTGAAAAGCCTTTTACTATTACTGTTAAAGAAGGCAATGAGTTAATAGCTCTTGCCAAAAAACAAAATAAAAAATTATCTGTTTTTCAAAACAGGCGCTACGACAGCGATTATAAAACCATTAAAAAAGTGGTCGAGGCAAAGTTGTTGGGCGATTTAGTAGAAGTAGAAATGCATTTCGACAGATTTAAAGATGTATTAGGTCCAAAGTCGCACAAAGAAAATCCAGGTCCGGGCACGGGTTCTCTTTATGATCTAGGTTCCCATTTGATTGACCAGGCATTGCAATTATTTGGTATGCCGCAACAAATATTTGCCGATATACAAGTCATGCGCCCTATCTCCAAAGTAGATGATTATTTTGAATTATTATTTTATTATGAAAGAAAGCGTGTGAGGATAAAATCAAGCTATGTAGTTAGAGAACCTTTACCTGGTTATATTTTTCATGGTTTAAAGGGATCTTTTATTAAAGCAAAAACAAATATCCAGGAAGAAATGTTGGAGGCGGGGAAAGTGCCGGGCAATAAGGACTGGGGCACAGAACCTGAATCTGAGAAAGGTTTGTTACATACAGAAATAGATGGAAAGGAAATAAGAGAATATATTCCTTCGGAACAGGGAAATTATGGAGATTACTACGATGGCATCTACGAAGCCATACGAAACGGGAAGCCTGTGCCTGTAAGTGCTGAAGAAGGATTAAAAGTGATAAAAATTATTGAAACTGCTTACAAGAGTAATGAAATAAAGAGAGTTGTTGATTTATAAAATTTTCTTAAAGGCAAGGAAAACCAGGAAGGTCCATCAGAGTCTATAAAATAATTTCTTTTTCCAAAAAACCTTCTTGGTTAGACTAACCTTCTTGACTTACATCTTTTGTATTAACATAATAATTTTCATCTACTTTTATTTCTTTCACATTTTTGGGAACTTCCTTAAATTTTTCAATGGGATGAATAAAAATTAATTTACCATTTTCATCATAAATTTCCAGGGCCATATTAAAACCAGGTACGCAATTTCCCCAGCGATAAAATAATTTTCCATTTATCGTTTTATATTCCAGTTCCGGAACTTTTGTAGTACGTAAATACTGGTCAAATACTTTCGAAAAATTAATACCCGATTGTTTGCTGATATAATCCTCTATTTGTTTTGAAGTAACGGTTTGATGATAGAATGTTTTATTTAATCCGATTAAAATGCTTCTGAATTTTTCATCATTATTTATGATCTGCCGAATGGTATGGATCATATTGCTACCCTTGTAATACATATCTTCACTCCCCTCTTCATTTACACCATAATGAGCTATAATTGGTTTGTCATTCCTAATGTTTTTTCGGATACCAATTACATATTCATCGGCGGCTTTTTTACCATAATAATATTCTGTAAAAAGCGCTTCCGCGTAATTGGCAAATGATTCATGTATCCACATATCAGCCAAATCTTTGGAAGTAATATTATTTCCAAACCATTCGTGCGCACTTTCATGCACGATGATAAAATCCCAATTCAATCCCCAACCGCTTCCAGAAAGATCATATCCATTATAACCCATTTTATAATGATTCCCATAAGCAATGGCGCTCTGGTGTTCCATTCCGAGATAAGGTGCATCTACGAGTTTATAACCATCAGCATAAAAAGGATATGGGCCAAACCAATATTCAAATGCCTTCATCATGCGTGTTGCATCTTTAAAATGCACCTTCGCTTTGGCAAGATTATAATTGAGCACCCAATAATCCATTGTCAGATTACCATCGAGCCCGGGATATATATTTCCAAAAGTTACGTACTTACCTATGTAAAACGTAATGTCATAATTATTGATTGGACTTACTACAGCCCAGTCGTAAGTGGTGTTTCCATCACCATCCACTTTTACACTTCTTAATCTGCCATTGCTTACTGTAATTAAATCAGACGGAGCCGTGAAATTCATTTCGGCGCTATCGGGTTCATCACCCTGGTAATCTTTACAGGGATACCAAACACTGGCGCCCAAGCCCTGACAGGCAACGGCTACCCAGGGATTTCCGGCTATATCTCTTTTCCATACAAAGCCACCATCCCACGGCGGGTTTTTTGCTTTCCGGGGTTTACCATGATAATAAACAAATAATGTTGAAATTTCCCCATTTGTTGCATTGGCTTTTGAAGTTCGTTTGCCATTTGTCATCAGCATAATCGTATTCACATCATGTTTTTTTAATAAGGGATTCTGATCTTTTAAATAAACAAACCAGGCATTACCGTCACGGGTAAACGAAAGTTTTTCATTATTGAGCGGATATTTTTCCAAACCTGATTTTAAAATTACAGAATCAATAACCATAGGTTCCTGCAGGTCTATCTGAAAAAAATCAGGATGTCTTTTATCCAATACTTTATAACTTATGGCATTATAACCGGTGATGCTGCTATCGGCAAAGTCGAATGTAAGATGCAGGTCATATTTGGTAACATTCCACCAGGCTCTGCCTGGGCCATTACTGCCGCGAAGAGTGTCAGCATGAGTAAAATGTTGCGCAAAAGAAACATTCAAAATGATAAAGAGAAAACTAAAAACGGAGATTATCTTTTTCATTTACTAAATTTATTTTTTATAATCAAAGATGAAGTTAAAAAAACAATCTCCTTTATCACTAAAAAATTTGATAAAAGAGAAAATATTTATTGTAATTACCGGATTTTTAATATGTATTTCATCCTGTTCGCACCATGAAAAAGCAAAAAATATTTTCCATTACAACGAACAATCCGGCATTGCTACTCTTGATCCTGCTTTTGCCAAAAATCAGTCCATAATGTGGGCCGTACATCAAATTTATAATACATTGGTGCAAATAGATAACCATCTTAACCTGGTTCCTTCACTGGCAAAAAGCTGGGATATTTCTGCAGATAATCTCACCTTCACTTTTCATTTACGCAACGATGTTTATTTCCAGGATAATCCTGCATTCCCCAATGGTAAAGGAAGAAAAATGACTGCCCGGGATGTTGTGTATAGTTTTGAACGTATTCTCGATCCGGCAACTGCCAGCAGCGGCGCATGGATATTTAATGGAAGGGTTGATACGGTACAACCATTCAAAGCCATTGATGATTCTACGTTTCAATTAAAATTATTAAAACCCTTTCATCCAATTCTTGGAGTGATGAGCATGCAATATTGTTCAATAGTACCCAGAGAAGTGGTAGAAAAATATGGGAAAGATTTCAGAAGGTATCCTTGTGGCACCGGCCCTTTTGAATTTGTAGCCTGGGAAGAAGGCCAGGCGTTGGTCCTAAAAAAGAATCCCAATTATTTTGAAAAAGACAGTACCGGCGCCAGGCTTCCTTATCTCGATGGGATCAAAATTACTTTTCTACAAAATAAGGCAACAGAATTTCTCGAATTTCAACAGAAGCGATTAGACTTTGTAAATGAAATTGATCCTTCTTTTAAAGATGAAATACTTACCAAAGGTGGCGTGTTGCGAAAAGACTGGATTGGCAAAATCGTTTTGGTAAAACATCCGGCCCTTACAACAGAATACCTGGGATTTTTATGCGACAGCAGTTTGCCTCTTGTAAAAAATTCGCCGCTCAAAGATGTCAGGATCAGACAAGCAATTAATTACGGATTCAATCGAAAAAAGATGATGCTTTATATTCGGAATTCTATCGGAACCGCTGCAACAAGCGGTTTTATTCCAAAAGGTTTTCCTTCTTTTGATACCTCGGCAGTGAAAGGTTACCATTATGATCAGGCAAAAGCACTAGAGTTATTGAAAGAAGCAGGATATCCTAATGGCGTAGGTTTGCCGCCTTTTAAATTATTTTCGGTTCCTCTTTATGCAGATTTTGCCAGCTTCATAGCTAATGAATTATTGCAGATCGGGATAAAAATAAATGTGGAAGTAATACAAAAGGGATTGTTGCTTGAACAAACTGCAAAATCGGAAGCCTTATTTTTTCGCGGAAGCTGGATAGCTGATTATCCTGATGCAGAAAATTTTCTTAGTGTTTTTTACAGTAAAAATCCGGCGCCGCCTAATTATACAAGATATAATAATCCAAAATTTGATAGATTATACGAAGAGTCTTTATCCGAAAAAAACGATTCTATAAGATATAAATTATATCAGCAGGCCGATCAGGTAATGATAAAAGACGCTCCGGTTGTTCCTTTATGGTACGACGAAGTGATCTGGCTGGTACAGCCCTATGTAAAAAACTTCATTCCAAACGGGCTGAATTTATTGGAATTGAGAAGAGTAAAGTTGAATAATAATTAGATTTTTGAAATGCATTGAAGATTCGTTTGAAATTTCAGGTATTTCAGGGATAAAGCAACTAACTTATATAATATAATTTACTGATAGTCAATTTTTTAGTTAACTTAAAAAATCAAATTAAATATTTAGCACGATAATTGCAAGTATGTAAAGTGATGGCATAATCCCTAATCATTAACTAAAGCAAATGCTATGAATGAACCTACTTACTTACCCACACGCAAGAATAATTATGTGATCCCGCCAAATGAATCTAAATCCCATGATCTTGATGTTATAGAAAAAGCGAAGCATGCATCCGCTTCTGAAATATATGATGGCCTTTTTCAGAATGCTTTTCAAGCCATGTATGTTGAAAATCACGACGGGATAATTCTTAAGTTTAATAAACAATTCTGTAAATTATTTGGTTATTCAGATTCGGAAATGTCTAAAGTTGAAAATGAAGATTTATTTGTAATGGATGAGAAACCATTCCTTCGTTTTTTGGATGAACGAAATAAAAAACGCATTGCAAAAGGAGAAATTACAGGGATAAAAAAAACGGGCAAAAAGTTTCCTTGCAGGATTTCTTCAGTGATTTATGAATCCGAATATGGTGATACCAGAACCATGAATACACTGGTTGACATCTCCGGCGATCTTTCTGCCAGGTGGAACTTTTAAATATTCTCGCAATTTTTGAAATCAATCACTCATACCTTTTTCTAAGGATTTTAATTTATTTGCAAAAACCTTTTTTAATTTTTCCAGTTTAGGTTTTATCACATAATAGCAATATGATTGCGAAGTGTGATTGTTATAATAATTGGAATGATAGGTTTCAGCCGGGTAAAAAAAGGTTAAAGGCTCAATAGCGGTTATAACAGGAGTATTAAAAACACCACTTTTATTTAAAGCTGCCTTATACTCTTCCGATTTTCGTTTTTGCTCATCATTGTGATAAAATATAACACTCCTGTATTGGGGTCCTATATCATTACCCTGTCGGTTCAATGTAGTAGGATCATGGGTTTTCCAAAAGACTTCCAGCAATTCATCAAAAGAGATTTGTGAAGGATCATATTCAATCTGAAGACATTCTGCATGGCCGGTATCTTTGCGGCATACCTGTTCATAAGTAGGATTTATTACATGCCCTCCGCTAAAGCCACTCGAAACCTTTTTAACTCCTTTCAATTGCTGAAAAACTGCTTCCGTACACCAAAAACAACCATTACCAAAGGTGGCAATTTCAGTTTCTTTATTGTCAGTTTTCATTTCATTTTTTTTTTACAAATATACCCTCAAAGGTAAGAAATAATGAATACTTAATAATGAGAGCGGTGGTTAAAATGGAGGGACCGATATGGCATCGATTAATATCAAAATTAAAATGAACAATAATTCATCAAAGCAAAAACTTACTTTTACGTCTCATAAAAATTTTGGTAGAAAAAAAGATGAAACTTTTCCCTGGATCTGCATCACATCAATTGGAATTTGATAAAATAAAAGAGTTACTTGTTACTCATTGCCGTTCGGAATATGCGCGCAACAAGGCAAGTGAATTGCGTATTCATACCCAAAAGAAATTCATTGAGCCGCAACTATTGCAAACACATGAATATAAATTGATCTTTCAAAATCGTTTATATTTTCCGGATGATGCAGTTTTAAATCTATCCAAAGAATTAAAATTATTAAGCATAGAATCCTCAGTTCTTTCGGGTGAACAATTTTTACAAATAAAGAAATTAACTAACGCCATTCAGCAAATATTCAGGTGGTTTGATACTGATCGCAAAGCCTCCTACCCTTCCCTGGCCCTGATTATTTCAGTAACTTATTTTGAAAAAACAGTATTGCTTTTGATTGATGAAATTTTAGATGAAAGTGGCATTGTAAAAGACAGCGCTTCAGAGAATCTTGCAGCCATTAGAATGACCTTGTACAAAAAAAGAACTGAACTTAAAAGAGTTTTTGAGCGCATCGTTAGTAAACTAAAGAAACAGGGTTTTCTTACAGATATTGAAGAAAGTTTTATGAACGGGCGAAAAGTATTAGCGGTTTTTGCAGAACAAAAGAGAATGGTAAAAGGAATTATGCATGGTGAAAGTGACAGCCGGCGTACGTCATTTATAGAGCCAGAGGAAACTACTCATTTGAATAATGAAATTCTTTCTTTAGAAAATGAGGAAAGAAAAGAAATCTACCGGATACTTAAAAATCTTACTGCCAAAATGCGGGCGTATCATATATTGTTAAGCGCTTACCACGAAATAATTGGAGAATATGATTTCATTAGAGCCAAGGCAATCCTGGCTATGAGCTACAATGGCAATATGCCGGCACTTACTGAAAATGCAAAGCTGAAATTAATAAACGCGGTGCATCCGTTGCTTTTCATTTATAATGAAAAAATAAAAAAACCAACTATTCCTGTAACTATCTCTTTGGATGGTAGCTCACGGATCCTTGTTATCAGCGGCCCGAATGCCGGCGGCAAAACAGTTACTTTAAAAACCGTAGGCTTATTGCAAATGATGTTGCAGGCAGGTTTATTAGTTTCGTGTGACCATGACAGTGAATTAGGCATTTTTAAACAATTGATGATTCATATTGGAGATACACAGAGTCTTGAATTTGAACTCAGCACTTATTCTTCTCATCTGATCAATATGAAATATTTTATAGAAAATGCGAATGGGAAAACTTTATTTTTTATTGATGAACTTGGAAGCGGCAGCGATCCCAACCTGGGTGGCGCTTTTGCAGAAGTCATACTCGAAGAACTTGCAAAAAAACATTCTCTCGGCTTGGTAACCACACATTACCTGAACCTGAAAGTGATGGCAAACAAGGTTAGCGGAATCGTAAACGGAGCAATGGCATTTGATGAAAAAAAATTACAACCACTTTACCAATTGATCATTGGGAAACCCGGCAGTTCTTACACTTTCGCTATTGCAGAACGTATCGGTTTGCCGCCATGGTTAATTCATAAAGCACATAAGCTGGTAGATGAAAATCATTTCTCGCTTGATAAACTATTGAACAGCACCGAGCAGGATCAACAATTGGTACAATCTGAAAAAAAGAAACTGGATATTCTTATCAAAGAAAATGAAAAACTGCAAAAAGAAATGCAGCAAGTGATTCATAAAGAAAAACACCGCCAGCAAATTGAATTATTAAAAGAACAGAATCAGATTAATGAAAAAAAACTTGCCTACCTCAAAGAAATGGACCGCAAACTAAAATCTATTTTAGTGGAGTGGAAAAAATCAGAAGATAAAAGCAAATTGATAAAAACAATGCAGGCATTACTTTTTAACCGTCCGGATAAACAAATTTTAAAAAAGAAGCAACAAAGAATTGACAATAAATATATAGAAACCAATGAACCAGTAAAAGAAGGCGATAGAGTGATAATGACAGCTAACCGGCAGATTGGAACGGTTATCCATATTCGGGGAAAGAAAGCAATAGTACGGGTTGGATTGGTTCCTATTACATTGGCGATTGGAGATTTAGTGGTGGTGAAGGAGAGGGCCATCGACCCATTGAGAACTGAAACTGCTGCTTTGGATTGAATAATCAGTTATGCATAATCGAAAATACAATGTATCCCATTTCTTACTCTCGCATAAATAAAAAACGAAAACTAAAAAGTTATTGGCAGATCATAAAGAGGACAATTTCTCCCGGCTAACTTTCTTAAAGAAAATACTTTGATTTTAAAAAAATAATGTACAGCATTTGTCAAATTATTTTAGGTTCATTCAGACTTATAGCTAATAGTACAAAAAAAAATATTTTTTAAAAAAAATGAAAAAAGTTTGTGTAGTTAGATAACTACGCTTATATTTGTAGTCAAATAACTACATAATGATTTTAAGACGAGATGTATTCCAGGCCATTTCAGATCCAACAAGAAGGGCCATACTGCTGTTGGTTGCTTCGCAATCAATGACTGCCGGAGCAATAGCAGCTAATTTTGGTACCGCAAGGCCCACTGTTTCAAAACATCTTCAAATACTTACCGAATGCGAATTACTGGAACAAGAACAAACCGGAAGGGAAATTTATTATTACATCAATGCAAAAAAAATGAAAGAGGTAGCCGACTTTATTGAGCCATTCCGCAAAATGTGGGATGAGAGATTTAATAAATTAGAAACAATAATGAAAAAATATAAACCCAAAAAATAGAATAACAAACCCCAATATCGTGGAGCAGCAACCACAACAAAAAAACGGGAGACACCGAAAATCCAAAAGAGTAGGACAATAAAATAAAAATATATGAATAAGGGTATCAAAACTGTTCTTTATCCTGTTAAAGACTTAAAGGAAGCAACAGCGTTATTTCGGAAATTTTTAGGGACTGAGCCCTATGCGGAGCAGCCTTATTATGTTGGATTTAAGGTTGACGACCAGGATATCGGCTTGGTACCTGGCAATCCTGAAGGAGGAGTGGCGGCATTTTTTCATGTCGACGATATTAAAGAAAGTTTACAAATTCTTGTTGACGGTGGCGCAACGATCATCCAGGATATAAAAAATGTGGGAGGTGGAAGATTAGTTGCCAGTGTAAAAGACAAGGATAATAACATTATCGGAATTGTGCAAGGTTAATGAAAGACAAAAACATTATGGAACCAAAAACAAAAATCAATGCCGAAGACGGCAAACAGGATTTAATGATCACAAGGGAATTTGATTTGCCGGTGGAGTTACTTTTCAGAGCGTACATAGAACCTGAAATTATAGAACGATGGATGGGAACGAAAGTGCTGAAACTTGAAAGTAAAAAACATGGCAGTTATCAAATTGAAACAAAAGATCCTAAAGGAAATGTCGCATTCCAGGCCAGCGGCGTAATTCATGAATTGAATCCAAACCGGAAAATCACGCGCACATTTGAAATGGAGCATACGCCCTTTGGCGTTCAGCTTGAGGTTTATGAATTCGAACGGTTAACAGCCGATACCAGCCAACTCAAAATGCATGTAATTTATGAATCCACCGCACAAAGAGATCAGGTGTTGAAGTTGCCGTTTGCCCAAGGTATCAACATGGCACATAACCGGCTGCAAGATATTGTAAGCAAATTAAAATAACAGGTCATGAAAAAAATAAATAAAATCATTTATTGGATTGCTACACTCTGGCTTGCATTAGGCATGGTATCCACCGGACTTGTACAATTGCTTAAAGCGAAAGCGGGACAAGGTGGAGTAGAAATGATCAACCATTTGGGCTACCCTATCTATCTTCTGACTATACTCGGTATCTGGAAAATTTTAGGTGTAATAGCAGTGCTTGTTCCTAAATTTGCTTTACTAAAAGAATGGGCTTATGCTGGTTTCTTTTTTATAATGACTGGAGCTATGTTTTCACACATTGCATTGGGTGATTCCGTGAATGAAATATGGCCTTCATTGCTCTTACTAATTCTGACGGTAATATCCTGGTACTTCAGACCTGCAGACAGACGAATTATTTCATTTAGTTTTAATAAATGAAAAGAATGAATTATAAGTTGCTACCAAAACAAGTTGAAGAACTTCTCAGCACATTGAAAACCCGTTTTGAAAAAAACAGGAATCGTCATAAAGCTATTGAATGGGCTAAAGTGCATGCAAAATTAGAAATGAGCAATGAAAAACTTTGGTCGCTTAATGAGATGGAATGGACCGGCGGTGAGCCGGACGTTGTAGGTCAAGACAAAAAAACGGGAAACTACCTTTTTTATGATTGTTCGGCGGAAAGTCCCAGGGAGCGTAGAAATTTATGTTACGACCCCGAAGCGCTTGCTTCAAGAAAAGAAAATAAACCGAGGGGTAGCGCAGTGGATATGGCAGCCGTAATGGGCATTGAGCTTCTAACAGAGGAAGAATACCGGGGTTTGCAGAAACTGGGTGATTTCGATTTGAAAACATCCAACTGGATAAAAACGCCGGCAAAAATTAGAAAACTTGGCGGTGCGCTTTTTTGTGATCGTCGTTTCGACACAGTCTTTACCTATCATAATGGTGCAGAATCCTATTACGCCGCAAGAGGTTTCCGCGGATCGTTAAGAGTATAATTTTTATAATTTTATTTGCAAGTTGAATTAATAAAGTGTAAAATAAAATAGGAAACTATGAATAATATGAATCCAAAGGTTGATTGGTACTTTAATAAAACAGAAAAATGGCAGAAAGAACTGGAACAAATGAGGACTATTGTTCTTAGTTGCGGACTCACTGAAGAATTAAAATGGAGCAATCCTTGCTACATATTTCAAAAGAGTAACATTGTTTTAATTCACGTATTTAAAGAATACTGTGCCTTCTTGTTTTTCAAAGGCTCTCTTTTAAAGGATGAGAATCATATTTTAATCCAACAAACCAAAAATGTGCAGGCGGCGCGGCAGATCCGCTTTACGAATGTTCGGGAAATAGTTAAGATGGCGCCCATCCTGAAAGCCTACATTTATGAGGCAATCGAGGTGGAAAAAGCCGGTTTAAAAGTGAATTTAAAAAAGACTACAGAATATTCCATTCCTGAAGAATTTCAAATAAAATTAGATGAAAAACCAGCTTTGAAAAAAGCTTTTAAAGGATTGACACCGGGACGACAAAGAGCTTACCTTCTTTATTTTTCTCAACCCAAACAATCCAAAACCCGAGAGTCAAGGATTGAAAAATATATGAAGCAAATACTCAATGGAAAGGGGTTGAATGATTAGTAGGTTCGGTTTTTTATCATTAAGGCTTTCTTTTAAACCCTTTAATTTCCCCGGTTACACAAATTTCTTTACTTGCGTACATAACTAAATAAAACATAACCCCAGCATTTTCAACAATGAATTTAATTGTTGAAACCCTCTCCTTTTTCAAACGAACTGATAAATCGCTGAATTTTTTTTTCAAAAAGAGTTTCCTGATCAAACAGAAAATAATGCGACATTGGTAAAATATAAATTGGGAAATGCGCAAGTTCTTTTTCAAATTTGGTAAGTCTTACCGCATCTTTCTCAGTTGCAAGTATAATTTTTTTCTCATTTTTTATTTTTGAAAACCTATCTTTTATTTCTTTAAGATCATTGACTTTAAAAATATGATGATCCTTAAATTTCAAAAATTCATAGGAAGAAACTTTAGTATCCAGAAATTTCATGATTGGCCGGGGATTGGCGATTCCACAAATTAAAAGCACATCGCAGCCATAGTCCAAAACAATTTTTTCACCAGTAAATAAATGTTGGGGAAGGTCATATTTAATACTTGTAAAATAAATTTCCTGATATAGTTCAGGTTTTAATTCCTTTATCAGCTTTTCTTTTATTCCTTCAGTAAGATTAGAATCACATTTTGTAACTATAATAATATCAGCTCGTTTGCTACTATTTTTATTATCTCTTAAATTTCCCGAAGGCAATAAAAAATCATTAGAATAAAGATTATTACATTCAGTCAATAAAATATTAAGTCCGGCTTTAATTTCCCTGTGCTGAAATGCATCATCAAGGATAATAACTTCTGTTCCGGGTTTTTCGTCAAGCAACCTGGGAATACCAATTACCCTTTCTTCGGCTACGCATACCGTTATATTCGGAAATTTTTTGTGAATCTGCATGGGTTCATCGCCAATATCGGCGGCAGTGGTACTTTCAGAAGCCATTATAAAACCTTTCGTTTTTCTTTTATATCCACGGCTAAGAGTAGCAACTTTAAAGGTATTGGTTAGAATCCGGATTATATACTCTACCATCGGGGTTTTTCCGGTACCGCCCATTGAAAGGTTTCCGATACAAATAAGCGGAAAATCAAAAGTGGCTGAGCGTAATATCTTTTTGTCAAAGAGTTTATTTCGTAACCCAACGACGGCGCCATAAACTAATGAAAATGGAAATAAAAAGTAACGAAATTTATTGAGCATTTAAGATCCCATTTTTGATAAGCGAAAACAAACCTTTCATTTTTTCAACCCATTAAAAAATATACAATTTTTGTGGTGTAGCACAATAATTTAAAGGTATATCAAACGGATTAATATCCTCTATTTCATCAACAGGTTTAAAAAGACTCAATCCGAATTTGATTACATCATGCCTGCATTTTGAGAGAAATTTATCGTAATATCCTTTACCGAAACCTACTCTATATCCATTTTGGTCAAAGGCAAGCAAAGGAACAATAACCATATCAATTTCATTTTCAGAAACCAGGTTTCCGCCTTTGGGCTCTTCTATCCCAAAAACATTTTCAATCATTTCTACTTCCTCTTCCCAATCATAATGTAGCATATTTCCCGAAAGAATATCCACCCTTGGAATGGCTATTTTCATCAAAGGATTTTTGAACTGCAAAAATCTTATAATTTTTGTTGTGTCCGGTTCGCCCAGTTTTAATGATGCCAGGTAAGTATGCACGCAGGAAATAAAAGGAAGTTCAGATTTTTGAAAATGAATTAGGATGAGATCATTGAATTTTTCAATATCGTGAACAGAAAGTGATTGTCGCTTTTCTTTAAATACTTTTCTTAATTCCTGTTTTGTCATAAAAAAGTTTTCAGCAGAGGCTGTATTTTTATAGCTTCTGTTTTGATGATTTCTTTGGAAATTACGGACAAATGTTTTATCCTGGTTATCACGGGGTAACTACTCCACAGGCCTATTTCTTTCTCATAGCTTTTATATTCTTCCGTAAATATCCAGCCGGCAACATTAATTTTTTCTTTTTTTAAAACGTAAGCTGTAAGCAAAGAATGATTAATACTTCCTAATTCATTTTTACTGACAATGATCACTTTTGCTTTTAGTTTTTTTATCAGGTCCAAATACAATTCTTTTTTATTCAAAGGAACCATTAATCCTCCGGCACCTTCAATTACCAATTGATTTTTTGTCATAGGTAAATGTGCCATGATATCTTTTATTTTGATTTTCTTTTTTTCTGCAGGAGCGGCTATATGCGGAGAAGCTGGCATTTTTAATCGATAGAGCTCCGGATAAATTTCTGATTGTGTATTAGAAATTATATTTTGTATAAATAAAGAATCGGTGCCGTCGGCAAATCCGGCCTGTACCGGCTTCCAATAATCAGCCTGCAATGCTTCCACAATGATGGAAGCAACTAAAGTTTTTCCGATATTGGTTCCGGTTCCTGTAATAAAAATTGGTTTCATCTATTGCTATTTATTTATAAATATAGAAAAAACGGTAGTTCCGTAATTGCGTGAGGTTTTAAATAATAATTCATTTTCATAATTATTGGCCGGCGTATGTTCCAGCACAAACCAGCCATTTTGATTCAAAAGTTTTTTGGTGCGGATTGTCCGCGGAAGATCATCAATGCTTTTAAGTGCGTAGGGTGGGCCTGCAAAAATAAAATCAAACTTATCAGAACAATTTTCTAAAAAACGGAATACCTCATTTTTGAGTACACGGCAATTTTCTATTTTTAGCTCTTCGATTTTATTTTTAATGAACTCATACATCCTGGGATCCTTTTCCACAATAGTAAGATCTGCAGCTCCGCGCGAAGCCAGTTCATAGCTGATGCTTCCGGTACCGCCAAAAATATCCAGGGTTTTGATACCTTTTATAGAAATATTATTTTCAATAATATTGAACAGTCCTTCTTTGGCAACATCTGTAGTAGGCCTCGTGTAAGGCATTCTGGACGGTGGGTTTATTTTTCTTCCTCCATATTTTCCTGTAATTATACGCATGAATTGAGTGCAAAAATATAACTGAAATAATGGGAAGGATACTGTTTTATTTCCTCAGAATAATTTGCTTCATCAGGTAATTTAGTGAATTCAATATCCATAAAAAATTTATAAATCTCTTTGTATAAAGCAGAATTTTCTTCGAGCAAACCACTGATCTCAACATTGATACTGCTAATTTGAAACTGGTGGCAAATGTTTAATAATATGTAAGAAACATCCTCCGGAGTACGATAATCAAAACTCTGAATAAGTTGATGTTTTCCGTTTAGAATCAAAATAACAATTAGCTTTTGAGCATAGAATATAACCTGTAGTTTATTTTTATCTTCAACCTTTTTTTTTAATAAAAGAGAATATTGGTGTGTGCATACAGCTTCAGGATATTGATTTTGCACTACTTCAGATATCCCATTAGGAATGCGGTAACAATTATAAACCGATTCTTCCGCCACAACATCAGTAAGAATAGTTTCATATTCATGCAAATCCCCATGCATCAAATTCATTAAAAGTGAATTTTTCTCACTGTCGTATAAAGTAAATGGGATCAATATACTTTGGGGGAAAGAATAAACTACAAAAATGTTTTTAAACTTTTGGGATAATATTTCATTTTGATGAAAAACAATTTGCAAATCGATCGGAAGGCCTACAGGAAATTTACTCATGTCATAATGATAAATAGCCAGTCCTATAAACGAATTGGCAACTTCATCTTTTATGCAATACGAAAATCCTTCGTTGCTTACTTCACAAAAAAGTGTACAATTAACTGCGTCAAACGAAGATGTTGGTAATATTTCAAATACAGTTCTCATTAATTTAATTGCTGCAATATTAGAATTTATTTTTAAGGGAATGTAAATATATCATTTATAAAGATTTTTTGTGTTTCTGAATTCTTAAATCATAGAACAATTTTTCTCTGAAACAATTAAAGTCTTAGCTTCGCACCCAAAATTAAAAAAATGGCCAACAGAACATTTACGATGATTAAACCCGATGCCACTTCAAAAGGAAATACAGGTGCTATTTTAAAGATGATCAATGAAGCCGGCTTTCGCATAGTGGCTATGAAAATGACTTTTCTTTCATCTGACAAAGCAGGAGAATTTTATGCGGTTCATAAAGAACGTCCGTTTTTTAATGAACTGGTTACTTTTATGAGCAGCGGCCCTATCACCGCGGCTATCCTTGAAAAAAATAATGCAGTGGAAGATTTCAGAAAATTAATCGGCGCTACAAATCCTAACCAGGCCGAAGAAGGAACTATCAGAAAATTATATGCAGCATCCGTGGGCAAAAACGCTGTGCATGGAAGTGACAGCGACGAAAACGCACAGATTGAAGGAGATTTTTTCTTCAGTAAGTTAGAACAGTTTTAAAGTAATAATCAACTTATTACTTTTCACTTTTTCTTTTTATCTCCTTTCCACTACCTGCATCTTATCGGTTTCCTTCTTATTTTCCAAAGGTTCCACCTTATATCCTGCCTTTCGTAAAAGGTGTATCAACCCAAAATTTCCTACTAAATGCCCCGCTCCCACAGCCAAAAATACACTTTCATTTTTCATGATCTTTTTTAACTGACCAACCCAATTTTCATTTCTGCTTTTTAGCAAAAGATCATTATATTTATCAGAGCCAAATTCGCTTTTGGCAATCATAGTTTTTATAGAATCTAATTGTTGTTTTTTATAATAGCCAAGCGTCGTTTCAAACTCTTTTTTATACACTGCAAAACTGTCAATATTATTTAATAATTCCTTTGCCTGCCATTTATAAGGTATGCTATCAAAAACCGAAGCCTGAAATTGCATCGTTTCAAGACCTTTCAACTCTTTTTTATCTTCTTTGGCAATTTTTACAAGTTCTTCTTCCACTCCCGTTGGATTGGAGCAGTTCATCATCCGGGGATAAAGCAATGCTACCAAAAAATAAGGTTTGGCTCTCTGTAGCAGCATAAGAGGCATTTCTAGCGTATCTGAAAAATAATTTTTTACTCTCTTATATTCTTCCGGAGTATATAGGTCTTGTAAGGTTTCTCCATTTCTCATATTCATATAAAGCATTCCACTAAGCATGATAGAAGGGTCACTCAAATTCAGTTCCATATATACTTCATCACTCTCTTTCATCGCCCTTTTAAGTTGATCGCTAAAATGAATATCATCTTTACAAAGCAGATGAAATGTACCAAAAAGGAAGCTCGGTTTTTTTAATCCATTACCATTCACCTCCCATAAAAGGGTGTTATCGTTTTTTTGCGTCTCAAAAGAATAATTCTGTTGTGCTTCACATCCGGTAAATAAAATGGTGGAAAGTCCAAAAAATAATAGTTGCTTCATCAATTTCATTTTTGTAAAAATAAGCAGTAAAGGCATTTTTGAAGGAAAATATTCTTTTTAAGCAAATAGATTTATGTTTTTGGGGATGCAACCTTTCTGAGCTTCTTTACCCGTTTTATTTTTTTCTCCTCAAAAGAAAATTTATTGCCAACAAATTCGTTTATTAATTATAAGTAGTAAACATAAGTGTTTTTTTTTTAATAATTGTAGCTGCTTATTAACCAAAAAACATGAAAAAACAAGTCCTTACTTTTCTTTTTTTATTGACTTCCCTGGTAATTTTTGCAAAAAACGAAGTACCTAATTATGGGGAAATTGATAAAACGGATCTCCAACTAAAAGAATGTGAATTTGATAAAGATGCTGCAGCATACGAGCTGATGTCTTATGCAAATGTGTATTACAAAGTTATAGACGGTAATTTCAATATTTTTACTGAGCGAAGAATAAGAATTAAAATTTTTAAAAAAGAAGGCCTTGATGAGGCCAATATCAAAATACGTTTTTTAAGCAAGGATGACTACGAGTCTATCAGGGATATTTCGGGAATAACTTACAACTTGGATAGCTCGGGGAATATAGTTAAGAGCGCACTTGATCCGAATTCAGTGAAGATAAAAAAAATAGACAACTTGTCCTCAGAGGCAACATTTACATTGCCCAATGTAAAAGAGGGAAGTGTATTTGAATACAAATTTACTAAAAGGAAAAAATCAATTTCGAATATTGATGATTGGTATTTTCAGGGCGATATTCCTACAAGGGTCAGCGAATATAATGTCTCGATCCCTTCCATGTTTATATTTGACGCACAGTTAATGACCGACAGGAATGTAGAACAAGAAAATGATTTAGTGGGTAAAAACGCTTCTTTTAGAGGCTCTCATCTTGCTTATACAACCTCAGATAAATCTTTTATTTTAAAGGATATTCCCGCATTTAAAAAGGAGCCTTACATGGGAGCTGAAAAAGATTATTTACAAAAGATGTCATTTAAATTAAAGCGAATTCAATATGGTGATGGCCAAAAAGAACTGCTAAATATAACCTGGGACAATCTTACCAAAGCATTACTGGTTAATGAGGATTTTGGAGGGCAATTAACAAAACGTATCCCACATACAAAAAACCTAAATGAAACAATAAATAATATTTCAGATAATTATAAAAAAATGACAACGATTTATGATTATGTAAGAAAAACTATGAAATGGAATGGAGAAGAAGGAATTTATGCATCAATGGGGGTAAAAAATGCCTGGGATAAAAAAACAGGAAACACTGCTGATATCAATTTTATTTTGATAGACCTTTTGAGGAATGAAGGAATCAAAGCTTTCCCACTAATTGCAAGCACTAAAGATAATGGCACAGTAATCAAAGGTAATACCGACCTTGAACAGTTCAATGTGATGATGGCATGTGTAATGATAGACGATAAAAGATATATATTGAATGCGGCTGATAAATACAATCCTGCTTACCTCGTGCCCTCTTATGTATTAAACAATGATGCTTATATTGTTGATCTTACCAACGGGGGTTGGATTTTACTATCTGATAAAATAGAAAGCTTTACTAATAAGGTTTCCATCTTTGCAACTATAAAGCCTCATGATTCCATCACCGGTAATGCTATCATTAACAGTTATGATTATGCCAGGAATAAGTTTGTAAAAATATGGGAAACAGACTCAAGTTCATTAAAAGATTATTATGCTCATACCGATAGCACTTTGAAAATAGATTCAATGAAAATTGCTGATGAACAGATTGATTCATTGCCTTTGCAACAAATGTTTGATTTCGGAATGCCGATAAAATATTCGGGGTATAAAGAATATTTTACACTTAATCTTTTTCAGGGATTTACTAAAAATCCATTTCTTGCAGATCAAAGAGAAACGGATATCAATTTTGATTATAAACAATCCTATATTATTGAAGGGAAAATATCTATTCCTGATAATTATCAATTTGAACTTCCAGAAAATATCAAAATATCTATGCCCGATTCCAGTATTGTTATGAGCAGGGAATCAAGTATAGACATCAGTGCTTTGAAGTTTAGGATTACCCTTAATTTTAAGAAGACTTACTACCCGGCCAAAAACTATCTTCTCTTAAAGGAATTTTATAAAAAATTATTCAGCGCTCTGAATGAAAAAATAAATATTGAAATGAAAAGAAATAGCTGATGGGAATTTTAATATTTATACGGATATATCATTTGTTTTACTATCATTTTTAATAGTAGAAAAATAAAAAAAGCCGGGTGCATTTCAAATTTTCGCTTTACATAGAAATTTAGTTTTTAAATTTACGGAACTAAACCCATTAAATTATGAATAAGCAAGAATACCTGGAAGCAGCCGAAAGACGATATAACGAACTTGATCGGCTTAATCTCATTACCGATTTTTATGATTACGAAACAGAGTTTTTAAAGATTTGGCAGGACTTAGGAAGGGAGGTTTTAGAAAAGAATATCAGTACGCTTGAAAATGACAAGCGTAAAAAAAAACCTCACAACTTTGGGTTATGTAACCATAAATAACTCTCATCCTTTTAGTACGGGTAGAAATGGGTTCCAGATATCGCCCAAACTACAAGAACTCATGGTGTATTCGGCCCAGGCAGACAGCTATGAGAACTGTAATGAAGTACTGGAGAAATATATCAATATAGAAGTAAGTGCTACACAGGTATGGCGGG
>Ga0307374_10003062_pt1 | contig 29023 bp, 27 predicted proteins | sample OX3MG_FD_202532 | JGI IMG/M metagenome (GOLD analysis project Ga0307374, IMG submission 202532) | Soil microbial communities from Risofladan, Vaasa, Finland - OX-3 | ecosystem: Environmental > Terrestrial > Soil > Coastal area > Acid sulfate soil | place: Finland: Risofladan, Vaasa | collected... | reverse complement strand
AGGGCCTGGAGCAGGCCCGGGCGGTGCCCGGCGTGGACGATGTCCGCCTCGCCGTCCCCGTCGGCCAGCCGGTCCGGCCGCTCCCCGAGGGCGACCGCTACCTGGGCTTCGCCTTCGCCCACGCCCCTGACGTCGAGGCCGTCGAGGTCGCGCTGCGCGTGGTCCGGCGGCTGGTCCGGGTGCGGATCAGCCCCCAGGTCGGCCCCGCACGCCGTCCAGCGAGAGCGCGCCCGGCCCGGTGAGCGCCAGTGCCACCGCGGCGCTGCCCAGCAGCAGCGCGTACTCGAACCCGCCCTGGCCGTAGAAGCCGGTCTTCCAGTGGGCCGCCCGCACCGCCACCGCCATGTTGACCGCGACGGCGAGGTTGGCCTTGGGGCTCGCCAGGCCGGCGGCGATGGCGAGGCCGCCGCCCAGCTCGGCGACGCCGGAGGCGTAGGCGCCGACCGTCGGCATCGGCATCCCCATCGTCTTCAGCGCGGCGGCGAAGTTGGCGGGCCCGCTCTGCGCCCACGCGGCGGGGTAGTTGGTCCCCATCGCCCGGGCCAGCCACGACGGTGGGGTGCGGCCCGGACCGCCCCGGAGCTTGGGCAGGCCGTGGGACGCCAGGCTGACCCCCACCGCCAGGCGCAGGGTGAGAAGACCGAGGTCGCGTACGCGCACGGGAATCCTCCAGGTGTCGGGGGCCGGGGGGCCGGGCGAGCCGGTGCCGGCGGCGCCCTCCTCCACGGTATCCGCTCGATGCGGCGGCGGCCAATCCCCCTTGCCGGCAGCCACCCCCGTCGGCTCACGAGAATGGGACCGGGCGGGCGCTCGGCCCGTCGGAGAAGGAGCCCCATGCCGGACCTCGGACCGACCCCCCGAACCTGGTTCATCACCGGCGCCTCCTCCGGGATCGGGCGGTGCTGCGCCGAGGCCGCGCTCGCCGCCGGGGACCGGGTGGTGGCCACGGTCCGCCGCCACCAGGACGGCGCCCCGCTCGTGGCCCTGTCCCCGGACCGGGTGCGGATCGCCGTCGCCGACGTCACCGAGCCGGCGCAGGTCCGCCGGGCGGTGGCCACCGCGCTGGAGGCCTTCGACCGCGTCGACGTCCTGGTCAACAACGCGGGCTACGGCCTGATCGGGGGCGTCGAGGAGGTCACCGACGCCCAGCTCCGGCGCCAGTTCGCGGTCAACGTCTTCGGCCTCGTCGACGTGACCCGGGCCGTGCTCCCGGCGATGCGCCGGCAGGGGGGCGGCCACGTCCTCATGATCTCGTCGGTGTCGGGCCAGAGCGCCGCCCCAGGGCTGGCCTACTACGCCGCCAGCAAGCACGCGGTGGAGGGGTTCAGCGAGTCCCTGGCCCGGGAGGTGCGGCACCTCGGGATCAGGGTCACCATCGTCGAGCCGGGGCTGTTCCGGACCGACTGGGCGGGGCGATCGCTGGACCAGGCGGCGGAGCGGATGGGGGTCTACCAGGAGTCTGCGGGGGCGGTGCGGGACCGGTTGGTGGCGGCGGACGGCAACCAGGCCGGCGACCCCGCCCGGCTGGCCGCGGCCCTGGTCCGGGTCGTCGCCGACGATGACCCGCCCCTGCGGCTGCCGATGGGGCGCGACGCGGTGGAGGGGATCCGGCGCCACATGGCTCGCCAGCTGGAGGAGCTGGACCGCTGGGAGGCGGTGGCGGTCGCCACCGCCTTCCCGGACGCGTGAGGCCGCCCGCGGCCGCGGGGGGGGTGGGGGCCGGACCTCCCGTATCCTCGCCGGGATGAACCTCGATCGGGCGGCCCTCGCCGCCGTGGCGCTGGCGCTGATCGCGATCCTGGGGCCCAGCGTGCTCGTCATGGTCAGCCGCGCGGTCGCCCTCGGTCGCGGGGGGTGATCCGCACCGTCGTCGGCAACGCCATCGGCGAGTCCCGGGAGGTGACGACGGTGGCGGTGGGGATCGGGGCCGTGGTGCAGCGGTCGGCGCTCGCGGTCACGGCGGGCACGCTGGTCGGCGCCCTCGTCCCGGTGGCCCTCGGCATCCGCGCGGTCCGCCGCCCGCCCGGCGCGCGCCGACCCGGTCGGCGGCGGCGCACCGGGGCTGACGCGTCCCAGGGCCCGGCCCGTCGTGGGTGAGGGGACGGTGGTCGGAACCGCCAATCCCAAGAGCGTGCCTGCCTTCGCCGCGATCCGTCCCCCGTTGGTGGGCCGGCCAGTCGGCGCGGCGCCACTCCCGATGCCGGTCCTGGGCCCGGAATGGTCGGCCACCGCGCTGGTGGCCGACAGCGTCCCGGGCCCCGCCGCGGGCCGGACGCGATCGTGGCTGGTCCGCTCCCGCCCGCGCACGGCGCGGGTCGGCCGCGCTGGCACGGGGGCCAGGATCGGCCCCAGCCTCGGCCCTCGGCCCGCGGCCCGCAGGGGGTGAGACGGTTGGTCCGGCTGGCCGGGCTCGCCCTGGGGGGGCTCATGGTCGGCCAGGGGGCGGCCGCGCCCTGGCCGGCGCCGGCGCTCGCGCCGCCGGCTCCGCCCCCGGCACGAGTGACCGCCGCGACCCACCCGCCGGCCTGGACCGCGGTGGCGGTCGGTGCGGCCCGGGGGCTCCGGCTGATCGAGCCCGCCTACACCCTGACGCTGGCGCAGGGGTCGGCCGACCTTGCCGTCCAGACCCCGGCCCATCCCGGCCGTTTCACGCTGCCGATCGCGGCCCTGGTGGGGCGCGGCGCCCTTCCCGCGGCCACCCGGTTCGCCGCCACCGCCGACGGCGCCGAGCTGACCCTGGCAACGGTGGCGGGGCCGCTCGGGCTGATCGCGACCACCATCGTGACCGGCTCGCCGACGTTCTTCACCGTCAAGGTCCTCGCCCTGGCCGGGCCCGACCCGGGCTCCGCGGTGTTCTTCGACGGCGGGACACCCCAGACCACCATGACGCCGGTGACCGGCGGGTTCACCCCGGACCCCTCGGTCGCCCCCCTGGGCCGCGCGCCCACCGTCACCGTGGGCGACACCGGCACCCGCCACAGCGAGCCCTTCGCCCCGCCGCCGCTGATGGTGGGGCTGGACACCCCGGTCGGCTGGGTCGGGCTCGGTCTCGCCGGCGTTCCCAACGCCTCGGTGATCAGCTACCGGCCCGGGGGCGGCCTCACCGTCAACTACCCGCTCGTGCAGCTGGCCGGCTTTCCCGACCGGGGGGCGGGCGGCCGGGTGGGGTCACCGGCCTCGCCCGCGGCTCCCGCGGCACGCGGGACCTGGCTCGGGTTCCCGCGCTTCGTCGTGACCGTCGGCGCCACCGCGGCGGCGGCCCTGACCGCCTACGACGCGGCCCTGACCGGGCTCGGGCTGGCCCGGGTGGCCTTCCCGCCGGGGTCGCGGCCGAGCTGGTGGAGCTGGCCGATCGCCGACACCTGGGGCCAGCAGTTCCTCACCGAGGGATTGATCACGAGGCGGCCCCTCTCGGCGGCATGGGTGCGGACGATGGTGCAGGAGTGGCAGCGGCGCTTCGGGTTGCGCCACTTCACCGTGGTCATCGACCACGGCTGGGCCTCGGAACTGGGCTCCACGCTGCCGTCCGCCAGCTTCGGCGGCCTGGCCGGGATGCGCCGCCTCATCGACCAGCTCCACGCCCAGGGCCTGCGGGTCGTGCTGTGGTGGCCGCTCTGGCTGGCCCAGGCGTCGCCGACCGCCCCCAGGGAGCTGATCGACCCCAGCGCTCCCGGATTCGCCGCCGCCACCACCAGGGCGATGCGGGTCATGCTGGGGTCCGGCCCCGGCGAGCTGGACGCGGACGGGCTCAAGTACGACTGGGGGTACCTGGTCCCGCAGCCCACCGCCAGCCACTTCGCCGATCCCGCCGATGGTCTCGGGGCGGCCGCCCTGCTCCACTATCTCCGGCTGCTGGCGCAGGCGGCCTGGGCCGCGCGTCCGCTGGCGCTCATCGACGGGGGCGCGGCCGCGCCCCAGTTCGGCGGCCTGGAGGGCATGATCCGGCTCTACGACGCGCTCAGCGCCCAGTCCTGGAGCGCCCGGGCGGACATCGCCGCCGAGGCCGACCCGGACGTGGCGATCGACGGGGACGGCTTCCTGATGGCGGCGTCCCAGGCGGCCGCGCACGTGGTCAGCAGCTCGGTCTACGGCACCCCGTCCCTCTACTACGCCACCAGGTGGGCCGCGGGCCAGGCGATCACCCCGACCGAGGCCAGCGCGCTGGGGCTGGTGATGACCGTGAGCGACCAGCGGGGCCAGGGGCGGCCCGTTCCCCAGCCCGGCGGCGGATGGACGTACCTGGTCCACGGCTGGGTCGTCGCCCGGACCCTCGACGACGACCAGGCGCTCATCCTCTACCGGCTGGCGGCCTGCGGCCGCGCGGTGGCCGCGACGCTGGTGACGACGGCGGCGGGCTCGGTGGTGGTGCCGCTGGCCGGCGGGACCATCGTGACCGCGGTGTCCGCCCAGCCGGGTCGTGCCGTGCCGGTCGTCGACCGGAGCGGGTCGGCGACGTTCGCGGCGCAGCCGGACGTCACCTATCGCCTGGCGCTCGCGTCGGGCACCGCCTGCCCGGCGGCCTGAGCGGCCGGGGCCGGACCGCGGTGCCGCTCTGTCCGGGGTGAGCCGTCGGGCTCGAAGTGAGGCAGGCATGACGGCGGTGCCGGCCCAGCGCTCGAATCCCGGGGCTGCGGTGCGGGACGCCGCCGGGCCGGGCTGGACGCGCCCTCGGAGAGCACCGCCGCCGGATCCGCGCTGAGCGACCGCGGGTCCACGGTCCGCCGCTTGACACACCCCAACCTCACTGGTACATTAGTCAAGTAATGAACCAGGACACACCACCGCCCCGCACCGTCCGGGGAGGGGTCCGTGCTCGATGACGGAGCGCCGATCTTCTCCCAGATCGCCGAGCGCCTGGCCGAGGAGATCGCCGAAGGAGTCCTGGCCGAGGGCGAACGGGTGCCGTCCACCAACGAGCTGGCCGCCTACTACCGGATCAATCCGGCGACCGCGGCCAGGGGCCTCAGCGTGCTGACCGATGCCGGCCTGCTGGAGAAGCATCGCGGCATCGGCATGTTCGTGGCCGGCGGCGCCCGTGAGCAACTGCTCGAAACCCGCCGCCAGCGCTTCACCGAGCGCTACGTCAACCCGCTGGTGGCGGAGGCCGAGCGGCTCGGGATCGACAGCGATTCGCTGGTTGCGCTGGTCAGGGAGTCCAGCCACGCCACCCAAGGTGTCGGGTCATGACGCCGGCGATCTCGCTGGCCGGCCTGACTCGCCGCTATCACGACCAGCTCGCCCTCGACGACGTCACCTTCGAAATCGAGGGAGCGTCCATCACCGGACTGCTGGGTCGCAACGGCGCCGGCAAGACCACGCTGATGCGCACCATCGCCGCTCAGGAGTTCGCCTCGGCTGGCAGCGTCCGCGTCTTTGGTGACAGCCCGTTCGAAGACGACGCCGTCCTGCGCCGGATCGCTCTCGTTCGCGAGGACCAGATCTTTCCCGCGCTGCGGGTGCGCCACGTCCTGCGGACGGCGTCCTGGTTCTACCCCAACTGGGACGGTCACCTTGCGGCGGGGCTGCTGGCTGACTTCGACCTCCCGCTCAACCGCTTTGTGACCCGGCTCTCCCGGGGGATGCGCTCGGCGCTCGGGATCGTGATCGGCCTGGCGAGCCGGGCCGAGCTGACCCTGTTCGACGAGCCCTATTCCGGCCTGGACGCAGCCGCCCGCCAGCTCTTCTACGATCGGCTGCTGGCCGACTTCGCGGAGCATCCCCGCACCGTGCTGGTCTCCACCCATCTGATCGACGAGGCCGCCGACCTGCTGGAGCGGGTGCTGGTGATCGACCGCGGGCGCATCGTGCTCGACGCCGCTGCCGAGGACCTGCGCGGGGCCGCGACGACCGTCAGCGGGACGACACCCGCGGTGGAGGAGTTCGTCGCCGGCCGGACCGTCTGGGACCGCCGCCGGGTCGGGTCGCAGGCGTCGCTGGTCGTGGCCGGCGCCCTCGATGACGGCGACAGGGCGCGGGCCCGACGGCTGAACCTCAGCCTGACCCCGGTGTCGCTGCAGCAACTGGTGACCCACGTCCCCACCGGGGCCACCCGGGACCCGAGGGAGGACAGCAGGGCATGACGACCTGGATCAGAGTTGCCCGCTACCACCTGGTCGACCCGATCGCGTACCTGGTGGGTCCGTGGGCAATCCTGGCCTTCGTTTTCTTGGTCAACCTGGTGATCACGGCGGTGCAGGGGGGCCCCAATCCCACCAAGGCGCTGGCCGTCGTCTTCCTGTACTTCTTCGCCATCGGGATCCTGAGCATCTCCCGTTCGCTGCCGTTCGGCCTCGCCCTCGGGGTGAGCCGACGCTCGTACTACACCGGGACTGTGCTCCTGGTTGCCGGCCTCGCCGCGGTAGACGGGCTCGCGCTGACCCTGCTGCAGGTGGCGGAGCGGGCCACCGGCGGCTGGGGACTGTCGCTGCACTTCTTCCAGGTGTCCTTCATCCTGGCGGGGCCGTGGGATCTCACCTGGCTGACCTCGTCGGTTGGCCTGGTGCTGCTGTTCCTCTACGGCCAGTGGTTCGCGATCGTCCGCCGGCGCTGGAATGCCTTCGGCACGGTCGCCTTCATCATCGGCCAGGTCGCCGTGATTCGGGTCGGGATCGTGCTGGCGACCCCGACCCACGGGCGGACCAGTGTTGGCAGCTTCCTCGCGACCCTGACCCCCGCCCGTCTGACCGGCGTGCTGGCCGCCATCGCTGCCCTGCTGATCATCGGTGGCCTCGCCATCGTGCGCCGCGTGACCGTGTGAGTGGCCGGGCGTGGCCAACACCCGGAGAGGGATCAGATGCCCTCGGCGACCGGCCGGCACAGGTGGGTGGAGCCAGGAACGACGAGCAACGAGGCACCGAAAGGAAAGTCCGAAGCGGTGATCGAAGTAGAGCGGATGCCAGGCCGGCACCGCCGCGGGAGGGATCGAGCGATGGCGCCTGTTGGGCTCCATGCACCTCTGGGTCTACTCCCGCGAGAACCTGTCGCGCCGCCACCGCCGCCGCTTTGCGGCTCTGCGCCACGCCGAGCTGAAGACCGCCCGAGCGTGGGCGATCAAAGAGGACCTCCGGCGCCGCTGGAGCTACCATCGCTCCGCCGCCGGCCTGCGCCACTGGAAGGCCTGGTACCTCTGGGCCATGCACTCCCGCCTTGCCCCCGTCATGGCCGTGGGTCGCATGCTCCAGCACCGCCTACGCGGGATCCTGGCCTACTTTCGCCATCGATTCACCAACGCCGGCAGCGAGAATCTCAATTTCCGCATCCAGGCCGTCCGCACCGCCGCCCGCGGCTACCGCAACCGCGGCACCTCAAGTCCGCCATCTTCTTCCATTGCGGTGGCCTCGACCTCTATCCCGCCACCCGCTCAATTCCCGGATGCACCGGCTCTTCAGACTTGGGCGTGACCGTCTGGAATGGGAGAGAGGGGACGCTCAGAGTTCAGAACATGAGAGGTATTGTCCAAGGCTGAGGCAGCAGACCGTCCCGGGTAGCTGTCAACGGAAGCTGTCAACCTCGCCAAACGCTCGCTCAACCGGCGGAGATCGCACGAACCGCTAGGAGGCTGGGGCACCATCCCCCGTCCTTCCGAAGCCTATAGGCACGGTGACGGGCCGGGAGGCTCCTCTTGGATCTCGTACGGTGGCGACGGGGCCCTCCCACTCCCGAGCGACGACAGGCGCGCGATCGGACTATGGCAGCCGAATTGCTGGGCGGAAGCGGAGTTGGGGTCATCCGTGTCGCGACGAGCTGCGGAAGTCCGTGATGACGTGCCTCGCCCCGGTTCCGATGGACGCGTCATGAGCCAGCTCGTGCCCGACTTCGCGCGCGGTCTGGTCACCCCGTGGTGTGCGGAGCGCATCGGTGTTCACCAGTGTTGCCAGCCGCCAACGGCTGCGAGAAGACTTCACGACGCGATGACAGCGTAAGCCGGGTGCGCCGGATATGCACCTCGAGCATCTGGGCGGCGGAAGCGGCATCGTGGCGCTCGATCGCGTCCAGCAACAGGCGATGTTCGGCGTTCTGGGTCTGTAGGTCGGGGAGGAGGACGATCAGTGCCCGGCGGTAGGGTTGTGCTCGGTTGAGCAGCGTCTGCACTATCCGAAGGAGGGTGGGAGCATTCGACCCTGCGTACGTTGCCAGATGAAACTGCACATCCTCCACCAACCAGTGCAGCCTGCCATCCAGCTCGTCGCGCCCGCTCAGGTCCTCCATGGCCTCGACCCGACGCCGCAGCGCGAGGCAGTCCTCTGCCGACAGGCGCGGGAGACTCAGTGTCACGGCGAGGGGATCGAGTTGCTCGCGGATTCGGTACAGCTCGTCGAGTTCCCCCGGGTCAAGCGTCGACACACGTGCCCCCGAATGGGGCACGATGGTGATCAATCCTTCGCTGGCAAGTTGTCGCAGGGCCTCGCGAACGGGAATGCGACTGATCGCGAATCGGCTCGCCAGATCTTCCTGGCGCAAGCGTTGCCCCGGAGCCAGATGGCCCCCTAGGATTTCTTCTCGCAGTTGCTGGGTCAGCAAGTGGGACCGGGGCAGGTACCCTTCCCGGCCCGAGCGATGGGTCATGGTCGGGGGTGCCTCCCCGCGCTGGGCGGACCTGCCCCTTTGAATCCCCGTCTCGACTCCGCACCGAGAGCCCGGTCGCCGCTGCGCATGGCATCGCTTGTACAAGGCGGCCGCGGCTCGGGCCATGATCCGCGACGTTGACGACCGACCGGACACCCCCACCTCCGCTCCCGGGCGCCGCCGTCGAGCCCATCCACCCCATCGACCAGGCTTCGCCGACGCGCCTGTAGGTCGGTCGGTCGCCCTCGACCGTCAATCACGCACGCAACTCTATCGATCGGCACCCGTGAGGGGCTGAGACCCCACCAGCGATGAGCCCCCCCACGTCGTGAGCATCGGACTCGGGCCCCGTGGTGCTCGCTCGCTATCGAGCATCTGTTCGTCGCCGGTTGCCGCGGGCGGCCACCCGGAGACAGCAGCCGAGGGAATACGGCCCCTTGACTGTTTGGATCCAAGCTGCCAGCATGACGCACGTCGTCGACCTGCGCTGCGAGGTGACGGAAGCAAAGCTCGCATCATATGGATCCAAACTACAAAGTTCTCAGTGGCCTCCTCAGACCAGTACGCCTCCGAGGCAGGCTGGTCGCATGGGACGGAGCGCACGGGCGGGCCGCCCGTGCGTCGGGCCATCTCAGGGCACGGTTCGGCTGTGGGCTGCATCGGCCCCGTCCAGGACGCCCCTCAGCGCGTACCACCGCGCGTTGCCTTCTTCGCTCGCTCAGCCAGGCATCGCATGGCTCCGTGCCCAAGTTGGCCCACCGTCGATCGACCAAAGCCTCCTGGGACGGGCTCCGCCTCGGGCCCACCCCTTCCTCCAGCCCGACCTCGCTGACCGGAGCGACCTCGGCGCTCGGGATTCCGACCACCCACCTCAGCGTCCATTCATAGCTCGTAGGAGACTCAAGTGAGTGACACCCCATCCGAGAGAGAGGACCCTCCGCTGGTGTCAGCAATCCACACCCGACGCGGCCACCACCACGCCTGGCGGGTCGGGCTACTCATGAGCGCCGCGCTCGCCGTCCTGGCCGGCTGGGGTCCGCTGTCCCTTGCCTCGTCGCGTGCCTCGGCTAGCGGAACGGTGACCTTCGCCGAGCATGCCGGCCTCAGACCCACCTACATATTTCCCCTCTACAATGGCGCTGAGTCACTCTATGCAAATCAGAACTACCTCATGCCCCTCATGTGGCGTCCCCTGTACTGGGAGGGTCACCCGCAATCCACGTCCACCACGATCGACTATGCGATGAGCCTGGCCGACCCGCCCGTGTGGAGTGACGGCGGCCGCACGGCAACGATCACACTTAAGCACTACATGTGGTCCGATGGCGTCCCACTCTCAACCCGCGACATCGAGTTCTGGCTGAATCTCCTCAGGGCGAATGCCGTGGACTGGGTCGGCGACTCGCCTGTTAGCTGGATACACCGGATTGCCGCGGTGCGGTACGAAACGCGGTCACGCTTCAGCATCACATTCAACGGAACCCTGAACCACTACTGGCTCATCAACAACGGCCTTGTTCAAATATTTCCGATTCCACAGCAGGTCTGGGACCGCACCTCATCCGCGGGGTCGGTGGGCAACTATGACCGCTCCGCAAGCGGCGCCCACGCGGTGTACAACTTCCTCAACTCTCAGTCAAAGTCGCTCACCACATGGGACACGAACCCCCTGTGGCAGGTGGTTGACGGCCCCTACCACCTCAAGCCGGGAACCGGCTTCGATGCAACGACTGGATTCACCACGCTCGTTCCCAACCTCCGATACTCGGGCAGTCCCAAGCCCCGCATCGCAGCGCTCGAGGAGGTCCCATTCACGAGCGACACCGCCGAACTTGACGCGCTCCTCGCCGGCCGCATTGACTACGGCTATCTGCCCTACTCGGATCTCACTCTGCGGCACCGCCTGCAGACTTCCGGCTACACCATCAAGCCATGGACGTTCAACGGGTTCACCGCCATCGAGCTCCAATATGCAAACCCGCGCGTTCGACAGCTCTTCCGGCAGCTGTACATACGGCAGGCCCTTCAGCACCTCATTGATCAGCCTCAGTATGTGAGCAAGGTCCTGGGTGGGTACGGCATCCCCAACTATGGGCTGGTGCCCCTGCAGCCCTCTCTCTATGTCACTCGCTATGAGAACCACAACCCGAATCGATTCGATCCTGCCGCCGCGCGCAGCCTCCTTCAGAGCCACGGCTGGCACGTGGTGACGAACGGTCTGACCACCTGCACACATCCCGGAGCTGGGGCTCGCGAGTGCGGAGCCGGCATCGCCTCCGGCGCGCCACTTCAGCTCACACTCCTTTACAGCGCTGGCGTACTTGCTTACGCCGAGGAGATGCAGGCGTTCCGCTCGACTGCAATCACCGTCGGCATCGACATCACCCTTGAGACGGCTCCCGGCGCGACGGTAGTCGGGGACGTCTACGCCTGTACACCCACCGCGCGTTCAGGATGTCGCTGGGATCTCACTTACACAGGCTCTCCGAGCTGGACCCTTTACTTGGATACATACCCTTCAAACGCGGACTATTTTGCGTCCGGCTCCGCCGGTGATATAGCGACGGGGCCCGCCGCGCCGCCAGTGCTCAGTCGCTCTCTCGCCCTCGCGGGTGCGTCGCACACGTCTCCGTCGCTGGGCGGCCTGTTCACGGCGGAGAACTACTGGGTCCACGCGCTGCCGACTCTCCTTGTTCCCAACACTGACTACCAGATCTCGGTCATAAGCAAGCGGCTTCACGGGCTGTCCGCGCAGAATCCTCTGGTCACGATCGAGCCCGAGTTCTGGTACCTTGGCCGCTGATGACGGTCATCAACGCAACAGTGCGGAGCACGCGGCGAGAGGTGTCTCTCAGCGTCTCGGGGGAGGCGTCACGGCGGCCCGCGAGGCGCGACTTCGATGGGAGGGTGAAGTGACCAGCCAGGCTGGGTGGGGATGGCCCTACGGCAATCCATACGAGTGGATGGCACGCACGCGGACGGGCTTCGGGCCGGTGATCATTACGTGCGCTCTGTCGGGAGGTGTTCAGGGCCGCGAGGCGAATCACCACATACCTGAGACTCCCGCGGAGATTGCGGAGCAGGCCCATGAGGCCTACGTGGCGGGCGCCTCAGTGGTTCACATCCACGGGCGCCGGCTGCAGAACCTTGGCGAGTGCACGCTGGAAGCGGAGGTTCTGGCGGAGATCAATGCAATGGTCCGCTCGCGGTGCCCTGACATCATCATCAACAATACGACCGGAGGTGGGCCTACCACCGTGATGGAGGACCGCTTCGAAACCCTGCTTGCTCTGCCGGAGGAGGCCTCACTTAACATGGGGCCGGACATGTCCCGGTTCCGGATCGGAGCGCGCACGTCTCCGCTCCCACACCCCCACGACGAGCAGGAGTATGACGAGTGCCTGCCGTTTACCTATGGTCTCATCGAGCGCCTGGCTCAAGCGATGCTGGAACGCGGGATCAAGCCCGAGATGGAGATCTACCACTCCGGGCAGTTTTGGGTCACGCGCAGCCTCATCGAGAAGGAGCTGGTGCATCCCCCTTACTTGCACCAGTTCGTCATGGGCTACCAGACGTCGGCGTGGCCGACCTTCGACTCCGTCCTGAACCTGCTTCGCGAGCTTCCAGAGCCTGAGTCGAGCGTGTTCTCGATCGCGGGCATCGGTCCGTTTCAGCTCCCACTCACGACTCTCAGCATTATGCTTGGTGGCCACGTGCGGGTGGGGCTCGAGGACAATGTGTACTATCGCCATGGGGAGCGAGCGACCGGCAATGGGCAGCTCGTTGAGCGCACCGCCCGAATCGCGCGAGAGTTGAATCGTGAAGTAGCCTCCCCCGACGAGGCTCGTGAGATCCTCGGCCTCTCATCGACTCCAAGCTCGTACTCGGGTTCCTTGACAGCCAGCGCGGTTGAGATCTGAGCGGGCCCGATATGCCGGTCATCACGGACGTCGGGGTCGTTGGCGCCGGTGTGGTGGGGCGGAGCTGGGTGCGCGTCTTTCGGCGGGCTGGAGTGGACGTGAGACTCTTTGACCGAGACCGGGTCCAGCTGGAGCGCGCGCGAGTGGATCTTGACCAGGTTTCTGACTCGAGCGCCGCGGGCGGTCAGCCGGTGCGAGATGGTGAGACGGTCGCGAGAACGGGGCATGTAACCTATCACGAGGCACTCGCGGATGTGTGCCACGGGGTCACCTACATCCAAGAGGCTGCTCCGGAGGACTTGGCAGTCAAGAGGGCGGTCATCGAGGCGCTGGACGGCTTGAGTGGCCCAGATGTAATTTTGGCGTCCAGCACATCGGCCTTGCTGATGACAGACATGGCGGCTGCGACTCGACACCCGGAGCGATGTGTCGTGGTGCACCCAACCAATCCGCCGCACCTCCTTCCGTTGGTTGAGGTCGTTCCGGGGCAGGCTACCGACCGGGTGGTCGTTTCCGCTGTGGTTGAGTTCATGCGTGCGGTGGGCCAGGTTCCCATCATCTGTCGCAAGGAGGTCCACGGGTTCGTGCTCAACCGGCTTCAGTTCGCCCTGACGCGGGAAGCATTCCATCTGGTCCGCGAGGGAGTCGCATCGCTTGCGGACGTGGACCGATGCGTGACCGATGGTCTGGGACCAAGATGGGCGTTTCTGGGCCCGTTTGCCGTCGAGCACACAAACGCCGAGGGCATAGGGGACGGCATGAAGAAGTTCGCGGCGCCGATCCAGCGGGTGTTTGCGGAGGTGGCTCAGTCGTACGGTTGGCCAACGACTGCGGAGGTTCAGTCGTGGGAGGAGGAACTCGATCGTGATCTCGGCCGGGAAGACCTCGTGAAGTATCGCGACGCGATGCTGGGTGCGCTGCGGGAGCTGAAGTCGAGTCAGCCGAGGCCAGGTGGGGAGACGCGATCCACTCTGTCCTCGCCGAGCCTTGCGAGCCCGGAGTGAAACGGTGCAAGAGGCAGATGGCTCGGGGGCCGGCCTCGACGCGGCGGATGGAGTCCGCGGGCGTCTCGCGGGCGATGGCGAGGGCAGGGTAGTGGCTGAGCTGGAGTTGAGGCCGCTGAGAGTGGTCGAGGCGAGCGGATCGCCCCTCGCCCGAGGCAGGCAGATTGGGGAGCAGTTGCGGGACGAGGTTCAGGACGGACTTCAGCGCTGGAAGGAGGCGGTGGCGCGACGCGTGGCCTCCTCTTTCGAAGAGTACTTGGAGATGTGGCTGGCGGCGACTAACTTTGTGCCGGCCATCATGAGGTGGTGTCCAGACCTGCACGCAGAGGTCGAGGGAGTGGCTCAGGGCGGGTGTGTGGACCCACGCGAGTTGATGGCATTCCAATGGCAAGACGAGGAGTGGTGGTTTTGGTGCGGTAGGCGGCCCAGTCCCAAGGGGTTGGGGCGGGCGTGTACGGCCATGGGCTTCCGCGATGGACCGCACGGAGGTGCACTCCTAGCGCAGAATATGGACGTGCCTGCGTACCTCGATGGCGGCCAAGTCTTGCTCAGGATTCACGACGACGACGGGATGAGCATTTTGGTATACACTGTTGCCGGGCTCATAGCGTTGAACGGGCTCAACAGTGCGGGGGTCGGCGTCTGCTGCAATACGCTGATGCAGCTTCAGCCCGATGCCGGCGGCCTCCCAGTGGCGTTTGTAGTGCGCTCAGTTCTGACGATGCGATCGGTGGGCGCGGTGCGTGACTTCCTGAGTGGGATCCAGCATGCGTCGGGACAGAACTACATGGTTGGTGACCCGCGGAATGTGGCCGATTTCGAGTGCTCAGCTGGCGGTGTGACTGAGTTGCTGGCGGGAAGCGCTGTCGTCTGTCACACCAATCATCCGCTCGCGAGCAAGGATCTCCGCCAGGGCTTGAATCCGAGAGCGTTGACGCCGGCCACGAGTGAGGAGAGGCTCCGCTGCGTGGAGAGGGCAGTTGTAGATCGACACCGGCCGTTCGGCGTTGAGGCGATCAAGGAGACCCTGAGCGATACCTCAGTCCCGGTCTGTCTCTGCGGAGACGCCAGCGGCAGCGGGTCGATCACAATTGGGTGCCTGGTGCTTGAGCTGAGTAAGAAGTCCCGCCTGCACGTTGCACCAGGTCCCCCAGTGATGACGCCGTTTGCCGTGGTTGACGTGTGAGGCGCGGGCCGCGGACATGGGAGAGGAACGCCACACGCCTCTGACCCGGCTTCGACAGCAGGGTGGGCGGATGGCCAAACGACGGTGAGTTCAGGCTGGGATGAGTGGTCCGGGGGCGTCCCCGGGCCGGCGTGTGCCTGTTCGGCGGAGGAGGGGCTGAACTCGCGGCGGCCCAGATTCGAGATGGCGTCAGCACCGCGAGGGCGGCGAGGAATCGGGTCTGGACCGGAGTGAGATCGGTGCGCCAGACCCCCCCGGGGTTGCAATCGCCGGTGCAGAGGGGGCAGGGGGCTGATTCTCGCCGCGGTGATCAAAGGGGCCTTCGGGACGGGTACACTGTAGGTTCCAAGCGGCCGGATTCATTTCGATCTCACAACCCGGGTGCCGAGGGCCGGGATCGAACCGGCGACACCGGGTTTTTCAGACCCGTGCTCTACCAACTGAGCTACCTCGGCGCGACCGCGGAGTCTATCACAGGCGTCAGCCCTGGCCAGCCGGCGCGAGCTGGCGTGCGCGATCGCGGGAATGTGCCCCGGCGGCGGTGGCGGCCGCCTCAGACCGGCCGCCGTTCGGCGGCGCGGGCGGTGGCCGGGGCGATGTCCCCCGCCGCCACCATCGCCTGGAGCACCTGCTCGCGACGTTCGCGGGCCGCGGCGGGGTGGAGGAGGGGGTCGAGCGCCGTCGGCGCCTGCGGGAGCCCGGCGAGGAGGGCGACGTCGGCCAGCGTGTCATCGCGCAGCGGGCGGTGGAAATACAGTCGACTCGCCGCCGCCGCTCCGTACGCTCCGCCGCCCAGGTACACCTCGGACAGGTACGCGGCGAGGATCTGCCGCTTGCTGAGGCGGGTCTCGGCCTTGAGCGCGAGGACCATGTCCACCCACCGGCCGGGAAGCGTCCCGTCCCAGCCGCGCAGGTACACGTCCTCGATCAGCTGCTGCGTGATGGTGGATCCGCCCTGGCAGGTGCAGCGGTGGACGAGGTCGTAGGCCCCGGCTCGCAGGAGGCCCTCGAGGTTGATCCCGTGGTCCTGATAGAACTGGGTGTCCTCGACCGCGACCAGCGCCTCAGCCAGGCGCCGCGGGACCGCCGCCGGCGCCAGCAGGGTCCCGTGGTGGGCTCGGTCGATGGCGGCGACCCGGCCGAGGATGTGAGCGGTCGACGGCGTCGCCATCCAGGTGGCTCCGACCGAGGCCACCCCCAGTCCCAGCACGCAGAGGACCGCGACGGCGCCGCCCCGACGCGCGCGGCGCCAGCCGGGGCGCCGCGGCGAGCGGCGCTGGTGGCGCTGGTCGGGGTCGGCCACCGGCCGACGGGGACGCGCCGCCTCGACGATCGCCATGCCCTGAGGGTAGCCGGGGGCTGCGATCCCTCCCGTGTTCGCACTCCGTCCCCGTATCGTGCCGGGCGATGCCTGCGTCCTCCTCAGAACCGGACCGCACCGCGTGGCGCAGGCGCCGGGGCTGGACCGTGCTCGCCCTCGTCTGCTTCGTCGCCGCGATCATCGTGTCCTGGACCGAGGGTGCGCGCGACCTCCGGCTCGAAGGGGTCGCGATCCTCGTCGCGCTCGTCGGGTGCGCTGCGCTCCTGCGGGCCGCGCGGCCGGGGGCGTCCGGCGGCTGACACGCCCTCACGGGCTGTGCCCGGATGCTTTGCCCGCGTCGGCCACCGGTCCGCCGCCGCGCCGAGGCCCGACCCGAGCGGGACTCAGATGGATCGAGCACGGCAACTCCGTACCCAAGGCTGGCCGGCGAGCCTCGCTGGGACGGCCGGGCGCCCGGCGGCTGGGCGCCCATCCGGGTGAGATCGGGCGATGGCGCGCCAGGCTCGGTCGTGCCTCGTCGTGGGCGGCCGTCCGGCGCTCGGCTAGGGTCGCGGTGACCGCTGCGGTCGTCGCGGCGCCGTCCTGGGTGGAGGTCCTCCAGCCGAGATCAGGACGACCGGCGCGACAGGGCCGCTGCGACGGGTGCGTCCGGTGCCCGCACCCCGTCGGCTCGCTGGGGTGAGATCGCGGGGGGAGGGGGCGGGGAGCGGCAGACCGGACGGTCGTCCGGACTCAGGCGAGCCGCTCCAGCACCATCGCCATCCCCTGGCCGCCGCCCACGCACATGGTCTCCAGGCCCAGGGTCTGGTCCCGGGTGCGGAGCCCGTTCAGGAGCGTGCAGGTGATCCGGGCCCCGGTCATCCCGAACGGGTGACCGAGCGCGATCGAGCCGCCGAATGGATTGAGCCCCTCGGCCATGGGGTCGAGGCCGATCCCCCGGGCCGCGGGGATCACCTGGGCGGCGAAGGCCTCGTTGATCTCCACGATGTCGATGTCCTGGATCGACATCCCGGCTCGCCGGAGCGCCTGCCGGCTGGCCTCGATGGGGCCGAGGCCCATCACCTCGGGCCGCAGGGCCGAGAGCCCGGTGGCGACGATCCGGGCCAGCGGCCGCAGGCCGAGCTGAGCCGCCCGTGCATCCGACATCACGATGACCGCGGCGGCGCCGTCGTTGAGCGGGCAGCAGTTTCCGGCGGTGACCCGCCCGTCCTCACGGAAGACCGGCTTCAGGGTCGCCAGCGTGTCCAAGGTGGTGCCGGGGCGGGGCCCGTCGTCGCGGTCGATCACGCGACCGTCGGCAAGCGGGACGGGGACGATCTCGCGGGCGAAGAAGCCATCCTGCTGGGCGGCCACCGCCCGGGCCTGGCTGCGGACCGCGAAGGCGTCCATCTCGTTGCGGGTGATCCCCTCCTGGTCGGCGACGTTCTCGGCCGTGAGCCCCATCGCGATGTACAGGTCGGGCAGGCCCTCCTGGTTGCCCGGCAGCAGCCTCGGGTTGCGTGCGCCGATCGGGTCCGAGGTGCCGTTCACGTACCGGCTGACGGTCTCCACCCCGATCGAGGCGAAGATCTCACCCTCGCCGGCACGGATGGCGTGGGCCGCCATCCGGGTCGTCTGCAGGGACGAGGCGCAGTAGCGGGTGATGGTGGTGCCCGGAGCGTCGACCCGGGCCAGCAGGCTGATCGCCCGCCCGAGGTTGAAGCCGGCCTCGCCCCCGGGAAGGCCGCAGCCGCAGAGGACGTCCTCGATGGTGCGCGGGTCGAGGGCCGGCACCTGGTCGAGGACCGCCCGGAGCACGTGGGCGCCGAGGTCGTCCGGGCGCCAGTCGACGAGGGAGCCCTTGCCGGCCCGCCCGATCGGCGAGCGGCCGCAGGCGACGATGACCGGCTCCGGCATGGCGTGCCTCCCGTGGCGGGCCGGTCACTTCTGGACCGGCTCGGTGCGCCCCGATGGTGCCACGGGCGCGGCCCCCCCGCTCGGCCGCGCGCCGCGCCCCTCGCCGCTGCCGCGCCGCTCGCTCCCTCCCGTTCAGGCGAGCCGCTCCAGCACCATCGCCATCCCCTGGCCGCCGCCCACGCACATGGTCTCCAGGCCCAGGGTCTGGTCCCGGGTGCGGAGCCCGTTGAGGAGCGTGCAGGTGATCCGGGCCCCGGTCATCCCGAACGGGTGACCGAGCGCGATGGCCCCCCCGAATGGGTTGAGGGCCTCACCCATGGGGTCCAGGCCGATCCCCCGGGCCGCAGGGATCACCTGGGCGGCGAAGGCCTCATTGATCTCCACGATGTCGATGTCCTGGATGGTCAACCCCGCCCGCCGGAGCGCCTGTCGGCTGGCCTCGATCGGACCGAGGCCCATCACCTCGGGCCGCAGGGCCGACACCCCGGTGGCGACGATCCGGGCGAGCGGCTGGAGGCCGAGCTGAGCCGCCCGAGTGTCCGACAGCACGATGACCGCGGCGGCGCCGTCGTTGAGCGGGCAGCTGTTGCCGGCGGTGACCCGGCCATCCTCGCGGAAGGCGGGCGACAGGGCGGCGAGCACCTCCAGCGTCGTCCCCGGGCGGGGCCCGTCGTCGCGGTCGAGGACCCGGCCGCCAGCCAGCGGGACGGGGATGATCTCGCGGGCGAAGTAGCCGTCCCGCTGAGCGGCGACCGCCCGGGCCTGGCTGCGGACCGCGAACGCGTCCATCTCGTCGCGGGTGACCCCCTCCTGATCGGCGACGTTCTCGGCCGTGAGCCCCATCGCCAGGTACAGCTCCGGCAGCCCCTCGGGGTTGGCCGCCTGCAGGCGGGGATTGCGGGCGGCAGGGAGGTCCGAGGTGCCGTTCACGTATCGACTGACGGCCTCCACCCCGACCGAGGCAAAGACGTCCCCCTCGCCGGCGCGGATGGCGTGGGCCGCCATCCGGGTCGTCTGCAGGGAGGAGCCGCAGTGGCGGGTCACGGTGGTGCCGGGCGCGTCGATCCGGGCGAGCAGGCTGATCGCCCGGCCGAGGTTGAAGCCGGATTCACCGCCGGGTCGACCGCAGCCGCAGAGCACGTCCTCGATGGTGCTCGGGTCGAGGGCCGGCACCTGGTCGAGGACCGCCCGGAGGACGTGGGCGCCGAGGTCGTCGGGGCGCCAGTCGACGAGCGAGCCCTTACCGGCCCGCCCGATCGGCGAGCGGCCGCAGGCGACGATGACCGGCTCCGGCATGGCACGCCTCCCTGGGTCGGCCGGGCCGCGGCTGGGCCGGCTCGCCGGCTCCGATGGTGCCACGACCAGCCGGGGCCGGCCCTCGGCGACCCGTGCGCGACGGCGCGCCGGACCGCCCTCCGTCCAAAGGGGGTGGCGACTCCGTCGGCAGGCCTGTGTTACTCTGAGGGGGCTCTGCTACGGCAGGGACGTTCGCCGAAGGTGCTCCTCGCGGGCCTGACGAACCACCAGAGCCCCCGCGAGGTCGGCTGCATCAGCGGCAACGGAGAAACGGTATGGCGATCGGAACAATCAAATCCCTCAACGAGCGCGGCTTTGGCTTCCTGGCCGCGGAGGACGGTGTCGAGTACTTCTTTCATCGCTCGAGTGTCGAAGGCACGTCGTTCGAGCAGCTGACTCGCGGGCTCCAGGTGGAGTTCGAGATCGAGCCCAGCCCCAAGGGTCCCCGTGCGGGGCGGATCCGCACGGTCTGATGGCCTCGACGGCCGTCGGGAAGCCGCCGGCCCCTCGCCCCTTTCGACGACTGCACCCCGACCTTCCGCCTGCCCGGAATTCCCTCTACGACCCCTGGCAGTGCGGATTCCTGCACGATCGTCGCAAGGGAACGTGCCTGTTCGATGTCCGTGATGCCCAGCGCGCGATGCGCGCGCTGGGTTTCGCGGAGCACCTCTGGATCGCGCTGGGGCAGGCCCGGCTGACCTTCGACGACTTTCGCGCCCACGTGGACGAGGTCCACGCGGCGCTGTCCGTGCACGCCGACACCGCCGAGGCTCGGCGGCGCTCGCTGGTGCCGTCGGCGGTGCGCATCGTCCAGAACTACCTCGCCTGGGCGGACCGGGTCTGCTCCCACGGCACCGGGGTGGTGGAGACCGACGACCGCCGTCGGCCGACCCCGTAGTCGGCGCCGTCCCCAGCGCGGCCCCGTGACCCAGCCCCAGACGGTGTCCGCCCCGGTCTTCGACGTCGAGACCCCGGCCTTCCAGGCTCGCGTCGTCGACCGTTCGCGGAGGGTGCCGGTGGTGGTCGACTTCTGGGCCACCTGGTGCGCCCCGTGCCGGCAGCTGGGTCCGACCTTGGAGCGCGCGGTCCTGGCCCGCGCCGGGGCGGTGGAGTTGGCCAAGGTCGACACCGACCGCAGCCCCGAGCTGGCCCAGGCGCATGCCATCCGCGGGATCCCCGCCGTCAAGGCCTTCCGCGACGGTCGGGTCGTGGCTGAGTTCGTCGGCGCCCAGCCGGCCGCGGTGGTGGAGCGCTTCCTCGATCGGCTGGTCCCGTCGGCGGCGGACCGTCTCGCCGCTGGCGGGTCGGAGCCCGAGCTCCGCCTGGCCTTGGAGCACGACCGCTCCCATCTGCCGGCGCGGCGGGCGCTCGCGAGCCTGCTCCTCGCCGCCGGCCGACCGGCCGAAGCGCTGGAGGTGGCCAAGGCGGCTCCTCAGGACCGGCTCTGCGACGGGTACGCCGCCTGGGCCGAGCTGGCCCTGGCCGCTCCGGACGACGCCGAGCTGGACCCTCTCCTCGCCGCCCTCGCCAGCCGGGACTGGGCCGCCGCCGCGGGGCTGGCGATCGTCTCGGTGCGGGCACGCTCGGGGGCGGTCCGCGACGCGGCCCGCCGGGTCGCGATCGGGTGCCTCGAGCTGCTCGGGCCCGATGACCCCCGCACCGCCGAGGCTCGCCAGCAGCTCGCAGCCGCCCTCCACTAGCGCGCCGGCCCCGCCGGGGCGACGGCGTCGCGGCAGGGCGGCCGGCGTCGCCGCCGATGCGCCCCTTGCGCTGCGGTGTCGCCGCCACTATGCTGCTTCCCACTGCAGTAGGTTGGAAAGACCGGGGGGTGGTGGGCGATCGGGTCGAGAGGCACGGCCAAAGGCGTGGGGCCAGGCGCGCTGCCGCCGGACGGCTGGCGGCCCGGAGGACTCGGGGGGACGACGTCACACGCGGAGCGAGTCGCTCCGGCGATGACCCTTGTCCCGCTCAGCAGGACGTAAAGGAGGACTTGGAGTGAACTGGCTGAGAGGTCGTCTCTCCCTGGCAGCGCTGGTCGGCGTGGCGCTGGCCGGCTCTGCCCTCGGCGCCACCTCGACCGCCGCTCGCACCACCCGGACGCAGGCCCAGTCGGGGGCCATCAGCGTCGGCGTGGTCGCGCCCTTCACCGGCCCGGCCGCTGAATTCGGCACCCTTCTGGGTGCTCCCTGCTACGCCGCCACCATGCTGATCAACAAGGCCGGTGGCGTGATGGGGCACAAGTTCACCTGCGTGCCGGTCGACGACACCGGCGACGCCGCCGACGCGGTGCCCAACGTCACCCGGGCGATCGCCACCGTCTCCAACTTCGACCTGGCGATCGGGCTGGAGAGCAACACCGCCGCCACCACCGTGCCGCTGGTGAACCGGGCTCACATCCCCATCATCACCACCAATGGACTGGTGGCCTACGACAAGACCAAGGACAAGTACTTCTGGCGCCTCACCCCGGCCGACAACGCCAACGGAGCCGCCTTCATGGCCTTCGCCGCCGAGCACGGCTGGCGGCGGGCGGCGGTGGTCTTCGAGAACAACATCACCGCCACCGGCAACCTGCCGGGGGTGCTGGCCGCGGCCAGCAAGCTGCACACCAAGATCGCGCTCAACCTCACCATCCCCGCCGACGCGGCCTCCTACTCCAGCGTGGTGGAGCGGGTCATCGCCGCCAAGCCCAAGGTGCTGGTCTTCTCCGCCGACCCCCAGTCGACGGCGACCTTCCTGTCCGAGTACTCCCAGCTCAACGGCGGCAAGCTGCCGCCGATGGTCACCGCCACCGACGCCCTCACCCCCGACTTCTTCAACGCCGTGTCCAAGGCGGTCGGGGTGCACTACATCACCCACAGCATCTTCCTGGTGGGCTCCTACTTCAGCAACACCACCCCCGCCTTCTTCTCCTACCGCAAGGCGATGTTCACCGACCCCCACACCAAGAAGATCGCCGGCGTGATCACCACGGTGGGACCGCCGGCCTCCGCCTTCGACGGCATCAACATCGCCGCCCTGGCCATGCTGGAGGCCCACAGCACGGTGGGGTCGGTCTACAACTCCTACATCACCAAGGTGGTGGCGGCAACCCACGGGGCCCAGGTGGTCCACACCTTCGCCGCCGGCAAGGCCGCTCTGGCGGCCGGCAGGAAGATCCAGTTCCAGGGGGTGGTGGGACCGGTGAGCTTCAACAAGTACCACAACTTCGCCGGCGAGTTCGCCGCCACCGTGTTCCGGCCCAACAAGAGCGCGGTCCGGGTGGCCATCATCTCGGGGGGCGAAGTCTCCCAGCTGCTCGGCTGACCGACCGGCCGGGACCCACGGAGCCGACGAGTTGCAAGACCGCCAGGGGCTCAGCCGCAGCGACGCTGCGGCGCCAGCGGCTGGGCCCCGCCGCCTGGGGGCGGTGGCATGTCGCTGCTGATCGACGCGATCGGCTTCGGCATCGCCTCCGGGGCGGTGATCGCCCTGGGCGCGGTCGGGTTCACGGTCCAGTTCGGGATCAGCAGCATCCTCAACATCACCTACGGGTCGCTCATGACCCTGGCGGCCTACCTCGGCCTGTTCCTGGTCGGCGCCCGGCTCAGCATCTGGCTGGCCCTCGCCCTCGGCGGTCTGATGGTGGGGCTGGTGTCGGTGCTCTACCACCGGCTCCTGCTGGGCCCCTTAGTGCGGCGGGGCACCCGTCCCTTCGGGCTGATCGTGGTGACGGTCGCCTGCGGGATCGTCCTCCAGTACGTGATCGTGGCCCTGGTCGGCCCCAACGCCCAGAGCTTCGGCAACGAGAGCGGGTCCACCCTGCACGTGCTGGGGATGACCTTCACCTTCGCCCAGGTGGTGATCATCGCCATCACCGGCGGGCTGATGCTGGGGCTCCACCTGCTGCTGACGCGCACCAAGCTGGGTCGGGCGATGCGGGCCACCTCCGCCAACCGCATCCTGGCCCAGAGCTGCGGGATCGCGACCGACCGCATCAGCGATGTGGCCTGGCTGATCTCGGGGACGCTCTGCGGCGCCGCCGGGGTCGCGCTGGCGATCACGGTGGCCACCTTCGACTTCACCCTGGGGTCGATCTTCCTCATCCCGATGATCGCCGCCGCCGTCCTCGGCGGGGTCGGCCAGCCCTACGGCGCCATGCTGGGCGGCCTGGTGGTGGGGATCACCAGCCAGGTGGCGGGGGCGCTCTGGAACCCCGCCTACCAGGACGTGATCGCCTTCGTCATCCTCATCATCATGCTGCTGGTGCGACCGCGCGGCCTCTTCGGAGCCGCCTGGTCGTCGCGGCGGCTCTTGGCATGACCCCGGGCTGAGCGGGCGCACGGAGGGACGGCGATCAGCGGCTGGGAGTACTACGCGGTCGTCCTCGCGGTCTACCTCGGGACCGACCTGCTGGCCGCCTGGGGGCTGAACTTGGAGTTCGGGGTCGCCGGGGTGGCCAACCTCGCCTTCATCGTCGTGATCGCGGCGGGCGCCTACACCTACGCCGTCCTCACCCTCGGCCCGGCCACCGGCAACGGCGGCTTCCAGCAGTACATCGTCGGCCTCCACCTCCCCTTCGCGGTGGCGGTGCTGGCGGCGGCGGCGGCGGGGGCGGTGGTGGGGGTGCTGATCGGGGTCACCGGCCTCAAGCGCCTGCGCCAGGACTATCAGGGGATGGTGATGCTGGTGGTCTCGCTGATGGCGGCGACGGTGGTGGGGGCCGATGCCGGCCTCTTCAACGGCCAGGCCGGCCTCAGCCTCGTCTCCAACCCCTTCTCCGGCTCCGGCAGCGCCAGCGGCGACTGGACCTACGTGGGGGTGGTGGCGCTCAGCTGCGTTCTGGGCTTCCTGGTCCTGCGGCGGTTCACCGGGGGGCCGCTGGGCCGCACCCTGCGGGCGATGCGCGACGACGAGCACGCCGCCGCCGCCATCGGTCGCAGCGTCGTCAACCTGCGGCTGCTGACCCAGGCCGTCGGGGGGGCCTTCGGCGGCGTCAGCGGGGCCCTCTTGGTGGGGTTCATCGGCGGCTGGTCGCCGAGCGCCTGGGCCTACCCCGAGACCCTGGCCCTGCTCACCGCCATCATCGTCGGCGGGATGGGCAACAACGTGGGGGTGAGCATCGGAACCTTCGTCATCTACCTCCTGCTGCTGCAGGGGGTCCAGTTCCTGCCCCAGATCGCCTCCCACCCCGGGCTCACCGAGGCCTTCGGCTGGATCATCCTGGGGGTCACCACCGTCGCCTTCGTGTGGCTGCGACCGCAGGGGGTGTTCCCTGAGCGCCGTCCCCGCTTCCGCCATCACCCCGAGGACCAGGAGCTGGACGCCGGCGCGGCGGCGGGGACCGGGCTCTCCGACTCCGTCGGGGCCTGAGCCGATGGCGGACGCGACCCCGGTGCCGCCGTTGGCACCGCCGCCCGCGGGCGGGGTGGTGGAGAGGGCCGGGCCGGCGGCCGGGCACGGCTCCCGCCACCAGGGGCCCCCGCTCCTGGAGGTGGAGCAGCTGGTCAAGCACTACGGCGGCGTGCGCGCGGTCGACGGCGTGTCCTTCGCGGTTCCCGCCGGGTCGATCACCGGGCTGATCGGTCCCAACGGCGCCGGCAAGTCGACCGTCCTCGCGGTGGTGAGCGGGTTCGCGCCGCCGACCGGAGGGCGGATCCGCTTCGCCGGTCGGGCGGTGACCGGCCTGCCGATGCACCGACTCGCCCGCCAGGGGATGGTCCGCACCTTCCAGCTGGCCCGGGTCTTCGGCGGCCTCACCACCCTGGAGAACCTGCTGGTCGCGGTCCCCGGCCAGCGCGGCCTCTCCCCGTTGGGAGTCGTGGGCGGCCGCTGGATCTGGGGCGGGGAGGAGCGCCGGCTGGTCAAAGAGGCGCGCCGGGTGCTGCGGCGGTTCGGGATGGCGAGCAAGGCCGACGACTACGCGCGCACCCTGAGCGGCGGCCAGAAGCGCGCGGTCGAGATCATGCGCTGCCTGATGATGCGGCCGCGGCTGCTCCTCCTCGACGAGCCGATGGCGGGGCTCAGCCCCCGGCTGGTGACCGAGCTGGAGCGGATCCTGCTGGAGCTGCGCGACGAGGGCCTGGCCCTGCTCATCGTCGAGCACGAGCTGGAGACGGTCGACCGGCTCTGCAGCACGGTGGTGGCGATGGCCCACGGCCGGGTGATCGCGGAGGGCACCATGGCCGACCTGCGCACCCGCCGCGAGGTCCAGGACGCCTATGTCGTCGGCTGATCCGACCCCGGTGCGGCTGGCGCTGGCGGTGCGCGGCCTGGTCGCCGGGTACGGCGAGCAGCCGGTGGTCGACGGTGTCGACATCGACCTCCCCGAGGGGCGGGTGGTGGCGGTGGCGGGGCCCAACGGCGCCGGCAAGAGCACCCTGCTCAAGGCCATCCTCGGGATCGCCCGCCTGCTCGCCGGCACCATCACCCTCGACGGGACCGACGTCACCGGCCTGCCGCTCCAGAAGCTGGCCCGCCTCGGGGTCGGCTACGTCCCCCAGGTCGACGAGGTCTTCGACTCTTTGCGGGTGGGCGAGAACCTGGACATGGGCGGCTACCTCTGCGGCAAGCGGGAGCGGGCGGCCCGGATGGCGCGCACCCTGGAGGTGTTCCCCCAGCTCCGTCCCATGCTCCACCGCTACGTGGAGACCCTGAGCGGCGGCGAGCGCAAGATGACCGCCATCGCGCGGGTGCTGATGCTGGACCCCCGGGTGCTGATCCTCGACGAGCCCACCGCCAGCCTCTCGCCGGAGATGTCGCGGATCGTGCTCCACCAGCAGGTCCGCGCCCTCGGCAACCTGGGCAAGAGCATCCTCCTCGTCGAGCAGAAGGCGGTGGCCGCGCTGGAGGTCGCCGACTGGGCGTATCTGATGGTGCGGGGCACGGTGGTGATGTCGGCGCCGGCGACGGAGATCCTCCACGACCCCAGGATGCGGGAGGTGTTCCTGGGCGGGGCGGTCGCCGAGCGGGCGGAGCGGACGAGCTGAGCTGGTGAACATCGCCGAGGCCTTCGTCGCCACCCTGCGGTCCCGAGGGGTCGACACCGTCTTCGGCCTGCCGGGGTCCACCGAGGCGCCGCTGCTGGAGGCGATCCGCGCCGACGGCGCCATCCGCTACGTGCTCGCCCTCCACGAGGGAGCGGCGGTGGCGATGGCGGACGGGTACGCCCGCGCCACCGGCCGGCCGGGGCTGGTGGGGCTGCACACGACGGTGGGGACGATGAACGGGATGAGCCAGCTGTACAACGCCGCCCGCGACGGCTCGGCGGTGGTGCTCGCCGCCGGCCACAAGGACCGCGCCGTGCTCGCCGAGGACGGCTTCTGCGCGGTCCCCGACCTGGCTGCCCTGCTGCGTCCGTTCACCAAGTCGGCCTGGCAGAGCCTGGCCGCGGAGGCCGTCCCCGCCGACCTCGCCCGGGCCATCGACCGGGCCCAGGCACCCCCCTCCGGCCCCACCTTCCTCGCCGTGCCCGAGGACCTGATGCGGGCGGACGGTGCTGTCGGGTGGACCCCGGCCGCCCTGCCGGGCGTGCAGCGCTCGGCGCCCGCGGGCGCCGCCGCGGCGGCGGTGATCGTCGAGGTGGTGGCGCGGCTGAGGCGGGCCGCCCGGCCGGTGGTGGTCGTCGGCACCCAGGCGGCCCACGCCTCCCCGGCACTGCAGATGCTGGCGCGGGCCCTGTGCCTGCCGGTCGTCGCCGCCGAGCTCACCGACCTCGGCCAGCTCACCTACCCCGCCGACGACCCCTTCGCGCTCGGGATCTATGGCGAGGAGCCGGCGGTCCTGCTCGGCTGCGATCTGGTCCTGGCGGTGGGCTGCCGCATGTTCTTCCCGTTCTCGGAGCGGCTCCGGCCCCGCCTGCCGGAGGCGGCCGAGGTCATCCACGTCCACCCCGACCCGGCGGTGATCGGGCGCAACCTGCCCACCGCGATCGGAATCCCCGGCGACTGCCGGGCGGTGCTGGAGCAGCTGGTGGCAGCGGCCGGCCCCGCCGGCGGCCTCGACGACGGGACCCGTGCCGCCCGCAGCGAGCGGGCCCGCACCTGGCACCGGTCACGCGACGCCGCCCGGGCCGGCGAGCGCGAGGCGGCCCCGGCCGGGCCCCCGATGGCGGTGGCCCGGGCGGCCGCCGCGCTGGGACGGGTGTGGCCGCGGGGGACGATCGTGGTGGAGGAGGGGGTGCGCGCCTCGCGTCTGCTCTTCCGGCACGGCCGGGTGCCGGAGGGCGGGGCGGTCTGGCGCAGCAGCGGGGGCGCCCTCGGCTGGGGCGTGCCCGCCGCCGTCGGCGCCAAGCTGGGCCGGCCCGACCGCACGGTGGCGGCGGTGGTGGGGGACGGCAGCCTCCACTTCTCGGTCCAGGCGCTGTGGACCGCGGTGAGCCAGCCGGCGCCGATGGTGGTCGTGGTCCTCGACAACGGCGGCTACCTCGCCGTCAAGCGGGCGGTGGAGAACTGGCTCGGGTTGGCGATCGATCCCCGGCCCCATCCCGGCACCGAGATCCGCGGCATCGACCACGCCGCGGTCGCGGCGGGGTACGGAGCCGGCGCCACCGTGGCGACGACCCCGGACGAGCTGGCGGAGGCGGTGGCGTCCGGGCTCCGGTCGGAGCGGGTCCAGCTGGTGGTCGCGCCGGTGGCAGAGATCCGGCCGTAGGCGGAGGCCAGGCCGGCCAAGGAGGTGTTGTTCGTGTTCGGTCCCACCTGGAGCTGCTCCGAGCGCCGTCACCCGGTCCGCGTCGAGGCCGGCGGCCGCATCCCCCTGGCCGACGGGACCACCCTGGCGGGGAGCTGGTTTCGGCCCGACACCGATGCGCCCGTCCCCGCCATCCTCAGCGTCCACGCCTACAACAACGAGTTCCAGCTGGCCCCCATCCATCCCGCCGGCTTCAGCTACCAGCGGGGCTGGATCGAGGCCGGCGACCCCGCCTTCTTCGCCCGCCGCGGCTACGCCCACGGGGTGTTCAACGTGCGCGGCATCGGCGCATCCTCGGGCGAGTTCCAGGCGATGGGACCGAGGGAGGTCGACGACATCGTGGAGGCGATCGCCTGGATCGCGGCCCAGCCCTGGTGCAGCGGGCAGGTGGCGATGTTCGGGATCTCCTACTTCGCCTCCATCCAGCTGCACGTCGCGATGCGCCGGCCGCCCGCCCTGCGCGCGATCTTCTGCCCGTTCGGGCTGACCGACTTCTACCGCGACATGTTCTATCACGGCGGCATCCTCTCCCACCGCTTCCTCTTGCAGTGGAAGGACAAGTTCGATGCGGTCCGCTACCGGAGCTGGTTCCGGGAGCGCCACGGCGAGGCGGCGTACCGGGCCGCCCTCCAGCGGGCCCTCGACGACGAGGAGATCAGCGAGGTCCCGGGGCTGGTGGCGGCGCTGCGTCATCCGGAGGGCGCCGACGCGTTCCTCGCCGACATCGTCATCCAGCCCTTCGACGACACCTTCTACGCCGAGCGCCGGGTCGACTACGGCGCCACCGACGTGCCCGCCTACCTCGGCGCCTGCTGGGGCCTGTTCGGGCTCCACCTGCCGGGGGCGTTCCGCAGCTGGGCCCGCTGGCAGGGGCCCAAGAAGCTGCTGGTGGGGCCCCCCCTCTACCTCGACCGGCCCCTGACCCAGCTCCACCACGAGGCCCTGCGCTGGTTCGACCACTTCCTGCTCGGCAACGACACGGGGTTCCTCGACGAGCCGCCGATCCGGCTGTTCGTGCCCGGCCGCGCGACCTGGCGGTCGGCGTCCCGGTGGCCGCTGCCGGAGACCCGCTGGATGCCATTCTTCCTGCATGAGCAGCAGCTGCTGCACGAACACGACCCCTGGCCGCTGGAGCGGTCGACCAGCTTCGAGGAATCGCCCTTCG
>Ga0307374_10003061_pt1 | contig 29034 bp, 26 predicted proteins | sample OX3MG_FD_202532 | JGI IMG/M metagenome (GOLD analysis project Ga0307374, IMG submission 202532) | Soil microbial communities from Risofladan, Vaasa, Finland - OX-3 | ecosystem: Environmental > Terrestrial > Soil > Coastal area > Acid sulfate soil | place: Finland: Risofladan, Vaasa | collected... | reverse complement strand
CACCCCGATGATCTGCTCCTCCGTGAACCGGCTCTGCCTCATCTCCTGTCCTCCTCGGGCTTTTATACCCTGGAAAACTCTCGTTTACACTGGTACTGTTTTCGGGGGGCAGGTCAAGATGATATGCAACTTGTATCGGTGAAGCTTGGATTCACACGCGCTGGCCGCCCCGGACGAAAGAATTCATAAGCAGGTTCCGGGCATCTTCCCATCCGTTCGACAAGGAGGTGGTATGAGGCGAAAAACTTGCTGGGCGGTTGCATTTCCGCTGACCGCGCTCTTAGCCATGGGACTCCGGATGCTCGCGTCAGGCCAGAGCAATCCCCGGCCCGAATCTGAGGCGTCGCAGTTTGTGAACTCTATTGGCATCAAAATGATCCGGATTCCGGCGGGCAAGTTCCGCATGGGCGATCTCGAACCGCCAACACGCTACCAGCATGACCAGTTCCTGGCCCGTGTCCATTACGACGAGCGGCCCGCGCACGAAGTCACGATCTCCCACGACTTCTACATGTCTCAAACTGAGATCACGGCGAAGCAGTTCCAGGAATTCCAGATGTCATACGAGGATGAAGGTCGTTTTCCGCCCTTTGCCAGCGGCATGAGTTGGAATGACGCGGTGCAGTTTACCCAATGGCTCAGCCGTAAGGAACGCCGCGATTACCGCTTGCCCACGGAAGCTGAATGGGAGTACGCCTGCCGCGCCGGATCGGCCACACCTTTTTCGTCAGGCGATCAGCCCCTCAAGTCCGGCCAAGCCAATGCCTGGGGGACCGAAAACATGGAAAGCGGTGTCCCGGAATGGGTGCTCGACTGGTACGGACCCTATCCGGATTCGCCCCTAACGGATCCGGTCGGCCCCGCGAACGGATTTTCGCGCGTGGTCCGGGGAGGCGGCTTCATGGCTGCGCGGCGTGGTTCGGAAGAAGACGATACTTTCCTGCCGTTCTACCGCCGGTGCGCCAACCGCGCGAGCGTCGCGCCCGGTTATCACGGCCAGGAAGTTATTGGGTTCCGGATTGTCATGGCTCCCATGCCGCGCACGAAGCCCTGGCCTGGGCACATTCCATTTGTTCGCCGTTTTATCACAAATGCAGCCGACGTCCCTGTAACAGCCGGCCCCGACCCTGACAAGCCCTGGTTCCAGCAACGCGCGATGCTTCCGATCCCGCCGGAAAATGCCTCCACCCTCGAAATTGCGGCCGCCGGGTTCGGCGGCGGCATCCACGACCACAACCATTCACCCGGACTCGCCGTGTTGCCGAACGGAGACTTGCTGGCCATTTTCTTCTCTTCCTCGCCGGCGGCCAGTGAATATGCGCCCAGCACCAGTTTCGTGGCCACCCGTCTGCGCTTTGGCTCAAATCGATGGGACCCGCCAAATCTCTTCTATGACTTTGCCGACGTCAACGACCAATCCGCCCTGCTCTGGACGGAAGGTAACAAAGTAAATTTCTTCAGCGGGGGCATTGGCCTTGTGGGTGTTCCCTTCCGCTGGACGTGGTCCACAGATAACGGAGCGAGTTGGAGTCCCATCAGATTCCCAACCCTCATCGGTCCGGTCGGCGGTTACAGTCCCCAGCCTATCACCAGCGCTTTCCGCGGTCCCGATGGCACAATGTACGTTGCCACGGACGGAGCGGGCGGCGAGTCGGTGTTGTGGGCGAGCCACGATAACGGCAAAACCTGGCAGGACACGCTTGGACGCACCGGCGGCCGCCATACCGCCTTCGTGCTCCTCAAGGACGGCGGCATCCTGGGCATGGGCGGGAAGAACACCAACATCAACGGCTACATGCCGGAATCCATTTCCCACGATAGCGGCCGCACCTGGACCATCCGCCAAAGCCCTTTCTCGGCGCTCGGCTACAACCAGCGCCCCACCATCATCCGTTTGGCGGATGGCAAGCTTTTTTTTGCTTCCGACTTCCAGAATCTCAATGAAAGGGCTCCCGCCGCCGTAAAACAGCGTGGCGCCTTCGTGGCGCTGTCGAGCGACGAGGGCCAAACCTGGAAAATCAAGCGCCTTGCCACTGCCCTGCCCCATGAATCGTACGTGGTGCCTCCGCGAGGCGAGTGGCACAAAAAGGATCACGTCGGAAGCGCCACGCTTGGTTACGCCGTGGCTGCCCAGGCGCCGAACGGCCTGATCTACTTGATTTCCAGCATGAACCACCCTGCGCAGGAGTTTGAGATGAATGAGGCCTGGATCTTGTCGGATGATCGGGGTGCCGTGCCCGCCCCAACCGGGCCTGGCCAAGTAATACGCGGCAAAAAGACTTATCCGGATGGAAAACTGAAGGCCGCCTGGACAGGGAAAATCGAACCCGATGGCCGCTACGAACTTGACGGTCTCGAGACTTGGTATTATCCGGGTGGCGCCAAGGCTTACCAAGTGACTTACCGGGACGGCTTCAAAACCGGAATCGAGACCTACTGGTCACCCCAAGGTCATAAAATATGGCAATGGGACCATCGGGCCAGCGGCGAGAGCGTGTGGACTCACTATTGGCCCAACGGCCAAGAGAAACAGCAATCCGCATGGCGTGATGGCGTTGCAAACGGCCCAGCCACCTTGTGGGACAAGTCCGGCCGTGTAACCGGGCGTTACCTCTTCAAGAAGGGTGTCATTACCAGCACACCGGGAAACTGACAGCGGAGGGAAATGATGCGGGCGAATTACACCCCGGAGCAATTGAAGCAAGGGTCCACGGTCCCGGTTTGCGCGATACAGCAGTCCCGCTCCGCCGAGATTCCGAGGGTGCTGGCAGCGGCCTTTCGCCGGCGCTACCGCACCCGGCTGGGCGGAGATCCGTTCAGCAGCCGGATCGCGTACTTCCGGTGATATCCCGTGTTGGCGCAGAATTCGTTCAAGATCACTTGCTTCAACTTCCGATCCGCTTGGCGATAACGCGAGTAGATGGCTCGGAAATATTCCCATCGCGATCGGTGGCTCATGGCAACCCTCCTCCAGACTCCTGGAATTGGGTTACACCTCAAACGGCACGACGGGTTACATTCTTAAATGTCTCGACGGCTCCTCATCGGTTACATTTAACACGTCTCGATACGCTCGCTTGAACCAACGGAGCAGTCGGCGTATGATGTTGCGGAAAGGTCAATACTACAATATGAAGTTCGAGATCCAGGCAATGAACGTCATCCAATCCAGTCGAGAGGAATTTATTTTGGGAACGTTATCGCTGTCGCTGATCTGCCGGCAAGTCGTTGCCATCCTCCGCAAGGATGACATCTCGGAAAGCCTCTAATGAAGGAGAGAACTCCTTACCTTCGAACATATCGTGCCCTTACGGATGCCGTGAATCAGTTGGGCCCATGCATCAGTCTGGAGAGTTGCCCATCCTCTGACGTGAGTGGTGATGGCTCGACAATCTTGAGCAGGAGGATGCTTCCCTGCCCCGGCGCCCGCGGGACTCCACAGGCAAAATAATGGGTATGCTGGCAAAAGACCTGCCCGGCCAACCGAATCTGGCCTGATCGAGAGACTACGGTCGTCAGCCGAAGAAAATGAAACCCCTAATTCAAAAACTCGCCGCAAGCGCGCCCGTGCTGACCGACGGCGCGTGGGGAACCCAACTGCAGGGGCGCAGGCTCGAACCGGGAACCTGCCCCGATACATGGAACCTGCTCCATCCCGATTGGGTTGAGGAGATCGGACGCGCTTACCTGGAGGCGGGTTCTCGCGTCATTCTGACCAACACCTTCCGCGGCAACCGCGTGGCGCTTGCACACTACGGCATTGCCAACAAAGCAGTCGAGATCAACCGGGCGGGCGTGGAGATTTCCCGCCGCGCTGCGAACGGCCGCGCTTACGTTTTCGCCTCCATGGGGCCGGTTGGCAAATTGCTGATCTCGGGTGAAGTCACCGAAAAGGAAATCCGCGCAGCGTTCGAGGAGCAGGCAAATGCTTTGGCCGCCGCCGGCGCCGACGCGATCGTCATCGAGACCATGAGCGACCCGGATGAGGCGAAATTGGCCGTCGCCGCAGCGCTTGCTACCGGACTTCCCGTCGTGGCCTGCATGACTTTTGAATCCGGCCGGAACCACGATCGCACGATGATGGGCACAACGCCCGAAGAAGCAGCGGCTGAACTCACTGCTGCTGGAGCGGACATTATCGGCGCGAATTGCGGACAAGGGGCTGAGGGCTATCTTGATATCTGCAAACGCCTTCGCGCGGCCACGGACCTCCCGATTTGGATCAAGCCCAACGCGGGCCTGCCGGAGATCACCGCAGGCGGCGTCCAATACCGCGAAACCCCTGAATCCTTCGCCTCCCACGCCAGGGCCTTGGTCCAGGCCGGCGCAAGTTTCGTCGGGGGCTGCTGCGGGACCACGCCGGAGTTTATTCGCGCGCTCTCGCGTGCCCTCGCAGGCAAAGAGAACCGCTGAAAAGGGCCGGTAGAAATCGATGCGGCTGAAGATCCTGAGTTGCGAAATCTTTTTCCGGGAATTCTGCGCGTGCGTGGCCCGCTCGCCGCACACGATCGACGTTGAATTCCTGCCCAAAGGCTTGCACGACATCGGCACCGAGGGAATGCATGAGCGGCTCCAGGCCGCTCTCGATCACGTGGATGAGCAGGCCTACGACGCCATCCTGCTGGGCTATGGCTTGTGTAATAACGGGTTCGTAGGCCTGACGGCGCGCCTGAAGCCCCTGGTGGTGCCGCGCGCGCATGATTGCATCACGCTTTTCATGGGCAGCGCCGGCCGCTACATGGATTATTTCCAAAATCATCCCGGCGTTTACTTCCGGACCACCGGCTGGATTGAACGCGGTGACGCTGAGGGCGAACTGTCCCAGCTTGCTCTGGGTAAAAAACTTGGCATGGAACAAAACTTTGAAGAACTTGTCGCGCGTTACGGCGAAGATAACGCCCGCTATCTCTGGGAGGAGCTGGGAGATCTGACCAAGCACTACCGGCAGCTCACCTTTATTGAAATGGGCATTGAGCGGGACGCCAGCTACGAACAGCGCACGCGCGAGGAAGCGGCCGCGCGAGGCTGGAAATTCGAAAAGCTCGCGGGCGACATTGGCATCATCGAGCGTTTGGTTAACGGCCTTTGGGACGAGAAGGAATTTCTCCTTGTGCCGCCCGGCCACCGCATCGTTCCCACTTATGACGCGAAAATTATTGCCGCGGAGCGGGTAGACCCATGAACAGCCGCGAACGAGTCATCGCCATGCTCGAAGGCCAGCCGGTAGATCATCTGCCGGTTATGCCCATTACCATGATGTTCGCTTCCGACCTGATCGGGGCAAAGTATCTGGACTACGTCACGGACTTTCGCGTGCAGGCCGAAGCCCAGCTCCGCGTCGCGGAGCGGTTCGAACTCGACTACGTGAGCGTGATCTCGGATCCCTGCTGCGAGGCCGCGAATTTGGGCGCCCGCATTAAATTCTTTCCCGACCAGCCGCCGGCCATCGATGAGGAGAATGCGCTTCTGGCGGAAAAGCGCAAACTTGTGGAGCTCGCAATCCCCGACCCCTCGGGCGGCGGCAGGATGGCGAACCGTGTGCAGGCCGTCGGTTTGCTCAGCGAACGGAGCGGCAAGATCGTCGAAGGCTGGATCGAAGGCCCATGTGCCGAGGCCGCGGATTTGCGCGGTATCAATACCTTAATGATGGACTTCTTTGACGACCCGCAGTTCATTGCCGACCTGTTTGAGTTTGTTCTCGAACTGGAGGTGGCTTTTGCCAAGGCCCAAGTTGCCGCAGGCGCAGAACTGATCGGCATCGGCGACGCTGCCGCGTCGCTCGTAGGCCCGAAGATCTACCAGGAATTCGTTTGGCCGTACGAGAAGAAGATGGTGGACCGAGTCCACGCCTTGGGCGCGTCCGTGCGGCTGCACATTTGCGGCAACACCAGGCAAATCCTGGATGGCATAGGGCGCTTGGGTTGCGACATGGTTGATTTGGACTCGCCAACCCCCGTTGGGGAGGCGCGCGTGGCCATGGGACCGGACCAAGTACTGCTGGGAAATCTCGACCCGGTGCGCGGTCTGCGAAACGGCACTCCGGAGTCGGTGTATGCCGCAGTGGCCGAGTGCCACCGCCAAGCCGGGCCGCGGTTCATCGTGGGGGCCGGCTGCGAGGTGGTGCGTGACACTCCGGCAGCCAATCTACACGCCATGGTGCGCTACGGCCTCGAACACCAAGCTTGAGGGCCAGATGACACACGGTTTGACCAAGGACGCGAAGCGGTGACCGAAAAGAAAAACCAACGTATTGTCGTTCGACCCACAGACGTGGAGTTGACGGCCCCGGCGGGAACCGCATTGCGCGACTTGCTTTTCGAGCAGGGAGTGGAGTTTCCGTGTGGCGGCCAGGGGCGCTGTCGCGGCTGCCGCGTGCGCGTGCTTGAGGGAACAGCGGAAATCAACGCGGCGCAACGCGAGCGGCTTACTCCCCAGGAGTTGGCGGACGGCTGGCGCCTGGCCTGCCAGTGTTCGCTGGTTGACGACCTGGTCGTCGAACTCCGCCAGTGGGATGCCGCCATTCTGGCGGACGATACGCCCTTCAATTTTGCGCCCCGCCCGGGGCTCGGCGTCGCCGTGGACCTGGGCACAACAACGCTGGTAGCTCAGTTGCTGAACCTGGCCACGGGCAAGGTGCTGGCGGTCCGCACAGGGCTCAATGCACAGGCGCGATACGGCGCGGATATCATGAGCCGCCTCCAGTTTGCAGTCTCTGACGGCGGCCAGGCCACGCTGAACCGCTTGATTCGACGCCAGATTGCCAGCCTGATCCAGCAATTGATTCTTTCCGCCAAAGTCCCCAGCTCTGAGATTTCGGACGTCGTGCTGGTCGGCAACACCGTGATGCATCATCTCTTCTGCGGGATTGACGTGGAGCCTCTTTCGCATTACCCTTTTGAATCAAACGAGATAGGTCTTCAAACATTTCGTGCAAGAGACCTGGAATGGAATCTGAACGAAAGATCCACGATCCGCTTTCTGCCCTGCCTGGGCGGCTTCGTCGGCAGCGATATTCTGGCAGGTGTCCTGGCAACAAAGCTCGGAGAGAGCCGGGAATTCGCTGGCCTGATGGATCTCGGAACCAACGGCGAGATTGTGATCGGCAATCGGACCCGACTATTCTGCGCCTCTACGGCCGCAGGTCCGGCCTTTGAAGGCGCACGGATCTCCATGGGCATGCGCGCAGCAACCGGCGCCATCAGCCAGGTCGAGGTTGAGAATGAGCGCCTGCTGTGTCACGTTCTGGGGAATGTCGCTCCCCAAGGTTTGTGCGGAAGCGGTTTGGTGGATGCAGTGGCCGCAGGCTTGGAGCTGGAAACCATCCAGGCATCAGGGCGTTTGGCGAACGGCGCCAAAGAATGGATGTTGAAACCGCCGGTGGTGCTCACGCAAAACGATATTCGCGAACTCCAACTCGCCAAGGCCGCCATCGCCGCCGGCGCCCGGATTCTTCTGGAACGCTCCGGAACTTCGATCAGCGATCTCAAGGAGCTGTACTTGGCGGGAGCGTTTGGGAATTATATTCGTCATTCGAGCGCGCAAAGGATCGGCCTGATCAACATGCCCTCAGACCGGATTGCGCCGGCGGGCAATACGGCCTTATTAGGAGCCAAGCTTGCCTTGTTCAGTCTCGATAATGAAGACGGCTCTTACACCGAACTGCGGAGCAGGATCGAGCACGTACCGTTGAAAGCCGACGCGAACTTTCAGGATATCTTCGTCGAGGAATTATCTTTTCCAAGCAGCACCCATGTCCACAGCTAAAGGGAGAATACGATGAGCATCTTTGAAGAACTACAGCAAGCGATCATTGATGGTAAGGCTCCTGTCGCAAAGGGACTGACCGAGAAAGCCTTGAGCGAGGGCGCGCGGCCTGCGGAATTTTTTCCCAAAGCGATCATCCCGGCCATGAACGAAGTCGGGCGCCGCATGCGGGAATGTGAGTTTTTTATCCCCGAAGTGCTGATTGCGGCGCGCGCCGCGCGTGCAGCCACAGACATCCTGCGTCCGCTATTGGTGGGGGATGAAGCGGTTCGCTCCGCCGGTACGGTCGTCTGCGGCACGGTGAAAGGCGACTTGCACGACATCGGGAAGAATATCGTGGCCATGATGCTGGAGAGCGCCGGCTTCGAGATCGTGGACCTGGGCGTTGACGTGCCACCCGAAAAGGTCGTCGAAGCCGTCCGCCAGCATGCGGCGAACATCGTTGCCATGTCGGCGCTCCTGACCACGACGATGGTCAACATGAAAGCGGTGATCGACGCCCTCGCCGGCGCCGGGCTCCGCGGGCAGGTCAAGGTCATGGTGGGCGGCGCGCCTGTCACCGAAGCGTGGGCGCGCTCGATTGGCGCCGATGGTTACGGCAAGGACGCCTCCGCCGCCGTGGAAATGGCCCGCAGTCTTGTCGCTGCTGCGTAAATGGCGGCAGAGGAACGCAGGCGCGCGCAGAATTCTGCCTGCCGGATAGCGCAAAAGGAGGGCTCAAACATCATGACTTCGCGCGAACGTGTGCACTTGGCGCTTGAACACAAGGAACCCGATCGCGTCCCGTTGGACCTTGGGGCAAGCCCTGTAACAGGTATGCATGTGGACACCGTATACAAGCTCCGCCAGGCTCTTGGGCTCGACGCGCCCGGAACTCCCGTCAAAGTTACTGAACCCTACCAAATGCTGGGCGAAATCAAGCCTGACCTTATGGAAGCCATCGGCATCGATGTGGTTGGGCTCGGCAAGACCGCCAATATGTTCGGATTCAAAAATGAAGGCTGGAAGTCCTGGACGACGTTCGAAGGCACGCCCGTTCTGGTTCCTGAGGGCTTTAACACCGAACCCGACTCGAACGGAGACATCCTGATGTATCCCGAGGGCGACAAATCCGCGCCACCGAGCGGCCGCATGCCCCAAGGCGGATTCTATTTCGACACCATCGTTCGTCAGCCGCCTATCGATGATGACCGGCTGAGCGTGGAAGACAACCTGGAAGAATTCGGGCCCGTCTCCGGCGAGGATCTCGACCACTTCCGGCGTGAGTCGGAGCGCCTCTCGACCGGGACCGACAAGGCCATCCTCGCCAACTTCGGGGGCACGGCTTTCGGCGACATCGCGCTGGTTCCGGCGCCGTGGCTCAAGCATCCCAAAGGCATCCGCGACATCGAAGAGTGGTACGTCAGCACGGCGGCGCGCCGCGATCACGTCTATAAAATCTTTGAACGCCAGTGTGAAATCGGCATCGGCAATCTAAAAAGGATTTTTGATGTCGTGGGCAATCGCATCACCGCCGTCTTTGTTTCCGGAACGGATTTTGGCCAGCAAAACGGCCCTTTTATCTCCGTTCAGGCCTATCGCGATCTCTTCAAGCCCTTTCACAAAATCGTGAACGACTGGATTCATAAGAATACCCGGTGGAAGTGCTTCATTCATTCCTGCGGCTCGGTTCGTGCGCTCCTCCCGGACTTTGTCGACGCGGGTTTTGACATCATCAATCCCGTTCAATGCTCGGCAGCCGGCATGGCTCCCGAAGAACTGAAGCAGGAATTCGGGAGCCGCGTCACCTTCTGGGGCGGCGGCGTCGATACGCAGCGCACCCTTCCATTTGGGACGCCTGAGGAAGTCCGGCAAGAGGTTTGCGCGCGGCTGAAGACTTTCGGCCAGGCGGGCGGGTACGTCTTCAACACCACCCACAACGTGCAAGCGCGCGTCCCGGTTGAGAATGTACAGGCCCTGTATGAAACCGTCCGCAAGTGCGGCCGGTACCCGCTTTGATTTTGGGAAAGGGCATAAACCGTCTCCGCGTGCGTTTGTCGAAAAAAGTCATAACCGCCGCAAACCCCTCTGGGCCGGCTAAAAAGGCCGAATCCTCCAGAGGTGCCAGGCCATGATGACCTCTCGCGAACGAGTTGAGCGGGTCTTAAACCACCGTGAGCCGGACCGTGTTCCCATGGACTTGGGTGCAACAGTAGTGACTGGGATGCATGTCCGCACGGTGTACCTATTGCGCCAGGCGCTCGTGCCGGTCCCCAATATCCTTGCCATGTATGCGGCGGCGCGGGAGTTTGGCGCCGAATGAGGGGCCGGCATTGCCAACCGGCGCATTTCCAGACTCCCCGTCTGCTTCATGGAACTCAAAGGCGCGCATTCCTTTCCGAACCTCAATCGGGCTCCCTGAGGGGCGTGGAAAAAAGAAGGAGAAAAAACCGAAGTATGCCTTGAGTTTAGGCAAGGTAACGGGTACATTAACTTGTCTTGTCAGTTATCAAGAGGTGCCGAGCCCCTTTGGAGTATCTGCCATCAGCGAGATATGCGCGAAAAAACGAGAGATCGTAACAGCCCAGTGGATTCCGGCAGTCTCCTGCAAGCACCATGAAACTTAAGATCTAATCGGTCGGAGGTAGGAATTGAAAATATTTGGAGGTCCCATGACGATCGAAGATACCCCCACGAATGTGCTGGCAGCGTTCGAGATTCTTCTCGAGGAGCTGGAAGCGGAAATCGAGTTTATCAATAAAAATGGATCGAGGGCGTTCGCAAACCGGGACTATGACCGCGCCCGGGAAGCTCTTGGGCGCGCAGATCAAGCGACGGTGTTCAGGGAACAGATAGCCGCTCTTCGCGCTGAGTGGGAGAAGCTCTCTCCCCCGCCCAGCAGCGATGAGGAGGAAGCTGAGAAAAATGACCGGCACAACCTTGGCCGCCTTCGGCGCGGCCTGCGCACCAGGGAAACAGCTTATTTCAAGCCCATCCTGCAGATATTAAACCAGATGGGAGGCTCGGCCAAGACCAGTGAAATATTGAGCCGTGTCCAGAAGCTAATGAAAGGGACCCTCCGGGACGTTGATTATGAACCCCTGGCCTCCGATCCCGAAATACCGCGTTGGTGGAATACGGCACAGTGGGCGCACCACTCGATGGTGCAGGCCGGGCTACTGAAAAGCGATTCGCCCCGCGGCACTTGGGAGATAACGGAAGCCGGAGCGAAACTGATCTCAGAGTTTGCGTCCTGAAGCCGGTCGAGACGCCCCGCCGGGGCGTCTCGACCGCCGACCTATTCCGGCGGACGTTCCTACCGGATCTTCGCGGTCACGGATGCCGTGCCCGCATCGTCGCCAATCACGCTGGGTGGCGCAGACGCTCAAGGACAAGCGGCAGCCAACGGCGACGATCCGCCACGCTCCCCAATAACCCGTGCTCACGACTCGCCCTGGAGTGCATGGTTTAGCTGTTTGCGATAGCTCTTGAGGGCGCTTCGTCCCGAGCGCGTGATCTTGAGCAACGAACCGGAATCTTCCCAGAGGCTCATTCCCATTTCGGGCTGGCCTTTCCCGCCTGATCGAGCACCGCACTCGGTGATTGCCCTGGCGATGGAACCAACAAAACGATGCTACGGCTGGGAGACGCCGTTTTGCCGTGAGGCGCTTTGCCCGGCGCCCTTAATAGAACCTGAGATGTTTTGGAACGTGAAATCCTTTTCGACTTTTCCCGCAGGCTTACCGTCGACTTCCACATAAGGATAAACGAAGTAGTTGAGCGGTGGTCCGGCTTGCTTGGGTTCCAACGTAAGATCGCGGCCGGCGGAGAAGCGAACCCGGTTCGCATCCACGGCACCAAAAAAGTAGGCGTATTTCTTGGGGTCTTGCCACGCTTCCGAAATATCGACGGGCACCCATCCTGCGTGGCTGAGGTAGAACTCCGCCCAGCAGTGGTAACCGGGAATGGTTCCTTGCGAGAGTTCATCCGGCAGCGGGAATCCGATCACGAAACGGGCGGGAATGCCTTCGGCGCGCATCATGCCGATGAATGCAGAATGGAAATCGGTGCAATTGCCGTGCTTGGCGTCGCAGGCCCAGACTGCGTCGCCGCGCCCCCAGCCCGTTCCAGATTTATCATAACGGAAGGTATGGAACAGATAGTTGTAGATGGCGCGAGCCTTTTCTACCGGCCCTTGCTTGCCCGCGGTTATTTGGTCGCCCAGCCCTTTGATCATCCCGGTCACCGGAATCAGCCGGTCGGGCTCAAGATAGCGTTTCAGGTTCAGAGTAGCGCGCTGAGGATCGTGGTTGTACCGAAGCAGTTGTTGAAAGTCGCCTTTGGAGTATTCATTTCGCAGCACGCGGTAGGTGATCGTAAAGTCAGCCTCGGTAGAATGCGGATTTCGAATTTCCGCATACAACATGCGATTCAAGTATTCCCCCTCGCGAGTGAACTCGGTGGGAACCGAACTCTTAATCTTCAGCAGGCGCACATACTGGTGGGCGTCGGATTGCGCCTCGGGAATCCAGATGCGGACCACGTGCGGGCCTACCGGAAGATCCTTGATCTTGGCCTGATAAGTAAAATCAAATTCTCGCGATTTTGGAGAAAACGCGGCCGGAGTTCTTGAAACTGCAACGGCCAATCCGAGCAAAACTCCCACGCTGAGGGGAAGAGACTTCATCTTGTCCTCCTGGATGAACGATTCAGTTATGTGTGGAAATCAATCGACCCGCGATCTGAGGGTTTACGCTCAGGTGAAGCCTGCGAGGAAGGAACTAACCTGGAAGCATGTGGTGTTCATGTACTGACGCCCCTACCGAAGGGCACAAGTATAGAACAGCCTGCATTGAGGCGTCAAATTCGATGCGAGCTTGAAGAATCTACGCCGATTCTCAACCGGCCCGTTGCGCTGTTATCCGCTGATGCCCAGCTTGCGCAAGAAAGCCATCATCGGACACCAGTTGGTGAAGGCGGATTGAAACAGGTTCAGCCCTACAAAAGCCGTGAACACATACCACCATTCACTGACAAAATGACCAAGTACCAGGCTGAGCACAACAAATGCTCCGGCAATCAATCGAAGCCAACGATTCAGGTCCATGACGCTCTCCTTTATTCCCGAGATGCGATGTCACACTTCAACATTTTCGGGTGGTTCCTCACGCCCTTGCTTCTTTTCCTGCCGGCGGGCGTTCATATAGTAGAGGACGGGGACGGCCAGTTGGGAAAGCAGCGTGGAGGCAATGGCGCCGGCCATGAGCGAGATCGCCAGTCCTTGAAAGATGGGGTCGAACAGGATCACGAAGGCGCCCACCACCACCGCCGCGGCGGTGAGCAGGATGGGCCGGAAGCGCACAGCCCCGCCGTCCACCACGGCTTCTGCGAGTGGAATTCCTTGCTGCCGGCGCAGTTCGACAAAATCAGCTACAAGAATCGAGTTCCGAACGATAATTCCGGCCAGGGCAATAAATCCTATAATCGAGGTGGCAGTAAAGAATGCTCCCATAATAGCATGGGCGGGCAGAATGCCCACCAGCGTCAGGGGGATGGGCGCCATGATCACCAGCGGCACGGTGAAGGACTGGAACCACCCCACCACGATCCCGTAAATCAGGATCAACGCCACCAGGAAGGCAAAGCCCAGGTCGCGGAAGACCTCGTAGGTAATCTGCCATTCCCCATCCCACTTCATGGTGTAGTGATCGGTCAGGAAGGGTTGCCGGGTCAGGTAGCGTTCCATGCTGGCGCCGGCGGGCGTTTTGACATGGTCCAGTTCCTTGGCGAGCCGAATCATGGCATAGATCGGACTTTCTTCCTTGCCCGCCACATCGCCGGTGACATAGACAACTGGCTTGAGGTTCTTGTGGTAGATCGTCTTCTCGATGGTGCCGTCTTCGACATGAGTCAGCTCGCTCAAGGGGACCAGAGTTCCTTTGGAGGAGACCACGCGGATCTGCCCCAGGCTATTGGCGCTCGACCGCTGTGCTCTGGGAACCCGCAGAAAAATGTTCACATCTTCCCTTTCATTCGGGAGATGCGCGATGCCTACGGTGCTTCCGCTAACCGCCAGCCGCAACGTCTCGGCAATTTGCTCTGTGCTAACCCCGTTGAGCGCCGCCTTCTGTTTGTCGACGATAAAGTTGAGTTTGGTTTGCGGAGCCTCCACACTCCAATCGACATCCACCACTCCCGGCGTCTTCTTGAAGTCGGCCAGGACCTCGCGGGCGACGCCGATCTGGCCGCTGTAGCTGGGGCCGTAGATTTCAGCCACCAAGGTTGCCATCACGGGCGGTCCGGGCGGGATTTCAGCCACCTTCAACTTGGCGCCGTATTTTGCCCCGATGGGGTCAATCGCCAGGCGCACGCGCTTGGCAATGTCGTGGCTTTGCGCCGACCGCTCCGATTTCGGCAGGAGGTCAACGTAGACCTCGGCCTTGTCGGGACCTCGCCGCAGGAAGTAATGCCGGACCAGGCCGTTAAAATCATAAGGAGCTGCAACGCCGATGTAATCCACGTAGTTGGTTACTTCGGGCTCGGCGGCGATTCTTTCAGAGATCTTCCGAGTCACCAGCGCGGTCTGTTCGAGCGTGGTTCCCTCCGGCATGTCGACGATCACCTGGAATTCACTCTTATTGTCGAAGGGCAACATCTTGACCAGGACGACTTTTGCCAAGGGAAGAACCATGACGGCAAGGAGCAGAAGAACGACTCCGGCCAGAAAATAGCGCCGCTTCCTGGCGTCGGTAATGAGCGGTGTTACAACCCGGCGGTAGACGCGCTGGGTCCAGTCTGCTCCGCCTTCCTCACCTTCCTCCGGGTGGGCTTTGGCGTGCCCGAGCATGCGCAATGCGGCCCATGGGGAAACGATGAACGCCACCAACAGCGAGAAGATCATAGCCATCGACGCCCCGACGGGAATGGGGCGCATATAGGGCCCCATCAAGCCGCGCACAAAGGCCATGGGCAGCACGGCGGCGATCACGGTCCAGGTGGCGAGAATGGTGGGGTTCCCGACTTCATCCACGGCCTCGACGGCCACGTCCGCCAAAGGCCGTCCCTTGTTCTGCGGCATGTGGAAATGGCGCGCGATGTTCTCAACCACCACAATGGCGTCGTCCACCAGGATGCCGATCGAGAAAATGAGGGCAAAAAGCGTTACGCGATTGAGCGTGTAGCCATAGATGTAAAAGACAAACAGCGCGAGGGCCAAAGTTACTGGAACCGCCGCGAGCACCACAACGGAAGATCGCCAACCCAACGCCAAGGCGATGAGCACGGTCACAGAAAGGGTCGCCAGCAGGAGATGTTCCAGAAGTTCGTTGGACTTCTCCTCCGCCGTCCGGCCGTAATTGCGGGTAACCGAGATGTGGACCCCCTCGGGGATGACGTTCCCCTTCAGACGGTCAACCATCTTGAGCACGTTGTCGGCCATGACCACGGCGTTGGTGCCTTTAAGTTTGGCCACGCTCAGCGTGACGGCAGGGAATCCTCCCGTCGGGCTGCTTTGTTTCTGCTGAGCGGCCTGCCCAAAACCGAAAAGCACGTAATCATCGGGCTCGGCAGGACCGTCGCCGATCGTGGCGACGTCGCGAAGATAGACCGGGCGGCCTTCGGAAACCCCCACCACGACGCGCCCCACATCGTCAGCGCTGCGAAGGAAGTCGCCGGTTTCCACTTGAACCTCGCGGTTGTCGGCGGCGAATTGCCCCGACTGGAGCTGCTGGTTGGCTTGGCCAAGAATCGGGACAATCGCGGCCGGAGCCACTCCGTAAGCCGCCATCTTTTCCGGATTGAGCAGGACGCGGATCTGGCGCTGCTGGCCGCCAACAACCTGGGTGACAGAGACATCTTGTACGGTTTGGACCTGCCGCTGCACTTCCGCCACGACGCGGCGCAACTGATATCCATCGTAGCGGCCGCTCCAAAAAGTCAGCGCCAGAATCGGCACGTCATAGATAGACCGCGGCTTGATCAGGGGTTTCGAGGCGCCGGGAGGAATCAGGTCGAAGTGGGAATAGAGTTTGTTGTAAAGCTTAACAATCGAGTCTTCTTCGTTTTCGCCTACCTTGAAGCGGACAATCACCATGCTCTGGCCAGGGTTCGACATGGAGTAGACGTACTTGACTCCGGGAATTTCCCAGATCAACCGCTCCATGGGTGTCGTAACGCGCTTCTCCACTTCTTTGGCGTTGGCGCCCGGCATCGCCACCATGACGTCCATCATCGGCACGATAATCTGAGGGTCTTCCTCCCGCGGCGTCTCATAGATCGCAAGGGCGCCCATCAGGATGGCGAAGAGCATCAGGAGGGGAGTTAGCTTGGAGTTGATGAAGTAACGGGCGACGCGGCCAGCGACGCCAAGTTCACCTTTTTTCATTTGGTTTCGACCCGCATTCCGTCGCTGAGGCGATCGACCTTTGAAACGGCGATGCGTTCACCGTCCTCAAGGCCCGAAAGGATTTCCACTTGCTCTCCGAGGACTCTTCCTGTTTTAACGAGTTGATATTGAGCGATTCCCTGCGAGTTAACGACGAAGAGACCTTCCAACTCGCCCCGGCTGACCAAGGCATCACGGGGCGCCAGCAAGCGTTTCTGCTCGCCGATCGAAATCTCCGCTTTCCCGTATTGGCCCGACTGGCAATCACAGCTTCCGGGAAGCTCAACCTTGACGGTGAAGGTTCGGGTGTTGGGATCTGCCACTGGAACGATTTCGGTGACGCGGCCCTGGAGTTGCTGAGAGCCGATCTCGACCGGCACCGGCTGGCCGATGTGGGTCATCCCCAGGTAAAGGACGGGAACGCTGGCGTCCAAGCGAAAGTGGCCGGTATCCTCAACCGTCAAGAGCGGAGTGCCCGGCATTACCAGCGTCCCTTCATCCACCGATTTCGAAGTCACCACGCCGTCGATGGGCGAGACGATGCGCGCGTAACTGAAGACCGCTTCTGCAGAGGTATGCTGCGCTTGCGCCTGCTGATGTTGCGCGACCATCTGTTTCTCGCGGGCTTTGAACGCGTTCTCGTGCGCAACGGCACCCTTGTATTGCGTCTCCGCGTTATCGTACTCCTGCCGGCTCACGGAGTTCTTGGCCAGCAGCCCCTGGTAGCGGTGAAACGTGGCCTCGGCAAATTGCCGTTCAGCCGTTGCGGCTGCAAGAGATTGCGAGACTTCGACAAGCCCCTGGGAGCTTGCTTCGATGCCCGCCGCGGCGGCTGCGAGTTGTGCGCGCTCGGTGCGGTCATCGAGAATGGCCAGGAGTTGGCCGCGCCTTACCCGGTCGCCTTCCTTGACCAAGATCTTGCGCACCGTCCCGCTGATTTCAGCCCCAAGCACGCTGGAAATTTTCGCTTTGACTGTTCCGACGGCCTCGAAATATTCCGGAGTCGATTGCAGGCGAATTGTTTCGACGGCGACACCGGAGAGCTCCGGCGGGGTTTGCTGCTGCGCTCGTTCTTTTGAGCCGCAGGCGGCAAGAAATCCGAGGAAAACCAGAATCGGCAGAAGTTGTAAGAATTGTCGCGTTCTTATCATCAATATCTCTCCGCAGCCCACAAGCGAATAGCTACTGGGTTACGGCTGGGGAGTTGGGGCTAAGTTCTCCCGTCGCGAGTTCCAGAGCCGCATAGGCCAGGCGATAATCATAAAGGGCGTTCAAATGATTGTTTTGCGCTGAGGTCTGCATGGTTTCGACCCGCAGCACGTCCATGATGGTGGCCAAACCCGCGTCGTACCGGTTGCGCAAGATTCGCAGACTCTCATGGGCTTGCTTCGCCGCGTCGCGCGAAACCTCCACCCGCTCGCGCGCGGCGTTCAGATTGAGATAGGCCTCGCGAACTTGCAGGCGCACGATCGATTCCATGCGGGACCGCATGGCTTCCGCCTGCCTTTCCCGGGCCCTGGACTCCGCCACCTGCGCGCGGCGGGCGCCGCCGTTGAAGATGTTGAAGGTCAACATGGCGCCGGCGGTCCAGTTGTTGCCTCCGCGGGAAGCGAAGGTCTGGTGGTCTGTCTCCCACGATCCAAGCAGGTCAATTCGCGGCAGGAACTCGCCGCGAGCCGAACTGACGCCGTTTTGGCCCTTTTGCACTCCGAGCAATACCTGGAGATAATCCGGCCGGATTTTCAAGGCCTCCTGCTGAAGGTTCGGAAGGTTCTGGCTTTGGAATCTAGCTTCAGCAAGTTTTCCCACGATTTGGGTGGAAGCGTCTTCCGGAAGGCCCATCGCGACGTTGAGAGACGCCTGGGCAATCTCCACATCGTTTTTGGCGCGAATCGAATCTTCCTGGGCTTGCGCCAGTTGGGCCTGAGCGCTGAGAACGTCGGAAGGAACCGCTAGCCCCTGCTCCTGGCGCGCGCGCGCGCGGCTGAGGTCAGCCTGCGTCATCTTGACGGCGGCTTGGGCCACTTGAACGTGTTCGCGTGCGAGAAGACTGTTGAGATATGCATTGATCACTTCGAACATCACTTCCTGGCGAGTTCGATGGGAGGCTTCACGCGAGCTGCGGGCCCCCAGACGTGCGTCGGTGATCCTGCGGGACGTCCGGCCGAAATCATAGAGCGGCGCCGAAGCTGTAAATGCCGTCCGGAAGTTATCGAGCGGCGGCGGAGCATTGAGGAGGCCGATGTCAAAGTTCGCAGCCGAGAACTGGCGCTCGGTCAGCAGGCTCCCGAAAACATAGACGGGGTTGTTGCCCCGGGTAAATCCTTCGGAAAAATTCACTTGAGGGAGGTAACCGGCTTTGGCGACTGCGATGCCATGTCGCGCTGCATCCGCGTAAGCATCTGCTTCCTGAATGGTCGGATTGTTTTTAAGCGCGATCCTTACCGCTTCTTCAAGAGAGAGCGGACCCGGCGAGGGTGAGCTTGCGGTTTGTGCTCCACCCGGAAGTGCCACAAGCAAAGCCATGAAGACAGGAAGCGCAAAAAGCCCGATGGAGAGTCTCACCGGACCTCTCGCACGGGAGGAGCGGTTATGGGTTATGATTTGTTGCATAGCTTATCCTAGAAAATCTGTCATTTCGAGGCCATGATCGTTGTCACGTCTGGATGTGACCTGAGTCACTTTGTTGGGGTTGTGGCGTGAAATTCATCCCCTTGATGACTCTAAGCTAAACTGATGATATCGGTTGCATTGCGGTTACACAATATTTTTCCCCGGGAGATTGAAAGCCGCGCCGAACCTACGTCATCACGCTCAGCGAGCATGCGCTCGCTCCACAATCATCAGCCAGAGCTTCTCAGTCATCGGCCCCTTGTGGGGGGCAAGGGTAGCCACCGCTTCCTGTCCATCGTCAGCCCCAGGCGGGTTTCGAAGGGTTGGCCTGAAACACTCAAAGAGGTAAAGGTTTCCAATTCGCACTTGATCCCGCGTGATATAATTTAATATTAGTGGTATGTACACTTGCCGGTTCGAGCACTCATAGGTCCCATAAGGCGAGGAACAGGAGTAAAGTTAGTCTCGGATGTCGTTGAAAGCCGTCGGCGAGAGATATATGATGCAAGCAGAAAGGAAGGTACGATGACACTTCGCGCATGGTTTCTAAGCATCGTTGCTATTTGTTTTCTTGGGATGACCTGTTGGGCGCGGGGCTATCAGGTTCTGGGGACGAGTTCATGGAAGGGAGATCAGAACGCTGGAAGTAACACGAGCCAAAACGGGATGCAACAGCAAAACCAAAATGAGAGTCAAAATCAGAATCAGAATACAAAAGAGGAAACCAAGCCTCAAGCTCCCCGCTATTTGACCTATACGAAAGAAGCGAATCCGGGCTTAAATTCAGGAAAGTCCAGCAAGACTTATTCCGTCGATATTAAGTCGGTTCCGGCCGGCGGTGATGTCTTGGTTGACGGGTACTTCGTGGGACACACGCCGGCCACCGTGCAGCTTCCTGCCGGCAAGTACATCATCACGGTTCACAAGTGGGGCTATCTGGAGTGGAATCAGACTTTCGTTGTCTCTGCTAACTCGCCTCTCACCGTCAGTCCCCAACTTAAAGAAGATTGGTAACTTTCCCTCGAACCGGCTTCCTCTCCGCTCATTCCTAATTTCAGAGAGGAAGTCGGTACGGCCCGCCGCAGTTTCGTCCACGAGTGGAATAGGAAGGTGAGGTCGCCGGCATTGATCGACCCCTCCTGCCACGCCGCCAAGCCTCCGCGACAAAGATCGCTTTTGAGTAACTGGGGAAGGCACCCGTACGGCAGTGTCATTCGCCTGGGATTGCTTCGTGGTCTTTCTGATGGATTTGCACGAACTGCCAGTCGAAGCGTCCTTTAATGCAGAGGTGGCCGTTTGTCACGCTGTTTTCGATAGGTGAATCGACCTTGACGATCCGCTGATTCTGGGCGTGAAGGGTCATCGTGCAACCCACGCCGCAGTAGGGACAGATGGTATCGGTGCGGGTCTGCTTTGTTTCATCCCACGTTCCGCTTTGCCGCATTTCGTATTCGCTCACAAACATCAAGGCTCCGGTCGGGCAGACCCCGATGCAATTGCCGCAATAGACACAAGCTGAATCGGGCAGCGGAACTGCATACTCCGTCGAAATGCGCGCATCGAAGCCGCGGCCGGCGACGGCGATGGCGAAGGTATTTTGAGCGTCGATCCCGCAGGCTTCCACGCATTTGTAGCAGAGAATGCACTTGGCGTAATCCCGCAGGTAAAGCTCGTTATCGGTCTTGACGGGCTGGGCGGCCGTCGCGGCTTTTAATCCATCTGTAGGAATGTGATGGCCGGGGCGGGCGCTGTCTCGATGATCCGAAGGAGCGCCGCGAGGTCCGAAGCGCGCCGGGCGGGCTTCGTATTGTTCCATATACGCTTGAATCCGGGGTGACGTGGAGACATCCACGGAGGAGGCAAGGAACTCCAGCACCAATCTCCGGCTTAAGCGCACACGCTGCGAGTCCGTCCGAACCGCCATTCCCTCCTCGGCCTTGCGCGAGCAGGCCGGGGCAAGAGTGCGCGAGCCTTCCACCTCGACCACGCACACACGACATACGTTGACCGGCGTCAGCGTTTCAAGGAAGCAGAGGGTCGGAGTGTCGATCCCGATCACGCGCGCAGCCTCAAGCAGCGTTGTTCCCTCGGGAACCGAAACCTTTTTCCCGTCGATCGTTAAAGAAACGTTCCGCGCCGCCGGCGGCGTGGGCGCGCTCGGGATGGGGCCGCGTGGCGTAGGAATCATGGACGGATTCGGCTGACGGGGAAGCCGGGACGACATGTTCGGTTCCTGTTTACTCATGAGCATTATTCCCTTTTTGGAACAACGGCCAACGGCGCAACGCCGATTCTACGGCGCTGGAAGCCGTCTGGCCCAGCCCGCAAATGGAGGCATCGCGCATCACCTGACCGATTTCTTTCAACAGCCTTGCCTCATTCTCCGCCGAGCCAATCGAATGGCCGCCGGCGAGGCGATGCAGCAGTTCCTCCTGTCGCACCGTCCCGACTCGGCAGGGGACGCACTGGCCGCACGACTCATCGCGGAAAAAGGCTGCAATGCGCAGAAGAATTTTTCGGAGATCGACCGTATCGTCAAAAACAGTTACTGCGCCTGATCCGATGGTTGCTCCAATGGACCGGGCGTCCTCAAAGGTGAGCGGCGTATCCAGCTCGTCAGGTGAAACGAACGCTCCAGCGGCGCCGCCGAGAAGCACCGCCTGCAAGCGCCCGCTTCCCGCAACGCCCCCGGCAAGCTCGATGATCTCCCGCAGGGTACGGCCGAAATGGACCTCATAGACGCCGGGCCGGCGCACGTGACCGGAAACACAAAAAAGCTTTGGACCCGTCGAGCCGGATGTCCCAATCGCCGCGTAGCTCGCTCCGCCCTCCAGGACGATTGAGAGCACGTTGACCAGGGTTTCGACGTTATTGACCACCGTCGGCTTTCCGAACAAGCCGACTTGGGTGGGGAAGGGCGGCTTGTTGCGCGGCTCCCCGCGGAATCCTTCAATCGAGTTGAAAAGAGCCGTCTCCTCGCCACAGATGTAAGCGCCCGCGCCGCGCCGGAGTTCGATGTCGAAACGCAAGCCTTCTCCCAGGATGTTGTCTCCCAGGAAGCCCCTGCGGCGCGCCGCCCCGATTGCGTGGGCAAGCCGCTCTCCGGCCAGCGGGTACTCGCCGCGCAAGTAAATAAACCCTTGTTCGCAGCCGGTGGCATAGGCCGCAACGGTCATCGCCTCGACCAAGGCGAACGGGTCTCCTTCCATCAGTACGCGATCCTTGAAAGTCCCAGGCTCGGACTCGTCGGCGTTGCACACAAGATAGTAGGGACGGTTGGCCGGATTCCACTTTTTGCCGGTTGGGAAAGCCGCTCCGCCGCGCCCGAGAAGCCGCGGCAAAGAGACCTCACGCACCACCCAGTCCCTGCCCATGGCGAGAGCGCGCCGCAAGGCTTGGTAGCCGCCATGGGCGCGATAATCGTCGAGGCTTTCGGCGTCAGCCTGGCCTATCCGGCCGAGCAACATCAATTCAGGTCGCCCGGCCTGCGGCACTGAAACTTTCACGTCAAGGGTATCTGGAGCTTCGATGGGAGACTCCGGCGTCCAAGCCTCGAGTGCGGCCACCATCGCATCTGCGTCCGCGGGCGCATACACCTTTTCGCACGGCCTTTTCCCGGCCACCGTCATCATCGCCGCCGGAGCGCGTTCACACATTCCCAGGCAGGAGCCTCGGTACCAAGTCGCTTTGCCAGCGAGAGCTGGGGAGCCTGGCGGCCCAAGAAGCTGCTCTACGCGATGACACACCTGCTCGGCGCCTCGCACGAGGCAGACAATGTCGTCACAGACATGGAGCACGCGCGGAGGGCGAGGCGTCACCGTAAAAAGCCCGTAGAAGCTGGCAACGCCATAGGCTTCCGCCGGGGGCACCTCAAGCCTTTTGCAGGCGTAGTTCACAGCGCCGGGCGTCATCCAGCCAAATCGTGCCTGGATAGCGTGCAAGACTGGAAGCAGCAGATGGCGCTGGGAGCGCACCGCATGGCCTCCCATCGCAAAATGCCCTTCCAGATCGATCTGGCGCCGGCCGCCCCGCCATCCTGAATCAGGAGTTCCCAGAACGGCGTCTACGGCCTCTTGTTCCTCGGGAGTTGGCGGAGTTTCTAAGACGCGAATATCCAAGGTTCCTTCCTTGCGGCAATTAGGATTTGCAACTGTTCACCGGCGGTTCGGATGCCCGGATGCCTTTATACAGACGCGATCTGCTTGGCGTTTTCTCCTGTAGCGTTGGACGATGCTGGCAGTTTATCGATGCGGACAGCCGTGGCCTTGAATTCCGCCGTACCTGATTTCGGGTCTACCGCGTCAATCGTCAGGACGTTGGTTGCCACCTGGTCCGGGAAATGGAAGCTCATAAAAGCAAGGCCAGGCCGCAGTGATGAATCGAAGCGGACCGGGACTTCCACGGAGCCGCGGCGCGAGCTTACCCGGACTCGTTCTCCCACAGTCAAACCGTAGCGTTCGCCGTCTTCAGGAGAAAGCGCCAAAGTCTCGCGCTCGCGCAGCGGAGACTTATAGCCTGCGGTCTGAACGCCGGTGTTGAAAGAGTCCAGACGGCGCCCTGTTGTCAGCCGGATAGGGTAGCTCTCATCCAAAGCATCGACGGGAGGCTCAGACTCCACAACGCTGAATTGCGCCTTGGGACCGATAATGGGCTTTTGCCAGAGGCGGGAGTGCAGGAAGAGCTCTCCGGGATGAGACTCATCGTAGCAGGGCCACTGGATTCCTCCGAGAGCCTCGATTCGTGCGTAGCTCATGCCGGCGTGCATAGGGCTCAAGGGTCGCAGTTCATCCCAGATCTCCTCCGCGCTGAGGGGGCCCCATGGGTGTCCCAAGCGGCGCGCCAAGTCGCAAATGATGTCGGTGTCGTCGCGTGTTCCGGCCGGGGGTTCGACAGCCTTGCGGACCCGCTGGACGCGGCGCTCGCTGCTCGTCACCGTTCCTTCAGTTTCACACCAACCCGCAGTTGCGGGCAGTACCACGTCGGCAAGCTGCGCGGTCGGCGTCAGAAGAACGTCTTGTACCACCAGAATTTCAAGTCCCTTCAGAAGTTTCTCGCAGTGGTGCTGGTCCGCCTCGGAGTTCAAAGGATTTTCGCCAATCACATAGAGCGCGTGAAGTTTGCCCGCCTCCATGGCGCGGAACATGCCGCTCAGGTGCAATCCTTTCTTGGGAGGGATCTTCGCGTTCCAGGCCTTCTCGAACTTTGAGCGCAACTCTTTGTTTTCGACGTGCTGGAAACCGGCGAGGCGGTCTGGCAGCGCGCCCATGTCGCCTCCTCCTTGCACGTTATTCTGGCCGCGCAAAGGGTTCAAGCCCGAACCGTAGCGGCCCACATGCCCAGTCAAAAGCGCGAGGTTGATCAGGGCCAGAACATTATCGACACCGTTGTGGTGCTCCGTAATTCCCAGGGTCCAGCAGAGCTGGGCGCGATCGGCGCGGGCATAAGCGTGAGCGAGTTCTCTGACCACCTTTGCGGGCACTCCGGTAACTTTCTCCGCATACTCAAGCGTGCAGGGTTCGACTGCCTTTCGATAAGCATCGAGACCTGCTGTAGCATTGTCGATAAAGGCCCGGTTCTCCAGGCCCGCGGCAAGAATCTCGCGCCCCACGGCATTGGCCAGCGCGATATCCGACCCCACGTCGAGGCCGAGCCAGCCATCCGCCCACCGCGCGCTGCTGGTGCGGCGCGGATCGACAACGTAGAGCTTGGCCCCTTTGCGCACGCCCTTCAGGAGGTGATGGAAGAAAATGGGATGAGTCTCACGCGCGTTCGACCCCCAGAGAATGATGAGGTCCGTGTCCTCAATTTCCCGGTACGAACTTGTCCCGCCCCCCATGCCGAAAACCGCCGCCAGACCGACGACGCTGGGGGCGTGTCAAGTGCGGTTGCAGCTATCGATGTTGTTGCTCCCGATGACCACTCTCGCGAACTTCTGGGAAAGATAATTGAGCTCATTGGTGGCCTTGGAGCAACTGAACATGCCAAAAGCTTGCGGCCCATGTTTTTCCATCGTGCGGCGGAATCCCTCCGCGGCGCGATCGAGCGCCTCATCCCAACTGGCGGGACGGAGTTCTCCATTGCCGCGAACCATGGGGGTTGTGAGCCGATCTTTCGTTGAATGTCCCATGCCTTACTCCTTTTGGGAATGACGCGACGCCCGCGCTAACAGGAGCGGCGGTCATTCCGTATCCCACAGACTCTTTAGCCATGCCCTGACGCGCCTTGCGATCACCATAATAGCGCCGTCCTCATCAGGCACGGCCAGGCCTTAGAGCCCGCTGGCGTTCAATGCGAAGAGTCGCCACAGGATCGCCTGTCGGGAAAAATTCCATCGCCACATAGCGGTTGTAGTTGAGTTCCACCAGCTTTTTATAAATGTTCGTGTAATTGATTTCGCCGGTGCCGGGCTGGTGCCGGCCGGGCACGTCCGCAATGTGACAAAGCCCGACGAGATCGATATTCTTTTCGAGTTTTTCGATCAGGTTTCCCTCTGCAATCTGTTCGTGATAGAAGTCGTAGAGAAATTTGACCTGAGGGTTGTTGACCGCTTTGATGATCTCAAAGCCTTCCGCGACCGAGGTCAGGAAGTACCTTGGATTCTCTTCGGGGTCGATGTTTTCGAGGAGGATCTCGACGTTTTTTCCTTTCGCCAATTCGCCGGCGCGCTTGAGGCCTTCGATGCAACTCGCGTGCTGGTCTTCCCGCGCGAGTCCGGGAACCACATTGCCCGACATCACAATCATGCGAGGACATTCGAGCTTGTCGCAGAGGGTGAACATGCCGCGAAGCTCTTCAAGGAAGGCTGGTCGTGCGGAGGGATCGCCAATGCCGTATTTGAGCCCTGCGGTGGTGTCAAAGGCGATGCCGAGCGCCCGCTTTTTCCGGTTGAACCTGCGGTAGTCCTGCTCCGACCAATCCTTGTATTCTCCCACTAATTCCACCGCGCGATATCCAGCTTCAGCAACCTTTTCCAAGCGCTCGTCGAAGGGCAGATGTTGAAAGACCGTCCACAGCATAATGGAGATCTTATAAGGAACGGCCGGGCTTTCGCCGCGTGCAGGTTGCGCGGAAGCCGCAAGCGGAGAGTGAGCGGAGGCCGCGAGGCCCGCGCCAAGGCTTGCTCCTGTAATCATCCGGTTGAAAGTGCGTCGATTCATCGTGTTCTCCCTGTCGATCTCGCCAGATTACTGTCAGTTCGGCTCCTCGCCGGCCGCGCAGATTGAAGATCTTACCCCCGTGTTGGAAACCGCCACCGCGATCATACCGAATGCCGCGGTAAGGCACAAACCGATTTTTGGGGCCGGGACCGGAACATGTTTGTTGCGGATCGTGCTTTGCCGTCCGCAGAACCAATCCGTGCTTCCTTTTGAAACCGCGTGGCAGAAGTTTTCCCACAAAATTCATCGATCTCTAAATTCACACTTGAACTAAACGAAGGAACGTGCCATCTTGCTGTTTCGCTTTGGACGCTTGCCGGGGTTTGCCGCCTGCGGAATCTTTCACAGGAATTACTTATGATGCACTTTGCGCTTGTGCCTGCCGTTGTGGCCGGAAGAATCATTTCCTTAAGCCCGCTCGATCTTGCCATCATCGTCATCTACTTTATTGCGGTTCTGGGCATTGGGTTCTATCTCAGAAACTTTGCCAAGAGTGGCGAGGACTTCTTTATCGCCGGCCGTGAGATGACGGCCTGGGTGGCCGGGCTGAGTTTCCTTTCGGCCAACCTGGGCTCGCTCGAGCTGCTGGGCTGGGCCGGAGCGGCTTACCAGTACGGGATTCTTGCCGCGCACTGGTACTGGCTCGGCGCCATCCCTGCCATGCTGTTTCTGGCCATCATCATGATGCCGTTCTATTACATCTCAAAAACGCATTCGGTTCCGGGATATTTGCAACTCCGGTTTGACCGGGCCACCAGCGGATTGAGCGCCGTCACATTTGCCGTGATGACGATTCTGATGTCGGGCGTCAACATGTACGCCATGGCCGTGGTGATGAAGGTGGTGCTGGGCTGGAACATCCACTTCAGCATCTGGGTGTCTTCCTTGACGGTGGGCGTCTATGTGGCGATGGGCGGCCTGTTCTCCGCTATTTTTAACGAAGTGCTCCAGTTCTTCCTGATTTGGCTGGGGGCGTTGCTGATTCCCATCCTGGGGTTGGTTGAAACGGGCGGCTGGTCCGGAATGGTGGCGCGAATCCATAAGAATTTTCCTGGGGAGGACTTTACGCATCTGTGGCGCGGTCTGGGGCATTTCACCACCAACCCGATGGGCATTCACTGGACAGGAATCATCTTCGGGCTGACGGCGGTCCTGGGCATGGGCTACTGGACGACCGACTTCCTGGTGGTTCAGCGCGTGCTTGCCGCCAAGGACTTGCGTTCCGCCAAGATGGCTCCCATCATCGGGGCGTTCTTCAAGATGGCGGTGCCGTTCATCGTGATTCTGCCGGGCCTGCTGGCGCTGTCGGTTCTGCCCTATCACCTGGTTCCGGAAAACGCCATGCGTCCAGGGCTGCACAGTTACAATGAGGTCCTGCCTCTGATGCTGGCGCGCTATTGCGGGCCGGGCCTGCTGGGACTCGGCATCACCGCGTTGGTAGCAGGATTCATGTCCGGGATGGCGGGCAACGTCAGCGCCTTTGCCACCGTGTGGACTTACGATATCTACCGGGTGTTTGTTCGCAAAGACGCTGAAGACTCGCACTACGTGGCGATGGGACGCTGGTGCACGCTGATCGGCCTCGTGGTCAGCATCGGAGCGGCCTACGCCGTGATGGGCTTCGCCAGCATCATGGACTACGTGCAGGCGCTGTTCAGCTTTTTCATTGCGCCGCTTTTCGGCACGGTGATTCTGGGTATGCTCTGGAAACGCACCACGGGCAAGGGCGCCTTCTGGGGATTGCTGGCCGGCACGCTCGCGTCCGTGGGGATGTTTCTGCTGGTCAAGTTCCATCCTCAGGCGATCAGCATCGTGGCGCTTTCGAGCCATGCGAAGGCGATGGCGGAGGACATGTACCGGGCGTTGTGGTCGTGGCTGATTTGCGTCGGCGTTACGGTTGGGATCAGTCTGGTGACCAAGCCCAGGCCCGCCGCGGAACTGGCGGGGCTGGTGTATGGGGAAACCGAACTGCCCAGCGAAGGCCACCTGCCGCTGGTGAAGCGTCCTATTTTCTGGGCGGGCCTGGCAATGGCGCTCTTGCTGGCGCTGCAATGGATCTTCTGGTAAAAAACGCCGAGGGTGGAGAAATGCAGTGGAGGGCGGAACTCGCGAGGGGAGAGCACGGGAATGGGTGATAAACGCCGGATGATCCCGGTCTGGTTCTTTGTAGGGGTGCTGCTGCTGATTTATGGCGTCTTGATCCTGGCGGATGGGATCATTGAATGGAACCATCTTCCCAACACCGTCCTGGCCAGTCTTCACGAGCCGGTCTGGTGGGGTGCTCTTCTTATCGCCATCGGCGCACTTTTTGTCCACCTGTTCAGGCCCCGAAAGTCGTCGCAGTAGAGGACCGCTCGAAGCTTCTGTATCTTCGGTTCTTTTTTTGGCCTCGTACCTATTTTCAACAACTTGGCTAGCTTCGCTTCCGGTTCGTTTTGGCTGTTTTTTCCACAGCTGTCTTTTGTTTTCAACAACTTCCTAGCTTCGTTTTTGAAAAAAAGGATTGTTTTTTGTTTTTTGGCCCTCCCGGAAGCCTTTATATCAGGCTAACACTTTTATATCCAGCCACTTGAACAAGAACTCGACCCTCGAACCGGTGCCCTGTGACCACAATTTCCTCTTTCGCTTTTTATTTCCTTCAGCCACCCTGAGCCCGCAGCCCCTAAAATACTTATATAGGCTACACTATCCTCGCCCGGATGTCAAGAACATTCCGCCCGCGCCGGTTTGCGGGGCCGCGCTAATCTGCGAGTGCGGCCTTCAACGTTCCGGCCGGGTTGATGGCAAGTGCTGTATACTTTGGGGCGATGCCCTCGATCAAGGATGTGCCTGGCCCCTACAGGCTTTTCTTTTATAGCTTCGACTGCAATGAACCGATGCATGTTCACGTGCAACCGGATTCGACATCTCATCAAGTCGAACCTGGCCGGCATCAGGAAGGCATGGGATGAGCACTGCAACCCTGACTGAACCACGCGTCGTCTCCGTCAAGGTAACGGATGAAGCTATCGTCGCCCACCTTGCTGACGGCCGAATCGTCAGTGTGCCGCTCGAGTGGTCCTGGCGGCTGAAGGACGCTACTCCCCGGCAGCGGGCGCACTGGGAGATCATCGGGGACGGCCAGGGAGTCCACTGGCC
>Ga0307374_10003060_pt1 | contig 29035 bp, 37 predicted proteins | sample OX3MG_FD_202532 | JGI IMG/M metagenome (GOLD analysis project Ga0307374, IMG submission 202532) | Soil microbial communities from Risofladan, Vaasa, Finland - OX-3 | ecosystem: Environmental > Terrestrial > Soil > Coastal area > Acid sulfate soil | place: Finland: Risofladan, Vaasa | collected... | reverse complement strand
AGGAGTGCGACTCAGGACAGGGCTTCCTGTTCGCGCGTCCCGTGGACGTGGCCGCCACCGAGAAGTTCCTTCAGAGCTGGGCTGAGGAGAAGGCCCGGCGATCCGTCGAAGCCGATCAGCACCATAAAATGAGGCAATGGCAACAGCCCTCAAAGCGCGGCTCGCATTCCAGCGCGTTCGCGATGAGATTCTCGACCAGCCTCAAAGCGGCCGTGCGTTCGTGGCAAACCAGTTCGAGCTGCAGCTGATCGAGACTGACTACGACGGCTGGATCAAGGAGCTAATGCGGCAGTTGCGCGCCGACGAATATGCGCCTGGGCCGATCGAATATTGCAATGCCCCAAAGGGTGATGGTCTGGTTCGACCGGGCTCGCGCATGCAGATAGCGGATCGTGTGGTTTACACGGCCGCGGTCGGCGCCTGTCTAAAACAGATTTATGCGGCCACGCGCTGGTCCCAGAGGGCGATCGACTTTGCCCCGAGGATCAACCCCGACGGCTTGTCAAAACGTCATTGGCTGCTTGCACCGTTCGTCGGATGGGACAAATGGCGCGAGGAGAGTGTGCGTAGGCTAGAGATGAAGAAGACCCGGTTCGTGCTAACCGCGGATATTGCTGGTTTCTTCGAGAACATCAGCATCGGCATACTAAGATCAGACCTAGTCCGAGTCGGATGCCCTCACGACGTCATTACGATCATAACGAGGTGCTTGAGTCATTGGGCACCCACCGACGATCGAGGACTCCCCCAGGGTGTACTCGGGTCGGACATCCTTGCAAAGCTGTACCTTGAGGCGTTCGATCATCGCCTTAAGAGTGCGGGCATCACACATGTGCGATACGCGGACGATGTTCGAATCTTCTGTAGCTCGGAGCGAGAGGCTCGACAAGCCTTAGTCGCCGTGACCGAACTCCTTCGAGAGCGCGGCCTGACGCTACAGTCGGCAAAGACCCTAATTCGCCCCGCTAGCGAGTTGGAGTCCGAGTTTGAGGGCGCGGTGCCAGCGATTAAGGCACTCAACCGCGACTACATCGATGAGGCGGTCGCGGCGGGGCTCGTTGAGAATGATCCCTCAGTACCGGTGTCCGTGGTCGACGACCTCGCTAATGCTGAGCCGAACGCGATGGGGGCGGGCGTAATTCGCCGCGCCTTCCGGAAATTCGTCCTCCGCTCGGCCAGTCCGAACAGGACAATGCGCCGCTTCATCCTGCGTAGGCTCGCTGCACTCAACGACGATACGGCCGTGGACTACTGCGCCGACTTGATCATAAGCAGCCCGGAGACCACAACGGAGGTGCTCCGCTACTTCGAAGATTTGAAAGAACCCAAGCGGTTCGAGAAAGGGCTGGTCACGCTGCTGAAGGACAAGGATTTGAGCATGTATCCGTACCAGCAGTATCTCGTGCTGAACTGGCTATGGCGCAACACCCACACGCTGCGAAGATCGACCATGGGCGCCGTCAGAAGTCTGGCGGCTGATGGTAACGCGCCTCAGTATGTACGCGCGGTCGCAACGGCACTGCTAGGGAAGTTTGGTGACCATTCGGACGTCGAGAACATCGCCGCGCTCTTCAGCAGGAGTTCAGATCCATTGGAACGAGCGCAGCTTTTGTGCTCGCTCGTCAACTTAGAGAAGGGTCGCCGCAATGCGATCCTTGCGCGAGTGAAGACTCAAAAGCCTTGGGTTGATCGGGCGTCTCGACTGGTTCGAGAGACTCCGCGAAGGCGCTCATAGAGTGGGTGAGTTGCGGGTGAGGTTGCGCAGCGATCGAGACCGAACAGCCGCCAGCCCTGCATCGAGCTTGCGTATCTTGCTTTGCGGGCCCAGGCTATTTGTGCCGCGGTGGTCGTAGTGCGTTGATCCGGTCGACGAGTTTTTGGTCGATGGGTGCCTTGTCGGGCTCGTCGCAGCAGGGTGGCTGGTCGGTGCGGGTGCGCCCGATGTCTGCCAGCTCGGGTACGTCGGTGGCTCCGTCGATGTGCGGGTTCTCTTTGTCGGTGTGCTGGCCGCCCCAGGAAACGACGATTTCGTTGTTTTCGGCGAACACGATGTGCATTCGCCAGTCGGCGTAGAAGCGAAGTCCGCAGACGTGGGCGTCTGAGCCGTCTGGTGCCCGCATCCGGTAGTGCCCGGCGATGCAGCCTTCGTGTTCCAGTCGGTTGATTGCGTCCCAGAACTTGTCCTTGGCTTTCCCGCGAAGCGTTTTGACGCGCGGGTTGGCGCGTGGGGCGACCGTGACGGTGTATGTCACGTGCGCGTTAGCGGTTCTGTGTTGCCGGCGAGGGCTTCGGCGAGGCCCTCGCTCGCGCCGGGCTCGGTGAGCTCGCGCTGGTCTGCCGCGGCTGCGAGCAGTGACTGCCAGCGCTTCTCGCTTGAGGCCGTTTCGCGTAGTCGCTCTAGATCGCGACGCAGATCGATGACGCTTCCGAAGGCCAGGGCCATCGGCCGCCCTCTGATCACGTCGATCAGCCCCCGCCGGGCCCAGGCCCGAACCGTTGGCTCTGAGACTCCCAGTGCGGTGGCTGCCTGTGCAACGTCGATCTCCGCCGGTCGCATCGCCGCGATCGCGTGCTGGGTCTCCTGTAGCTCTGAAAGCGCTTGCTCGACGCTGCCGTTCTGCAGGGCGTCTTCGGTGCGGTGCAGGGTCTCCTCGAGCGTCATGAACCCGGCCGCCAGCGCTCGCTGCTCCCGCTTAGTCATCCAATCATCCTATCACTTCTTTCCCAGGAGATGCAGATCGGGGAAAGAACCGTAGGCGCCTGGACGCTCCCCGCAGGCCGGGCTTCAGACCCCCCCGCGCCCTCCTTAACGTTCCACGCGCGTGAATCTATATGCCGCGTTGCTGAAGTGTCCTAAGCGGCCGCTATTTTCCCGTCCTATTATGCCGAGGTTGTGCTTATGCCGATGGTGCACCCGACGGACTCGCGTTGCACCCGCCCAGGGCGCCTTTAGCGAATGAACGCATCGGCATAATCGCAGCCCGCACGCCGCCCTTTGGCAACGTTGACAGTCAACTCCTCGCGCATGAAAGCCAGTGCTGGCCGCACAATTGAGCGACAGGTGCCTGGGCGCTTTGCGACCGGACCTCGATCTGACAGTGAAACGCTGTCGTAATTATGCCGCCTCAAGAAGGGTAAATGGCCGCGAGGGAGAGGGGGCCGGTGAGCAGATCGGCATAAGCAGAACCTCGGCATAATGAGACGGAATGCTCGTTCGCCGTAGGTTGAGCCTGAGCAGCGCGCTCAGGCGGTGAAGCCGTCGGTAGGACGATCGCGATCGATGGGAGGGGTCTCAGGTCGGCTGCGACATTGATGTCGGCCCGTGCTCGGCGCTACACTTTTGTCATGGCATCTGAACCACATGTGACGCTGTCCGGCGACATCGTCGGTGAGTACATCGTCAAGGACAAGCAGCCCAATGGCGAGCTTACGCTCGTCCCGGATACCGCCTATCCAGCCGTCGTGCCGGCGTTCAGCGGACGTCCGGCCACTTCCGAGGAGTTCCAGGCGATCCTTGGAGAGCTCCCCACTGACGGCGAGGGGTAGATGCCCAGCCGATCCCGTACGGGGGCGCGCTTCCGCGTCGAGTTCGACGACGCCACTTTCGCGGAGGACCTCGAGCACACCTCGTCGGACACCGGATGCACGCTCGCCCAGAGTGAACAGTACGAGCTTACCGCGGACGGGCTCTCGCCCGACCGGCTCAAACGCTGCGAACCCGAAGGTCGCGACGGGACCAAACTGCCCGGGTGCGCCAAGATCTACATCCCCGACCCCGACGGGACGTGGGGCATGGTCTTCCAACTGCGCATCGACGACGACCGGCGACCGTTCCTCGCCTGCCTCGCCTTCGGCACGCGGCATCCCACCGGCCCCGGGGCGCTCAGCGTGTACGAAGTCGCCTCGCGGCGCCTGAACGCTTAGGCCGCTAAGAACGCCTCCAGCCCGTTTAGCCGACGAGCGCTTTGGGGCTCTGCTCGAGCTCTCGGCTTACAGAAGGGTCCTTCCGGCAAGCACGGCGGCTATCCCGGCCGTAGGTATTACGAGCTCTCGACGTAACGCCGATAGATCCGCTCGGCCTGTTTCGCGTACTTACCGGGCAGCGCCTCACGGAGCTCGGTCAAGAACGAGTCTGGCGGTGAGGGCTGCGCTGGCTGATGGACCTCGGCGAAGTAGCGGTCGATCTCAGCGCGAAGGGCAAGCTGTCGAGCAGGATCGTCAGCTGCACGCTCCAGCAGCGCTCCGGCGACCTCCTCAACCGAGGCACGTCGAGCCTGCGCAGCGATCCGCAGTACATCGACCACCTTCAGATGCTTCTCTACACCTCCCCACAGTTCGGGCTCGATGCCGAGCTTGGTCACTGCCCGCGTGATCCCGGACGGATGGATCTCGATCAGCTCCGCGGCCTGTTGGTAGGTGGGAAGTGTGCGAACGACGTCGGCTCGTGCGGATGTCTGGGTGGTGGCCATCGGGCGAGTATAGCGCACGCTACGCACGCTTTGCAAGTCTTGCAAGTATGGCTCGAGTCAGGCTAGCTCGCACGTGCTGATAGATCGGATGCCCGCAATCGGTGGACGGATACGTCAACAGATGGCGAATAGAGCAGGTGTTTGTGCTAATATACGCCTATGTACGCCACACAACATGATCTTGCCGCGACGCTTCTCGCCGAGATCGGCCGAAGGAGCGGGCTCAGCCAGGCTGAGCTGGCGCGCCGCGCTGGCTTCGATCGCTCTGTCCTGAGCGCTTATGCGCACGGCCGCCGGCAGCCGTCGGTCGCGGCGCTGGGACGCCTCGCGAAAGCGGCCGGCCTCGAGCTGGAGCTTGCCCCGGCTGAAGACGACGCGGCGACTGAGCACGCCGGGATGGTCCTCTCTCAGGTGCTCGACCTCGCCGGTTCAATGCCATACCGGCCACGACCCAAGCTCGAGTATCCGCCCCTGATCCGGCTGCGCTCGTGAGCGAGCTCGGCGATCAGCTGCTCGCCGTTCACCACGCGCTCGACGCAGCGGGCATACCCCACGCGATAGGAGGTGCGATCGCGCTCGGCTATTGCACGCTCGAACCGCGCGGGACGAGGGACGTCGACGTCAACGTCTTCACCGGCCCGGAGCGCGCGAAGGACGTGTTCGCCGCGTTGCCGCACGGCGTCGAGTTCAGCGGCCTGAGCTTGGAGCAGGCGGAAAGGGATGGCCAGGTCAGGCTGCGATGGGGGAGCACACCCGTCGATCTGTTCCTGAGCGTGCTGCCGTTCCACGATCACGTGGCCGCGCATGTACGCGTGGTCCCGTTCGAGGGGCACACGATTCCGGTCCTCGGCTGCACCGCACTGGCGGTGTTCAAGGCGATGTTCGACCGCCCGCGCGACTGGGTCGACATTGAAGCGATGGTGCAGGCGCGGACGCTCGATCTCGACGAGGCGAGGCGATGGGTGCTCGAGATGGCCGGCGAGGATGCTCGCGTTGAGAAGCTGACCGCGCTGCGTCGCTAGAACTCGTCGCGCTTGTCGCCGACTGGAGCTCAGGCGGTCAGCCAGCGCTTGGGGTTCTCGGTGAAGACGGTGTGAAAGCTCTCGTCGTCCATTGCGCCCTGCTCGCGCAGCCATGGCACGACCTCGTCGAACACGAGCGTCATCGACCAGTTGCGGATCGCGCCGCTCTTCTCGAACACGGCCCCGGCCTCTTGGGGGAACCAGTCGATCGTCGCGCAGAAGTCTTGGGAGATCATCAGCCGCTCCGCATGCCCGCGGCGCAGCAGCTCGGCGGCGGTCGCGTTGCGCTTGTGAATCGGCAGGTACATCTCCAGGCCATAGCGGTCGAGTCCCACGTACACACCCTGCTCGATCAGGCCCTCGATGTAGGTGACCTCATCGGTGTCGCCGCAGTGGGCGATCTGCACCTTGGCCATGTTCACGCCCTCCTCTTCGAAGATCTCGGCCTGGCGCGGGCCGGTGCCGGCGGCTGGCATCGAGTGGGCCATGATCGGCGCGCCCGTCTGCAGGCTCGCGCGTGCGCACGCGCGGTGAATCTTCTCCACGTTCTCGGTCACACCCGCCGCGTCGGCCGCGCACTTGAGGAACGCCGCTTTGATGCCGGTGCCCTGGATGCCGGTTTCGATGTCCTCTACGAAGTGGTCGGCCATCACATCGATGTCGCGGCTCTGGAAGTAGTGGGGCAGGTAGTCGTAGCTGTAGATCCCCGTGCAGGCCACGATCTGCACGCCCGTCTCTTCGGCCACGCGCTTCATGAAGTTCACGTCGCGCCCGCCGAACATCGCCGTCGGGTCGACGATCGTGCGCACGCCGCGGTCCTTGGCTGCGTTCACGGCCACCAAGGCCGCGTCGAGCTCTAGCTGCTCGTCGTAGCGGCCCGGCCACTGCTCCGCGACGGCCTCGTCGCGGAAGCGCACGTGCTCGTGCACGAGCGTCAAGCCGAGCTCCTGCGCGTCGACCGGTCCCTGGACGGTATGTACGCTGCCCATTCAGCTCTCCCTCTCCTGCAAATGATCGCAGCTACCGGTCAGGCATGGACAAGTGTCCTGTCGCTCGCGTCCATCACCTCGGGCTCACCCCCGGCTCTGACCCACCTGCGGCGCAGGTGCTTGGCGTCTGTTGTCTCGCCATGGCTTGAAACCCACCTGCGGATCGGCTCACGCACCAGCTCGAGATCGCCTCCCGCCTCAAGCCACGCGCCATAGATGAACCGCGCACTGTTCATCGCCGCGTGAGACGCGAGCCATTTACCGATCGGCTCGCGCACTGATTCCAGATCGCCCTTGGCTTCCAGCCAAGACGGGTACACAAATCGCGCCTCAGGACGCTGGCCGTGGCGTCTTAGCCAGGAGCCGATTGGTCCTGAAACCGGCTCGAGCTCTCCGCCTGCGTCGAGCCACGCCTTGTAGACGAAGCGCGCCTCAGAGGCCTCGCTGTGCTTTTCAAGCCAGGCGCTGACCGGTCGCGCGACGAGCCCGCGCTCACCGTGGGCGCCGAGCCATGCCGGATACACAAAGCTCGCGGGCATCGTCTGGGCATGAACCGCGAGCCAAGCCCGGACCGGCTCGCGCACGAACTCGCGCTCACCACCGGCGTCCAGCCACGCCCGGTACACGAACTGCGCCTCTATCGCATTCCCATTGCATGAAAGCCAGCTTCTGACGGCCTCGCGCACCAGCTGCGGATCGCCCCCGGCGTCGAGCCACGCCGCGTACAGGAACTGTGCGCTGAGCGCACGCGCATGACGCCTCAGCCAGGAACGCAGCGGCTCGCTGAATGGGGCGAGCTCACCCTTGCGGGCAAACCAGGCTGAGTAGACAAACTGCGCCTCGAAGATCTCGCCATGGTGTTTTAGCCAAACGCGGATCGGCTCATAAACCATCGCGGGCTCTCCGCCTGCGTCGAGCCACGCCTTGTACAGGAACTGGGCTGTCTCTTGGTTGCTGTGACGCTCGAGCCACCGCCGCACGGGCAGGCGAACGAGCGCGGGCTCACCGTTCACCTTCAGCCATGCCGAGCAGACCGACTCAGCGCTCCTGCGCCCGGCGTGCTCCTGCAGCCAGGCGCGGACCGGCTCACGCACAAACGCGAGCTCACCACCGGTATTCAGCCACTTCTCATACAGGAAGTCTGCATCCTCGCGGTTACCGTGCTGTGCAAGCCATTTGCGGACCGGCTCGCGCACGAACTCGCGCTCGCCCCCGGCGTTCAGCCACGCCCAGTACACGAACCGCGCGTTAGTCGCGCACACATTGCGCGAAAGCCAGGCACGGATCGCCTCGCGCATGAACTCCAGCTCACCCCCGGAGTTCAGCCACGCTTGATACACGAAGCTCGCCTCGGTCCTTGTGGCGTTTGCTCTGATCCATGTGCGGATCGCTTCCCGCACGTGACCGGGCTCGCCGCCTGCGTCCAGCCATGCGCTGTACAGGAATACAGCCCCGATCTCCTGAGCATGAGCTGAGAGCCAGGTCCGGGTGGGCTCGCGTACGAAATCCAGCTCTCCGCCTGCGTCGAGCCACGCCTTGTATACGAAGTGCGCCTTGCTCGCATCCCCATTGCACGCAAGCCATCTGGAGATTGGCTCGCGCACCAGCTCCAGATCGCCCTTGGCCTCCAGCCAAGCCGGACAGACAAAGGCCGCCTCTGGGGACAGGGCGTGCTGTTCTAACCATCTCCTGATCAGCTCGCGCACCAGCGCGGGCTCACCACCGGCGTCCAGCCACGGCTTATAGACAAAGCTCGCGGTGTCCAGCGTCGCATGCGTCTGCAGCCAGCGGTGGATCTGCTCACGCACCGGGCCAAGCGCGCCCCCGGCGTCGAGCCACGCCTTGTAAACGTACTGCGCCGCGGCGATCCCGCCATGGTGTGTTAGCCAAGCGCGGACCGGCTCTGAAACCAGCGCGGGCTCTCCGCCTGCGTCAAGCCACGCCTTGTAGACGAACTGCGCGCTGGGATTCTCGGCATGCATTTTTACCCAGGCCCGTAGCGGCTCGCGCACGAGACCCGGTTCTCCGCCTGCGTCGAGCCACGCCTTGTAAACGGACTTTGCCTCGAGGATCCCGCCATGGAGCTTTAGCCAGGTGCCAATCGGGCCGGAAACCAGGTCGCGCTCACCACCGGCGTTCAGCCAAGCCTGATAGGCGAGGTGAGCGGCTTCGTGGCCTGAGTGCTGCTCGAGCCATTTGCGCAGCGGCTCACGCACGAGGCCAAGTTCTCCGCCCGCGTCGAGCCATGCCTGGTAGACGAACGCCGCATCAGCGCTCGTGGCATGGCGCGCCAGCCATTTTCCGATCGGCTCACGCACCAATGCGAGCTCCCCGCCCTTGTTCAGCCATGGCCTATATACAAAGCTCGCTTGCGAGAGGGCTGCGTGATCTCTGAGCCAGGCTCGCAGCGGCTCTGAAACGAGCTCGCGCTCACCGCCGGCGTTCAGCCAGGAGCTGTAGAGGAACTGCGCGTATGGGTCCGCGCTGTGGCTCCTGAGCCATTTGCGGACCGGCTCGCGCACGAGCTCGAGCTCGCCGTCTGCGTCGAGCCATGCCTTGTATACGAATTCGCTGCTCTCGTCACCCCCATATTTTTCCAGCCACAGGCGGATAGGCTCACGCACGAGCCCGGGCTCGCCGTGAGCGTTGAGCCATGCCTTGTATACGAACCCGGCCCGCTCGGTGTCTGCATGGATATCGAGCCAGCGCTGGACCGGCTCGCGCACGAAATCCAGCTCTCCGTGAGCGTCGAGCCACGCCTTGTATACGAACTCTGCGTCCGTGATGATCGCGTGCAGCGCGAGCCATTTCCCGATCGGCTCGCGCACCAGAGAGAGCTCCCCGCCCGAGTGCAGCCATGCCTGATAGACAAAGCTCGCGTTGGAAGTCTTGGCGTACTGATTTAGCCAAGCGCTGATCGCTGCGCGGACCAGGCTCTGCTCACCCTTTGCGCCCAGCCACGCCTTGTAGAGGTACTGCGCGGCCTCAGTACAGGCGTGCTCTGCAAGCCAGGCGCGGATCGGCTCGCGCACGAGCGCGGGCTCGCCCTTGGCGAGTAACCAAGAGGTGTAGAGCCGGCGCGCAGCCAGTGAGTCAGCGTGCTGCCCCAGCCAGGCGCGGATCGGCTCGCGCACCAGCGAAAGCCCACCCCCGGCTTCCAGCCATACCGGATAGACCTCGACGGCTCCGGGCTCCCGCGCATTTAGCGCCAGCCAAGCGCGCAATGGCTCGCGCACGAGTGCGAGCTCACCGCTGTCGAGCAGCTCGGCCAGCGACGGCTCGAAAGCCTGGGCTGAGTTCATGCCGGGCACGCTATCCCGGGCTTGGGATGAAACTCTCGCCGGGCGCCGTCTCACTGCTTCCGAACGGGGTACCGAATGGCTGAGGCTTGCTCCTCGCTCGCTCTTCGGCGTGGCGCTCGGCGATCAGCTGGTCGGCGAGACTCTGCCTGCGAGGGAGACCCGCGGGCAGTCCTCGCCGGTGTTCGCTCAGGGCCAGGCGTTGCTGGGTATCGGTATTGGTTTGCTTGGTGGTGGGGACCATGCCGGGAAGCTACTTCGCGCTTGCGACGAAACTCTCGCGCAGGCATTACCGTCTGCCTGGTTCAGGCTCACAACCGAGGAGGCAATCGTGCCCGCTTCATACACGCACAAGAAGCTCACCGACGTCGAGGACTCGGCACCCAAGTCCGGCTTTGGGGAGTTCCAGGAGGCGCGCTTCGCCAAGGGCGATCTCGAGACCGAGCACACGGGAGTGAGTCACCATCTCCTCAAGCCGAACAAGCGCCAGCCGTTCGCACACAAGCACGAGCAGGCCGAGGAGGTGTACGTCGTACTGTCTGGCTCTGGTGCCGTCAAGCTCGATGACGAGATCGTCGAGATTGAGAAGCTCGATGCGATTCGCGTTGCACCTGGCGTGATACGGGCGTTCGAGGCGGGTCCCGACGGGCTCGAGCTGCTCGCGGTCGGAGCCCGCCACGATGGCGACGGCGAGGTGATCCCGGGCTGGTGGACTGACTAGCGCGAGATGCCCAGCAAACGTGAGGAAAGTTCACCCTCGGGCACAGCCCAATGCAGTTCACCGGCAGGTTGACCATTATCTGAGATACACGCCACTGGGGAGTGAAACAGACGCTGTGCAGGTTTTTGTAACAGGTCTAAAAGTGAAAGAGTAAGGTTCAGATCAAGGTTTAGTTTCAGGTTAAGGCTGAGGCTTAGCTTGTTGCATGTTGGGGGCGGTTAGCGTTTGCCGTGAAACCGGTCAGGTCTGGTTTGCGCCTTTTTGGGTTTGCCTGGCGGGCGAGTAGGTAAACCGGCCTCGCTAAAGAGCTGCCCCACTCGTGAACCGCCGACTCCGAACTGCTCGCCGACTTCGCGATATGACGCGCCTCGCTGATACAGCTCGTGCATCTCGCGCACTTGGCTCATGGAGATGTTCGTTTTGACCGGCATGAATTCAGGAAGGGCGGGCGTGAATCCCGGCGAAAGACTACCCCACCGATCAGGGGTCAGAGCCGCCCCGCCTGCGGCCAATCCCGCGATTACTGCAACGGGGAAACTCAAGCATTAGGCTCCCGGGTATGGAGGACGGAGCGGCTAGCGGATTCCCCGTGCGCATTCACCGGCAATGGACGCCGCTCGCGCGAGCCCTGGCGGCGGCCGGCGACCGCTGGACGCTGCTGATCGTCCTGGCGCTCTCACACGAGACGCTGCGGCTCAGCGCTCTGCGCAAACGGCTGCCAGGGATCAGCTCGGGCGTACTCGACCACCACCTGAACCAAATGGTCGCACTCGGGCTGATCTCACGTCAGCGCTTTCGCGAAATGCCTCCCCGCGTAGAGCTCACGCTGACCGGGCGCGGGAGAGAGCTGCTGCCAATCGCCGCCGCGCTAGCACGCTGGGGGATGCGCCACGAATGGCCGGCGCCGCCGGATGGCCTGTACGTAGGAGTGGACGCCGTGCTGCGCCAGCTCCCGGCGCTGCTCGAAGAACGGGACGACCTCCCGAGCGCCACCGTCGAGGCGATCGTCGGGGCCGAAGAGGAGCGCGTCGTGCACTGCTTTCAGATTGCCGGCGGCCGGCTGGGAGCCGGGGACCCAGGCACAGCCGAGCCGGACACACAGATCGAGGGAGACGAGGCGGCATGGATCGCGGCGCTCGGCCCCGGCCGCGACTTCTCCGGGCTGCGCGTAGCCGGCCAGCGCCAGATCGCCGAGCGCATCCTGGGCTCGCTGCCTCGCGAGACTTCTCCGCCGGGCTAAGCACATCGATTGTCACGTACACCACAGCCGGTCCCCGAGCGAAGGAGCGAGGATGAAGTACTACGCAGTCGCTGAGCTCGATGTCACCGATCCTTCCTGGGTCCGCGATTACGTGGCGAACGTGACCTTGATGGTGCAGGAGAAAGGCGGGCGCTATCTCGCGCGCAGCACCCGCATCGAGCAGCTCGAGGGCGAGCGCACGCCTCCGCAGGTACTCCTGCTGATCGAGTGGCCCTCGAAAGAGGCCGCCGATGCCTTCTACGAGAGCGAGGAGTACCGCCCCTACCGCGACCGTCGCCAGGCCGGCGCCCGCAACGAGTTCCTGCTCGTGACGGGCGAGGACGTTAACGGCGTCGCTGAGATCTCCGCTTAGCCTGGTCTATGCGGTTGATCCTGCTCTCAGCAGCTGCGACACTCAGGCCATGGCAGCCGTGTCCGTGAGCGCCACCGACGGGTTTACCGATGCGATCCTCGCTAGCGATTTCTCCCGCGCCCGTGGCCTTCTGCACCCGGACATCGATTTCCGCGCGATGACGCCGAACCGGGTGTGGGAGGCAAGTGACCCCAATGGTGTCGAGGAGGTTCTCCGCGCCTGGTTCGAACATCCCGAGCGAGCGGTCGAGCGAGTCGAGCCGGTGGCGCCCACATCGGTCGCGGACACAAGGCATGTCGGCTGGCGTGTCTATGGCCGGCGCGCTGAGGGCCTATTCGTGTACGAGCAGCAGGCGTACGTGCGCGAGGACGACGGGCTGGTCGTGTGGCTGCGCGTGATGTGCAGTGGCCCGCGTCCTTTGGGGAGCGGGTCACCCGCATAGAGCCCGCCTCGCTGGTGGGAGCGGGGTGCAGAACCTTCTATGCCTTGAGTATGTGGCGCGTTGGCTTCGCGGTTCGGTTACGCTACTTGGCAGTTGGAGAGTGCAGGGCGTGGCTACGGGTGTAGCTACGGGAGAGGGGAGAGACGTGACTATGAAAAAGGGGAGCGCGCCGGAGCGCCGCGCGCAGGCGCCGATGACCTCGGCGGTGAACTGGGCGCTGCTGGGTCTGATCATCGAACGGCCGAGCTACGCGTACGAGCTCGCGCATCGCTTCGATCGCATATACGACGGTGTGCTGTCGCTCTCAAGCGTCTCGCACGTCTATGTTGCGCTTGACGCACTGAAGGGCAGATCATTGATCGAGGAAGTCCCGGGAAGCGGGACGGGGCGCCAGCCCAAGCCTCACTACCGTGCTACCGGGACGGGAAGCGAAGAGTACCGGGCGCGGCTGGTTGAGCAGGCCAGCGAGGACCGCCGCCGCGAGCGTCTGTTCGCGGTGCAGCTGGCGGCCCTGACCCGCGCCCCCCAATCGGCGCTCGAGGTGCTCGCCGGCTGTGAGGCGTGCTTGGAGCCGGCTGGCTGGATCCCGATACCCATTCCAAACTCCAAGCGGAATCAGAACGGCGCTCCGGGCCACGATGTCTCTGAAGTCACCGAGCGGCTCATGTCCGAGGAGAACCGGCTGGCGGTCGCCGCAAAACGTCAGTGGCTGCAGTACGCGCGCGAAGAGCTCGAGGCGCTCGCGAACGGTCAGGCGCGCGATGCGCCAGCGCAGGCACGCCGGCAGGCGCTGCCGGAACGGGCAACGCGCACGCGCCGCGCCGCCTGAGGAGAGAAAGGGAGTGGTCATGGAGGAGGGGAGAAACGTGGTTACGGGAAAGGGAATGGGCAAGGGCCAGGCGCCGGCGGGACCGCCGATGCGCTCGGTGGTCAACTGGGCGCTGTTGGGCCTGATCATCGAACGGCCGAGTTACGCCTATGAGCTCGCGCGGCGCTTCGAGCGGACCTACGACGGGGTGATCGCGCTGTCGAGCGTCTCGCATGCCTACACGGCGCTGGGCTGCCTCCGCGAGCGAGGGTTCATCGAGGACGTCCCGCTCGAGGGCCGCGGCGCGCGCTCCAAGCACCGCTACCGGGCAAGCGACCGGGGTTTTGAGGAACACGCGCGATGGCTGATCGGATCGGTGGGTGAGGACCGGTGCCACCAGCGGGTCCTGATCGTGCAGCTCGGCGCGCTCGCGCGGTACCCGGAGCGGGCAATCGCGGTGCTCGACTCCTACGAGCAGGCGTGCCTGGCCGAGATGGCCGCCGCGCCCGCCGCAGGCAAGGAGGAGCAGGGGCCCGGTGTGATCAGGCTCGTCGCACGCCTCGCCCGTGAGGAGACACAGCTGAGGGTTTCGGCAAAGCTCGCCTGGGTGCAGTTCGTGCGCCAGGAGTTCATGCGGCTCGCGGAAGAGGAGCCCGTTCGTGTGCCGGCCCGCCGGCAGGCGCTGCCGGGACGGGCGACGCGAGCGCGCCGTGCTGCCTGAGGTGCGCCTGTCCTCGTGCAACGGCACGCGGGCGCGCTAGCCTGAAGTAATGCACACCCACGCAGATCGCGGAGCCGGGCGCCGCCGCGTGAAGCTGTGACGAGCTTCTTCGTCGCCGGCATCGAATCGGGGGGATCTCGCGCTGAGCGGGCCTACAGCGAGCTGCGCGAGCGTTCGCTGCTCGCCGTCGGTTGCCCTGCGACCTCGCGGCGGATCTTCAAGCTGGGCTGTCGCTTCGAGGGAGAGGACCGGGAGATCGAGGTCGGCAGGCCGCTCTCGGAGGGTGGCGATGTAGTGGTCGCGATTCTCGACCACGGGCGCTTCGAGGCGTTCTGTGTATATACCGACGACGGCGGCAAGAGCGCGCCAGCGCGCGTCAGCCATCCCGTCTACTCGGTGACGGAGTTCTCGTGAGCGCCCAGAATACGGGGACGCTAGAGAGCGCGATCGCGGCGGCTGCTAGGGTTGGTGGCTCAAGTTGGGCCATCCGCCCAACAACGCAGTGCCAGCGCTCGTAGCCTTTGCTTAGCAATCTCCGCGTTCGCAGCACTACCAACGTGGAGGAAAAGACAATGCCTACTGGCACAGTGAAGTGGTTCAGCGACGACAAGGGCTTCGGGTTCATCACGCCCGACGACGAATCAAAGGACCTGTTCGCCCATCACTCGGCGATCATCGGCGAGGGCTACCGCTCGCTCGCCGAGGGCGCGAAGGTCTCCTACGAGGCCGAGGCCGGCGACAAGGGCCCCAAGGCCGTCAACATCCAACCGCTGTAAGCGGCCGGGCAGACATGGCCTCAGGGGGCAAGAAGAAGACCACGATGGCGAAGCTCATGCGCGAGACCCGTCTCCGCGAGCGTCGCATGGACAAACAGGCCAGGAGGGAGGCGCGTAAGAGCGCCCCTTCCGAGGACTGGCTGGGCGAGGCGCTCGACCCCGCGACCGGCGAGCCGCCCGCTCCCGAAGCTGAGGGGGCGGCCGAGGCGCAGGCGCCTCGCGAAGTCCCAGCGGCTCCCTGAGCCGTTCCTCGTTCGCTAGACTCTCCGCCGCAAAGCCGGAGGGATGTTGAATCTGGGTCGAGCGAGCGGGAGGTCATAACGTGAGGTCGCGAGTCACTCAATTTCTTCAGAGTCATCGTGCTGTAGCCACCGCGCTGATCGCGGTCGCGGCGCTGCTGCTCGTGCCCGCTGGCGCGAGCGCCGCCGCCTCACCGGTGCTCGAATTCGTAGCACCCGGCCACGGCCTGCCGGTCGAACTCACCACTGAAGGCGGAGCGGTGACAGCCGAAGGGTTCAGTGGAGCCGTCATGACCTGCGCTCATTCCAGCGGCCAGGGCGAAATCACCGGACCGCGTAGGGCCGTCGCAAAATTTGAGTTCACGGGATGTAAAACTGGCTCTCAGAAATGTAAATCTGAAGGGGGGGCGGCGGCAGAAGAAATCAAGACGGGGCTGATCGAAGCGGAACTCGTCTGGCTCAACCAGGCCAAACGGGAAGCGGCCATCTTGCTCAATCCGCGCGGCGGCACGTATATGACCTTTGAATGCGGGGGCATACCTGCACGGGGCGAAGGGCTGTTCCTGGCCCCTGGGAGTCCGCTAAATACGGAAACCACGTCCTTTACGACGACGCTCAGCAAGTCGAGCGCGTCGGAAGGTGTGCAGACGCCCGACGAATACGAAGGCGCCGGTGGCGAAAAACTCAAAGCAATTCCTTTGGGAGAAAAAAACAACAACCTGCTGCTGGAACCGACAGGGGTGGAATCGACGATCACGGTCACCACAGCCGAGCCGGTCGAGGTAAGGGCCATCACGGCGGCCGAAGTCGAAACCAAACAACGCGAAGAAGCCAAGAAACAGGAAGAAGCTCTCCAGAAGCTCGAAGCAACCTTGAAGAAGCAGGAAGAAGCTCTCAAAAAGGCCGAAGAACACGCTAAGCAGTTGGAAGAAGCAAATACCCAGCTCGCCGCGGCAGTCAAGAAGGACCAGGAAGAAATAGCCGCGACGAAGAAAAAGCTGGAAGAACTGAAGCCGAAATCACAACGGCCCACGCGCGGTCAGTTGCTGGCCAAAGCACTAAAGCAATGCAAAAGGGACAAGCCAAAGAGCAAGCGCGCTCAGTGCATAGCCGAAGCCAAGAAGAAGTACGGCCACAACGCAAAAAGCGGCAAAGGCACGAAATAAAACTCACTAAGTAGCAAGCGGGGTTACCCGGCCGTTTTGGGTGCTAAGGGGTATCGGCATCTCAAAAACTTGCCAGTCGCAGCATCGGCCCTGACTCTGCGTTCGACCAGATCGACTACTCGGCCACGGCGAGTGATCGCGGAGCCGGCCCCGGCTTGGTTGGCCGTACCGGGAGCCCGTGCTTGCGGAAGTGGCTGGTTATCACCTTGCGAACGAGGTTCTTCTGCGCAGACCACGAGCGGAGTGACAGTCCGCTTTGCCAATAGTCCTCATGCAGCGCCGTGATCTCCTGCGAAGTGGGTGTCAGCTCTACCCGGGCGGTCTGCCCGTGGGCCACGAGCCACATGAGCCGGTTGTTGACCTGGCTGACACGCAGGCCCATGATCGCTGCGATCGCGGACGGCCCATTGCGTGCCTCGTAGAGAGCGATCAGCTGCGCGGTTTGCTCCTCGGTCCATGACATCGGCGGGGTGAAGGGGCGGGCTCCGGGCGCGAGGGGCGGATGCAAGTCCGCCTCCGGCTCACCCGCGTCGCGACGCCGGACGCGCTCCTGGCTGATGATGCCCTTGACTGAGGAGAGCGCGTACCCCGTGTGGTTGGCGATCTCCTCGGGCGCGATCCCGTCCATAGCCATCGCCAGGACTTCCGCGCGGCGTGTCTTGGCTGCATGGTGTGGACTGAAACCCGGAAGAGCTAGCTCCCCGGCGCTCTCACCAGCGGCTTTACGGCGCTCGCGTTCTTCGCGGACGACATTTTCCACCCATTTGGGTCCGTAGCCAGTGCGCCTGGCGATCTCATCGCGCGAGAGGCCGCTTCTGGCCAGCTCCCACACCTCGCGGTAGCGGGCCCGGATCCTTTTCTCGCTGGGCCGCTCGAGGACGAGGGAGCTCTCGGGCTCACCCTCGTCCCGCCGGCGCATGCGCTCTGCGCTGAGGACCTGCGTGACCATCGCAAGCTCGTAGCCGCAGCGGGCCGCGATCTCCTCACGCGACACCCCTTCCTTGGCCAGTCGCCAGACCTCCTCGTGGCGTCGCTGCGCCTCGCCGGGGATAAACCGCGGCGGGACCTCCGCGGTGGGCTCGAGATGCGCGGCCAGGCGCCGCCGGACGCGGTAGATCGTCGCGCTGACGGTGCCGGATGTCATGTTCATGCGGTCGGCTATTTCCTGGAAGGTGTCACCGCGCGCCGCCATCGAGGCGATGGCCGCCTGGACCGGTCCGTCTCTGGGAGCGGTTTCCCGGTGTGGCTTGATTTCTTCCTTGGCCCGCATCAGGTAGAGCATCGAGTCGCAAGCGCTGTCTGAGATTCCCAGCTCGTACGCGATCTCCACGGCCTCCCATCCCGCTTCCCACAGCTCAGCCGCAACCGTCTTTCGCCGGGCCATCTCCTCACGGCCGGTATGTGGACGTCTCTCGACATTCCAGCCGAGCTCGCGCATCCTGTGCACTTCTCCTCCGACGCGGGTGTCGCGGTTACCCCAACCCAGCTGCTCAGCGATCTGACGATTCGAGAACCCTTCGTTCCACAGGAGCGCGATCAGATTGCGGCGTGCAACCATCTCCTCCGGGGCCGGTCGTCGTGGTTTCTTGTCTTGCTTGGCCATCCGGTTAGTCACGTATCAGATCCCCTGGAACGGACACCTATCTCTCGTGAAGTTTTTCAGATGCCGAGAGGATTTAGCACCCAAAACGGCCAGGTAAAACCTTACGACTCACCGAGTCGTTCCAGATCTATCAGGTCCTGCGGCCGGCCCGCGGCACGCTTCATCGCGCGGAGGTGTTCGAGGGAGCACACTCGCACCGGAATGCCCTCGACGTTGCCGGAGAGCGCCTCCCGGTGCAGCTCGGCGTACAGGTCGTCAGCCTCGACCCCGCTGACCCGCTGGAAGATGTCCAGGCGACCAAGGTCCGTGGCAAGGCAAAAGTTGCCTCCCTGCGACAGGTCCTCCACGCGCGTCGCGGACATTGGCATCTCGGCCGGATCGAAGTCGCTGGCGTCCTCATTGACAGCATTGATATCCGCAAGAGCCGCGGCCAGCCGCTCGAGGTTCTCATGCGCAGGGTTTGGGACCACATCGAGATCCTTCGAGGTCCGCACGTGGCCGTGAGCACTGACCGCCAGCCCGCCGATCGCGATGTGCTCGACACCGTGTTCCTGCAGGTGCCTCAGCAGCGGGACCGGATCAAGCGCCTCGGGCATGGCGGAACGCCTCGGCGAAGCGGTTGGCGAATCGGGTCAGCTTTACTAGATCCTCCAGATTGGCGCTCACGCCACGCTTGCGATCTTCCCGCACCCTGATCTGCGCGACGCGCTCGTTACGCGCTATCTCCTCGGGGGTCCAAGGCCCTTTCGGTTTGGCCTTTGGCTTCGTTGCCATGGCCGGATTGTAGATGCTCACCTTCCCCCGGGTGCGGGCTAGGTGCCCAACCTTTGTGTGCGTGGCGTCATGATGTTGGCTGACCACAGCACGAAGCTGAGGACGGCCAGGCCGGTGAGGAAGTCTGTAAAGAGTGTCGCGTAGAAGAGGGCCGGGATTTTGGGGTTGCCGTAGATGAAGTGACCGAGGGTGACGATCCCGGTGATCGAGTACACGGCCAGGCACACGTGGGCCTCGCGCTCGCACGAACTGGCCTTGTCGATGCTTTCACTGCTCGAGGGAGCATTCATTTTCTCGCGTGCGATGCGCAGCACCGACGCCCTTCACGCCGCTGGCAAGTGCGCAGTCGCGGCAGTGCGCGAAGCACTTCAGGAGATCGAGTCAGATGGTGCCTAGCGCAGCCATCTGGTCACACTGGTGGTGCTCGCCGTCAGGCGCGCACGGTGGCACCGTCCATCACCTGAGTGCCGGGCTGCTGCTTGCGCATTGGCCGCACTTCCTGCCGGTCGTGCTGGCGCTCGCGACGCTCGTGTATCTGCACCGGGCGAACCGGCGCTACCACGCTGAGTGAGAAGATCAGAGTTTCAGTCTTTGGAGCTGAATAGCTCCTCCAGAAAGAGGCGCGTCTTCGGCGGGGGCTCGGTGGTTGGGTAGATGCTCTCGAGCAGGCCAAGTGCCTCCTGTACGCTGTGTACGCCGGACTCTCCGAGCAGGATTTCGATGTCCTCGTCGTCCTCGCCAAAGCGCATCGCCATCAGCTTCATGGCGAGGAGGTACCGCGGGGAGGCCGTCGTGACCTCGATGCCACGGATGTCAGGGACTGGGCGTGGATCCTCGTCAGCTTCGGGCATGAAGCCCTTGACGGCGTCGTTCAGCCAGTCCTCAGGGAGTGCGAGTTCTTCGGCCACCTTCGCCGCGGCGGCATAGATCGCGCTCTTAGGCTCGAACACAGCGTCGATGTCCCTGGTCACGCGCCGCGTCGAATAGGCAAGCGCCATCGCCGCGCCGCCGACGATGAACACCTGGCCGCGCACTCCCTGGCGGGTGAGCTCCTTCCCGAGCGCTTCGAGGGCGCCCACGATCCTGGTGCGCGAGAACTGGCGCTCAGGCACGATCAAAGACCTCGCGCGCGATGAACACCCCGTGACGGGCGAACACGGCCGGCGTGTTGGCGAGCGTGTACGCGTGGAAGGCGGGCCGGCTGGCGACAAACCACCAAGGCTCGACAAAGCGGTCCGGGTCATTGACCCACGCCGGAGACGAAATGGCACCCTCAGCCGCGAAGAACTCCGCAATACCTGCGAGCGCCGCATCGAAACGCTTCTCACCAGTGCTGGGCGGCTCGTCTGCCAGCAGCAGAATTCGTCCCGGACGCGAGGAGCCCCTGAAGTCGTCCGCGAAGCCGAACAGCAACCGCAGGGCATCCCGCTCATTACTCTGCTCGAGATCCTCCCCGATCGTCTGAGCCAGCCCGGCGAGCGATGCCGCCCCGCGGCGCACCCTGGGCCGTGCGAGTACCTCCATGTCGTGCCCGCAGGCGCCGAGTAGCCGCTCCAGCGTGGCGAGGTTTGGAGTCTTCGAGCCGGACTCGTATGCCGCGACGGCCGGTTGCGCGGTGCGGGCCTGGTCAGCAAGCTGGTGCTGGGTGAGCCCGGCCGCCTGTCGTGCGTCGCGAATGAGGGTCGTTACCTCCACATAGAGAGTATATACGTTTAGATATAAAGACCTTTTGCCGATGCGCTCTGAGGCCCGGAATTCCCCAAAGGCGAGTGGCGCCTGTGTCGATGCGGGGCATCTGGTTCTGTCAATGAGGCCTCGAGCGATTCTCACCAAGGTGGCGGCGGGAACTGGGGAGACCCTCCCCGGCCCTGTACTCCGGGGCCCTCGCCAGGGCTATGCCGCTTTGTATTGAGTAGCGTCATTTTGCGTCGCATAATGACGGCGATATGTCATGGCAGCCCGTTTCCCGCCTGTACCGCCTGCCGGAGTCGAGCTTCTTCCTGTTCGGCCTGCGTGGCGTTGGCAAGAGCACGTGGATCCGCTCGCAGCTGCCCGACGCGCGGCGTTTCGATCTGCTCGACGAGACGTTGTATCAGCAGTTGCTCGCCGATCCGGCGACGGGCGGGGGCCGCTCGGTGCGACGATTTCTCCCCGCAGCTAACGGGGCCGCCCGCCGGTTTGCCGAGAAGGGGAAAGGACCGGCTACGGCGTCAGGTCGGTGACTACTCGCGTGGCAGGAAGGATCTCCGAGATTCGAGTCACGTTCGCGCCCGCGTAGAGCGGCCCCGAGTCCAGGAGACTGCGCGGGCCATCGTCCAGAGCCATCGATGGGCCGAGGAAGGGGAGCGACGGTCGCTGGATCGCAAGCCCACGATCCTGGAGCCCTTCCGGGACGCGCATCACCAGAGGCGAGGCGAGCCGGTTGATGCGCCTGATCCAGCCAGGCCCGCGCGAGTCGTGATCGCTGAGCCAGCGGCGGGTCGCGGCGTTCGGCACCACGCGGTGCGGTGCTTCGGCCCACCCGAGCCCGAACAGCTCGGTGAGGATTGTGCGGTCAGCCTGTAGGCAACGCAGCTTGTAATCGGGGTGCGCGCGGCTCTCCTCGCTGAGCAGGAAGCGTGTGCCCAGGACGGCAGCGACCGCGCCGGCGTCCAGCGCCTCGCGTACACCTGGCTCGTCAACGATGCCGCCGGCCGCGAGCACCGGGATCTTGACCGCAGCTCGCACGCGCTCGATCAAGTCGAGCAGTGGCGTCGTGCCGCGGACGTGCCCGCCCGCCTCGACGCCTTGGGCTATCACCGCGTCCGCTCCCGCCGCCTCGGCCGCTTGGGCCTCCTGAACCGAGCCGCATTGGTGGACCCAGGTGCCAGCGGCAAGCCGGCGTGGCTCACCCCAAAAGGTCACGATCGCGTCGGCCTCTGCCGCTGCCTGCACGTCGCCCGGCCGCAGTAGCGGCAGCACGAGGTTCACCGCGATCGGCCGGCCGGTGAGCTTTCGCGCGGCAGCCAGCTCCTGCGCGATCTGTCCGCGGGCGCCGCCTATCGTTCCGAGCCCGCCGGCCTCCGATACCGCCGCAGCTAGCTCGTGGCGAGCGATGGCGCCCATCCCCGCCTGAACGATAGGCGCGTCCAAGCCTCGGAAGTCGACCATGTCGGTCATCCCGCGCGCATCCTACCGGCTGCGGCAAATGGTCATTCCTGGCCGGCATAGGCCAACTTACGGGAGCCAGCCTGCTAGAGGACGACGTACCTCTCGCCGTGGCAGTCAGGGCTTGCGGGTCGACGCTCCTGCGCAGCTGCACACATTGCGCTCGGGAGTTCGATCCGTGTATGAATGACCGGTGCGCTGTGGTAGGACGATCAGCCCTGAGTGCAGTCTCGCGCGCCCAAGGGTGGCCGACGGGGTTTATGCCGCGATTGGCACTCCGCTCGCGTCGCGGACTTCGACTTGGGTTCGTGGCGGGAGTTGTATGGGCTCGTGGGTCGAGGGGCGCTCACGGATTTTGATCCAAAGGAGCGCGAGGAGGAGGAAGGCTGCAGCGAGACCGTGGGCCGGCTTGGGTGTGAACAGCACCTCACGGCCGTCTTGGTATACGACTACGACGGGATCCCCGCTGAACAGCGCGCGGCTGGTCATGAGGGCCTGGTGCGGATTCTGCGCGTCGACGAAGTGTGTGCGGTTGGGGTAGCGAGCGTCGAGCTCGGGATCGTCGATGCTCGCGAGGACCTTCCGCATCGCGGGGCCGAGGGGTTGTGGTGTGGTGCTCATCGCGATCTCCAGTTCTCGAGGATCGTCGGCCAGTCTTCCGCTGCCCGGGTCATCGCCGCGGCCATCGCTTGGTTGACTGTGGTGAAGGGCTGCAGGGTGGGCTCACGCTTTCCCTGCGTAGAAGTGTACTCGTGCTCGTGGTGCTCGTCGATACTGTGGGCATTGTCCCAAAGCCGGATCACCGTCCAATCTGAATTGACCCTGGTCTCGAGCACGATCGCGTAGCTGATTGGCGGCCGCTCGGTCCGTCTGTAGCGAATGCGGATGTCGGGGTCAAGATCGATGAAGACCTCCCGCGGCCAAGGGACGTCGGGGTTCATCGGTGAGTGCCGATCGAGCTCATGAGACGCACCATAGCCCGCCCTTGGGACGACCAGCGAGCCCCTTAACTACTCGCGCGCGTGAACCAGATAGGCGCGGTAGTGTCGCGTTGCTGAAGTGTCCTAAGCGGCCGGTATTTTCCCGTCCGGTTGGACGTTAGGGTGGGGGCGGGATGGCGGGTTCCTAAGCGCTATTAGCATCGCCACCTCAGGTCCTCCTTTCTCCACCAGCTGCGCCACGGTTTTCACCACCCGCGGCTGCTTTTCCAATCGCGCTCTTCCTACCAACGCCCTCACCTCAACCTAAGTGGGGAAGGGTTGGAGGTTTCTTCGGGTTCCCCGTCAGCACGGGGAGCCGGGTTTGCGTGCTGAGGGGGATCCCGAAGTTTTGGGGTAAGCCAGCTGGTTATGCGGCTAGGCGGTCTAGGGCTTGTCCTACGATGAGGCGGGGTGGGGTGGATGGAGTGGTTCTGCGCAGGGGTTTGGCCACTGCTTGGAATGGGGGTGCGGGCTCTGGCTCCGGTATCTGAGAGGTCGCCAGGTATCGCTCTGAAGCCAAATAGGCTGAGGATCCGAACCGGAGGGTGAGGTTGAGGAGATCCGAAGGATCGTTGCCCTGTGGCGCAGAGCGGTGTGTGGTTGTGGTTGTGGGTGTGGGGGAGGTCATGCCCGGGAAGCTACGCGAGCCCTGCGACAGAACATACGTTCGTGTCCAGAATCCCCCGAAGAGAAGGAAGTGTCCTAACCGTAGGCTATTTTCCCGTCCCAAGGACGGTGTAGGGTCGGGGGTTGGGACGGTGGGTATGTCTAGATGTGAACACCTTTTATCACTCAAAACGGCAAAGTAAACGAAAGAAAGATTTTTCTTGCTAACGGCTGTTAGACCACAAACCTTTTGCTCCACCTAAGTTCTTTAGATTCCGCATCAGTTTTGTGGTTTTTGGGTAAAACTAAAAGGAAGATGGAACAAAAAGCTTCCTTCAGAGCAACAGCAATGGGAGTGTTGCTGTTTTCCCCATTTAACAAGTGAAGTATTAGACAGTCGCGCATACAGCTCAAAACTAATACATATTAATAATTAATTAACACCCGCCGATGACGGCGGCGAGCACGACACTTCGGCGTACGTCGAGTCCGGCCGCCGTCTGAGCGCGGCCACGTGCGCGATCGCTGCGGAACCCCAGGCGTTGATCGCGAGTCGGCGGCGCAGCGACATGCCGGTCGACATGCGGAACTATCGACGCTAACCTCACCGGCTGCGGTGATTAGCGGTACGCTCGGCTCGTGGCAGCAGTCGTAGCTTTGGTCGCGGTTCTCCTTCTGATGATTCCCGGCGGACTGATCTTCTGGGCCATGTACCGCAGCACGACGCTGACACAGCGACTCCATCCGCTGACGCCCAAGCAGCGCAGGGCAAAGCGCAGGGCCTACGCCATACTCGTGCCGCTCGTGGCAGCCACACTGGCGCTCGAGCTCGCGCTCGAGCGCGCCGGCGTCGCGGTTGTCGTCGCGATCTTCGGCGGAATACTGCTAGTCGACGCCCTGCTAACGCCTTGGCTCCATTATCGGCGGGCCAAGCGTCGAAGTCGCAGCCTCCAGTAGCAGAATCGCGGCGTCTCTGCGATCTCGATCAACCTCCGATGGGCTTGCGCACGCGGAGTATCAACTTGCTGATCAACCAGCCATCGCCTGTCTTCACGAGGGGAACCTCGCGCAGACCCTCGTGTGGCTCCGTCACGACCACCGTCGCCTGGTCGCCCACCATCGCTATCTCGTCGAGCTGGTCGAGGTTGGCGGGTTCGGCGCGTTCCGCCGCGAGCACCGCCACGCCGAGCTCGACCGCCATCCGCTGGTCACACGTCTCGCGCCAGCGTGCCAGCATCAGCGCCGATGCCGGGATCGCCGGCGGGTGCGGATCGCACACGAACGTGCCGCCGCTGCGCCCGCGCGTCGTGAACACGTGCCCGCTCTGGGAGAGTGCAGTCAGCGCCTCGCGCAGCGTCGAGCGCGAGATGCCGAGACGTGCGCACAGCTCGCGCTCCGCGGGAAGCTGCGAGCCGGGCGCGAGCAGCCCTAGCTTGATCGCCGTGCCGAGCCGGTCGACAGTCTCCTCGAACGCCGTGTACGAGCGCACCGGTGCGAACACCACGTCGGCCAGATGGCCGGCGAGCTCGGCCTCCATCAGCCTACGGTCGATCACCACTCTTGCTCCGCCTCCTCCTCGGGCTCCTCATCAGCCTCCAAATCTAGCTCCATCTGCCCCAGGATGGCGGTTTCCTAAGGACCACTAGCCACGTCTATCGGCCAGCGCGTGGCCCACGCGCTGCCACTCGCCATCCCCCGTTCGTTACACGCTCGCTCGATCTTCTCCGCGAGCCCCTCGCGTAGGGATTTTAGGAACGGCCCCACGAGGTCAATCATCACACGGCTGTGGCTGCCCGCCGGAGCCTTCGAGCTCGTCCAACCGCAACGCCACCTGGAGCTCGACCTGGCAGGTATCGAGCGCACGGCCGAGGTGCTGCTCGGCTGTCTTGATGCGGTTTTCGACCGTGTGCCGAGTCACGCCGAGCAGGGTGCCCGCCTTGGACGCGTTACATCCATTGGCGAGGTACACACGCAGCGTCTGAAGCAGGGTTGCCCCACCGTCCCGCTGGCTGCGGAGCGGCGAGAGAAAGATCTCCTTCAGCGAGCAGGCCAGCGTTTCGTCCCGCAGCGCAATCGCCAGGAGCATGTCCTCGGCATACCGCGTAAGCCTGCGTGGCCTGTGCAGTGCGACCAGCAGTGCGGCCTGCGCCTGATGGTGCGTGAGGCGCCAGCCGTCGATTCCGCTCCCCGGCTCCCCGATCGCGAGCGACACGCCCCTACCCTTTTCGAGGGGCATCAGGCGCTCGAGATCGCCCACCGCGAGTCGGCGCGTTCCACCCAGCCACGCCCACACCGTTTCCTCGCCATGTGACACGGACAAGAGCTGACGATCAGCGCTTGCCGCGATAACCCGCAGCGTCTCCGTAGCCCCTTTGCCCGTTGCGATCAGGCCGATGTGCCAGGCGTCGAAGTGATAGCCCAGCTCCGCGAGACCAAGGTTCTCACCAGCCAGCAGCCTCTGCACGAGCTCCGCGTGACGCTGCGCGGGCGAGCGCCTCGCGCGCTTGAGCTCGCGCTTGTGCTCCATTGAGACACTGGCCATCAGACGCTCAACGAGTAACCCCTGCAGATCCAGCACCTCAGCCAGTGTTCTGCTTGGCAGACCATCGGCCTCGACGATCAAGAAGCCGACCAGCACCCGCTGGCCCGCGGCGCAGCGCAGCAGGACGGTCTCGAGATCGACACCATTGCGCGCCGCGCGATGCGCTTGCGCCACCACCACCGAGGGGATCGGCTCAGGCCATTGCTCTCCCCGCTCTATGCCCGTGAGGGTGTAGTCCAAAGCCGCCGCGACAGCCGCACGCAGCCCCACCACGTACTCGGCGTCCTCGCTGCCCGGCAAATCTGATACCGCACGAGCGTGAGCAAAGACCGCCCGCTCGATCTCAGGGCGCCGTGTGCGCAGACGCTCGGCCAAGCCTGCGCGAACCTCCTGCAGCGAGCTCGGCCGACTGTTGTCGCTGTGCCTCGCGCGGATTCTCTCACCTTTGAGCTTGGACATGTCATGATCTTAAAGGGTCGCTCAAGGTTTGCGACGCTTAGCCCGGCGCCTCAGGCTCCGGCGGGGATGCGCCCAAAAAGTTGGCGCGCATAGGTCCTTGGCACCGTCCTCGGGAGCACCGCGTAGGGGAGGAGCAAGCCTCCGCCGAGTCTCCGATAACGCCGGTCAGCGGCTGACCGGCGTTAGGGCGTTGATCCGCGATGTAGGTCGCCTCTCTCATCGATGCGGCCCAAGCGTCGCAGCGCTAGGCCAAGTGCCTCGCGATAAACCTTGTCCGGTTCTGCGCCAGCCCGGGGATCCCAGCGAAACCGGGTTTAGGCGCACAGAAAAACTCAGCGATGGTGAAAAGCGCTTTACGTAGTCGGGCATACCGCCCATTGTATGACGCTAGCGAGCCCGTTTGCATGTGATCCGGGGCGATAGGTACTGCCTACCACGCCCCCCAAGAGCGGTGCTAGCTATCCCTTCATGCCGTGACAAACGCTGACATGCCGTCAGGTTGGGTCATCTTGAGTTGGCCCTTGCGGTAGACATCGCGCAGATTGCCCTGGATCTGCGAGGTCGGAGCTGCCGCCTGTCACGATCCTGAGGTAGAAGCCTGGCCTACTCGCTGCCCTCGCCCTCACGGGCCCCGACGGCAACGGGCAGCCGCTCCTCGTCGCCGATCGTCTGCGAGCAAAGATTGAACCGTGGGTGGACGACATCGCGCGTCAGCTGCCGATGGCGACGGCTGACCACGACTTCCTCGTGGCGGTGTGTAACGAGCGCCCGCGGTTGCGATGGCGCCTTCGTTCGATCGCCCATTGAGGGCACATTGCCCGAGTGAGCGTTGAAGATGTACGGCGTCACGTAGGCGAGATGAAACTCCCCGTGCGCGACTTACGGACGGGGAGTTCGGCCGGAGGACTCGCCATAATAGTGATATGGCTAACGGTGATAATAGGTCTGAGGCCGAAGTGGCTCTGCCTCCCCCGATGGGCGCGGAAGAGGTTGAAAGCCGCGCGAGACACGCAAACGTCTTTGTAATTGGTCTCACCGGCCCCTTCGGGTCGGGCTGCACAACAGCCGCGCACATGCTGACCGAGGCCGACCCGCCATTCAAGCGCGTCAAGCTTTCCGATGTGCTCCGCGAGATTGGCGGCGACGGCTCGCGTGGCGGCCTTCAAGACTTGGGCAACAGGATCAGGCAGAGTGAGGGCAACGAGGCACTAGTGGTCCGAGGGATTGCGGGCGTGCTGACAGACGAACCGCTTAAGCGGATCGTGATCGACGGAATCCGCAACTTGGGCGAGGTGCGATGGCTTCAGCATGCGCTTGGTGACAGGTTCGCGCTGTTTGCGATCACGGCCGATCCCACGGAGCGATATGCCCGGACGAAAGATCTCTTCGAGACCTCGGAGGAGTTCTACGAGGCGGACCGGCGAGACCAAGGGGAGGAGGAGGACTACGGCCAGCAGGTCAATCGCTGCGTCGACTACGCGGACGTTCTGATCCCCAACGAGCACATGGAGCAATGGGAGTACCAAAGCAAGCTGCGGGAGAAGGTCGTCGGATTCGCGGCGCTGGTGGAGGGACGCGACGTCCGCTACGCAACGGATGACGAGATGCTCATGAACGTCGCTTACAGCGCTACTCACGGATCGAAGTGTCTCAAGCGTCAGGTTGGTGCCGTGATTGCACTCGGCAACGAGCCTTTGGCCAGCGGCTACAACGAGAATCCCAACGGCCTGAAGCCGTGCATAGAACAGTTCAAGGCGTGCTTCAGGGACATAGTCCGGCACGAGCGCTACGAGGGCCTTGCGACGGCCCAGGCCAAATGCCCCTACTGCGGCGAGCAGATGCAGCACCGGTTGAAGCCGCCACCCGGCGCCTGAACGCTTAGGCCGCTCCCTCCTGACCCGCCGCCTTAAGTTACACGCGCGCGTGAAACCATATGCCCCCGCGCCGCGTCCTGCTCACTTTCGACCTTACCACTGAGCGTATAGGCATCACGCCTAGCGATCCTTGAAAGACCGTAGGCGCTTCCATCGCGCTCTACGGCGTTCTCTTTTATACGCCAACAAGCCGTCGGCATCCGGCTCGAGTTCGCGTGCATCTGGATACGCGAGCCGCCGCAAGTCGCGTCGTGCATCGCTGAGCATGGCAGACATTTCTGCGAGGATTTCCTGTTCAGGCTGACCAAGCCGTATACCCTGAAGTTTGGGATCGCCAGTACGTACTTGGGCGATCATCGCCTCCCACGAAGTCAGTTTCGAGATAAAGCCAATAATGGTTTCCGCCTCGTCCTCCGGCAAAACCTCAGCGAGGAATGCACCGTCACGATCCCACGCACCATGAGGAGTGGAATAGAAGGAGCGCCATATTTTTTCTTTCAGCGCTTCCTCCAGACTGATCTGCACGATGCTCAGCTCACCGAGGATTAGGCGAACTACCCCCCGCACCTGCCGCTCGTGGCGCTTGCGTTCCCGTGCGGCGTTGCGTTCATCAAGCGCATACGTAGCGCGTCCCAGCTTCCAGGTGAACATGGCGAGCAGCAAGGTCCCGGCACCGACAATCGTGTCCCCGACCGTCAAACTTCCGCTGAGGCTGAACCAATTGTGGTGTGAGCTCAGCACTTCCACTGGGATTGCGTGATGCGCGCCCCGCACGACTTCCACCG
>Ga0307374_10003058_pt1 | contig 29046 bp, 24 predicted proteins | sample OX3MG_FD_202532 | JGI IMG/M metagenome (GOLD analysis project Ga0307374, IMG submission 202532) | Soil microbial communities from Risofladan, Vaasa, Finland - OX-3 | ecosystem: Environmental > Terrestrial > Soil > Coastal area > Acid sulfate soil | place: Finland: Risofladan, Vaasa | collected... | reverse complement strand
ATCCCATGCCCACGGGCGAGACCCCTCCCAGCGCTGCTCCAAACGGACCGCGGAAGGCGAGCCGTTGGGAGCGACACCGCCGGGGAAGAGACCGGCCTGTGCCGGTGGCGGACCCGGAATTGAAGTAGGCCGCGACGATGCCCGCCGCCGTCGCGGCCTTCGACGTTGAGGGCGTGCGCACCACGAGATAGTGCGGCGGTCGCCAGCCGTACGTGAGCTTCCCCACGGAGAGAGCGAGAGCGTTGTACCGGACCGCCGAGCCGCGCCCCGCGGGCATTCAGACTTCATGCGCGCTACAAGGTTTCGAAGAAGCCCGGATCGAACCGCTTCGTCTCAAACGCGCGGTCGATTACGGCGCCCGTGTCGAATCTGAACATCAGGCTCAACAGGTCCTCCCGATCGATGAGCTTGATCCGTGTTTGGAGTCCCTCAACCGCTCGCTTCGCGCCGGTGGAGAATGTGCTCGAGGTGACGAACACGCCTGCAGTCGCGCCGAGCCGGGTCAGCGCGCCGAGGAACCTGTCGATCTCCGGCCGCGGGACCGCTGCTCCGCTCTCCCACCACTTGGCCTGCATGTAGAGGGGCTGCAAGCCGAGTGGATCTGCGTAGAGAATGCCATCGATCCCCCCGTCCCCGGTTGGTGTCGTCACGTAGGCGCCTCCGTTGGGAGAGGCGTACCCCATCTTCGCCAGCAGGATGACGGCGAGATGCTCGAACTGGGACGGCGAAAGGGCCGTGAGCGCCTCGGATAGGTCGCTGGCCACCGCCGACTGCAGCTCTCGCAGGCCGTCATCGATCGTCTCATCGGGCGTCTGGCTAGACCCAATGCTGGCAGCCTGCAACTGGTCAGCTTCTTCGCCGACCGATCGCGCGGGACGTCTCAGCCACTCCCGCGCTGCGGCCGACCGCTCGCGGAGCCACTGAACCGTGATGACCTCTGGGCCTTCGCGAAGGGCGGCCGCGCCTGCTGGAGTGATCTCGTACACGCCGCGGCCAGCGCGGGTGAGCAGGTCCGCATGATAAAGATAGGTGACGGCCCAATCGACTCGACCTTGAAGCAGCAACTGACCGCCGCGAGTCAGGAGCGCGCGCTCTTCTTCCGTCGCACCAGTCGCATGAAGCACGGCCTTGCGGATCTCCCCCAGGTGGGAATGTTTAGCCGCGTCGATGCTTTGGAGCACCGGGCGCATGTACTCGTTGAACGAAAGAATAGGCATCGCAAGCTCCCGGCGCGCCCGACCTAGCTCGAGGGACATTCGTCTGCGGACCGGGCTCGCGCCGCGGCTTGCACCGCGATACTCTCTCGGGCGCTTCGCATTTGCAGACTATAGACGATGGTCTGCACCTCCCACCAATCGCAGCCTGACGGCGTGGCCAAGCCAGATTTCGTTCTTCGGGAACAACTCGGGGCGGTACTCCGCCGAGCAAGGACGGGGGCCAACTTGTCGCAGGAGGAGGTCGCAGACCGAGCCGACCTCGACAGGACTTACATCAGCGACCTGGAACGCGGAAGAAAGGCTGCCACCGTCGAGGCGATCGCCGCCATCGCAGCCGCGCTTGGAACGAGTGCACATGCCCTGATACGCGACGCAGAGACTGAGTTGCGACGAGGCTTCTCGGACTCACCGCCGAGAAGCCAGAAGCCGGGAGCATAAAGAAGCGCCGCACGCCTCCGCTCGAAAGGTTTTGCAGTGCCTGTGCGAGGAGCAGAGCGTGATCGGCGCCGGCCCGCCCAACAACCCTTGTACGAGGACCGGATCCCGGTCTACCGCGCGCAACTGCGCTGGGACGACCTGAAGTAAGCGGGGCCTTCCGGCAGTGGGCGAGTGCGCGGCCGCGGATCCCGCCGGACGTTTAGAACCAGGTGGACGCGTTGGAGGCGCGGATTGCCGAAGAACTGCGCGGGAACGAAGGCGCAGGGAGGAGAGCTGAGAAGGCCCGGGCTGGATGCAACCACGCCCTGGGCCGGTGCAAGGAGAACATTGTGCGCCCCTTTCCAGGATCGCAGTACCAGGTATTCGCCGTCGTGCGCCAAGCTTGAATTGGCCTGGCCAACGGGCATACTGTCCGTGCCCGCCATCGCTTCGCCGCCGGGAAATAGCAGGAGGAAACAGTGATGCCTTATCTCGCCGCGGAGTCGCGGCTCAGATTTGCTGTTGAGCGCCGCCTCGCAACCGGTACCGGTCCAATTCGAGAGCGTTTGATGACCGCCTGGGTGGAGATTGCGATGCTGGGCGCTGCCGGCGTAAATGTGCCGCCTGAGGTCATGCGCGAGGTGAACGAGCTGAAGCAGAACTGGGCCGCGGCTGGACAACCAGGCATCCTGAACCACGCCAAGACACTAAGCGAAGAGAACTGCGTGACGGAAGCGGAGCGGCTCGTCCGCTGGTTGCATTTGGTGAGCGCCGCGAACGCATCGGCGAAACAGGCCTAGATTCAGGCACGCGGTAGCGACGGGCATCGGCCGTTCGCCCCTCCTCTTGGCCTCGTCGCGAGACTCCGGTAGAGTCGGGAAAACTCTCAGTATGGCGCTGCACGGGACATCGGAGGGCCTTGCCTTGAATCGTACCGTCGTCGAAGACATCCTCAGGCGTGCCCGCGAAAGTCACCGCGTCGCCTTGACCGTGACGGAGGCAGCCGCGATCTGCCGGGCGTACGATATCCCGATGCCCGAGGACGCGGCCGCCGCAGACGCGGCCTCGGCAGTCGCCGCCGCCGACCGAATCGGATATCCGGTGGCACTCAAAGTGATCTCGGCAGGCATTGGCCACAAGTCTGAGGCGGGCGGCGTCCGACTCAACGTAAAGAGCGCTGACCTTTCCTAGCTCCCCCCGGCTGGGACGTAATGGTCTTGCGTTCCCTCCGAACGGCTGCCCGAACGAGGCGATGAGGTACCTCGCGTTCGACGTGATGGTCCCCGCGACTCTGGCGCTCCGTATTTCAGTCGTTGAGAGTTGAACCTGGGCCTCACACCCTGCAAGTCCGCAGTGGCCGAAATTCCAGCCGAACCAAGACCTTCGACGCCGCCGAGAGCGAAATCGTCAGCTTCCGATGCAGCGGAAAGAGCATCTTGCCGATCTTTCTGTTGTCCTTCGTCATTCCCAGCCTGGCACTCTCGCTCCATCGCGAGTAGCCGCACCCATACGAGCCACCGCCTCGCGTCGAGCCTGGCGTTCAAGCTTGCTCAGAGACAGCGGAGGAGGCGGGGGTCAGGGTGTTGGGATGGGTCCGAAGGGGATTTCCTAGCTCCCCCCGGCTGGGACGTAATGGTCTTGCGTTCCCTCCGAACGGCTGCCCGAACGAGGCGATGAGGTACCTCGCGTTCGACGTGATGGTCCCCGCGACTCTGGCGCTCCGTATTTCAGTCGTTGAGATCAAAGAACGAGTCTGAAGGGATCTCGGGCATCATCCCCAGCCCCTCGAACAGCAACGTTGTCTCGTTGGGTGAGCCCAGCCCTTCGCGGACGTTCGCTTCGGTGACATGAATTTCGGATGGCGTCGAGCCGCGTATCTGCAGGACGACCGGCGACAGCCCCTCGATCGGGCAGAGCGTTTCCGTGACAAACTGGCCTGCCCACGATGCCTGACTGCTCCAAAGCGAAAGATGTCCAGGAAACGATACGGCGTTTCTGACGACGACCTGCGCCGGGCCTTCCCACCTCTGGTGCTCATGCATGACTGGGAAGATAACGGCACACGGCCTCTCGCGGAACACCCGTAGCTCGCTGTTAGCACGAATGTAACACCAGCGGGATGAGCGACGGTAGGCATCAATCCGGGCATCGCCCGCGGTCTTCAGTGGAGGTCGAGTTGGCGGGTCGGGTGACCCGCCATCCACACCGATCCGAGCTACTTACGCACCATTCGGTCATCGCGCCGCGCCTCCGGGCAACGGGCGCCGCGCGGCAAGGGCGCCGCATGACTCGGCGCCGAACGCGTCGTCGTTCACCCGCCACCACGAAGTGGACGACCCAGCAGTGGTCCGTGTCCTTAGTGTGGATTCTCTTGACTCGGGTGGCGGAAGCTGGTCTGAAGAGATAACGCTGCGGCCGTTCCGGTCTCTCGCGCCCCCTCACGGCGGACGAGCCGATTTCGCGGCCCGAGGTCCCGCCACGCGGCGGCCATAAGGGGACTGAGTGTACCGGTTCGACTCTCGTCAAGCGCCATTTCCCCGGCATCGTGGAGAATCGGTTGAGCGCCGTGAAGAGAGTGTCGTTCTGGCCGCCAAGCCAGCAATCAACCAACACACCGGAGCGGAGGCCCGTCCGGGCCCGTGGTGCGTGGCGGCGCACCACGGGCCACTCGTCTTCGTTAGCAGCGATTGGTCGACGGGTCGGGTTGGCAGGATGCGACCCACCGCACGGTGAACGCTTTCCTGGTTAGAGCGAGGCGACCGGTTCTCGCCTCAACGATTCCCGTCGACGAGACGATGTTGCTTGCCGTCGCGTGAAGCGCCGGTGCACCAATCGGTCGATTGTTGACGCGCACCAACCGGAACCGCGTAGTCGTCAGCTGATCGAGCGTCGAACATGCTCCATTACTGATGCAGTTGGCGACACTTGTTCCCACGAACGCGGCAGTCACAGCCCCTCCGCCACCCGAAAGCGATTCGGTCCACCCATTCGTGATGCTTGACACGGTCACGCTGGTGGACTGGGCAGACTCCGAAACGTGAAGGGAAATGATGTCGCCAGGGTTCACCACATCTCCGAAAGTGGTTACGACGCCATTGATCTGAATGTCAGCGACGTAGCTCGGGAGCGCCCCGCTGCAAATAATGGCAACCAATGCTCCCGAGTTACCGTTCGACGTGACCATCACCGGGCCCACCACGGCTGCTGCGAAGGTCTGTTGCGTGGAACAGGTGACCGTCGGCACGGTCACCCTGGCGTCAGCTGTAGCACTTCCGCTCGGTGTCGCAACGGTGTACCCAGCGCGATGACTCACGGCTGGCGCCGCCTGAGCCGCCGGGACGGCCCACACGACAAGTGCGGAGGCGGCTACAGCGAGTAGCACGAGAAGCCGCGACTTTCGAAAGATCTGCATGATCGGATTTCCTTTCTGGCTGGCTCGTTCATCGGGCCGCAATGACGGCTGGCTCGCTGGAAGGGAGGCCGCCACCCCCCTTGTCGAAACCAGGTTCGCCGGCGCGGACAGTAGACCGACAGCGCCGTGATTCCATCGGTAAATACCGCCAACCGGCTCGAAAAGAGCGGCGGAAACTACGTAGAGTTCAGAGGGAGCAGAGGCCCTGGCCGCGTTTCGCATCGCGTCGGAAAGTCACGCAGAGAGCGACGGCGACCGCGCAGACCGATCCGGGCGTCTCGTCCTCGCGTTCAAGATCACCTACTTCGCCGCGCTGGACGGCTGGCGAAAAGCTTCCGGCGTTACCGCCGAGCAAATGCTCCCGGCTCAAGCGGCGCCCAACAGCACGACACAGTCCGGCTACAGCGCGCGAGAATCTTCAGTGGAGCTGAATTTCGGTGAGTATTCTGACTGCGTCTGCGCGGCCGCGTGCGCCTAGCTTTGCGTAGGCGGTGGCGATGTGCCTTTCAACCGTACGGATGCTAATGCCGGTGGTGGCGGCGATCTCCTTGTTCAGGCTGCCGGCAGCAACCTGCCCCATGATCATGAGTTCGCGGCGGGTGAGCGAAACGCGGGCCACAGGCAAGGCCGGGCGGCCGGGAAGGGGGTGCTCACGGGTGGAACTCGTGGCGACTCGTCGCGTCCAGGCCAGCGCCGCCGCGACCACGTCAGCAAGCGGTTCGCTCGCGCCGCGGGGGTGTGCATCGCGCAACGCGGCCGGGGGCAATGCAGCGCCAGCTATACCCATGATGGTGGCGTAGTCTTCTGGGCCCGGAGGGAGCGTCCCTGCGTCGAGGATGCGCGAGACGGCCCCGAGCAGCCGGCCCGCAAGCGCTGGTTCGCCGGCCTCGAGCGCCAACGCGGCCAGACCCAGGAGGCTCTGCCCTGTCTCTACGGCGTCGCCCAGCTCCGCTCGAAGGATGAGGCCGGCTTCATGAAAGGCAGCCGCCGACGCGGTCCCCTTCCGGGCAGCGCGGGTGATGCTGCCCAGGAGCGCGCGCGCCGAGGCTTCTTCGGCACGATAGCCAATGGCGATGAAGACATCCAGCGCCTCCAGGGTGCGTGACTCGGCGAGGGCATAATCGTGGGCACGAAAGTCTGCCCGCGCGAGCTCTTGCAGCGCCGCCCCCGTTTGCATGCGCTGGCCCAGACTGCGAGCGAGGTCGAGCGCCTCTTCACCGAGCTCGCGGACGCCCAGTTCATCCCCGCGCCGCGCAGCCAGCGAGGCGAGGTTGATCAGTGAACTCGTCAGGCCGGGGTGATCGCCGATATCGCGGCGGATGGCGGCGCTTTCGCCGATTAATTGCGCGGCGCGGCCCGAGTCACCTTCACGGTCGGCAACGAGTCCGAGGTTATTGAGCAAAATGGCGACCTGGCGCTGTTCGCCGAGGTCTCGGAACGTCTCGAGTGCATTTGTCCAGTGCTCACCGGCGGCTCGAAAATTGGAACGGCCATACGCGATGCCGCCAAGGTTCGTTCGTGCCCAGGCGGCGCCGTCGCTGTCCTCAAGTGAGAGGTAGATTGCAAGCGCCGCGTTTTCGTCCGCTTCCGCTTCGTCCAGCGACCCATGACGCCAGAGCGACTGGCCGAGGCAGCCGAGGGCGCGCGCTCTTGTCGCCGGTTGAACATCCAAGTGGGAGGCCGAATGGAGCCCTCGTTCTAGCCAGTAGCGCGACTCACCGATGGCCCCCGTGATCTCCCAATAGTTCCAGATGCCGCCGGCTATCTGAAGGTAGTCGTCCCACTCTCCGCGGTCACCCAGCCACTGCATGGCGGAGCGGTAGTTCTCCATGTCGGCGCCAATGCTGGCGACATACTCGTTGCCGGCGCCCCGGCGCATCCTTTGTCGAATGGATTGAGCGGCTCGGAGGTAGTAACCGGCCAGTCGGCCCATGGTGGGTAGTACCTCATCTGAGGCCGCCAGGCGGTCGCGCCCATAGGCTCGCAGGGATTCCAGCAGCGAATAGCGTGCACCCGTCCCGCGCACATCGGCCGTCACGAGCGACTTATCGATGAGGCTTCCGAGCAGCGACAGGACATCGGCCTCAGCCACGTCTCCTCCCGCCGCCACTACTGCCGCCGCATTGAGTTCGAAGCTCCCGGCGAAAGCGCTGACGCGGTCGAACGCCAGCCTTTCCGTGCTCGAAAGGAGCGCGTAGCTCCAATCGATGGCGGCGCGCAACGTCTGTTGACGTTCGGGGACGAATCGGTCACCGCGGACAAGGAGCTGGAAGCGGTCGTCGAGCCGCGTCGCGATGTCGTCGACCGCGAGGATGCTGGTCCAGGCGGCGGCGAGTTCGAGGGCGAGCGGAAGGCCATCGAGCCGGCCGCAGATTGTCGCCACGGCGGCGGCTCGCCCATCCGTCAACTCGAACCTGCTGTCGCGCGCGGCGGCCCGTTGAAAGAAGAGTTCGCCCGCCGCCGCCTCGCGGACGCTCGCCGACGTCAAATGTGGGGTTGGTTCCGGAAGCGTCAATGGCAGGACGTGGAACACGTGTTCCTCCGCGAGCCCGAGCGGTTCACGGCTCGTCGCGAGGATGGTCGTATTCGGGCAGGCGGCCATTACTCCCGCGGCGAACGAGGCGGCGGCCTCCAGGAGGTGCTCGCAGTTGTCGAGGACCAACAGGACAGCGCCACTCCCCAGCGCCGCGAGGAGTGTCGGCCGCAGTTCGTCACCGGGACGATCGCGCACGCCGAGGACGCTCGCTACCGCGCGTGTGACGAGCTCCGGCGCAGTCAGCGGGGCAAGGTCGATGAACCAGGCGCCATCGGCGAAGCGGTCCAGTGCCGCAGTGGCGAGTGCAGTGGCAAGTCGCGTCTTGCCACTTCCGCCTGTGCCAGCGAGCGTAACAAGCCGCGATGTGGCCAACGTCCCCTGGAGTTCGGCAAGCGCATCATGCCTCCCGATCAGTGCATTCGGTGGTATCGGGATGTTGTTGCGGGGTGCGGCTTGAGGGCCGACCCCCGCCGCGAGTGCGCCCAGCCGTTCCCAGAGCCGGTTCGACGGCTTGGACCGTCCATGTTCCCAGCGCAAAACGGTCAGCTTCGAGATCTTCAATTCGGCAGCGAGCTGCTGCTGGGTCATGCCAAGGCGCTCGCGCACCCGGCGCACGTCCGCGTTAGCGATGGTGGCGATGCTGGCTGGGGCGCCGGGCATTGAATGACCACTCCGGGCGGGATGGCAGGCGGCGGATGATACTTGAGGTTCGAAGCTGAATGTTACCAGAGGAACATCTCGGCTCGGTATATATAGCATTGAGCCTGAGTACTTACACGGATGTCCGCCTCTTCGGACCGCGGTAGCTTGCCCGCGAACGCCAGCCCGTCCCATCGACGGGAGCTGCGCGGGAGGTAGAGATGAAGCTGCTGAGGTTGGCTCGAAGGGCTCCGGCGGATGGGAACCGCGCGTACTGGCTCGCGCTGCGCTCGACCGTCGTGATCGTGACAGTGCTCGCGGTCTGTGGTTCCTTGCGGCCGTCGGCGCAAGCCGCTTCCCCCACCTACCCCTCAGTTTGCGCGCCGGTTCAGGCCGGGCAGTCGCCCGGCGATTGCCTCGAGAACCAGATGAATCAACGGTCCTCGCCGCTCGCGACCGCTCCTGCAACAACCTCAAGCACGCCGGTCCAAAAGCAAAAGCCACACGTAACGCCGCCTGCGGTGGCGCCGGCGACGCCCGCGAACGTGTCGATCACGCCGGGCGCTGGCATGACGCCCACAGTATTGCAGCGCACCAACCCCGGCCGCGGGACGCCTATCGCCCCCGCTACGGGGTCCGGGTCCACCGCCCAGGACCCCGCGGATGTGCGTTTCCCCGTCGTCGCGCTGGTCCTGCTCGTGTTGGCAGCGGCACTTGCGGTCATCCAACTTCGGAGGCGAAGGCGCTAACACTCAACTGGTCACGGTCGACCCGACATGGAGCAGCACCCTTGGCTGGCAGGATTAACATCCCGGCGACCTCGCGCTCGTGACCGGTGGCTCGCAGCGCGCCAACATAGTCGCGCCACGGTGAGCCGATCGTGATTGGCCCCAAGTCCCGAACGGATCGCCTGCGGGTATTCGAGCGCGTGCCGAAACATTAGCAGGCCCTCGACGCGCGACGCGTCGTGCGCCTCAGCAGCGCGGCCGATGGCGGCGAACGGTTCGCAGCGGAGGAGTCGGCAGTGAGCGCATCGAGACTTGGAGAGCCAGTCAGCGAGTATCGGCCGTGACGCAAGGTTTCCCGCCCGCTAAGCTCCCGGCATCTTCTCGCCCGCCCACGGCACCATCGCCTCTCTGTTTACTAACTGCAGTGGAGGAGTCGGCTGTCTGTACAAGCAGGCAGGCCCGGTTCTCTACTAGCCCAGCGCAGCGAGAGAGCCTGACCCGACCATCGCCTGGCCATAGTGCCTTTCATTTGACCTGTCGGCTCTCGCTGGGCTCCCGGGCTTGACCTAATAGGAGCCAGTCGGAGACCCGAGAGAGGCAAGTCAGCCCGAGAGCCGGCAACACTCTAAACCAGGGAGGTCAACATGATCACGGTCGGGGTCACAAACGCGTCCACGTTGCCCTTGCGCTCGACGAGTTCGGGCGCGAGACCAGCACGTGGAAAGGCACGAATAGCAAGCGCGGTTGGGACAGCTTCCAGAGCTGGCTCGAGAGGCTCGGCGAGGAGCGCCGAGTCGGCGTTGAGGGAGCCTGGGGCTACGGTCGCGGGCTCGCACAGCACCTTGTGGCAGCGGGCGAGGCTGTCTACGAAGTCAACGCGCGCTGGACCGCCGCCGGCCGAAGAAGTGCCAGGGAGTCGGACAAGACGGACCGCCTGGATGCTTATGCTGTCGCGCTCTGCGTTCATCGCGATGGCGATCAACTGAGCACCATCGCGGCTGAGGATGAGAGTGCAACGTTCTACAACCGCCTTCGCAAGTACATGGCGGCGCCGGGCGTGCCTCCCACCGGAGTCCACATTCTGCGCCACTCGGCCGCCAAGCTGCGCCGTGACGCGGGCGAATCCATCGAGGCGGTGAGCCAGTTCCTCGACCATTCCTCGCTGGCAGTGACGACGGTCTGCCTGCGGCGGCTTGAAGGGCCAGACGTACGAGAGCTGGGGCAGGGTTGCCGAGGCAATTGGCGTGTGAGGAGCCATCTCGTCGCGGAGTGGGTACGATCTGAGATGGTTCTACGGTTGCCGGATGGCCGGAGGCCGAGTGCCCCGCTGCTGTCGGCCGCTCATCGGCCGGAACACGCCTGAAATTTGTCCTGATTGGCTCCACCGTCCAAGACTTGCCACTGACCACAACCGGCACGCACCAAGCTGCTGGCTTTCGATGAACCGTCAGCACCAGTCACCGTTCGACCGTTCGGGGCGAGAGCGCGGCTAGCCCGTGAAACCCTTCGTCACGAGCGTCGTAATGTCGCTGGCGATATCGGCATTCGAGAATCCGCCCGGATAGAGAATGTGCGCCTTTTGGTCCTGGGCCGCGAAGGCGAAGACCGCCGCCAGGTGGTCGATGCCGTAGGTGCCGTCCGCGTTCTTGGGCTCCTGCTGAACAGGGATGCCCATCGTCTGCTCGAGCCCGGTTATGTCCTGAGCCGAGCCCGTGAGGCCGATGATGTTCTTGTCGAACTGGTCGAGCCACGTCCGCAATGCCTGAGGGGTGTCCCGTGCCGGGTCGGTCGTGACGAACACGACCTTGACCTTGTTGGAGATGTTGGCGGGGAGGCTGGACATGACGGCGCCCATCTGCGCCATCGCCTCGGGGCAGGCATCGGGGCAATGGGTGTATCCCATATAGAACATGGTCACGTAGCCTTTGGTATCGGTTGCGAGGTTGAATGGCTTACCCGACGTGTCGGTAAGGGTGACGTCTGGCATCGCAACGGCACCGCTCGTGATAACTGCGCCCTTGAGGCCCGTCGACACCGCAGCGGCGGCGTTTGCGGAGTTCAAGTCCGCGGGTGTGGTTGACCCGCCGCCGTTGCCGCCCGAACCTCCCCCACAGGCAGCGACGGCAAACACCATGGTGGCGAGCGAAACTCCCGCGATGCCTGCCCGGAATTGATGGGTAAAGAATGGCATGGAGAAGTCCTAGTTCGGTTCGTAGCAGCGCGAGACTCCCACGGGCGAACGGGTAATGAGAGGAGTTTACGCGTTTGACGCTGGGGGCTGGTCGGCCACCGTTGCGCGCTTACCAGAACTTTCCTACAGGACTGAACTAGACCACGGGGATAGTCGGACGGTCTTGGGTGCGGACTTTGTCGACCGTGCCCACGTGCGCCACTTTTTTAGATCCAGTTGTTGGCCGACGGTGAGACCCAAGCAGGCACAACGGCTGGCTGACCCCGTTTGCCGCAATCGTGGCTAGTGGTCTAGTGTTGGCCAATTGTTAATGTTCTCAGCGCTCGCTTCCAAGCTTTTCCGGAGGCTCGGCCAGTCGCAGCGCCTGGCCCCGCTGCTCTACGCGTCGATCGGGGGTCTAGCGGCCGGTCTCGGTACGGTCGCGCTCGTCAAGAGCCTGGAACTGACCACGCGCGCGCTCTTCAATGGCGTCGAACCCCACCTGCCGTTTGGCCGCTGGAGTTTGGTGCCGATTGTTGCCCTCGGTGGGCTGCTCGCCGGGCTCGTCGTGAGGGTGCTCGGACATGAGTCTCGCGGGCATGGCGTCCCGGATGTGATGCTCGCCTTCGAACACGGCGGTGGCAAAATGCCCTGGCGAGTATCGCTTTCGGGCGCACTTGCAACGATCACCACAATTGGTTTTGGAGGCTCGGCAGGCCAGGAGGGGCCGGCCGTCCACATCGGTGCCGGGGTTGCTTCACTGGTCGGCTCAATCCTTAACCTCGGGCAGGAGAACCGCCGCTTACTGGTCGCGGTTGGCGCCGCCGGTGGCATTAGTGCGGTCTTCAACGCCCCGCTAACCGGGTCCTTTTTCGCCCTCGAAGTTGTCCTGCGACGTTTTACCGTGCGTAACTTCTCCACCGTGGTGCTCGGCTCGGTGCTGGCCAATGTGGTGTATCGCGCCATCCTGGGCGATGCAGCTGCATTGAGAAGTCCGGGCTACAGCCTGGAGTCGGGCTGGCAGGTCTTCACGTATGTGCTCCTTGGCGTCGGCACTGCGGTGGTTGCGGTGCTTTTTGTGCGGACGCTCTACGCTGTCGAGTCGGCGACGGCACGGGCCCGCGTCGGGATCTTCGGGCCTGCACTTGGCGGAGCCGCTGTCGGACTCCTGGGTGTGTGGCACGGCGCTGTCATCGGCACGGGGACGACCGAGATAGCTTCGTACCTGCAGGGCGACAACGCGGCGCGTCTGCTCATGCTGCTGGTCTGCCTCAAGCTCGTCGCGACAAGCCTGACGCTCGGTAGCGGCGGAACCGGGGGCGTGTTTATGCCGTCGCTCTTCCTCGGGGCAGCGTTTGGCGGGGCATACGGGATCGCTGCAGCCACGCTCGTCCCCGGCCTCGCCGGGCCGACCGGAGCGTACGCCGTCGCGGGGATGGCGGGCGTCTTCGCAGCGGCAGCTGCTGCTCCGATCACCTCGCTGCTACTGGCGTTCGAGGTGTCTCAAGATTATGGCCTGGTCGTGCCGCTGATGGTGGTTGTGGTGATCTCTACCGCCGTCAGCCAACTGTTGATGCGCGAAACGGTTTATTCGGAAGGCCTGCGCCGCATCGGTATCGATGTTTCGCGCGAGCGCGGGACGGACCGTCTCGAAGGTGTGTCGGTGGGCTCGGCATACGTCGCCCCGGCGGCGCAACTGCGCTCCGATATGACACTGGCGGAGGTGCGAGCGGCGTTCGACCACACCGGCGCCGATATTTTGCCCGTCGTCGATGATCGCAAGGTCGTTGGGATGATCAGTTCCCGAGAGCTGCTGGCGTCGCTCCACCTCGGTGGCGAAGCAGAGACGCGCGCGCGGGACATGATGTCGCATCCCCCTGTGATCGTGCGGGTCGACGAGTCAGTACAGGACGCGGCTATCCGCATGGATCAGGCCGAGGTGCGCGCGGTGGCCGTGGTGGACGATGCAGGCGATTTCATCGGGGTTATCGACCGCTCGCAGGTCCTGGGCGCCTATGCACGAAACCAGCCCGGAGCCAATCCTCCGCACGACGAACGGCCGCTCCTGCGCGAGATCGGTCACCCAGAAGGACGCTTCCTGCGTATTCGAGTCCGGGCTGGCGGCCAGTTGGCAAACAGGACGATCCGCGACCTTGCGTTCCCGCAGGGTAGTCTGATCGTGGGCGTACGACGTGAAGGCGGGATGCGCGTGCCACGCAGTTCAATGGTGCTCCATGTGGGCGACCAGCTGGTCGTGCTCGCCGAGGAAGACGCGTTTTTCGAGCTCAAACGGCGCGGACTGACTGAAGGCGCTGGGGCCCGCCGTACGATTGGCTCACGGCTGGCCCAAGTCATCCGCGGGCTCTATCCCCGTTCGCCCTGACCGGAAAGCGCCGGAGCGCTTCGCCAGGGCACTCGCTGTTCAGGCCTGAGGATTGCCTCAAGGTTCATTTGGTGATTCCGGTGCCGCGCGGCCCGGCACCGGGCATTCGTCAGGGGTCCGCACGGTTACTGTTCCGCCTGTACAGCATCGAGCCTGCGGCTAACAGCTATGGGCCGCTGCGATGAGGCGACGCGGCGTGCGTCCGTTCCAACGACGACAACAGCGACAAGAGCAACGCCTCGACCTGCGGGCGCGTCCAGTTGGAGGTGCGGTGCGACCAGTGCGCCAGGACCGGGCCGGGCTCGTTCGGAAATCGCAGACGGATCTGGACCTGCCAGCGCTCACCCTCGCGGTCTTCGCGACTAAGGGTCGCGGAGAGCTGCTGTCCAGGCCCAAGCCGCATGAAGAAACTTGGGTAAGGTGCCTGCCCATCGACCGCTTCCGTGAGTTCGACGAATTCTTCGCCGTACACCGCTCGAATTTCGCGCGCAGATTCATCACACCACTGGTAGACGAATAACAACAACGAGAGTTGCGACGCGCGATCGCGGTTCACGAGGATGGGGGCCAGTAGACTGGCTTCCTCCCAATGACGATGGAGTTCGCGCACCTTCGTTGCAAAGGGTAGGTCTGAACCGACGATAGAGCGTTCGATCCGCATGACTTCAGGCGACACAGCGTCTCTCCGCGGGTTGGGTTCATTTGGGCCTCGTCGTCCTGCCGTACGGAACCCTGGGACCGTATGGCAGGACCGGCGAGGCGAAGGCCGTCCTTTACTGGCCACCCGCCGGAGCGGGTGCCGTTGGCGGCTGTCCAAGGTAGGTCCCTGGCTCCTGGCCGCGTTCACTCGGCATGTCTTCCAACGGGTAGGCATGGGTGCCCATCTCGGGAAGGTCCAGTCCAAGCAGTTCATCCTCGGGCTTGGAGCGGAAGATCCCGAGCAGCTTCAACGTGTAGAACAGGGCAAAGCTTGTCCCACAGCACCAGACGATGAGCGTACCCATCCCGATCAACTGGGCGACGAGTTGACGAGGATCGCCGAAGAACAGTCCCTTAATTGGATGCCCAATAGCGAGGTAGTCCGGCGCGGTGCCATCGGCGAACAGGCCGACACTGAGCACTCCCCAGAGCCCACACACGCCGTGGACGGATATCGCTCCCACGGGGTCATCGATCTTGAGCACACGTTCGATCGTGACCATCGACACGCAAACGAGCACACCCGCGATGCCGCCGATAATTACTCCGAGAATTGGGCTCACATACCCCGACGGTGCGGTGATCGCTACCAGACCGGCGAGAATGCCGTTGATCATGTAGCCGGGGTCGTACTTGCCGAGGGTACTTTTGGCGTAGGCCATAGCGGTCACGGAGCCTGCTGCTCCGGCCAGCATCGTTACTACAGCAATCTCCCCAATTCGGAGATTACCGCTCCCAGAAGCGCCGAGCGTAGAGCCAGGGTTGAACCCGAACCAGCCGAACGCCAGGATGAACGTCCCGATCGCCGCCATGTTGAGGTTGTGGCCGGGCATGGCATTCGCGGAGCCGTCCTTGTTGTACTTGCCCAGGCGTGGGCCAAGTACCCAGGCCGCCGAAAGCGCCGTAAGACCGCCGACGGCATGCACGACGCCCGAGCCTGCGAAGTCGACGTACGGCCGGTGCAAACCACTATTCACCAAACCGAACAGCCACCCGCCGCCCCACGCCCAGTTCCCAAACACGGGATAGATAACGCCACCAACAAAGACGCCCCAGATCATGAAACTGACCCAGGTCCAACGTTCGGCCACCGCGCCGGTGAGGATCGTGGCGGCGGTGTCCATGAACACCATTTGGAAGAGGAACAGCACTGCGATGCCAACGTCGAGTGAATTCGGTCCAAGGAAAAAGCCCTTGTAGCCAAAGAGGCCGTAAGCATGCCCCGCGATCGTGAGATGGGCTTCCCTATTGAGCGCCAACAGTCCAGAACCGAGGTTCGTGGGTCCGGTTAGCCCCACACCCCCAAACTGGATCGCGAAGCCGCAGACCCAGTAGGCGAGCATGCCGATGCCGTAGACCATGAAGTTCGTCATCATCACGTGCATGGCGCTCTTCGCCCGGCAGAAGCCTGTCTCCACCATGGCGAAGCCCGCCTGCATGAACATCACCAGGTAGCCCGTGACCAGCACCCAGACAAAGTTCACGGCGATGCGGTTCTGGTTGACGTAGCCCGCGAGGTTGTAGGCGAACGGTTCGTTGACCTTGGCGTCGGAGAACACTTTGGCTGAGGCATCAGTGTTGACGCTTCCATCCGCGTTCGTGACGGTGAAGGTGGCGCCACCGACTGTTATGGCGCCGAGGTCTTCAGGGGTCCCGACGTTTGTTCCGGACGGGTCAACTTGCGGCCCTGGGTTCGGCGCGGAGGCGAAGGCCGCCGTGAGGCCCAATCCTGCCACCAGGGCGACGACAGGCAAGAGCATCGCTGACTTACGAATGAAGCCAAGCGTTCCGGCCGGGTTGTAGGCCGCACGTTGGGCGGAAAGCGTCACGAAACGCTTGGCCAATAACCTGACGGCCTCGTCCTGGCGGTCCCCCGTGGCGCGGATCCAGAATGCGCCATTGCCAGCCTTGCCGACGACCGCAATGCCCTTCTTCGTGGCCCGATAGCCTGCGAATTCTGTGTAGGGCCGATAGAGCAGCCGGCCCAAACCGAGCCCCTGCGTGGTGAACCGATAGCGGATCGGCACGCGCAACAGCCCGTAAATGAGCGCCGTGACAACGAGTTCGATTGGCGCCGTGAGGTTGCCGGTCAACGCTCCCAGGAACATCAGCGCGCCGAGCGAATACAACGCGCCTCGATGGTACTGCACGCGCTCCCGGAAGCTGAGCGAAACTTCACCGACGAGTGTCCCTTCTAGCCTTGCGGGCCGGATCGACGTCACACGCCCCAACGCGATGACGAGGCAACCGAGGATAGGCATCAGGAAGAGCAACGTTTCCAACTAAAGGCCCCCTTCAATTTGGACGGCGTGATGGCTGGTGCGCCATCGCGGCAGCAGCTTCGACAACGCTGGGTAGGCGGTCTGCCGATAGAACATGCCCTTCGACTTGTCCTTCGAGAATTGTCGTAACTCCATTGCGGCGTAGTGCGACTCCCCATCTGGTGCGGGGAGCGCAAGCGCTTTATCGAGCTCGCGCATGGCCTGGTCGTAGAAGCCGAGCCGAGCAAGGAACTCCCCGTACTTCATGCGGCAGATGAAGCTGTCGGGTGCCTGGTCCACGGCTTGCTCGAGCTCGGCCCGGGCGTCGGCCACACGCGTTATGCGGAGGTACGCGACGCCAAGGTAGGCGCGCGCCACTGCCCACGACGGGCGCTCGTCGACGAGCTGTTCGAGGATGGTTACGGCCGTCGCTGGTTCCTGCCGCGCGAGCAAACCCAGCGCGTGGCGGAAGACGATCTGGGCCTCGCGTTCGGCTCCGTCTCCACTCGAGAGCTGGTCCGTAGGAGACTGTCGGGGACGCCGCAAGGAGTGGCCACAGGCGATGCAAAACGACTCATCATCCCGTGTCTCCTCCCCACAGGCGCCGCAATAGCTCACCGCCATGGCGCGAGATCCGGTTGAGATTTGTGGTATGGCTGCATGCGCGTCCTCTCCTTGCCGCGGTGCGGCGGTGTGTTGCCCAGGGGCACAGAGGAACTACGCAAACCGAAGATGCCTTCGGTTAATCGTCCAAATGCGCGGTCAGAGCCGGTTGCCTTCTACAGCAACGCGGCTGCCACTCCGAGCCCCTCTACGCCTTTGACAAGTAGGACGATAGGACGCGCTTGTTTCGCCCGTGTGTCACCCGAATTAAGCCCGCGTTTCGTGCACTTGGGACATTCGAATTCTTCCGATGGGGCACGCGCCAAGCGCCACGCTGACCTACAATGGGGCGGTGTTAGGACGCCGCGACAAGATGAAAGAGCCAAAACGCTTTCCGGTTGGAGTCGAGCGTGGAGCCGGCGGATACAGCTCTGCATGGTGCTACGACCTGCCCGGCTGCTATGCGCTGGTGCCGCTGAATGCCAACGTCGAAGAGAGGATGCGCATCGCCATTCTCGAGTTCCTCTCGTGGTCCCACAACCGCGCTTCGGAGCACCTGCTCGTTGATGCAAACCAGGTCGAAATTGCCCAGGTTGTTGATACCGGCGTGAATGTCGCCGCCGGAGAAAGCCACGCCTTCTTCCTCGACGACAGCGGAGCGGTTGGGCAAAGCGAATTTCCGGGCTGGGCCAACCCCCATGACCTTGCCCTGGACCAACTCCGTGAACTCGCACTGGCCCTGCCAGAGGGCATGCGCGAACTGCCGTTCGCGCGCGGTGGCTCGACGATTTTAGGGACGGTAGCCCATTGCGCGGAAACCGAGGCGCTATACGCGAATCAGCTTCGCCCGGGCATCTTCTCTGCCTTTCGCGACCCAGGCCCAATTCGACGACTCCAGGAAGCGCACCTCATGCTCCAGCAGGTCGTGTGCGATGTCCCGCCCGACCTGCGGATACGCCGCGACTCGCCCTCAGACCATGCGTTCGAGGAGTGGAGTGTCCGCAAAGTTATGCGCCGCTCGATCTGGCACCTGCGCTATCACACCTGGGAAGTTCGTGAGGCTGTCTCCCGAATCTGGCTGCCGGGCTGAGGCGCTCTCGCGACTCGGTTAGAGGACGGTACCGTACTCCGGCACGAGTGGTTCGCCCGCTGCCTGCCGACTGGGCACCAACTGGTACACAGCCTTCATGAGCAGAGGTGCTGCGACCGTGGTCGCAACGGTGACGACGATCGCGATCGAAAACACCGAGCTGTCGACTACTCCTTCAGTGAGGCCAACAGACGCGACGACGAGGGCAATCTCGCCACGGCTCACCATCCCGGCACCAACCTTGAGCGATGTCGAGAGGGACTCCCCACAGAACCGCGCCGTGAGGCCACACCCCACCAGTTTCGTTGCCAGCGCAACGACGATGATGGCCCCACACAGCAGTGGGGCCGCGGTAAGGTCGTGGCGGCTAACATTGGTGCCAATAAAGACGAAGAAGATCGGAATGAAGAGGGAGTAGCTCAACCTCGACACGGGCTCCGTGATGTTGTGACCAAGTTCGGTCCGCGAAAGCATGACGCCGGCAAGGAACGCACCCGTAACGTCGGCAAGGCCGCCCACCTTATAGGCCAGGTAAGCAGTGCCAAGCGCCATCGCCAGTGCCATCGCGACCCGGGTATCCGGGTTCTCAATCCGTGTGTGATGTTCGACGATGAGCGGCATCACCCACCTGGCGAAGGCGAATGCACCCACCGAGAAGATCGCGAGCTTGAAAATGGGGACGAAGATGCTCCCGCCAGACTGAGCAACCACGAGTGCGCTCAACACGAGGACGCCCAGCACATCGTCGATGATGGCGGCACCCATGATGATGCTGCCTTCACGGCTTCGCGTCCGACCGAGCTCTTTCAACGTTTCTGCCGTGATGCTCACCGAGGTGGCGGTCAGAATCGCCCCGAGGAAGAGGGCGTGCATGCGTGGCAACCCGGCCACGACTCCGACCGCGTACCCCGCAGCCAGGGGCAAAATGACGCCGCCGACCGCGACCAGAAAAGCCGTCTTCCCAACTGACCGCAGCCCCTCCGGGTCCGTCTCCAAGCCGGCGAGGAACATGAGCAGGATGACGCCAATTTGGCCGAGATTCGCGACGAACTGGTCCTGTCCGACGATGTGCAGCGCAGCCGGTCCGGCCAGGAGCCCTGCGACGATTATCCCGAGCACGGAGGGCATGCCCATCCGGATCGCAAGGCTGCCGGAGACTTTGGCAAGCAACAGGAGTCCGGCGATGAGCATCAGCGAATCGGATGAGCCAGCCATCGGTAAAACGTAGAGGCGAAGCGTTTCGGTTGGCTTTCGTCCGTGTTAAGTCTGCGTGGCGCTCCGGTTTCCTGATTGTTTCGCCAGGCTCGGGCGAAATCCTTGTTGGTCAGTCCGCTATCCTCGTCGGCAGCCGCCGCGATCAGCTCTCTGCGGCCTCAGGTTGTTGATTATCCGATCGGGTCTTCGGCGAAAGAGGAACATCAGATCGTGTTACCTGTGTTCGCCTGGGCGCGCTACGACCAAGCTCCGCTTCTGGCGCCCAAAGCAATCGTTCGGTGTCTGTGACCGGAGGCCCAAGGTGTGGACCCGCCCCGGGCGGACCCCATCCCGCATCTGAGACCTCGCGCAGAGGCTCGGAAACGACGTGGCCGCAGGCCAGGCAGGCAACCGAATCGTGGTTCCGAAAAATCGAGCAGGAGCCACACCGCGGACAGACCATTGGGTCACCCCGTGTCATGGTTGGAGTTTCCCGCCCAGTGATGCCCAACGTGCCTGGCTAGGGTTTCGGTGTTGGTTCTGGGGCCGGCTTGCCGAACAAGCGGCGGAACAGTTTTCGTAGCGATTCCATTTTCGAACGCTTCCCCTCTATGTCGACGTGATAGTACACCCGGCCGCTCGCGCCGAACTCAGATTCCGGTCTCGGCTCCATCCTTGGCGTCCCGCCCGTTTGCGCTATCGCCAAATTGTGTTGCTATCGTCCTGCTTCCGAGTGATAGATGGCAGCCATGGAAACGAAGCTACTGGCCAACCCCACCGATCCGACCGCCTGGCAACACTACCGGCTGCTTCAGCTGCGGCGAGAGCCGTAACGTCCCGCCTCGCAGGAGGTAAGCCACGATGCAAAGCCAGCCGCGATCTCCCGAAAATCATCACCGGCATAACCGAAGGCGGCATCACGCTCTACGGTGGCCTCATCGGCGGCGGCGCTGGTGGGCTGCTTCACTCCATCCCCTGGGCGGCCACTGACAGGCTCGCCGGCGCCGACACCGATTGGAAAGCTCAATCCCTGTGCATCGGACGATCCGTCCCCGGTTGGTGGTCCCGGAACCACCAAGTTGCCACCTTTGCTGGCAGAGGGGAGGTAAACAACGACAGCAGCCCCCCGAAGGAGGCTGCTGTGCGGCACCTCTGGCTGCTACGGGCTGCTCACTCCGCCGCACTGAATTCGTCGCTCACCTCGCGCGGGCGGCCCTCCGGGCAGGAATTTCGAAGGTGACGGCGATCCAGACCCGGAAATCGCGCGTGGCTCGCTACCCGTCCGTCGCCACGCGAATGCGCAGCGCCGAACCTGGCGTTTCGCGCGCCACTATCCGGACGATCATGTGGGGCTCCGGCCATGTGAACGACCAGTTGACGGTCGTCCCGGTCTTGGCCGTGAGATCCTGAGGACGAACGGCATTGACCGAGTAGCCCGGCTCGCCGGTGCTGAACCATGGTCGCGACGTCGCCGCCGAGACGACGGCCGCCACGAAGAGGCGTTTGCGAAGCTTGAATCTCATACTTACTCCTTTTCAGCGCGTGTTCCGCCCGGACCGTTCGAGCGCGTCTTGTAACTCAGCCAGCGGTGCGCAAGCCCGCAAACGGTCCGTATAGCGTTCGTCGCAGCGTTCACGTTCGCCGCCCGATGCATGCCGCGCAGAGCGAACGGAGCTCCGTGTGTTGGCGCACTGGCCGGGCCAACCCCGCGGCAGCGCTCACCCGGGTTCGGACTGCCGCCAGATTCGTGGCGCGAGCAAGATCCATGCGCAGCCCGCCACTCCGGAAATCAGCGAGGCGGCGAAAACCCCAGCCTTGGCATCGTTCGTGAGCTGGACATCACCGAACGCGAGGCCCGTAACGAACAGCGACACCGTGAACCCGATCCCCGCCAGCAGCCCGCCACCGATGAGCTGATGCGCGGCCATACCATCGGGCAGCTTCGCCCCACCAAACCGCACCGCGAGCCAGCTGAACAGCACCACGCCCACTGGCTTCCCGACGACCAGTCCGAACGCGATGCCGAGCGTGATATGGCTCGTCGAAGCGTCGTGCACCAGCCCGCTCGAAAGCGCCAGCCCGGCGTTTGCGAGAGCGAATACCGGCACGATGAGATAGCCGACCCACGGGTGCAGGAGTTCCTCCAGCCGATCGAGTGGCGAGTCGCGCCCCGTCGCGTCGTCTCCTTCCGCGCCGTCAGCATCTGCTCGCGGCCCGGCAGGCGTCAACGCCGCCAGCACGACGCCCGCGATCGTGGCGTGGATCCCAGATTTGTAGACCGCGAGCCAGAACAAAACCGCGAGGATGAGATAGACGGCCTTCGAACGGAAGCCCACGAGAAGCAGCACGATGATTGCCGCCGCTAGGACGATCGCCCATGCAGCCGCCGCAAGGACGATGTGGTCCGTATAGAACATCGCAATTACGAGGATGGCGCCGAGGTCGTCGACTATCGCGAGTGCAAGCAGAAATACCTTCAGCGAGAACGGCGCTCGCCGCCCCATCAAGGCCAGCACGCCCAGCGCGAAGGCGATATCTGTCGCCATCGGGATGCCCCAGCCATGGGCGCCCGGTCCTCCGAAGTTCCACGCCGAAAATATGAGGGCCGGCACGACCATCCCGCCAAGCGCCGCCGCCACGGGCAGCATCGCCTTCCGCGGAGAGGCCAACTCCCCGCGCAACAACTCCCTCTTGATCTCCAGCCCCACCACAAAGAAGAAGACCGCCATGAGTCCGTCGTTGACGACGTGCTCGAGGTCCATGTGCACAGCGATGCGTGCAAATTCGAACGAGAAGTGCCGGGCCCACAGCTCAGTGTATTGCGTGCTCCACGGAGAGTTCGCCCACACGAGCGCGACGGCCGTCGCTGCGAGCAGCACAAGACCACTCGATGCTTCGAGAGCGACGAACGCCTGCACCGGCTGGATCAGCGCGCGTGAGACGAACGAGCGCAGCACACGGTTCGGATCCTGGGCTGGGGCCGGCGGCCCGCTCAAACCGTGAACCGGGGGCGGAGCGGCAGGCAAAGCGTCTGCATATGCCGACGATTATGCCCCAGCGCCCCGCTTCTAAGCGCGCGACAGAGGTACTGGCTTGCTCCGTGCAGGAGACGCATACGTTGGACCTATCCTTCGGCCGGTCGGTGGCGCGGATTTCCCTGGTGCTCAGCCGATGGGTCGGCGAGCCCTACTTCCGGCCGGTGACGCGGTCCGGGATCCGTATTCAGGCGACCAACGCAGGGCACCGTCGGCAAAAAGGCAGCGTATGCTAGGTGGCGTGCCAGGCAATAAATGGCAGCTACGGCCTCTGTCCCTCCCGCTCCAACTCGTGTTACTTGTGCTCGCGGCGGGTGCAGGCTTATCGGCTTTCCCCATCGCCAGGTCACGCGCCACCGGTAACAGTCGGGCGGCCCACACAGGATCGACGGGCTCCACGGGCTTGCCAGCACGCGCCCGCTCACCGGAGCTCGCGAGCGACGGCGCCTATATTCCGCCGAAAACGTGTATTGAGGTGAACGCATGGGACAATCGGAGGCTTGCCGCCCAGACCGTGGTCGTTCCAGTCCAGGAATCAGATGTCACGGCGGTCAGGGAAGCCGTTGCCAACGGGGCGGGAGGGATCATTCTGTTCGGCTCGACCGCACCCGACGACCTCGGGGCCCGAATTGCTTCGCTCAACAGCGCCGTGCCCGGCCAGATGGGTCTCCTTGTCATGACTGACGAGGAGGGCGGAGGAATCCAACGGATGGCAAACCTGGTCGGGAGCCTGCCATGGCCACGTGACATGGCGGCGGATTGGACTCCTGAGGAGGTAACCGCAGAGGTGGCGGCGGTTGCGGGGAAGATGGCCTCGTACGGGGTCAACGTGGACTTGGCGCCAGTCGTGGACGTGGACGGCAGCGATGTCGCGCCCGGCGCTGCAAATCCTGACGGCTGGCGCTCGTTTGGCGGAGACACGTCGGTCGTCACCCGGAATGGCATCGCCTTCATGAAGGGTCTGCAGGCTGGGGGGGTCATCCCCGTGCTCAAGCACTTCCCGGGCCTTGGGGGCGCGAGCGGCAACACCGACAACGGGCCCGCACAGACGCTTCCGTGGACCACACTGCAGGCGACTGCATTGCCGCCATTTGTCGAGGGCATCCGCGAGGGTGCGCCTGCAATCATGATATCGAACGCGGTCGTCCCTGGACTGACGCAGCTGCCAGCGAGCCTTTCACCGGAAGCCATCGAAGGAGAGCTTGTCGAGACGTTGCACTTCACGGGGCTGATCCTGACGGACTCACTCTCAGCGGGTGCCATCTCGGCGGCTGGCTTTTCGGTCCCGAGCGCATCTGTCCGCGCAGTGGAGGCTGGCGCCGACATGGTGCTGTACGGCTCCGCGAACAGCCAGGCGGCCATCGCCCAGTTTTACGCGATCGTCAGCGCGGAGACGTCCGCAGTCGCGAGTGGAACGCTCTCGCGGGCCCGGCTTGTATCTGCGGCAACAGCCGCGCTCGTCGCGCGCAACGTCCAAACGTGCTGAGCGCCTCAAGCCGGCTCCTGCCGGCTCGTTAGCGAGTCGTCCGATTTGGGCGACGCACTGTCAACCGGGCGGCGCCCAAAGCTGATTGTCGCCAAGGGCACTTGGCACCGTGCAAGGAGCTGTCGAGCCACTCGCGCGCGCTCGCCCCGGCGGCACGCTCGGTTGCCCGCAGCAACACAGCGTGAAATTGTGGCCCGGTGAACGACGGCGCTTCGGCAACCCCACTCGACCTTGCGGGGCTAACTCAACCGATAGCGGGCGAACCTGGCTGGCGCGAACGCGCGTACCAGAGCATCCGCGTCAATGCTCGGCCATCGTTTGAATACTATCTGCTGACACTCTTGTCGTGCGTGATTGCGACGCTCGGGCTGCTCACGAATTCAGTGGCCATCATCATCGGGGCCATGCTCATCGCCCCACTGATGGGACCGATTATGGGGCTCTCTCTCACCGTCGTGCATCCCACCCCACGCACCTCGCGGAACGCCCTGATGGCGCTGGGCACGGCCGTCATGATTTCCATCGCGGGCTCCATTGTCATTGGGTTGATTGCCCGGCTACTCCCATTCAATGTGCTGAGCACGCTCCCATCCGAGGTGACGAGCCGCACTCAACCGAGCCCGTTCGACCTGGGCGTGGCACTTGCAGGAGGCGCGGCGGGGGCCTATGCGACGGCACGCATGCAGGGCGCGGCAGCCGTTATCGGGGTGGCGATCGCCACCGCGCTAATGCCGCCGTTGTGCACCGTGGGTATCGGAATTGTGGTGGGAGACCGCGGAGTTTGGGGCGGCGCCTTCCTGCTGTTCCTTACCAACCTCGTCGCGATCGGTTTCGCGGCTGCGATCGTCTTCGCGGGACTGGGGCTTCGCACCAAGTGGTCGACCGCGGCGGTCGCGCAACTCCTCGTGGGAGCTGTCGTCCTCGTTGGCCTCCTCGGTCTGTTGTCACTGCTGACGCTGCGGACCATCAACGCCTCGCGTGAAGATCAGCGAGTGCGCAATGCGGTTAATGAGGCGCTCCAGGTCACGCTGCCCGGTTCAGAGCTCCTCGATCTCTCCCATAACACCGATGCCTCCACCGTCCAGCTCCAGCTTCGGGTCCAGGTGCCCGAATCCACTCTAGCTGAATCCCAGATTACGGCTCTTCAGGCTGAAATAGCGCGGCGGCTTGAACAGCCGATCGCGCTGACCTTCGTGGGCGTGCCAACGATCCAGTTACGTCGGGTTACGCCTCCGCCCGTGGGCTCGACGGCGACAGCTATTCCAACGCCCACCCGTACGCCCACGTCCATAGCTTCGCCCACGCGTACCTCGGCCGCCACGCCAACTGAGTCACCAACGACGACGCCAACGCCACAACCTACTCCACCCCAGACAGGCTCTGGCGTGGAAACCGCCAGGTGACGGTGAGCCGCCGCCCGTGCCCCTGCTTTGGCGGCGCAGCCCGGCCGGCGAAGTGCCGGCTGCGAGACTCCACGTCGTGGAGGAGCCCGTCGACCTCTTCGAGCGGCGGCGGAGTCGGGATCGGCCCCAGGCTAACCGGTTCGGTTTGAAGGCAGTCCTTTGCCCTGTTCGTGTCCCCGGGCACGCGTCCAGTACGTCTCCGATTCCGGAGCAAAGTCACGGATGACCCCGCAAAGTCGACAAACGCCGTGCGTACCCGCACTTGTCGGCCGTCCCAGCAGGAAGTGGTGGACACACGTCTGTTGCGCCGTGCCTCCGCGGCTAGCTGGGTGCGTCACGATCGAGCGCTAACGACCTGCCGGCCGGCCGCCAGTCTCCGCTCCGCACGGCCGCGAGGAGGGACCTCCGTTCCCTGGAGCATCATTCGTGGCAACGCGAACGTACCGAAGGCAAAAGACCTCCCCACCGGCCAAAATTCGCAGCGAAGCCCACACGTTGGCACCGGGCTGTTCTTCGCAAACTCCCCGAGCGTGTCGGGTACGTGCTCGAACGGAATGGTTGGAATGGTCGCCAATGTGCGCCCGGCAACGACGTCGATGCGGAGGCCCGTGTCGGGGTGCGGTGCCACCCTCCCAGCGGTTGGCAGGTGGACTTCGGCATTTCCGCCGACACCGAGGCGCACGAACGCGGCCCCCGAAATAGATGCGCCCCGAATGAGCGCCCAGGACCGAAGCCGTTCCGCAGTTTGCTCTACGGCCTCGCGATTGAGCTCACACGTCGCGGCCACCGTCCTGACTGTGGCGGTTGTGACGAATTTCATACTCGTGTTGATGGTTCTCATGGGTGCTCCTTGTACGCAGCGGCGACGAGCGTGTACCTGCTCGCCTAATTGGTGGGCAGCGCAAATTGGGGAAGGAATGCTAGCGTTGTCGACGGAGCGGGATCTCGCCGCGACAGACGTGGCCCGGCACACGCTCCCACGGGCGTGACACCGCGCGGCAGTTGTACGCAAACATGAGGGCGGCTGTCGCATACGCGATCGGCCTGGCTGTGCAAGCCACTAGGACAATCTCCGATCGTCTACGAGGTTAGCTGCCGGGCTCGGCGTCGAAGTCGCCGTCGCATGGTTGCGACTAGCCCCAAATAGTGGGTCCCCCGTTTCCGGGATTATCCGGAATTCGACCCCTCCATTATACCATAAACGGTCAGGCTTTGCACCGGATTGGACCCGACGCATCATATCCAACGGTCAACCACCAAGGCTTTTTCGCCGACTGGCATCCCGGCCCACGATGACGTTGACGATGGCCCGGCTCGCGTCTTCGACCGAAAATCTGTCGCTGTTGAGCACAAGGTCGTAGGTTGACGGCTCAAGCCAGCCGCGACCGTAGAACTCGCTGAAGTAATCAACGCGCTCCTGGTCTGCGTCACGAATGACGTTATGCGCGTCATCCTCGGTCAGCCCTGCGGCCACGGCGCGTTCGACTCGCCGCTCGGTGCTGCCCGTCACGAGTACGCGGAAGCAGTCCGGGCGATCAGCGAGCACGAGTTGCGCGCCGTGACCGAGGATCAGCACATCGCCTTGTTCTGCGAGGTCGCGAATGGCGTCCTCAATGAACGCACGGTACTCAGATGACGTGACCAGGGGGCTTGTCCTCAGCGGCACCGGTGCCATCCATGGATCAGCGGTGGTCATGGCCCCCTGGGCAAGTACGTCCAGTACGCGGCTGAAGAAGCCGCGGTGAGTCGCGGCATTCGCGATCGTCTCGGGCGAAACGTCCGCTCGCTCGGCCGCTTTGCGGAAGACCTCGTAATCGATCAGTCGCAGTCCCAGCTGCTGGGCAACGGAGGCCGCGATCGCCTCCCCTCCGGTGCCGTGTTGACGCGCGATGGTCACCGCGCGCACGGCGGCTGGTGTCCGTTGCTCCATGGCCTGACCGCGGGCCCCAGCCAGGGCCAGCGTCGTCGGTCTGGCCGCAGGGAGTTCGGACATCACCAGCTGGCAATCACCCTCGAAGAAGTCGTTATCGACGGAGTGAAATTCGACAACGACATCTGGCCCGGACGTGCCCATCGTCTCCATCAGCTCACGGCTAACTGCTCGCAGCTCACCGAATCGAACCTCGTGCACCCGCACCTCTTCTCCGGCCGGGGCAATCTCTGTTTCGATGCCAGTTTCCGGGTGCGGTGCGGCCTCCGCACCAATAGGCACGTGCACCCGGCACGTCATGTCACCCCGCAGTACGAGGAACGGCGGCGCGGCGAGGGGCACACCCCTCGTCCTGGCCCAGGAACGCAGACGCGTTTCGGCGATGGTTACGTCTTTGAGGTTGAAATCCGCTGGCAACGCGACGGTCCGCACCTCGCCACGTTTGCTGTACTCAATAGTCCGTTTCACGTGGCCGCCTTCCGGGTGGCTGGTTTCCATGACGCGCGCCTTCTGTAGCCGGGGTCGGAAGCGATGAGGCATTACCGGCGGAGCAGAGCTTAGGCGCGGGGTAACGGCCTGTCGAGCAATCCTGCGAGCGGCATAGCCGAAACAGGCCGAACTTCATTCGGATCAAGCTTTCGTACTCGCCGGGTCGAGAGTACCGCCGCTCCGAATTACACAATTCAAGTCAACGATTCGGGATGCACTGGCCCGGGGAGCTGATTGAGCCCAATGACCTCGGGGTTCAGACTACACGACGCGGTTCGTCCCGCGGACCAGACCAGGTCCCGAACAAGGAGATCGCACACGCGAGGAGGCGCTATGCCCGATTCCATGCCCGCAGCACGCGGACACCTTGGCGAACTCGTGAAGTCACTGGCCTCGGCGGACGGCACGCAGAGGAAGGCTGCTCGCGTGGCGCTCGTGAGGGCCGGCGTCCCGGCAATCCCCGCCCTCCTTGGGGCGCTCCGTTCGACGGATCGGAATACCCGTTGGGAAGCAGCCAAAGCCCTCGGAGAGCTGCCCGATGCCAGCGCCGCAAGTGGACTTGTGGCGGCACTCACCGACGAAGGTCCTGGCGTCAGGTGGCTGGCGGCCGAAGCGCTGAGTCGTCTCGGCCGCCAAGCGCTCGAACCTCTATTGACGGCGTTGGTCACCGAATCGGGCTCGCCCTGGCTTCGCGAAGGCGCCCACCACGTGCTTCTTCACCTCTCTCGCGGGGATCTGGAAGATGTTGTCGAACCCGTGCGGATCGCACTCGATGGCGTCGAACCCACGACGGCATCGGCGATGGCGGCTCATCTCCTGCTTGAACAACTGAGTCATTCCACCAGCTAAATCAGATCGCTTGGGTCAACACCCTTGGCCTCGTCATCGTCGGTGCCGGACGCGGTCGTCAGTGGATTCACCAACATCACAGCGCCGTGCTTGCGGGAGTGCGCGGTCACCATCCGCGCGATGGTGACGCCAAAAAGTAAGAACGCCAGCGCAGCCAGCGTCGCGGGGTCACTGATAACGAGGCGCCAAACCAGGAACCCGGCGAAGATGAGGCATGCAATCGCTCCGCTCCACTCCAGCAGGCGCCGTTCATGTGTGCGGACGGCTGCCAGTCCATTCACGATGGCGAATGTCAGCAAAAAAACGAGACTTGCCGCCTCGACGAGTCGGCCGAGTTGACCGACTACGGCCAGTAGCCCGGCACACACAGACAGCACTACCAAACCAACAACCGGTACGCCTTGGGAGGATTCACGAGCGAACAACCCGGGTAGCTCACCCCGTTCCGCGACCGTTTGGACTAGCCGTGCGGTCGCGAAGAGTGTGGCGTTGATCGCGGACGCCG
>Ga0307374_10003056_pt1 | contig 29055 bp, 26 predicted proteins | sample OX3MG_FD_202532 | JGI IMG/M metagenome (GOLD analysis project Ga0307374, IMG submission 202532) | Soil microbial communities from Risofladan, Vaasa, Finland - OX-3 | ecosystem: Environmental > Terrestrial > Soil > Coastal area > Acid sulfate soil | place: Finland: Risofladan, Vaasa | collected... | reverse complement strand
CGCCCTCACCCCCGCCGCCTGGGCCGTTGCCCACGCCCCTCGCTAGTCCACATCCTCTCCCACCCCAATCCCTGGCCGACTGCCGCCCCCACTGGTTTCGCCGGACGGATACGCTAAACCGACGAACAGGTCTTGTCCGCGGCGTGGCAGAGGGGCTCGATCGGGCAGGCGGCGCAGCGCGGCTTGCGCGCCAGGCAGCACTGCCGTCCATGGGCGATCACGCGGTGCGAAAACGCGATCCATTCGCCTTGGGGCAGGATCGCTTGCAAGTCCTGCTCGATCTTTTCCGGAGTCGAATTGCGGGTGAGTTCCAGTCGCTGGCTGACGCGCTGCACATGCGTGTCCACCACCACGCCGCTGGCCTTGTGGAACCACACCCCTCGCACCACGTTGGCGGTTTTGCGCGCCACCCCCGGCAGCGTGAGCAAGTCCTCCATGGTGTCGGGCACCTTGCCGCCGTACGCCTCGACGATGCGGCGGGCGGCGCCGGTGATCGCCTTGGCTTTGTTGCGGTAAAAGCCGGTGCTGCGGATCTCGGGCTCAAGCGCCTCGGCGGAGAGCGCGGCCATGGCCTGCACGGTGGGGATTTTCTTGAACAGCGGGGGCGTCACTAGGTTGACGCGGGCGTCGGTGCACTGCGCCGACAGGATGGTGGCGACCAGAAGCTGCCACGCGTTCTGGTGCGCCAGCGCGCATTCGGCGTTGGGATAAGCCTTCTCCAGGCCTTGGAGGATCGCCTTCACTCGCTCCGGTTTTATCTTGGCGCTTTTCACGATTTCTCCTTATTGCGCACCCACTCTAGCAGAGCGCGCGCCGCTTGGCCGCGGTGGCTGAAGGCGGCTTTGCCCTCCGGGCCCAGCTCGGCAAAGGTGCGGCCGGCGGCGGGCGAGTAAAACACTGGATCGTAGCCGAAACCCTGCGCGCCGCGCTCGGCCTTCAAGATGCGCCCCTGGGCGCGCCCCTCGAAGGTGGCCACCGTTTTCCCCGCCCGCGCGAGCGCCAGCACGCACACGAAGCGGGCGGCACGCGCCTCGGGCGGCACGCCCCGCAGCCGCTCCAGCAAGAGGCGGTTGTTGGCGGCGTCGTCGCCGTGCGGGCCGGCGAAGCGGGCCGAGTAGATGCCGGGCGCGCCCCCCAGCGTCTCCACCTCCAGTCCGGAGTCGTCGGCCACTACCCACTCCGGGGTGAAGCGGCTGTAGTGCTCGGCCTTAAGCCGGGCATTGGCCTCGAAGCTGGCGCCAGTCTCTTCCACCCGGGGCAGGGAAGCGTAGTCGGCGAGCGCCGCCCACTCTCCCCCGGGCGCCAAGGCGCGGAAGTCGGCCACCTTGCCCGCGTTGCCGGTGGCCAGCAGCAGCCTCATGCAAACCGCGGCAGCGGCAGTTGCAACAGTTCGTGCTGCAAGTCCATGATCTCGCGGATGCCGCGCCGCCCCAGCCGCAGCAGCTCGCGCGACTGCTCGTCGTCGAAGGGTTGGGTCTCGGCGGTGGCCTGAATCTCGACGTAGCGCCCGTCGCCGGTCATGACCAGATTCATATCCACTTCCGCTCGCGAGTCCTCCTGGTAGTCGAGGTCGAGCAAGGCCTCGCCGCCGACCAAGCCGACGCTGGTGGCGGCCAGGTAGTTGCGCAAGGGCAGCCGCGCCAGCGTGCCCGCCTCCACCAGCCGCTGCAGCGCCAGCGCCAGCGCCACGAAGCCTCCGCAGATGGAGGCGGTGCGGGTGCCGCCGTCGGCCAGCAGCACATCGCAGTCCAGCACCAACGTGCGTTCCCCCAGCGCCGACAGGTCCACCACGGCGCGCAGCGCCCGGCCGATCAAGCGCTGGATCTCCAGCGTGCGTCCCGAGGGCCGCCCCTTGGCCACCTCGCGCGGGGTGCGGGTGAGCGTGGCCCGTGGCAGCATGGAGTACTCGGCCGTCACCCAGCCCCGGCCTTGCCCCCGCATAAATCCCGGCACCGTCTCCTCCAGCGTCGCCGCGCACACCACCCGCGTGGCTCCCACGCTGATCAGCACCGAACCCTCGGCGGTGGGCAAAAAGTCCGGCTCAAATCGCACCGGACGGAGTTGGTCGGCAGCTCGCAGATCGTGGCGCACGTTTCATTCTAGCGCGAGCGCCGGGCTTCGCCGCCCGCGATTCGAGGCCGTGCGAGCGCGGGCGCGGGGGCCCCGTCGCCCCGCGAGCGCTCGCGGAGGCGCGGCGCCTGCTCCCGCGCGCGCGCCAAGGCGCGCGGCGCCGCCCCCGCTCCTGTATACTTTTTCCATGCCCGATCTCTTGCAACCGGTGAAGGACTTGGCGGCCATCGCCCAGGGACTGAGCGTTACGTTCAAGAACATGCTCCTCCCCCCGGTGACCGAGTTCTACCCGGACGAGCCGGTGCGCTTCGAGGCCCGCTTCCGCGGCGTGCATGTGCAGCAGCGCGACGAAAACGGCCTGGAGAAATGCGTCGCCTGCTTCCTCTGCGCCGCCGCCTGCCCGGCCAACTGCATCTACATCGAGGCGGCGGAGAACACCGCCTCCCAGCGCATCAGCGCGGGCGAGCGCTACGCCCAGGTGTACAACATTGACTACAACCGCTGCATCTTCTGCGGCTACTGTGTCGAGGCTTGCCCCACCGACGCCATTACCCATGGCCACGGGTTCGAACTCGCCACCTACGACGCCGGCACCCTGGTCTACCGCAAAGAGCAGTTGCTGGCGCCGTTGCCTCTGGCGGCCGAGCCCGCGGCCACGCGCTAAGGTTTGCCGCCTGACCGCGATTCGGATTATTCTTAGAGGCGGATGTGCGGCGGCGGGCCCGAGGTTCGCGGCGCCTCCCCGGTTCGCTTCCGGCAGTGAGTTTCCAGAAACGAGGTCCCACCTTGTCACGACGCATACTGTTCACCTCTGAGTCGGTTACCGAAGGCCATCCCGACAAGATCGCCGACCAAATCTCCGATGGCGTGCTCGACGCCGCCCTGGCGCAAGACCCGCAAAGCCGCGTCGCCTGCGAAGCCCTGCTGACCACCGGGCTGATCATTGTGGCCGGCGAGATCACCACCCGCGCCCAGATCGACTATCAGCAGGTCGCCCGCGAGGCGGTGCGCTCGGTGGGCTACACCGACGCGCGCTTTGGCTTCGACTGCGACACCTGCGGCGTGCTCATCAGCGTGCACCAGCAGTCGGGCGACATCGCCCTGGGGGTGGACCGCGAGGGCGCCGGCGACCAGGGCATGATGTTTGGCTACGCCTGCGACCAGACCAAGGAAAAGATGCCGCTGCCGGTGGCGCTGGCCCGCCGCCTCACCCGGCAGTTGTCGCAGGTGCGGCGCGACGGCACCCTCGCCTTCCTCCGCCCCGACGGCAAGAGCCAGGTCACGGTGGAGTACGACGGGGACAAGCCGGTGCGCATTGACGCGGTGGTGATCTCCAGCCAGCACGCCGAAGAGGTCTCGACCGAAGAGCTGCGCCACGCCATCCGCAAGCAGGTGATTGACCCGGTGGTGCCGGCCGCCATGGTGGACCAGAACACCAAGTACCACATCAACCCCACCGGCCGCTTCGTCATCGGCGGCCCCATGGGCGACACCGGCGTCACCGGCCGCAAGATCATCGTGGATACCTACGGCGGCATGGGCCGCCACGGCGGCGGCGCCTTCAGCGGCAAGGACCCGACCAAGGTGGACCGCTCCGCCGCCTACATGGCCCGCTACATCGCCCGCAACGTGGTGGCCGCCGGCCTGGCCAAGAGCTGCGAGCTGCAGTTGGCCTACGCCATCGGCGTGGCCGAGCCGGTGTCGGTGCATGTGGAGACGTTTGGCAGCCACCTCGTCCCCGAGGACAAGATCAGCGAGGCGGTGCGCCAAGTCTTCCGCCTGACCCCGAAAGGCATCATCGAGTCGCTGCGCCTGCGCCGGCCGATCTATCAAAAGACGGCGGCCTTCGGCCACTTTGGCATGGACGATCCCGACTTCACTTGGGAGCGCGAGGACAAGGTCGAGGAGCTGTGGGCGGCGGCCGGCGTCAAGAGCGACGCCTTCGCCTCCGCCCGCTAAGCGCCAGCAAGCGAGGCCCATGCAGGAGATCGCCGGCTGGGGGTTGGATGCGGCCATGGCGAGCGGCGCCAGCTACGCCGACGTGCGCGTGCTGGAGCAGCGGCAGCGCAGCGTCACCACCAAGAACGGCAAGCTCGGCCACGCCGCCGACGACGACACCCAGGGCATCGGGGTGCGCATATTGGTGGACGGCGCCTGGGGCTTTGCCTCGACCGACGACCTCAGCCGCGCCGCGGTCCTTGCCACCGCGCAGCGGGCCACCGCCATCGCCCGCGCCTCCGCCCAGGTGCGGCAGCCGGCGCTGCGCCTGGCCCCCGAGCCCGCCCACCAGGCGGTCTGGGTCGCCCCCTGCGCCCTTGACCCCTTCAGCGTCAGCCTCGACGACAATCTGGAGTTGCTCTACGCCGTGGACCGCGAGCTGCGCGCCGTGCCCGGCGTCACCCTGGCGGAGGCGCAGATGAATTTTCAGCGCCAGCACCAGCTCTTTCTCTCCAGCGAGGGCGCGCGCATCGAGCAGACGCGGGTGCTGAGCGGCGCCGGCTTTGCCGCCCTCGCCTTCGCCCACGGCGACATCCAAAAACGTTCCTACCCCAACTCCTTCGGTGGCCAGTACCAGCTCAAGGGCTACGAGTTGATCCACGAACTTGCCCTGCTGGAGAACGCCCGCCGGGTGGGCGAGGAGGCGGTGGCGTTGCACAAGGCTGCGCAGTGCCCGCAACTGCAGGGCACCCTCATTCTCGACAGCTCGCAACTGGCGCTGCAGATCCACGAGTCCATCGGCCACCCCATCGAGCTCGACCGGGTACTGGGTTCGGAGGCCAACTTCGCCGGCATGAGCTTTCTCACCCTCGACCGGCTGCGGAATCTGCGCTACGGCTCGCCCTTGGTGAACGTGGTGGCGGACGCGCGCCTGGAGCACGGCCCCGGCCTGGGCACCTTCGCCTACGACGACGAGGGGGTGGAGGCGCAGCGCGCCGACATCATCCGCGCGGGCGAGTTCGTGGGCTACATCAGCAGCCGCGAGACCGCGGCGCAGATCGGCGAGGCGCGCTCGAACGGCTGCATGCGGGCGGAGTCTTGGAACCGGGTGCCGCTGGTGCGCATGACCAACATCAGCATCGTCCCCGGCCCGGCGCCGCTCAGCCTGGACGAACTCATCGCCGACACCGACGATGGCGTCTACATGGAAACCAACCGCAGCTGGTCCATTGACGACAAACGCTTCAACTTCCAGTTTGGCACCGAGCTGGGCTGGGAGATCAAGCGCGGCCGCAAAACCCGCATGCTAAAAAACCCCAGCTACTCGGGCATCACCACCGAATTCTGGAACTCGATGGACGCCATCTGTTCCCGCGATCACTGGACGCTCTGGGGCACCCCCAACTGCGGCAAGGGCCAGCCGCAGCAGACCATGGGCACCGGCCACGGCGCGGCTCCGGCGCGCTTCCGCAACATCAAGATTGGCGCCGCCTATTCCAGCGGCGGGGGCGAGGGGTGAGGGCGTGAGCGAGCAGCGGCTGCAGCGGGAGCAAGCGCGCCAGTGGCTGGCGGAGGCGCAAGAGGCCGCGCCCGAAGCCTCCGTCGAACTCACCGTGGAAGAGACCGATTCCGAGCTCACCCGTTTCGCCAACAACGCCATCCACCAGCACGTGGCGGAAAACAGCCTGGCGTTGTCGGTGCGCACCCAGCTTGACGGCCGCATGGCGCGCGCCTCCACCCACCGCCTTGACAGCGTGGGCCTACGCGAAGTCGTCGACCGCGCGGTGCGGCTGACCCGCTCGCAGGCTCCCGATCCCGAACTGCTGCCCATGGCCGAGCCCGAGGCCCAGCCCAGCGTGGACCGCTGGGACGCGGCCACCGCCGCGCTCACCCCGGCCCAACGCGCTGCCACCGTGGCCGAGATGGTCGCCGAGGCCGCTCCCGCCCGCCTCACCGCCGCCGGCATCTGCGCCAGCCGCCATCACCGCTTGGCCCTGGTCAACTCCCGCGGCCTGGAAGCCTACTACGCCTCCACCGGCGCCGAGTTTTCCGTCACCATGCTCGACGGCAACAGCTCAGGCTGGGTTAAGGGCAGTTCCTTCCGTTGGAGCGACCTGGAGCCCGTCGTCGGCGCCCGCCTCGCCGCCGCCAAGGCCATGGCCAGCGCCGACCCGCGCGAGCTGCCGCCCGGGCGCTACACCGTCATCCTCGAGCCGGCGGCAGTGCTCGACCTGTTGGGTTTTCTGATGTGGGACTTCGGAGCGCTCTCGGTGCTCGACCAGCGTAGCTTTCTCAGCGATCGGGTCGGCGCCCAGCTGTTTGGCGACAATATCACCATCAGCGACGATGCCTACCACCCCTTGCAAACCGGCGCTCCCTTCGACGGCGAGGGCCTGCCCCGCCGCCGCGTGCCGCTGGTCGAGCGGGGCCGGGTGCGCAACCTGGTCTACGCCCGCCAGTCTGCCTGGCAATGGAACCAGCGCCATCCAGAGGCGCACGCCACGCCCACCGGCCACGGCTTTCCACTCCCCAACGAGCACGGCGAGGGGCCGCTCAACCTGGTCATGGCGGGGGGCGACGTGCCGGTCGAGCGCATGATCGCCGAGACCGAGCGCGGCATCCTGATCACACGCCTCTGGTACATCCGCGAGGTGGACCCCTACCAGAAGATCCTCACCGGCATGACCCGCGACGGCACCTTCCTGATCGAAGATGGGTGCCTGCACCATGGCGTGCGCAACTTCCGCTTCAACCAGAACATGGTCGAGCTGCTCAATCAGGTCGAGGCGCTCGGTCCCGCCGTCCGCGCCAGCGGGGAAGAGTCGATCGACATGGTGGTGCCGGCGCTCAAGGTGCGCGGCTTCAACTTCACCGAAGTCACCCGCTTCTAGGTGGATACCCGGTTAGTTCGCAACCGCCAGCCGGCATTGGCTGCCATGGCGCCGCGCGAACTGGGTGATGCGCTCGTCGTAGGTCACCAGCGGACAGCCCAACTCGATCGCCGTCGCCATCAGCAGCCGGTCGCCCGGGTCGCGGTGGGCGAACGGATGCAGGGCGTAGGCGCGGGCGGCCGCCGCCAGGCTGAGCGCGACCGCCTGCACCCCCGGTCGCGCCACAAAGCGCGCCAGCCACGCCTCTACCGGAACGTCCAGGTCAATTCGCCCGCTCTCCACCAGCAGCGCGATCTCCCAGGCGGTGACCGCGCTTAGATAGATGGTGCCGCCCTCCTGGCGCAACTCGTCAAGCAGGCGCGCCGTCGCCGGGCGCAGGCGGGAGTCGCCGCTGTCCAGCCAAAGCGCGATGTGGGTGTCGAGCAGGAGCGCCGCGGATTTTGCCGCGCCTGCCGCTCCGCCCAGGGCGGGGCTCATTGCCGCGCCCGCCCCGCCGGGCGGGCGGCGCGATGGCCCTTGGCTCCCGCCGCCCGCGCCCGTGCGCGGGGGGGCAGGGAAGCCGCCAGCGGCTCGGTGGCCGCATCCATCGCATCGGCGAGGACGGGCGCCAGCAGGTCCACCCCCGCCGACACCCGCACCGAGCCGGGATGGGCGCCGTAGAGGGACCCGCTGCGATCGTCCTGCTCCAGCAGCCGCTGCAGCGCCAGTTCCACCGCCGCCGTCTTGTTGCCGGCGGTGTACTTCTGCGCCGCCCGCTCGATCAGCGCCACCACCTCGGCCCGATTGATCGTCACCACGCTGGGCATGGATCATTACCCCCTGTACTCACATAATGATAGCATGATCTGCTCCCCGACAAGAGACCACGCCGGTGCGGGGACCGAGCCAGCTCCGGCAGGCTCCCCTCCGGTGCTTGGAAGACGGCGATGGGGCGCGGTTTGCTATGCTGGCAGTTGCGGCTTCGGAAGGGAAAAGGACTAGGGACATGGCGAAATACGTGTATGCGTTTGGGGAGGGCAAGGCCGAGGGCAGCGGCGCGATGAAGGACGAATTGGGCGGCAAGGGCGCCGGGCTGGCGGAGATGACCAACGCCGGCCTGCCGGTGCCGCCCGGCTTCACCATCTCCACCCAGACCTGCCTGGAATACTACCGCGCCGGCAACCGCGTGCCCGCCACGGTCGAGCAGCAAATGCAGCAGGCGCTGGTGCAGTTGCAGCGCGCCGTCGGCCAGAAACTGGGCGACGCCGCCAACCCGTTGCTGGTCAGCGTGCGCAGCGGCGCCAAGTTCTCCATGCCGGGCATGATGGACACCATCCTCAACCTGGGTCTCAATGACCGCACCGTCGAGGGCTTGGCCCGCCGCAGCCACAACCCCCGCTTCGCCTACGACTCCTACCGCCGCCTCATCCAGATGTTCGGCAGCGTGGTGCTGGAGATTCCCAAGCCCGAATTCGACCGCGTGTTCGACGGCAAAAAAAAGCAGCGCAAGGTCAAGCTCGATACCGAGCTCACCGCCGCCGACCTGCAGCAGGTGATCGGCGAGTACAAGAAGGTGGTGGAGCGCCACAGCCGTCGCCCCTTTCCGCAGGAGGCGCTGGAACAGCTCACCATGGCGCGCGACGCGGTGTTCGGCTCCTGGTTCAACGACCGCGCCCGCCACTACCGCCGCATCAACAACATCTCCGACGACTTGGGCACGGCGGTCAACGTGCAGGCGATGGTGTTTGGCAACCTGGGCGAGACCAGCGGCACCGGCGTGGGCTTCACCCGCAACCCCGCCACCGGCGAGAACGAGTTTTACGGCGAGTTTCTGATGAACGCCCAGGGCGAGGACGTGGTGGCGGGTATTCGCACCCCGGTGCCGATCATCGAGCTGCACAAGCTCATGCCCCAGGTCTACGCCCAACTGCGCGAGATCACCAACCGGCTGGAGCGGCACTACCGCGACCTGCAGGACTTCGAGTTCACCATCCAGGACGGCCGCCTCTACATGCTGCAGACGCGCAACGGCAAGCGCACTGGGCGGGCGGCGCTCAAGGTGGCGACCGACATGGTGGCGGAGGGGCTGATCACCAAGTCCGAGGCCTTGTTCCGGGTGGACGCCAACCAGGTCTACGAGCTGCTGTTTCCCCGCTTCGACCCCAAGCAGATCAAGAGCCGCGAGCCGCTGGCCACCGGGCTGCCGGCCTCGCCCGGCGCCGCCGTCGGCCAGATCGTCTTCACCGCCGAGGCCGCGGTGGCCTGGACCCACGCCAAGAAGGGGCCGGTGCTGCTGGTGCGCGCCGAGACCACCCCGGAGGACATCCACGGCATGGAGGTCGCCGCCGGCATCCTCACCTCGCGCGGCGGCATGACCAGCCACGCCGCCGTGGTGACGCGCGGCATGGGCAAGTGCTGCGTCGCCGGCGCCAGCGCCATCATGGTGGACGAGCACGCCCGCCAGCTCCGGGCGGGCGGGCAGCGCTTCGCCGAGGGCGACTGGATCTCGATTGACGGCTCCACCGGGCACATCTACGCCGGCCAGGTGCCCACCATCCCGGGCGACCCCAACGATCCGCTGCTGCAGACCTTCATGGGCTGGGCCGAGCCCCATCGCCGGCTGGGGGTGCGCGCCAACGCCGACATTCCGCGCGACGCCCGCGCCGCCCGCGCCTTCGGCGCCGAGGGCATCGGCCTCTGCCGCACCGAGCACATGTTCTTCGGGCAGGGCAAGATCGAGCACATGCGCGCCATGATCCTCGCCGACGACGAGAAGCAGCGGCGCGCCGCGCTCAAGAAGCTGCTGCCACTGCAGCGCCGCGATTTCGCCGGCATCTTCGAGGCCATGGACGGGTACCCGGTCACCATCCGCACCCTCGACCCGCCGCTGCACGAGTTCCTCCCCCCGCGCGAGGAGATCATGGTGGACCTGGAGCGCGTGCAACTTGCCGCCGGCGCCGCCAAGCGCAAGGTCACCGCCGAACTGCGCAAGAAGTACGCCGACTACGCCATCACCGACGCGGCCGGGCTGCAGCGCCTGCTGGCCCGGGTGCAGGAGCTGCACGAGGTCAACCCCATGCTGGGGCTGCGCGGCTGCCGCCTAGGCATCCTTTATCCCGAGATCACCGAGATGCAGGCCCGCGCCATCTTTGAGGCCGCAGTGCAAGTCGCCAAAAAGGGCAAGACGGTTAAGCCCGAGATCATGATCCCGCTGGTGGCCACCGCCAAGGAGTTGGCGCTGCAGGCGGCCATCGTGCGCCAAGTCGCCGACGCCGTGCTCACCGCCGCCAACCTCAAGCTTCCCTACCTGGTGGGCACCATGATCGAGCTGCCACGCGCCGCCCTGGTGGCGGGCGAGATCGCCCAGGAGGCCCAGTTCTTCAGCTTTGGGACCAACGATCTCACCCAGACCACCTACGGGTTCTCGCGCGACGACATCGGGAAGATTCTGCCCTTCTACATCGCGCAAGGTGTGCTGAAGCAGGACCCCTTCGCCAGCCTCGACCAGGTGGGCGTGGGCCAACTGGTGCAAATGGCCACCGCCAACGGCCGCAAGACGCGCCCCGACCTCAAGGTGGGCATCTGCGGCGAGCATGGCGGCGACCCCGCATCGGTCGGCTTCTTCCACCGCACCGGGCTGAACTACGTCTCCTGCTCGCCCTACCGGGTGCTCACCGCGCGGCTGGCGGCGGCGCAGGCCGGGGCGAGCGAGACCACCGGCGGCGAGGCCTCGCGCACGGCGTGAGGGCGGGCAGAGTGGATACTCCACACCTGACTCGGGTCGCTCCCGTTGGTCGCTCAGTGCCGTGGCTTCGATTCCCGGCAGTGGGCGCCCGCTCTGCTCAGGGCACCTGCAAGCTGCCGCCAATTGCCTAGCGATGGCGCCCGAGCAAAACGTACGCCAGGAACTCAGTTTTTTCGCCCTCGGGAGATTTCCGCAGCCCGATGATTGCATTGGCGGCATCGCGGATGGCGTGAGCGAGATCCGTCTTGGCGACGCGAAAGCTGGGGTCGTAGTCGCAACTGTGGCGGAATTGCTGCAACTCTACAAATGCGTTGGCAAAATTCTGAAAGGCCAGCGAGAACCTGGTGCCGATCTGTTCGCAGCGCTTGCGCGCAGCCCCGTGGTCCAGGGCACGATAGAACAAAAGCCAAGCCGGGCCGCTGCTTCGCCAGAAGGCATTGGCCACTTCGTTGCTCAAGGCATGGAACACCGCATAGTAGACGGTGGAACCGGCGCGCCGGAGATTGGCTTAGCGGGGAGCCCCTCGGGTGGTGAGGGCAAGCTCGCGGCGGGTCAGGTCCAGCAGGTGGTCAGGTTCGATCATGATTGGCGGCGGCCGCGGCGCGCTCCTCAGCGCGGGTGGAGACTTGAAGGTAAGGGAAGCGCTTGTCCCTTTTGCCGCCCAACCATTCGCGATACGCGCGCCGCACGGCGCGCAAAGCGTCAAAATCGCGGTCGGTGGGCTTGCCCGCGAAGACCAGCTTGACGAAAAGGCTGGGCTCGCCGTCAAAATTTTCGCCTGGGCGCACCTCCAGCAAGTCCACTTTCGCGTGCGGCAGGTTCTGTCGCATCAGGTCGCGAAAACACTCCCGGTAACTTGGGTCAAGCTCATCCACGGCTTTAGCCTACCACTTCACGTTGGCACCCGGAGCAGCAGGTAGACGCCCACGCCGAGGAAGAGCGCGTCGGGGGTCCAGGCGGCCATCGCCGGCGGAAGCTGGTTAAGGTTGCCCAGCACCTCGAGCAAGCTGGCCGCGGTCCAGTAGGTGATGGCCACCACGATGCCGATGGTGATCCCCGCCACCGTGCCCCGTCGCCCCACCGTCAAGGCGAACGGAAACGCCAGCAGCGCCATCACCACCGTGATCAGCGGGTAGGCGAGCTTCTTCGCCAGCGTGACGCTCAGCCGGCTGACGTCGTAGCCGCTCTTGCGCAGTGCCTGGATATAGCGCCGCAGCTCGAGGTAGGTCATCTGCGTGCCTTGGCGCGCGTCGGTGGTGAAATAGGCGGGCGTCTCCGGCAGGCCGCCGAAGCTGGCGACCTGGAAGCGCTGGAAGCCGCGCTCGGCGTAGTCGTGGAACTCGCCCTCCCAGCCGTTGGTGAAGACCCAGCCCGAGATGGCGTCGTCCCAGCGCGCCTGCTGCGCAAAGATGCGTCGCGTCAACTGGAACGGCTGCGGATGGAACTGGAACACGGAGACGTCGGCCAGGGTCTTGCGACTGGGATCGAAGAAGCTGAAATAGTAGATGTCGTTGTTCTGGCCAAACACCCATTTGTGCTCGGGATTGCGATAGGTCTGCGGCGGCTGGCCCTTGATCTGGGCGTGCAGCGCGTCCTGGCGTTGATTGAACTCCGGCAGCCAGGTGGCGTCGAGCGCGAACTGCACGCCGCACAGCACCACCGCCGCGAACAGCACCGGAACCAAGAGGCGGTAAACGCTCACCCCCGAGGCCATCATGGCGGTGATCTCGTTGGCCTTCGACATCAGCCCAAAGGTGACCAGCACGCCTACCAAGATTGCCACCGGGATCATCATGTACAGCATCTGCGGGCTGAAATAGAGCAGATACTGCGCCACCACGCTGGCGGGGATATGGTTCTGCACAATGCTGCCGGTGAGCTCGAACAGCGTGAACACCAGCACCAGGATGAGAAAGCTCGCCAGCAGCAGCCCGGTATAGCCCAGGAACTCGCGAATGACGTAGCCCTCGAGCAGGGAAGGCATCCAGCGGCGGTTGCGCAGCGGGCGCGCGCCGAGACCGGCGGCGGGCAGGCGGCGGCTGAGGGCGGCCCGCACCCAAGCCACCGGGTCGGTGCCCGCCACCGGGCGACGCGGGATGCGGTCCAGCCGCCAGAGCGCCCAGGCCCCCCAGGCCAGAAACAGCAAATTGGCGCCCCAGGCGCCCCAGAAGGGAGGGATCTTGCCCTGCTTGGCCAAGCCCAGGCCGAAGATGAACAGCAGGTAGTAGCCGAATACCAGCATCAGCGTCAGCACAAAGCCGCCCGCCCGCCCGCCGCGGCCGCCGCGCAGGCCCAGCGCCATGCCGAGCAGGGCCAGCGCCAGGCAGGCGAAGGCGAGGGCGAAGCGGCGATGGAACTCCACCCGCGCGGCGCGCCAATCGGGGGCATAGCGGGCGCGCCACCACAGCGCCCCCAGCGGCAGCGTCGCCGGCGAGGGCACCGCGGCGGCGCGGGTGGGCAGCAGCAGCGGAATGTCAATCGAGCCGAAGGCGCTGACGAGGCTGGTCTCGGGATGGGCGACGGTGGCTTGATATTGTGCCCCCTGCACCAAATGCAACTGCATGGCGTCGGGTCCGCGGTTGACCAGCGTGCCCTCCTGCGCCAAGGTCAGTTGCGGCGGCGTCCCCGGTTGGGTCGAGGCCACCAGCACTTGCCGCCAGATGCGGCCGCCGGCCTCCATGCCGCCCACGTAGATCACCCAGTTGGAGTTGTTCTCGGGCTCGAAGAACACCCGCGGCTGCACTTGCGCCGCCACCTCCGAGCTGGCCAGCCGCGTGGTCAGGGCGGCCAGGCGGCGAGCGGCCAGCGGCGCCAGCCAGAGGGTGATGGTCAAGGCCACCGCCAGCGCCACCGCCGTCACCTCCAGCAGCGGCCGCAGCAAGCGCCGGGCGCTCACCCCCAACGAGTGCAGCGCCGTCAACTCGTTGTCCACGCCCAGCCGCCCCAAGCCCAGCAACAGGCCGACCAGCAGCCCCATGGGCAGGGTGAACACCAGCGCCGTGGGCGCCACGTAGGCAAAGACCTGCAGGATCGCGCCCGAGTCGGCGCGTACGGTGGCCTCCAGCGCCCGCCCCAAGTCTTGCATGAAGATCACGAAGGTGAACAGCAGCAGGCCGACGCCGGCGTTGATCGCCACCTCGCGGCGCAGATAGCGGCGCAAGATCATGGCCTTCCCCCCGGCGCCGCGGCCAGCGTCCGCACCAATCCCGGCGCCGGAGGGGAGGGAAGCAGGGTGACCAGCGTGTTGGGGTTGGCGGGGTCCTGGTTGCTGCGCACCACCGCCACATCGTCGGAACCGGCGTCGGCCACCAGCAGCAGCAGCCCATTGGGGCTGAGCGCCAGGCTGGCGGGGTGCTCGCCCACGCGCACCATGGCGGTGGCCTTGCGGTTGTCCAGATTGATCACCGACACCGTGCCGGCGGTGGCGTTGGCCACGTAGAGCACCGAACCATCGGGCGCCACCGCCATGCCGGCGGCGCCCAAGCCGGCGGCCATGGTATCGGAGACCTCGTTGGTGCTGGTATTGATGGCGCTCACGGTGCCGCTGGCATTGCTGACATAGAGCTCCCCGCCATCGGGTTTGAGCAGCATGCGCTGCGCGCCGGGGCCGACCGGCAAATAGCACAGCAGCCCGTCGGTTGCGGTATCCACCACGGCCACAGTGTCGCCGCAGAGCACGTAGGCCTTGTGGCCGTAAGGCAGGCTGACCACTTGGCGCGGGGCTTGGGCGAGGGCCAGGGTCGCCACCTGCCGCCAGCTAGCGAGCTCAATCAGGCGAAGGGCCGGGCGCCGGTCGCTGGCCAGCAGCAGGCGCTTGCCGTCGGCGCTCAGCGCCAGCGCCCGCGGCTGCCCGGCCACCGCCATTTGCGCGACCACTTGCAGCGAATCCGCCGCCACCGCCCATACCCGGCCGCCGCCGTCGCCGGCCACGCCCGCCACATAGGCCCGCTGCCCGGCGGCATCCAAAACCAGGGCGGCAGGCTCGAACCCGAGGCGGCGCCGGGCCTGCGGCCGGGGCGCGGCGGCGGCCAAGGCCAGCAGCGCCGGCGCGGTTCCGCCCACCAGCACATCGAAGCGCTGGCGGCGGGCGTCCGTGGCGCTGCCCACCACGGGGCCGCCGACGGGTTGTTGCCTGAGCGCGCTCAAGTCGGGCAGCCGCAAAGCGCGCACCTCTCCCGTGCCGGCCACCCACACCGTCCCGCCCGCCGGCGCCGCCGGAATTGCGCGCGAGCAGCCCAGCCCCGCCGCCGCCAGCGCCATCCCCAGCGCCAGCCCGGATGCGGTGGGCCTAGCCAAAGAACACCGAGGCCAGATCGTAGAGATCATCGCCCACTTTGCGGTTTCGCCCCAGCGCCTCGGCCAGCGGCACCGAGGTCAAATCCTGCCCGCGCAGCGCCGCCATCCGCCCAAACTCGCCCCGGTGCGCCATGTCAATCGCCTGCACCCCGTAGCGGGTGGCCAAGACACGGTCGAAGGCGGTGGGCGTGCCCCCGCGCTGGGTATGTCCCAAGATCACCACCCGCGTCTCATAACCGGTGTGCGCCTCGATCTGTTCCGCCAGGGTGTTGCTGATCCCCCCCAGGCGTTCGTGGCCAAAGGCGTCGCGCGGGCCCGCCGCCGTGGGACGCTCGCCGCCGGCCACCGGGCGCGCCCCCTCCGCCACCACCACGATGCTGAAATACTTGCCGCGCGCGTGCCGCCGCTTGAGCAGCTCGCACACCGCGGCCACGTCATAGGGCTTTTCCGGGATCAGCACCACGTCGGCGCCGCCGGCGATGCCCGACCAGATCGCGATCCAGCCCGCCTCGCGGCCCATCACCTCCACCACCATCACCCGGTTGTGGGCCTCGGCGGTGCTGTGCAGCCGGTCAATCGCCTCGGTGGCGATGCCGACCGCGGTGTCGAAGCCAAAGCAGAGGTCGGTGCCCGACAGGTCGTTGTCAATGGTCTTGGGCACCCCCACCACGGGCAGCCCCTGGTCGGCGATCCACTTCGCCACCCCCAGCGTGTCGTCGCCCCCCACCGCCACCAGCGCTCCCAGTCGTTGGGTCTCGAAGCTCGTGCGGATGCGCGCGAAGCCGTCGGTCTCCCGCTGCGGATTAGTGCGCGAGGTGCGCAGGATGGTGCCGCCGCGGTGGATAATGCCGGCGATGCTGTCCAGGTCGAGCTCCAGCGTGCGGTTCTCCATCACCCCGCGCCAGCCCTCGAGGAAGCCCACCACCGAGTCGCCGTAGTACATGGTGCCCTTGCGCACCACGGCGCGGATCACCGCATTCAAGCCCGGACAATCGCCGCCGCCGGTCAAAATTCCCACCCGCATAGCACCATTGTAATGTTTACCGGGCTGCCGCTATGCTGTCTCCGATGGCGATTCGCATAGGAGCCCACATATCCAGCGCCGGCGGGGTGGAAAAAGCCGCCGAGCGGGCGCACGCCCTGGGCTGCCAGGCATTGCAGATCTTTACCGCCAGCCCCCGGCAGTGGCGCGCCGCGCCCGTGCCCGCCGCCAAGGCGGAAGCGCTGCGCGCGCTGCGGCGCAGCTACCAACTGGGCCCGTTGGTGGTGCACGCCAACTATTTGATCAACTTGGCGGGCTCCAACCCCGAGTTCCATCGCCGCTCGCTGACCGCCTTCCGGGGCGAGTTGGAGCGCGCCGCCGCCATCGGGGCCGACTACCTGGTGCTTCACCCCGGCAGCGGGCCCCTGGGGCGCTGCCTCGAGAGCCTGCGCCAGGCGGCCGAGGGCTTCGCCTGGGGCTCGCTCACCCTGTTGATCGAAAACACCGCCGGCGGCGGCGCCCACCTGGGCGGCGACTTTGGCGCCGTCGCCGCCCTGCTCGACGGCCTCGCCGGCCTGCCGGTGGGCGCCTGCATTGACACCTGCCACGCCTGGGTCGCCGGCTACGACTTGGTCAGCCCGGCCGGCTACCAGGCCACCCTGCAGCAACTGGACGAGCTGGTCGGCCTGGCGCGCGTGCCCGTCTTCCACGCCAACGATGCCAAGGCCGAGCGTGGCAGCCATCGCGACCGCCACGAGCACATCGGCGCTGGCCAGCTCGGCCGCGCCGTTTTTCGGCGCCTGCTGCGCGACCCCCGGCTGCGCGGCAAGGCCTTCATCCTGGAAACCCCAGTGGACGGCCCCGACGACCAGGCCCGCGACCTCGCCGCCCTGCGCCAACTCGGGCCTCCCAACCCCAAGCCGCGCCGCCGCTAGCAGCGGATTGGGGCCCAAAACAGGGCACAATAGAAGGTTCATGGACGAGCCCGCCTACCAGCCTGCCCGCTTCGAGCCGCACTGGGCCGAACGCTGGGCCGCCGCCAACCCCTTCGCCGGCGCCAACGCGGGCGGGCCCAAGTACTACGTGCTGGAGATGCTGCCCTATCCCAGCGGCGCCCTGCACATGGGCCATGTGCGCAACTACGCCATCGGCGACGCCCTCGCCCGCTATTTCTGGATGCGCGGCTTCGATGTACTTCACCCCATGGGCTGGGACTCGTTCGGCCTGCCCGCGGAAAACGCCGCCATCAAGAACCACTCCCATCCCCGCGCCTGGACGCTCGCCAATATCGCCCACATGAAGCGCCAGGACCAACGCTTCGGCTTCAGCTACGACTGGTCGCGCGAGGTCACCACCTGCCTGCCCGACTACTATCGCTGGAATCAGTGGCTGTTCCTCCGCTTCTACGAGCGCGGCCTCGCCTACCGCAAAAAAGGCCGGGTCAATTGGTGCCCCAAGTGCGCCACCGTACTGGCCAACGAGCAGGTGGCCGGCGGCGTCTGCTGGCGCCACGACGACACCCCGGTCGAGCAGCGCGAGCTCAACCAGTGGTATTTGCGCACCACCGCCTACGCGGAAGAGCTGTTCCGCGGCCTGGACCAGCTCCCGGGCTGGCCGGAGCGGGTGCGCACCATGCAGCGCAATTGGATCGGCCGCAGCGAAGGCGCCGAGCTGGAATTTGCCCTTCCCGCGCTCGGCGACCGCGCCCTCCGGGTTTTCACTACCCGGATTGACACCGTCTACGGCGCCAGCGCCTTGTTGCTGGCCCCCGAGCATCCGCTGCTGCCGGAGTTGGTGGATGCGGCGGCGCTCGAGCAGGCGCGCCGTCTACGCGACCGCCAGGCGCATCTGGCCCCCGGACAGGAGCCCGACAAGGAGGGCTTCTTCACCGGCCACTACGCCATCAATCCCTTCAGCCGGCAGGAACTGCCCATTTGGGTGGCCAACTTCGTGCTCTTGGGCTACGGCACCGGAGCGGTGATGGCCGTGCCCGCCCATGACCAGCGCGACTTCGAGTTCTGCTCCAAATACACATTGCCCATCCGCCCGGTGGTTGAGCCGCCGGAGGGATTTCCCGCGGTGCAAGCCGCCGCGCTCGAGGGCGACGGCAAACTGGTGGAGTCTGGCGCCTTCACCGGCATGGACAATCGCGCCGCCATCGTCAGCATGGCCACCTTTGCCCAGGCGCAGGGCTTCGGGAAGGGAACCGTCACCTACCGCCTGCAGGATTGGGGCATCTCGCGCCAGCGCTTCTGGGGCACGCCCATCCCCATCCTTTACTGCGCCGCCTGTGGCATCGTGCCCGTGCCCGACGACCAGTTGCCGGTGCTGCTGCCTGACGACGTGCAGCTCACCGGCCAGGGCGAATCGCCGCTCGCCGCCGACCCCAGCTTCCGCCGCGCCCATTGCCCGCGCTGCGGCGGCGAGGCCCGGCGCGAAGCCGACACCATGGACACCTTCGTGGACTCCTCCTGGTACTTCTACCGCTATACCAGCCCGCAGGAATCCACGCGGCCCTTCGATCCCAGCGCCATCCGCCGTTGGCTGCCGGTGGAACAGTACATCGGCGGCATCGAGCACGCCATCCTGCATCTCATCTACGCCCGCTTCTTCACCAAAGCCATGCGCGACCTGGGTCTGTGCCAGCTCGACGAACCGGTCACCCGCTTGTTCACCCAGGGCATGATCACCCGCCACGGCGCCAAGATGTCGAAGTCCAAGGGCAACGTGGTGGATCCCGAGGAGCTGATCCAGGCCTACGGCGCCGACGCCACCCGCATGTACGTGCTGTTCGCCGCCCCGCCCGAGAAGGACTTCGACTGGCAGGAAAATGGCGTCGAGGGCATCCACCGCTTCCTGGCGCGGGTGTGGCGGCTGGCGCTCGCTTCCCCCTCCGCCCCGGCGGCCGCGCCCGCCGGCGAGGCCGCCGGCGACGCCGCGCTGCGGCGCAAAGCCCACCAAACCCTGCGCCGCATCGGCAATGATTTCGAGGGGCGCTGGCACTTCAACACCTCCCTCGCCGCCCTGATGGAGCTGGTCAACGAGTTCTATGCCCGCGAAGGCCAGCTCTCCGCCGCCGTCCGCGCCGAAAGTTTGCGCCTGTTGCTGCTGATGCTCGCCCCCTTTGCCCCCTTCCTCGCCCAGGAGCTGTGGCAGCGCCTCGGCCATCCGGGAGTGGTCGCGGTTGCGCCTTGGCCGGAGTTCAATCCCGAGTTGGCCCGCGAAGAGCAGATCGAGATCGTGGTGCAGATCAACGGTAAAGTGCGCGCCCGCTTGTCGGTGCCGCCCGACAGCGACCAAGCCCTGGTTGAAAATCTGGCCCGCCGCGATGGCAAGCTGCAGCCGCTGCTGCGGGCCCAGACGCCCAAGTCCGTCATCTTCGTGCCCGGACGGCTGATCAACTTCGTACTGTAATGCCTTCCCATCCCCAGCCCCTCGCCTCCCGCCACCCGGCAATCGTCGTGCTCGACTTTGGCGCGCAGTATTCGCAGCTCATCGTCTGCCGCATCCGCGAGCTGGGCGTTTACAGCCTCATCCTGCCCTTTAGCGCCACCTGGGCCGAGATTGAGGCGCAACACCCGATCGGCATCATCCTTTCCGGCGGCCCGGCCTCGGTCTACGCTGCCGATGCGCCCCGCTGCGCCCCGGAGGTGTGGACCGCCGGGCTGCCCATCCTGGGCATCTGCTACGGCCTGCAATTAATGGTGGACACCTTGGGCGGCAAGGTCGAAAACGCCGCCCAGCGCGAGTTCGGCCCGGCGGAGGTGACGGTGGATGCCGCCTCGGGTTTGTTTCACGGCAGCATCGGCCGCGAGCGGGTGTGGATGTCGCACGGCGACTCGGCGCTCGAGCTTCCGCCTGGCTTCCGCGCCGTAGGACACAGCCCCACCGCCCTGGCGGCGATCGAAGACCCTGGACGCCAGATGTGGGCGGTGCAATTTCATCCCGAGGTCCACCACACCGAGCACGGCCAAGCCTTGCTCGCCAACTTCCTCGAACTCTGCCGCGCCCGCCGCGACTGGACCCCGCAATCGTTCATTGAAGAGCAGAGCCGGCGCATCCGCAGCCAAGTGGGCGAGCAGGGAAGAGCCATCTGCGGCCTGAGCGGCGGGGTGGACTCGAGCGTGGCCGCCACCCTGGTGCACCGCGCCATCGGCGACCGCCTGATCTGCGTCTTCGTCAACAACGGCCTCTTGCGCAAGGACGAGTTCCAAAAAGTGCAGGCCACCCTGCGCGGCCAACTCGGGCTCAACCTGGTGGCGGTGGATGCCAGCGAAACGTTCCTCTCCGCCTTGGCCGGCGTCACCGACCCGGAGCAGAAGCGCAAGATCATCGGCAAGACCTTCATTGACGTCTTCGAGCCCGAGGCGCGGCGCCTCGCCGCCGACTTCCTGGTGCAGGGCACCCTCTACCCCGACGTGATCGAGTCGGTCTCGGTGCAGGGCCCGTCGGCGGTCATCAAAAGCCACCACAACGTCGGCGGCCTGCCCGCCGACATGCGCCTCAAACTGATCGAGCCGCTGCGCGAGCTGTTCAAGGACGAGGTGCGGCGCGTCGGCGCCGACCTCGGCATCAGTCCCGAGTTGCTGCAGCGCCAGCCCTTTCCCGGCCCCGGGCTGGCGGTGCGCATCCTGGGCGAGATTACCCCAGAGAAGATTCGCCTGCTGCAGGAGGCCGATGCCATCGCCGTGGAAGAGATCAAGCGCGCGGGCCTCTACACCGCCTTGTGGCAGTCGTTTGCGGTGCTGCTGCCGGTGCGCACCGTGGGTGTGATGGGCGACTTGCGCACTTACGGCCTCACCTGCGCCCTGCGCGCCGTGCGCTCCGAGGACGGCATGACCGCCGACTGGGCCCGCCTGCCCTACGAGCTGCTGGCCACCATCTCCAACCGCATCGTCAATGAGGTGGCCGGCATCAACCGGGTGGTCTACGACATCAGCTCCAAGCCCCCCTCCACCATCGAGTGGGAGTAGGCGCCCCCCCTGCCGCCCCGGTGCGGGTTCCTGTATCCTGACTGGAGGGAGGGCGGAGGCGGAAAAATTCCCCCCGCCACGAAACGCAGCGGTCATGGCCGACGTCGGAGAAGACATGGAAGCGGTGTTGTCAGGTCTCGGCGTACGCGACGCCAGCGCCGCCGATGCCGTCGGCAAGGATGCCCAGTTCGCGCTGATGCGCCGTTGCCAGGGACGCGACCCCAGCGCCTTCGAGGAGTTGGTGCGGCGTTTCCAGCCCCGCGTCGCCAGCGTCATCCGCGGCATCCTGCGCAACTCCAACGATTGCGACGATATCGGCCAGCAGGTTTTTGCCAAGGTCTACTTCGGCCTTGACCGCTTCAACTACCAGTCGGCGGTTGCCACCTGGATCTACAAGATCGCGGTCAACGAGTGCTACGACTACCTGCGCAAGCAGAAGGTGCGCAAGGCCACCATCCTCGCCGACCTCTCCGAAGAAGAGTCCGCCCGTGTGGAAAACCTGGATGTGCTCGCCCAGGCGGGCGTAGCCGGCCCGGAGCGACAGTTGGAGATGCGCGAATTGGCCCACAAGCTGCTCGCCCGCCTGGGCAGCGAAGATCGTGTCCTGCTGGTGCTCAAGGAGATCGAGGGCTACTCGGTGCGCGAAGTCGCCCAAATTCTCAGCCTTAACGAAAATACGGTCAAAGTAAGGCTGTTCCGCGCCCGCCAGGCCTTACTGGCGGCGGTGGAACGCAAACGGGTTTAGGGAACCGGTCACCATGAAGTGCAAACAATTTGTCGTTGCCTTGGAAGACTACCTCGGCCGCCATTCCGGCGTGCTCGCGGCGGAACTTCCCCACGCCTTGCAGCCCCATGCCAGCGCCTGCCGGCGTTGTCAGCGGCGCTGGTCCACCGCCGCCCGCAGCCGACTCCTGCTGAGCGGCTTGCGCCACTCGCCCGAGGCCGAGCCCGTTCTCTCATTCGACCCCTACTTCCTCACCCGGCTGCAGGCCCGCATCCACGCCCAGCAGCACGCCCCCAGCCTGTTTGGCCTGCGCGGCTGGCAAATTGCCGGGCGCGACATGGTCCTCGCCGCTGTGCTCTTCGCCGGCACCCTGGGTTCATTTCTCTACAACTTCCATCGCATCGAGACCCCCAACGCGGATGAGGCCATGGTGCTGGATGTGCCTCATCTCAACCCGCAGCATCCGTCGGACGATCACGTGCGCCCAAAACTCGCCGACGCCATGCTGAACTTGATGAATCCCTAGTCAAGTGCCGAAAAAGGAAGGGGTTATGGGAGCCGATCGCCGCACCTCCATTTACGTTGGCCTGATCTTTGTGAGCGGCTTGCTGCTCGGCGGCACCCTCATGAACCTGGCCGAACACTACTGGCTGCACGCCCACTCCGCCAATGAGTACGACATCCGCCAACACCGCTTGATCGCCGCCAAGATGAGCCAACGCCTCCAGCTCAGCGCGCAACAGCAGAGCGCGGTGGACGGCATCCTGCAGCAGACGCTGGGCCAGTACTTGCAGCTCGAGCAACGCCTCGCCCCGCAGTTCGATCAGCTCCGCCAGCAGGACCGCGACCACCTGCGCGCCATCCTCAACCCGCAGCAGCGGGTGGAGTTTGACCGCATCGTGCGCGAGGTGGACGCCGAGTACCCGCTCAACGAGCGCCCGGCGGTGTTGTCGGCGGTGCCGTGCGAAGGGGCCACCGCCGCCGCCCATCCTTGAGCAAATCGGCGAACGGGATCGGCACCGCTAGGGGTGCGGGGCTCAATTGTCATAATAACCATTATCAGACGTTAAACCCCGCTATCGCGACTCCGTTCCCGCCCCGGCTTAGGCCGCCAGCTTGCGCCCCTCGCTGGTGGCCTTGATCTCGATCTTGCGAGGCAAGGCCTTCTCGCTCAGCGGTGCGCTGATTTCCAGCACCCCGTTGACGAAGTTGGCCTCGATCTTGTCGCCTTGCACCCCTTCCGGCAGCGGCACAATGCGCTCGAAGGCGCCGTAGGTGATCTCGCGCTGGAAGGTGCGCTCGTCGGCGGGGGTGGTCTCTTGTTTGCGTTCGCCGCTGATGCTCAGCTCGTTGCCGTGCACCTGCACGCTCACCTCGCCGGGCTTGACCCCGGGCAGCGCCAGGCGGACGTGGTAGCGGTTCTGGTCAATGTAGGCCTCAAGCGGCGGAATCCAGGCCACCGCCGGGTTCATCGTCGCCGAGGACCAGCGATCCCAGAGCGGCGCGGTGAACATGCGGGAGAACATGTCGTCGAGGAAGTTGCGGCGGTAATCGAACACGTCCGACAGCGACGGATCGCGGCGGGCCAGTACTCTCGTGGGCATGGAAATGAGCCTCCTGGGGAGGTTGGAGACCGCGACCGGGCAAAGGGTGGCCTGTGCTCGGGACCGGACCATGCGCGGGCAGACGGGCACGGCAGAGGCCAGAGCAGTTTCACGATAGCTGTAGCCCGTCCCAGCGCGAAGTGCGAGCGGCTTTTCTGATAAGAAACAGGCCTCGTTTCATCCATCAGGGACGACCCCAGCCGGTGTCAAACTTGGGGAAAAGCCGCAGGATTGAGACCCGAACAGGCTAGGACTATCGTGAAACGGCTCTAGTGCACCGGGGCGGCGGCGGGTGCGCGCGCCAACTGCAAGAGGCTGTCGCGCAGCAGCGGCTGCAGCCGGCGCTGGTTGAGCATCGCCTCGATCTCCTCGCCGAGATGTTTTTCCGGCGGACCTGGCAGGGCAATCTCATCCACCGGCTGGCCGGCGGCCAAGCCCTGGAGTTGCTCCTCGGCCAGCACCTGCACCTGCTGGCCGACGAAGGCGGCGCGGAGCGGGTCCACCAAGCCGCCCATCAAGAGCTGCACCAGCGCTTGCGCCTGCTGGCGGCGTGCGGGCGGCTCCAGGTGGAGAGCCCACTCCACCCCGTTCGCCCAGACCAGTTGCAGGTAGGTGAACGGCACCACGCCCACGCCGGTTAGGTTGGCGGCAAAGTGCACTTTGTACAGCACCTCGTCGGGGAGGCAGTTGACGAAGTCGAGCTCCACCCCCTCCAGCCGCAGGTCCTCGAGCTGGTGGGTGTAGAAGGGGGTGGGCGGCAGCGGGCGCGGGTTGGCGCCGGGCGCGCCCTGGGGAAACAGGGTGCGGTGCACGGCGCCGCGCAGCTCCAGCGGCCAGGACAAATAGGCCAGCATTCTTCCCTGCTGCTCCACCCACTCCGGCGCCAGCGCGATCTTGTCGAACAAGACCCGCAGTGGCGGGTTGTTGAGTTTGTTGCGCAGCAGGATGAGGTTGTCCTCGCTGGCGGTCATGGCGCCGATCTGAAACTCGACCTCGCCGTTGGCCTCCTGCGTCGCCACCCAATGATTGCGGCAGCGCTCCCCCAGCCCACAGATGGGACATTCCACCATAGCAGCGCTATTTTAGCGCAAGCAGGGCGATCGCCCCCAGAATCAGCGCCACCCCCAGCCATTGCCGCGGGGCCAAGCGTTCGCGCAAAAACATCACCGCGAGCACCAGCGTCCAGACGCTGAACAGGCCGCTCAGCGACGCCACCACCGAGACCGCCAAGTGGCGCGCACCCTCGGCGTAGAACAGATAGGCAAGGCTGTCGAGCAGCCCGGTCGCCCAGAGCCAGCCGGAGCGGAAGAGTCCGGCGGGCAGGCGCTGGCCGGCGAGCAGGGGCAGTGCCAGCACCGCCGTCCCGACCACGCGGAACACCAGCACCGGCGCCGCCCCCGGGCTGGCAGCGGCGCGCTCGGCCAGGGTATAGAAGACGCTGCCAAACACCACCGCGCTGGCCACCGCCGCCAGCAGCGCCGCTCCGGCGCGGCGATGGCGCACGCCCCCGCCGCCGGTCCCCAGGCTGGCCAGCAGCGTGCCGGCGATCACGCCGCCCACCGCCGCCTTTCCCGCCCCGCCCAGCCGCTCCCCCGCCAGCCCATAGGCCAGCACCGCCGACACCACCGGATAGGCGGCGGTGATGGGCGAGACCAGCACCAACGGCCCAAACTCCAGGGCAAAGTAAAACAGCACCCCGCCCAGGGCGTTGCCCACCGCCAGCGCCGCCAGCGGCCCGGCCTGCGCCGCCGGCACCCGAATCGCCCCGCCTGCCCACACGGCAGTCAGCGCCAGCGCCCCCACCGCGTTCATGGCCCACACCGTGGGCCAGAAGCCAAATTGGGTCGAGGCGCGCTTGGCGCAGAAGTCCGCCGAGCCCCACGCCACCGCCGCGCCGATGCCCCACAGTAGCAACCAATTCATCCGAGCTAGTGTAGCGGGCGCAAGGCGCTAGCACCGTAAGTACCCGCGACCTCCCGGTCGTTGGTAAACTAAGGCGGATGCCGGTCTCGTCCCCGCTCGACGCCCCGCCCGCGGCGCCCATTCGCTCGCCTCGTGGCCGCCAACTGCACGCCCGCGGCTGGGCGCAGGAGGCGGCGTTGCGCATGTTGATGAACAACCTCGACCCGGACGTGGCCGAGCGCCCGCAGGATCTGGTGGTATATGGCGGCACCGGGCGCGCCGCCCGCAACTGGGCCTGCTATTACGCGCTGGTGGCGGCGCTGGAGAAGCTCGGCGACGAAGAAACCCTGCTGGTGCAGTCGGGCAAGCCGGTGGGGGTGTTCCCCACCCACGCCTACGCCCCGCGGGTGCTCATCGCCAACTCCAACCTAGTGGGCCACTGGTCCAACTGGGATGCCTTCAACGAGCTCGAGCGGCGCGGGCTGATGATGTACGGGCAGATGACCGCGGGAAGCTGGATCTACATCGGTTCGCAGGGCATTTTGCAGGGCACCTTCGAGACCTTCGCCGCCGCCGCGCGCCAGCACTTCGGCGGCTCGCTGGCGGGCAAGCTGGTGGTGAGCGGCGGGCTGGGCGGCATGGGCGGCGCCCAGCCGCTGGCCGCCACCCTCAACGGCGGCGTGTTCCTGGGCGTCGAGGTGGACCCGGAGCGCATCAAGCGCCGCGTCAAGGGCGGCTATTGCGACATCATGGTCAACGACCTGGACGAGGCGCTGCGCATCGTGAAAAACGCGGTGCGCAGGCAGGAAGCGATCTCGGTCGGCCTGGTGGGCAACTGCGCCGAGGTGCTGCCCGAGCTGGCGCGCCGCGGCGTGGTTCCCGACTTGCTCACCGACCAGACCAGCGCCCACGATCCCGTCAACGGCTACATCCCCGCCGGCCTCACCCTTGCCCAGGCCGACGAACTGCGCCAAGGCGCCCCGGGCGAGTATCGCGAGCGCGCCCTCGACTCCATCGCCGTCCACGTCGAGGCCATGCTGGCGCTGCAGAAGCTGGGCGCGGTCACCTTCGACTACGGCAACAACATCCGCACCATGGCCTTTCAGCGCGGGGTGCAGTGCGCCTACGATTTCCCTGGCTTTGTGCCCGCCTACATCCGCCCCCTGTTCTGCCAGGGGCGCGGCCCATTCCGCTGGGTGGCGCTGAGTGGCGAGCCCGCCGACATCTACGCCACCGACGAGTTGGTGCTCAAGCTCTTCCCGGAAGACGAGATCCTGAGCCGCTGGATCGCCTTGGCGCGCAAGCACGTCCGCTTTCAGGGACTGCCGGCGCGCATCTGCTGGCTGGGGTACGGCGAGCGCGCCCGTTTCGGCCTCGCCCTCAACGAGATGGTGCGCAAGGGCGAACTGCGGGCGCCGATCGTCATGGGGCGCGACCACCTCGACTGCGGCTCGGTCGCCTCCCCCTTCCGCGAGACCGAGGCCATGGCCGATGGCAGCGATGCGGTGGCCGACTGGCCGCTGCTCAACGCCCTGCTCAACACCGCCTCGGGCGCGAGTTGGGTCTCCATCCACAACGGCGGCGGCGTGGGCATCGGCTATTCCCTGCATGCCGGGCAGGTGACCGTCGCCGACGGCTCGGCCGACATGGCGCGGCGCATCGAGCGGGTGCTCAACAACGATCCCGGCATCGGGGTGGCGCGCCATGCCGACGCCGGCTACGCCCCGGCGCGCGCGTTTGCCGACGCCCACGGCATTGAGATACCCATGCCGGCCACCGCCAAGCCTCCCCAACCCTAACCTCCGCCGCGTTCCTTGCTGGCACCTATGGCCCTGTTGCTCACCCACGCTGCCCAGTTGCTGACGCTCGCCGGACCCGACCGCGCCCGCCGCGGCGCGGAGATGGCCGAGCTGGGCGTGGTGCGGGATGGCGCGGTGCTGATCGAGGCGGGCCAGATTCTGCGCGCCGGGCCCACCGACGAGGTGGCGCGCGCGCTGCCCGCAGGCCTGGCGGGGGTGGAGGAACGTGACTGCCGCGGCCACCTGCTGACCCCGGGGCTGTGCGATTCCCACACGCACTTGGTGTTTGCCGCTCCCCGCCTCGACGACTACGAGCGCCGCTTGGCCGGCGCCAGCTACGCCGAGCTGGCGGCGGGGGGCGGGGGCATCCGCTCCAGCGTGGCGCGCCTGCGCGCCGCCGCCGAAGCCGACCTGGCCGCCCAGGCCAGCGCCTGGCTGCGCGAGGCCCGCCGCCACGGCACCACCACGATCGAGGTCAAAAGCGGCTACGGCCTCGATCTGGCTTCCGAGCGCAAGAGCCTGCGCGCCGCCGCCCAGGCGGCCGCCGCCGTGGGCGGCGATGTGCCCCGCACTTTTCTCGGGGCCCACGTCGTGCCCGCCGGCGTCGAGCGGGCCGCCTACGTCGCCGCGCTGGTGGACGAGATGCTGCCCGCGTTCGCCGCCGCCTCCGGCTACGCGCCCGAATTCGCCGACGCTTTTTGCGACCCCGCCGGCTTCACCCTGGCCGAGTGCCGCGAGGTGCTGCTGGCCGCCCGCCGGCACGGCCTCAAGCTCAAGCTCCACGCCGAGCAGTTTGCCCACACCGGCGGCCTGGGCTTGGGCATCGAGCTGGGCGCGGTCTCGGTGGACCACCTCGACGCCGCCAGCCCCGCCGACGCCCAATTGCTGGCCCGCGCGGCGACGGTGGCCACCCTCATTCCCGGCGCCAATTTCTTCCTCGGCCAGCCCTATCCGCCGGCGCGCATGCTGCTCGCCGCCGGCGCCGCGGTGGCACTGGCCACCGACTTCAACCCCGGCACCTGCCCTATCCTGAGCTTGCCGCTGGTGATGAGCCTGGCCTGCAGCGGCATGCGCCTTTCGCCCGCCGAGGCCTGGACCGCCGTCACCATCAACGGCGCCGCCGCCCTCGCCCGCGCCGCGGTCTGCGGCTCGCTGCAGCCGGGCAAGCGCGCCGATCTGGCGTTGTTCGCCACCGACGACTACCGCGCCGTGCCCTACTACGCCGGCCACAACCTCTGCCGCGCCGTGGTGCAAAAGGGCGTCTGGCTGGACAGGATGGAATAGATACCCTATGCGACTGATCGAATGCGTTCCCAACTTTAGCGAGGGCCGCGACGAGGGCGTGGTCAACTCCCTGGTCGAGACCCTGCTGGCCGTGCCCGGCGTTTACCTGCTCGACCGCGAGATGGACGCCGACCACCACCGCTCGGTGGTCACCGTGGCGGGCGAGCCCCAGGCGGTGGCGGAGGCGGCGGTGCGCGTGGTGGGGGAGGCGGCGCGGCGGATTGATCTGCGCACCCACCGCGGCGCCCATCCCCGGGTGGGGGCCACCGACGTGGTGCCCTTCGTCCCCCTGCAGGGGGTTACCCTGGCGGAGTGCGTCGCCTTGGCGGAGTGGGCGGCGGCCGAGATCTGGCGCCGCTTCCAGATTCCGGTCTACCTCTATGAGGCCGCCGCCCGCCGGCCGGGGCGCCGCAACCTCGAAGCCGTCCGCCGGGGCCAGTTCGAGGGCTTGCTCGAGCAGGTGCGCACCGACCCGGATCGGCTGCCCGATTTTGGCGAGGCCGCGCTGCATCCCTCCGCGGGCGCCACCGTCGTCGGCGCCCGCAAGTTCCTGATCGCCTACAACATCAATCTCGACTCCACCGACCTGGAGGTGGCCAAGCAGATCGCCAAAGCCATCCGCGCCTCCAGCGGCGGGCTGCCGGCGGTGAAGGCGATGGGGGTGATGCTCTCTTCCCCGCCCCGCGCCCAGGTCTCGATGAACCTCACCGATTTCGAGACCACCTCGCTCGCCACCGTCTGGCGGGCGGTGGGCGCCGAGGCCGCCAAGCGCGGCGTGGGGGTGGTCGAGAGCGAGTTGATCGGCCTCATCCCGCGAGCGGCGATCGAGGCCGCCGCCGCCGAGATGCTGCAGTTCTGCGCCTTTGAC
>Ga0307374_10003055_pt1 | contig 29057 bp, 25 predicted proteins | sample OX3MG_FD_202532 | JGI IMG/M metagenome (GOLD analysis project Ga0307374, IMG submission 202532) | Soil microbial communities from Risofladan, Vaasa, Finland - OX-3 | ecosystem: Environmental > Terrestrial > Soil > Coastal area > Acid sulfate soil | place: Finland: Risofladan, Vaasa | collected... | reverse complement strand
ACCTTCAACGCGCGCTCCGAGGACGCCGCAGCGAAACCCATGTGGCGCCAGCCGTACCGCTACGCGCGTTGTCTCGTGCCTGCACTCGGCTGGTATGAGTGGGCGGTGCTCGAGACAGCGCACGAGTCGAGCGGCGAAGTGCGGCACCGCAAACAGCCCTACTTCATCCACCCCAGCGACGCGCGGCTGATTTGCTTCGCCGGTCTGCTCGGAGCGTATCGTGTCAACGGCGCCACCACGGATCTGAGCTGCGCGATCCTCACCCGCAGAGCCGCCGGTCCGTCGAACGAGATCCATCATCGCATGCCGGTGGTGCTCGCCGAAGACGATCTCCAGGACTGGCTCGCCTCGCACGTGACCCGGCCCGACGCCGTGCAGGGCATGATCGAACGCGCTCGGAGCGAGTTTCGCTACCACGCGGTCAGCGCGCGCTTGAACACCTCTACAGCCGAGGACGAGGCGCTGGCGCAACCGCTGCCGTGATGGCGTAGCCGAGGCGCCGCGCGCGCCTGCGCACTGTCAAGCACTTCTCCCATGCCGCCTCTCACCGATACTGAGCCCAGGCCCGCTTCCCCCAAGCCAGGCGAGCCTTGCATGGCAGCACGGATCGACCCGAACCCCCACGGCGAGGAGCGCCGGCAGCGCCTGCACGGACTGCTCGCGATCCCCGAGCACGAGCGCTCGGAGGCCGTGTGGGCCGAGATCGTCGAGCTCGAGATCCAGCTCGCCCCGGTGAACCGTGCAGGCCATGCGGATTGCGAACGCCGCGACGGGCACCGGGAGCCCACGACGCCACCCCCACAGGCCAGGAGCCTGCGCCGGAGACGCCGGTGGCCGTGAGACGGCTCGCTCGCGGGCCCTACGCCCGCGCTCCCCGTATGCAGCAGCCCACTTCGAGCCTCGACGCTAGGGCGGCGGCCGCTTCCTTCGGCGTCGCCACCGCCAGCGGCAGAAACGACAGCGCCGCTGCGCCACCGGCCAGCGCTGACTGGGTACGCGCGCGTCACCACTGGAACGTCGACAATGACCACCCGCGCTTGGCGCAGTACGCCTTCTGCGTCTGGCCCGATCCTTCCCACTGCGCAATGCGCTTCGCCCACTGGGCGCGCCTGGCCACCTTCGAGTGCACCGCGTTGCCTTGTGCTGCCATGGTCCGCTTCCTCATCGACAAAGATGCGCGCACCTTGGCAGATTCACCCAGCGCAGAGAAGAACGGGGATTACCGGACGCTTACAATCCACGCGCCGCTCCGTGACCAAGCGCTGCTGCTGGATGGAGAGTCGGTCGATGACGCACGACTGCCACCAATCCTGTCCAATCTGCGGCAACTCGCACTGAAGCACGGCGACGATCGCCGTGGCGACATCCCCTAAGATTTGATGCATCGACATTCAGCCTCCCCTCCGGCAGCGCCTTGATTTGGACAGTGGCTGAAGTACTTCAAATCACTGCCGGTGATAAAGGGCGCGATGCCCATCCTCCATGCTGCGTCTACCTACCTCTTTCCCTGTATTCCACTACGCCGAAACGCTCAGACCATGATGCTGACCTTGTTGGCGATGACGTTGTAAAGGTCGACTTCGTTCTGCTCCGTGCGGATTGAGACCACCAGGCTGTACCTCGCGGGAAGTCCGTATCGTTCCAGCGCCGGTCGGGAGCGCCACCATCCGGCGGACGGATAGACCGCAATGAACCCTCTGCTGGCCAGGTCCGCCGCAGTACCTTCCCAAACATCCCGATGCAGGGAACCGCGATGCCGCTGTCGGTCCCCCAAGTACCAATCCGTGTCCTTCGGGTTTGCACCGCCGCCTTCATCTTCTTGCTGGGCGGCGGCGTTGACTCTCGCAACAAAGTCCTCCGTTGACGCGTCGAGGGGACGCTGTACATCAAACCTCAGCCGGTGGGATGGGTAGTAGAACTTCGACGATGTACCTCGCGCCGAGGGGTTAGGTTCGACGAAGTAGGACAACGTGACGTGCAGCTGCACCTGAGTGTCCCCGAGCTGCTCCAACTCCTGCTTTGGCCAAGGCAGCGCGTGCAGGTTCATGTCACGACTGACCACCCGGTTTTTGTCATCCTTGCCATACGGATGCACCTGGTCTTCAACTACCAACGTGAGGGAATTGCCGACGCTCCACAACGCGCGATCGAGATCTGGCTCGCCCCAACCGCAGTGGCGGATGAGGTTCGCGTAGTCTTTCTTGCTTGGCTTTGCATTCGCTGGCAGGAACATCTCGCGCATGGACGCGGTCCACTCGGCGGAGTGAACGATGAGCGCGCGGATGGTCTCCGGCCTCAAGTCTGGATACGCGACCATAATCTGCGCGGCCACACGGGCACAGAGCGCCGACGCCGCGCTGGTCGCATTGGTGGTCGTGAACAATCGATCAGTCGGCTTGTGGTTCGTCGTCAGCAGGTTGAGGCTGGGCATTCCGGCCGCACCCAGCGCGTCCTTCCCGACGTTTCCGCCTTCGAACACGACCTCAGGCTTGAGCGGCCATGCGTTGTCCCAGGTTACGGACGTGGTGGTGTAAGGACTCAAGCCGCCCTCAGGCGCAATTGCCGCCACCGCGGCATTTTCAGTATCGATCTTGTACGTGCAGGCGCCCACGGTGATTGCGTTCCAGGCCTGCCCTGGGTCGTGCACCAAATTAGTCGAGAGGCTATCCGGATACGTCATCCACGCGTCATGTGAAATGGTGTTGCCAGCTGCGAGCACGAACAGCCGCGGATATTGGCCTGCGTCGTCTACATCCACCGCAAGTCGATCCAGCATGGATGACCATGACGAGGGTCGTCCGCGATCCCGATAATCAGAGGCAGTGACCGCCGATGCAAATACGCGGCGCCGATCCGCCGCCGTAATCTCGGGTCTACTGACAGCTTCCGCGAACAGATAGGCGTGGTGTTTGCTGTCGCCTTCGTTGGATCCCTCATGTGGCGTCAACTTGACCGACTCCAACCGATGACCGACCGTCACAGGGCCGGAAGAGCCAAGTCCTTGAGTCAAATCTCCATACCCAGCTAAGCCCGCCAGGCCGGTCCCATGGTTCGCAGTGTCATCGACTCCCCACGCTGGCTGCACCGTGTGCATGTCGGGCACATCCAACAGGGGTGCCAGCAGGGGATGACCTCGATTCACGCCGGTATCGAGCAGGCAGATATGCGGAGCGTCGCTCGAGGCAGCGGCAAACTGCGCATTCGTCAAGGCATCTTGCATCCACAACCCCTGTTCTTCGACGCCCATCGCATCGAAGAACTCGGCCGTATCCTTTGCACGCCGCAGTTCGGCGACACAGTTCAGCAGCATCACTGACTGCGTGAACTGGGCTTGCGACCCATGCATCAACACCACTGTCCGCTCCGGAAACTCGGCTTGGTGATCGCCGACGACGCAGCCCGCCAGTTGGGCAAGCTTCCTGAAGTCGGCGACTACCGCCTGCCTGGCCTGACGCACGGGTAGCCAGACTTCCCACCAGAACACCTCTGCGGGGTCTGCAGGCAATACACTGGGTTCGTCGGTCCAGAGCGCACGAAGTTCAGCCACGCGGATCGATGCGATCGTGTTGAGCAGGGCCTTGTGGTCCAGTGCCTGCCCCTTCTTGCCCTTCTTTTCCTCGAGATAGTCGGCGACGTAGCGTTCGAAATGCTCGAGCCGTCCATCGGGAACGAAGACATTGGCGTAGGTGGCATCACCTTCTCGGCGAACGCTCAGCAGTTCGATTTTCCGGCGGTCGTCAGCAAGGCTCTGAAATGCCAATTCCACATCCGGCTGACCCACGAATTCAATTTGCAAGCCGAGGCCGCTCTCAAGCGCGAGCGCACGCTGCGAAGCCGCCGCGGCTTCTGCTGCCGGCTTCAGCTCTTGAAGTTGCCCCCGCAAGGCCTGGCCGTGCACCTGACGATCCCGCTCGGGCAGCTTCTTTCCCCCGCCTCCCGGACTGTGCGCCGTGAAGGCATGCGGTTTCGAGGTGTCGTGAAGAACAAGGTGCGAGCGCTTATTTTCCGACGGATCCGGCATGGTTCACCGGCTTGTTGTTGTCCTCAACCCGTTCGCTCAGGCGGCGACGCTCAAGCAGGGCCCGACGCAGAGCTTCCCCCTGAACTCGCCCTGCCCCGTGCATCACCACCTCCTTGATGGATTCATCCACGGCGCGCCTGAGCTCCGCATAGCTCAGGCCACCGGCATCAGCCGAGAGCGCTTTTACTGGCAAGGGTTTCGGTGCGTAATTGCCGAGACGCGATCGAATTAGTGTCACCGCCTGCTGTGCCGTGGGCAAGCTGTACTCGATGACGTCGTCAAAGCGACGGTACAGCGCGTGATCCAGGATTTCACGGTGATTGGTCGCTGCCACGATCAGGCTTGTGGATTGATCCTGCTCGATCATTTGCAGAAAGCTATTGAGCACTCGCCGAATCTCCCCCACATCATTGGCCAGGCTCCGTTGCGATCCAATAGCATCGAACTCGTCGAAAAAATAGACCCCGCGCACTTCCGAGATGGCATAAAAAACCTGGCGCAGCTTCGCAGCCGTCTCGCCCATGAACTTGGTGATGAGCGCGTCAAGGCGCACCAGGAACAAGGGGACCCCGAGTTCGCCTGCAAGCACACCCGCTGTCATCGTCTTTCCGGTACCGGGAGGCCCGACCAGCAACAACTTTCGCCTCGGTGACAGGCCATGCTCGCGGATACGAGCATGCAGGCGCTGCTCCTGCATGATGCGCTGCAGCTGCTCCAGCACCACCGGATCGAGCACCATGTCCGCCAGACGAATCTTTGGATACGTGACGTCCAGCAGGTTCGCCAATTCGCCACGCGGCCGCGCCAAAGGAATGGGTTTCCCAGGCTCGCTCGAGATGCTGCGTGCCTTGGCGGCATCGATCATGTCGCGCAGCTCTTCGGCAAGCCTGCCGTGGCCGGCCTTCGCTTCGTGGGCGGCAACCTGCATGGCCACGGAATAGAACTGTCCGTCGTCCCGACTGATGTGGGATCTGACGAGAGCCTTTAGCTGATCCGCGCTAGCCATGCCGCACCTCCGCTGCTTCGATACACCGTGACCAGAAACCACTCAGCCATGGATCGCCTTGACATCGTTTTGCGTAGGAAGCGAGGCCATGACCGCACGCCGAAGCTTGCCGGCCAACTGGTTGCCGATCTTCCCGAGTTCCTTCTGTTCCGATGCCATTACGAATAGCACGCCTACGGGCACTTGAAGCGCATCGGCAATCTTCGAAACCATCGACAACGTCGGATCACGCTTGTTGTTCTCAAGCATGGACAGGTATGACACAGAGCAATCTGCACGCAGCGCAATATCGGTCTGGGAGACGCCGCGTCGCTTACGACACTCTCGAATTGCATTTCCGACGTTCATTGAGCACTGATCCTCGCCAACCCACACAAAAAGCCCGGAAACTCGCGACGGCACCAGCTTTTAATTTTACCACCAGTGAAATCCTTCTGGGGAGAAGGGTAACTACTCACCGGCCGTTTCAGCGTACAGTTGATCGAAAAGAACCAACTGGACGGCGACGAGGGGATTGTATCCGCGGTTGGCCAAGGTTTGCAGGTAGCTGGAGATGCGGCAATAGGCTTGGGCGTACTGGGGTTTGCGGAAGCAGCCAGAGACTTTCTGCTTGACCTTGCTCATGCGCAGAATCGCGTTCGGCGCGATTATTGGTGAACGATACGTGCGGGTCGCGGGCGAAGAGCAGCACGGAGCTCTCGTGTGCTTTGAGGCGCTCCCAGAGGTTGTGGGCATCGGACTTGGCGATTCTGCCGCGCTTGCCGTTTTGTCGGACAAGCAGGGGCGGCAGTTCTCGTTCGCCACGGGTCAAGATGTTGCGGTAGCGTTTCTGCAGGTTGTCGTACCTGCTCCTGCAGCGTAATTCGCGCGCCGCTGCACGCTTTGAGACTTCCCTGCATGACGATGACAGCGCGGCCGGTTTCACCTTGCGTGTACGACAAAACGCCGAGTTCATGTCGGAAGGCGCCTATGTGCTGCGCTCGAACGTCACCGACTGGAGTGACGAGAAACTCTGGAAAGCCCACATCCAACTCACCCAAGCCAAAGCCGCCTTTCGCATCAACAAGGACCAATTGTGCGTGCGGCCGATTTGGCATCAACGCGCCGATCGCGTCCAGGCGCATATCCTCGTGTGCTTCCTCGCCTTCGTGCTGTGGAAGACCTTGGAGATGTGGCAGCAACGGGCAGGCCTCGGTAATTCACCACGCACGCTGCTCGAAGAATTCGCTCGAATCCAATCTCACGACGTCATCCTGCCGATACCAGCCCAGGGTGAAATCCGCCACAGCGGGCCGGTCATCGCGCCCCCGCCGCCAAAGGCGCCTTCTCCAAGGCGGGCGATTCGGAGGTGCGTTGCGCGCTCTAGACCGCCGCCCACGCGCTGATGGCGCGAACGCGGACCTGGTCGTCGCTGAAGGCCTGGGGAATTCGCCTGGCAAAGACAAGGGGCCGTCGTCGAGCCGTCATCGCGGTGGCCCGCAAACTCGCCGCCATGGCACAGCGCATTGTGGTTCTTCAGTGCTTGACCGCAGTGGAGGTTGCCTTGTCGCCCTCGGCCGCGGGCAGCGCCGCGACCTCCACCGGCTTGGGCATCGGCTCCGGTTGGCGCTCGAGCGCAATCTCGAGCACCTTGTCGATCCACTTCACCGGAATGATCTCGAGGCGGTTCTTGACGTTGTCCGGGATCTCGGCGAGGTCCTTCACGTTCTCCTCCGGGATCAGCACCGTCTTGATGCCGCCGCGGTGCGCCGCCAGCAGCTTCTCCTTCAGGCCGCCGATCGCCAGGACCTCGCCGCGCAGCGTGATCTCGCCTGTCATCGCGACATCCGCACGCACCGGAATGCCAGTCAGCACAGAAACCATCGCGGTCGCGATGCCGATGCCGGCGCTCGGGCCGTCCTTGGGCGTCGCGCCCTCGGGCAGATGGATGTGCATGTCGTTCTTCTGGTAGAAATCCTCCTGCACGCCGAGCTTGCACGAGCGGTTGCGCACCACCGACAGCGCCGCATGGATCGACTCCTGCATTACCTGGCCGAGCTTGCCGGTGGTGATCGTCTTGCCTTTGCCCGGCATCGTCACCGTCTCGATCGTCAGCAGCTCGCCGCCGACCTCTGTCCATGCCAGCCCCGCGACTTGGCCTACCTGGTTCTTCTTCTCGGCCATGCCGAAGCTGTACTTGCGCACGCCGCAGAACTTGTCCAGCACGCGCGGCGTCACGGTGATGCGCTTCGCCTTGCCTTCGTTTTCCTGCCGGTCGACGAGCAACTGCTTGACCGCCTTACGGCAGATCTTGGAAATCTCGCGCTCCAGGCTCCGTACGCCCGCCTCGCGCGTGTAGTAGCGCACGATGTCGCGAATCGCGGCGTCGGTCACCGCCAGTTCGCCTTCCATCAGCCCGTTATTCTTCATCTGCTTGGGCAGGAGATACTTGATGGCGATGTTCATCTTCTCGTCCTCGGTGTACCCCGAGAGGCGGATCACCTCCATGCGGTCGAGCAGCGATGGCGGGATGTTGAGCGTGTTCGCGGTGGCAACGAACATCACTTCCGACAGGTCGTACTCGACTTCGATGTAATGGTCGGTGAAGGTGTTGTTGTGCTCCGGATCCAGCACCTCGAGCAGCGCCGAGGACGGGTCGCCGTGCCAGTCCATGCCCAGCTTGTCCACTTCATCCAGCAGGAACAGCGGGTTACGCACGCCGACCTTGGCCATGTTCTGCAGGATCTTGCCGGGCATCGAGCCGATGTAGGTGCGCCGGTGGCCGCGGATCTCGGCCTCGTCCCGCACGCCGCCCAGCGACATGCGCACGAACTTGCGGTTGGTCGCGCGCGCGATCGACTGGCCGAGGGAGGTCTTGCCGACGCCCGGCGCGCCCACCAAGCACAGGATCGGCGCCTTCATCTTCTCCACCCGCGTCTGCACCGCGAGGTACTCGACGATGCGCTCCTTCACCTTTTCCAACCCGTAGTGGTCCTGGTCGAGGATCTGCTGCGCGACCTTCAGGTCCTTGCAGACCTTCGACTTCTTGCGCCACGGCAGGTTGACCAGCGTCTCGATGTAGTTGCGCACCACCGTCGCTTCGGGCGACATCGGCGACATGAGCTTGAGCTTCTTGAGCTCCGCTTCGGCCTTGCGGCGAGCGTCCTTGGGCATGTGCGCCTTGCGGATGCGCTTTTCCATCTCCTGGAGGTCGGCGCCCTCCTCGCCCTCGCCCAGTTCCTTCTGGATCGCCTTCACCTGCTCGTTGAGGTAGTACTCGCGCTGCCCCTTCTCCATCTGGCGCTTGACCCGCCCGCGGATGCGCTTCTCAACCTGAAGGACGTCGATCTCGATCTCGATCTGCGACAGCAGATGCTCGAGGCGCGCCTTCACCTTGAACATCTCGAGCACCTGCTGCTTCTGCTCGAGTTTCAGCGGCAGGTGCGCCGCCACGGTATCGGCCAGGCGCCCCGCGTCGTCGATGCCCGAGAGCGCGGTCAGGATCTCGGGCGGGATCTTCTTGTTGAGCTTGACGTACTGGTCGAATGCCGAGAGCAGCGCGCGGCGCATCGCCTCCACCTCGGGCGGCGGCGTACCCTCGGCCACGACCGGGGTCGCCTCGGCGACCGAGTGCGTGCGCAGGTCGACGATCTGGCCGATGCGGGCCCGGCTGCCACCTTCGACCAGCACCTTCAGGGTGCCGTCGGGCATCTTGAGCAGCTGCAGGATGCTCGAGACGCACCCAATCTCGTACATGTCCTGCGGCCCCGGCTCATCCTTCGCCGCGGAACGCTGGGCCACGAGCAGGATCGACTTGCCGCTTTCCATCGCCGTCTCCATCGCCTTGATGGACTTCGCACGGCCGACGAACAACGGGATCACCATGTGGGGGAATACCACCATGTCGCGCAACGGCAGCAGCGGGTACTGGGTGCTAGTCGGCTGTGATGCCGCCTGGGGTGCGGCCGGGGATGCCGCCGGGGATTCTTCTTGGTCGGACATGAGGGCCTCTAGGCTGAGCTGCCGGCGACTTTCTGTTGGTCCGAGTAGATCAGCAGCGGCTTGCCGTCCGCCGAGACCATCGGCTCGTCCACGACCACCTTGCTGATGTTCTCCAGAGTCGGCAGCTCGTACATCGTGTCGAGCAGGATCTGCTCCAGAATGGAGCGCAGGCCCCGCGCACCGGTCTTGCGCGCCAGCGCCCTCTTCGCCACCGCGCCCAGCGCCGCGGTGCGCACCTCGAGCTCGACGCCTTCCATCAGGAACAGGCGCTGGTACTGCTTGATGAGCGCGTTCTTCGGCTTAATCAGGATCTCGATAAGTGCTTTCTCGTCGAGCTCCTCCAGCGCCGCCACCACCGGCATCCGGCCGACGAACTCCGGGATCAGGCCGTACTTGATCAGGTCCTCGGGCTCGATCGCTTTCAGCAGGTCGTACATTGCCTTGGAATCGTTGGGGCTGCGCATTTCGGCGCCGAAGCCGATGCCGGTCTTCTCGGTGCGGTTGCGGACGATCTTTTCCAGGCCGTCGAAGGCGCCGCCGCAGACGAACAGGATGTTGGTCGTATCCACCTGCACGCAATCCTGGTTCGGGTGCTTGCGCCCGCCCTGCGGGGGAACGGAGGCAATCGTGCCCTCGATCAGCTTGAGCAGCGCCTGCTGCACGCCCTCCCCCGAGACGTCACGCGTGATCGAGGGGTTCTCGGATTTGCGCGAGATCTTGTCGATTTCGTCGATGTAGACGATGCCGCGCTTGGCCTTGTCGATGTCGTAGTCGCAGTTCTGCAGCAGCTTCTGGATGATGTTCTCGACGTCCTCGCCGACGTAGCCTGCCTCGGTGAGCGTGGTCGCATCCGCAATCACGAAGGGAACGTTCAGCAGCCGCGCCAGCGTCTGGGCGAGCAGCGTCTTGCCCGAGCCGGTCGGCCCGATCAGCAGGATGTTCGATTTCGACAACTCCACCTCGTCGTTCTTCGAGAGGTGTTTCAAGCGCTTGTAATGGTTGTAGACCGCGACAGCCAGGATCTTCTTCGCCTGGTCCTGCCCGATCACGTACTGGTCGAGGATGGCGCGGATCTCGTGCGGCGCCGGCAGGTCGGATTTCTGCCCCTTGCCGCCCTTGTCGGTGGCGGTTTCCTCGCGGATGATGTCGTTGCACAGTTCGATGCACTCGTCGCAGATGAACACCGACGGGCCGGCGACGAGCTTGCGCACCTCGTGCTGGCTCTTGCCGCAGAACGAGCAGTACAGCAGCTTCTCGCCCGAGCCGGTTTTTTCGGACATCTAAATGTGCTCCCTCGAGACCAGGACCTTGTCCACGAGGCCGTACTTTACCGCGTCTTCGGAAGACAGGAAGTTGTCGCGGTCCGTGTCCTTGGCGATGGTCTCCACCGATTGGCCGGTGTGCCTGGCCAGGATCTCGTTCAACCGGCTGCGCAGGTACAGGCCACCGGCGCCGGCGACCCGTAGCCCGCGACATCTCATGCTCGCGCAGCCGGAGATGGTGCAGTAGAGCAACAATGGTCTTGGTACAAAAATCGGTCAGCTCTCCGGGGCTTCCCGGGCAACGAGAAATACGGCTACGGCTGTGCGGTGCATAGCATTCCCTCCGTTTCGATGAATTTCACGATCGTGTCCAGGCCCTGTCCGGTCTTGAGATTGCTGAAGACGAAGGACCGCCGGCCGCGCATCTTCTTCGCATCGCGCTCCATCACCTCGAGCGACGCCCCGACCATGCCCGACCTGAAGCGCCTGCGCGAGGAGTTTGCCCCGCCCAAGGCTCAACTGCCGCCGCTCAGCGTCCAGATTCCGGCGCCGAGCGTCTATGACGCGCTACTCCCGAGTGAGCAAGGGGACGAGCCCGAGGAGGTGGCAGCATGAACGCCCCGTCCTGGGAGCCGGCGCGCATCGCGCTGATGCTGGGCGAGTTGCGCCTGCCGACGATCGGCCGACTGTGGCCGCAGTTCACCGAGCGCTCGGATGCGGAAGGCTGGCCGGCGGGCCGCTTCCTAGGGGCACTGCTGGAACACGAACTGGCCGAGCGCGCCAAGCGGCGCATTGAACGCCATCGCGCAGAGTCGCAACTGGATCCGACCAAAACGCTGGCCAGCTTCGAGTTCGCCGAGGTACCGATGCTCTCCAAGGCCCACGTCATGGCGCTCGCCAGTGGCGACGCCTGGCTTGAGAAGGGGGCGACGATCCTGATCTTCGGCCCGCCCGGTGTGGGCAAGAGCCACGTCGGTTGTGGCATCGGCCACGCGTTGATCGACGCCGGCTACCGGGTGCTGTACATGCGCACCAGCGAGTTGGTGCAGCGCCTGCAGGCCGCGCGCCAGAGCCTGCAACTGCCCCAAGCACTGGCGAAGCTGGACCGCTACGACCTACTCATTCTTGACGACCTCTCGTATGTCAGACGGGATCAGGCTGAGACCAGCGTGCTGTTCGAACTGATCGCCGAGCGCTACGAGCGGCGCAGCATTCTCATCACCGCCAACCAGCCGTTCTCCGGCTGGGACACCGTGTTCCCCGACCCGGGAATGACGGTGGCCGCCATCGACCGCCTGGTTCATCACTCGACCATCTTCGAGCTGCACAAGGTCGAGAGCTATCGAGGCAAACAGGCCGCTCGCCAACAGAAGATTCAGCGCGACAACGACAAGGCGCAGCGTCGGCGTCAATCACGTCGGCGACCGGCCATGCAGCTTGACGCCGTCCAAGGAGTGTTGTCGGTCGCATTGAACCTAGGGTAGCTAGGTCGGTGCGGGGGCACTGAATTTATCGAACTGGCGAGAGCCAGTATACACGTGGGATTCGAGGTATTCTTCGATCCTCCTCCATCCACACAATCCTCGGGCTGGAGTCTCTCTGGCCCCTCAATCCGCCGCGAACGGCATTCCCGCCTGATCCATCGCCTCAAGCGCCAGGCCGCAGCCGCGCGCGACGCAGGTAAGGGGATCTTCGGCGACGCTGACCGGTAGACCCGTTTCCTCCATCAGCAACCGGTCGATATCGCGCAACAGGGCTCCACCGCCCGTGAGCACCATGCCTTTTTCTGCGATGTCTGCGGCGAGCTCCGGAGGCGTATGTTCGAGCGCGGACTTGACCGCGGTCACGATGCTATTGAGCGGCTCGCTCAGCGCTTCGAGAATTTCGTTGCTCGATATGGTGAAGCTGCGCGGAATGCCCTCCGCGAGGTTTCGGCCCCTTATTTCCTGTTCGCGCACTTCGGACCCGGGAAATGCAGACCCAATCGCCTTCTTGGTCTGCTCGGCAGTCGCCTCGCCGATCAACATTCCGTAATTGCGGCGCAGGTAGTTGATGATGGCTTCATCAAACTTGTCCCCGCCCACGCGCACCGACGCCTGGTAGACAGCGCCGCCCAGGGAAATCACGCCGACTTCGGTCGTGCCGCCGCCAATATCAACCACCATCGAACCGGTTGGCTCGCCTACCGGAAGGCCGGCGCCAAGCGCTGCCGCTATGGGTTCTTCGATCAGGTATACCTTTGAAGCGCCGGCGCCAATCGCCGATTCACGAATCGCGCGCCGCTCGACCTGGGTTGAGCCGCTGGGGACGCAGATGATGATCCGCGGACTGGGTCTGAATATGCGCGTTGCGAGCACATTGTGGATGAAGTACTTGAGCATCAGCTCAGTCACGGTGAAATCGGAGATCACCCCGTCCTTCAGGGGCCTGATCACCCTGATGCTGCCCGGGGTACGGCCCAGCATGCCCTTGGCGGCGAGGCCGACGGCCTGAATTACCTGCTTGCCGTGGGGCCCACTCTCCTGCCGGATTGCGACGACCGAGGGTTCGTCGAGGACAATCCCCTTGCCGCGCACGTAGATAAGGGTGTTCGCGGTACCGAGATCGATGGCGATATCCTGGGAATTGAAGCGGGAAAGAAAGTGCAACATGGAACTTTTAAGGAGGCGCAAGACCGGCAGAACCGCAGGACTTCACGCAATCCCTGAGTGTACTTAGAGTTGGCAAAGCCAAGTAGGAAAAATCATTCGGGGTATCCGCAGGGCATCCGCGCCCAGCATGATGGCAAACTTGGCGAGCGGCGACCACGCGCTTCTCATGCCATGGCTTGGCTGCCCCAGCGTAGTGACCTCAGGCACCCCCACAGATCGAGTTTTTGCGGAGCACGGCGGGCCGGTCATCGCGCCCCCGCCGCAAAGGCGCCTTCACTGAGGAAACGCCACCCCGCTGCGTCCGCCGCACTCCGGTCATCTGGCAAGCGCAGCCGCGCGCTGATCCAGAACGATCACGACAAAAACTATGGAACATCCCGTTCTACATGATCAACCTTCAAGGGGCGCACGTTGATTCCCCTGGCTCACGAGCCAAGGTCCGCCGAGATTCGCTCAGGGTGGGGGACGCGGTCGGATACAGGAGCCGGACTCAGCGCGAAGTCTACGGCGTCGTGATCAAGCTAAACCGCAAAACAGCCACAGTCCGACTTGCAACCGGCCAACAGTGGGGTGTTCCTTACAGCCTGTTGTTCTACGTCCTCGATGCCCGGACAGGCATAATCCCGGAAGCGCTCGATCATCAATTGACCAGTGGCGCAGCAGCGCCCGAAGATCGCCCCGACATCGAGGGAACAGATTGCCTACCTGAGTAGTTGCCAGTTACCCATCTTCACGGAACTCCCTGTGCTTTCGTGGCCGCTCCTGTGACTTCGTCGAGCATGGCACGCACATAGGTATCCTTGTCCTCCTCCTGGAAGAGCACGTGCCGCTTCTGCATCTCGCTCTTCTCCATGTGCCACAGCATCCGCATCGTCGCGGATGGGGTGTTTGAGACGATAAAGGACTGTAAGCGCACGGCGGGATCGCCGAGGCGTTGTTCAATCTCCTTGATGGTCTCGTGGAACTGAATCTTTGGATCGCTCGGCCCAAGGTTCCGGATTCCTTTAGGGTCGACGAAGATGACTTGCTGCTGGTCGCCTGCGAGCATCCAGAGGATGAAGTCCGGATGGAAATTGCCGGCTTCGAAAAAGCCCACGCCCCGCCCCTTGCTCAAGTTGCGCAGCAGGTAGATCTCACGGGTCTTGAAGAAGTCCGCGTGCCCTTCGTGGAACGCCCTGAGATCCTCGATGAACTGCCGTTCGCCCTTGTTCAGCGGCGCCGGGCTGATCTCGACGATATTCGTGTCGAGATAGAGCAGCGGCTGGTATAGGTGCTTTCCAAACCAAATGGCCTTCATGCCCCGGAACTCCCAAGGCTTCAGGTCCCCCCGCTCGATCGCGGCCTTGAGCTCTCCGAGCTTGGCGACGATTTCCTCCTGCGACTTGTCGATCAGGATCCGGTAGTACCCCTCATCCGGTGATTCCTTCACACACAGGAAGTTCGGGTCGTCTCCCTCCAGATCGCGATACTCGAGGTGCGGCAACTCCCACTCGCGCTTACGAAAGGTGTAGTACCGCTCGGTATACTTCTTGAGCAGCGCGGCGGCAATTTCCTCCCATAGGCGCACCTTCTCGAACGAATCGCCTGTCAGCTCCTCTGCGGGAATCTGCAGGCGATACCAGCTCTGATCAGCGAGCAGCGCCTCGATTCCCGGCCGCGTGAGGTTCAGGTTGTACCAGCCTCGCTCGGCCTTGAATCGCTCCAGTTCGAAGTAAAGTCGGTCGAAGTTGAGAAAAACCACATGCCGGGCGCTCAGATGTGTCTCATTTGGCGCGGCGTCGGCATCGCCGCCGATTAATCCACGCGACTTCATCGCCTGGATCTTTGGGTACCAGTTGAGTACCACCTGGTTCTTCTGCAAGTACTCGGTACTCGGATCGCGGCCAGGGTCCGGTATGGCCAGCGTCGGCACCGGCGCTAGCTTGCGAAACGCATCGCCGAATTCGGTACTGACGCCGTTGATCGTCTTCTTGAGGCGGATCGTCTTGAGTTTCTGGGTGCCGAGATTCCTGATCACCGGCAGCAGAAACTCGACGCGGTCATCGTTAGTGGGCAGCCCCTCCTCTTCGAGGAAATCCCGGAACTGCGCCATGTAGTCGGCATGGATGCCGAAGATTCCGAGTGTCTCAAGAACGCTGATGTGCTTGGGCCGCTCCACGCCTTCCGGTAGCTCCGTCTTGCCGCTCCGCTTGAGGCTCAGGTCATAGCCCTTTAGCCGCACCCCGCGCCCGAAGAGTTGGATGATCTGTGCGCCCTCCCCCTTGCCCACGTTCATCAGGCCCATCGTCGAGACGCGCCAACTGCTCCAGCCCTCGGTGAATTTTTTCGAGCCGATCAGCAGGTTCACCGTCGAGTGCGACTTGTTGATCTCGTGAAAGAGCGATCCCGAAAACTCGCGCTCGCCCGTTGCAAGGCCGTTCTCGTCGCACAGCTTTACCAGCTTGGCGTCGTCGCCCACGTTTATGACGCCGAAGGGCTCGTTCTCGGCACCCAGCCGTAGCGCCACTTCGCCGGTCGCGCCCTTCAGGTTCTCGACATAGAGCTGCCCGCCGCCAAGTGCGTTGAAAAGCGTCGCGAGCGTCTCGTCGAAGACCTGGGTCGGGGAGAGTCCGCAAGTATTGATATACGCAAAGCGTCCGGCAAACAGGTTCTTGCCCGACGCGGTCTCGAGCCCGGTATTGAGCACGCGCTCGATGCGCTGAACACTGCCCGCTCGATCTGCCACATAGCGGCCAAAGAACTGCAGGATCTCAACTATGTCTGAAGCATCCCGCGTGGCTAGCGTCGCGGTCACGCTGCCGCCAACGAAGATCCACAGGGGCTTTTCGATGTTGAACGGGCGGAAGTCCGCGCTGCGCTCGTGGTAGAGCCGCTGTTGCTGGAAGAACGAGAGCAGGCAGGCCACCAGATACAGCTCTAGGTGGTTCTGCTGCGTTCCCTCGTCGAGGTTAAGGATCTGGTAGTCCTTGCCGAAGCCGTCCCCGTAGAAATAGCGGTACGAGTAGTCGAACAGCGTGCTCTTGGCGTAAACCTCGGTAAGCTTGGCCTTGCCTTTGACTGCCTGCCCGAAGGTGGCCGAATATTCGAACGAGAAGCCCTTCTCGCACAGTGCGTTGCGATAGCGCATCCACGCGCCTTCCTCGCCGCCGCTGGCGCCGCGGTGCCCTTCGTCTACCAGCACAAGGTTGTTGCCCTCGAAGGCGTCGATGGCGATGGTCTTATCGCCCATGTCCTCGCGCAGCCTGGTCACTTCGAGTATCTCGACTGCACGCCCACTGAACAGCCCGCGGGCGTCCTTGTTGAACAACTCCGCGTCGATGCCCGCAGTCGCGAACTCACGTAGGTGTTGCTGCGACAACCCCTCATTGGGCGTGAGCAGCAGAGTTCGGTTCAGCTCGCGGCCCCGGCCGTGCTTCTCAAGAGCGTGTTGGTACTGGAGAATGTTGGTGTGCATCAGAAGCGTCTTGCCGCTCCCGGTGGCCATCCAGTAGGAGAGCTTGTTGATCTGCGGCCAGGCTTCGGTGCTCTCGTCGAATGGCGCAATCTGATCCGCCTCGGGCTTGTCCATGTTATAGACAGCCACCTGCGTGTTCAGCTCCTTCAGCAGCGCCTTAGGATCGCGGAAGTAACGGTCGAGGTATATCTCGGTAAACAGTAGCGTGAGGTACTGAAAGTACTTCCAGGCGATCGGCTCCTCGCCGCGAGTAATGCGTCGTTCGTTCAGCCGCTGCGTATGTTTGACGATGTTCTGGTCGTACTCCAGCAGCAGTTCCGTCGGCAATTGCGTCAGGTTGAAGAGCTGGGCGGTGAGCGCGTGGTGGAAGTGGTGGACGTTGTTCTCATCCATACCTTCCAGCGCCTCGTTGCGCAGGTGCTCGGCCAGGTCCTCGAAACGCTTCACATTGAAAAGCGAAAGCAGCCACTGGTTGAGCACAAGCTTGTAAGCGAACGGTACCTGCGGCCGGTTGGTGACGCGGCTGCGCGGCGCGGAGGGAACGGCAGGTGCAACCGTGACGGCGTTTTTCTTGGGGCGTCCTCGTGCCATCACGCCCCCTCCATTTCGAACATCAGGCGCTGGAAGTCCTCCTCGATGAGGCGCACCTTCCACAGATCATCGGGAGTCTTGAGGTTTTCGAGATTGTTGCCGCCGTTGACGTAGATGAGGTCGAACTCACTGTCTTTGGCCGAGTAGCCCTGCCTGGTAAACCATTCGTCGAGCACCAGGTTGTCCTGCTCTGGCTCCCCGGTGAGCTTGCGCCAGATGATGAGCGTCCCGCGGCCGTCGGGCATGGTGCCGGCGACGGTGCGGATCCAGTACGGGCCGCCAGCCTCCTGCTTGAGGCGGCCCTTCAGGCGCATGCGCTTCTCGCTGTCACGCTGGAACGCGGCGCTGAAGGTCTGCGGCGCCGCGATGTGCCGGACCGTGAAACCAATGAGCCAGTTGAACGTCTCCATCAGATCGACGTTGACCTCGCGACTCTCGTCCGATCCGGGACGCTTGACCTTCAGCCTGTAGGCCGTGGGGTTGGTGAATGCCTGCACGTTGAGCAGCGACTGGCTACCGCGCGTCTCGACATCGAGCATGTAGCGCAGGATGTACTGCTCCCTGAGGCCGTCCGCGCCTTGCGCCTCAGCAGAGGCGAGCAGCAGTTGCTGCTTGTCGGTGCGACGGGTCTCCAGGTTGTTGAGCGCGTCTTCGTAGGATTCGAGACGGACGATCTTGACGATGCGCGGGCTGCGCTCGGCTTCCTCTTGCGTGGCAAGACGCTTGGGCTTGCCGTCCTTCCACTCCGGCGTGAAGGTAACTTTTTTGATGCGCGGCAGGAGCACCGTATCAAAATAGTCACCCATTTCGACCAGAATAAACTTGCGCCACCCGCCGTCTTCTCGGTTCAGGTTGATGACAGCGTGACCGGTAGTGCCGGAACCTGCGAAATAGTCGAGTACGACGTCATTACCAAGCAGGCCCGCGGCTCGAAGGCAGTCACGCACCAGGTGAACGCTTTTCGGATAGTCGAAGTCTCTGGTCCCGAACATATCCTTGAGAACTTTCGTTCCGCTCTCGCTTGCCGAGTAACTGGAATCGTCCCACCAAGTCCCAGGAAGCGCACCTTCCTGATTGGGACGATACTTCTTGAGAATCTCGATACGATCCCCGTTAGCGCGTTCGATCCTGATGTCTGCAATCTCACCTCTTGCTCTTTCCGGCGAACACGTCCAGACCTTCTCTCTTCCGTCGGTGTCGACGGGGAGAACCTCCACCTCGCCAGGACTGGGTTTCTCCAGGACAACCCATTCCTCGTCAGACCCATTCCATGACATCTTTGGGATTCTGGCGACGTCACCCTTGACATAAACCGGATAGAACGACTTGCGCCGATCCGCGCGGTCGGAATCCGTGCCAGACTTGCGGAAGTTCGCCCAGGCATAGATGCCCTGTTCATCGGAGTTTGGATATCGCTCGGCCTTAGAGCCGACCCGTGGAAGTCGCCCAATTTTTGCCTCCATATCGCCCCAAAATACCGCGTACTCGTGATTCGATGAAAAGCCGGTGGCTGTAGGACGGCCCTGAGGCTTACTCCGCACGGAAACGGTTGCGTGATGAACATCGGCGGAAAGCGACCCTAGCAGTTCAACTAGGTCTGGGTACTCAAAATCATCGATTGCAATGCATCGCACTGATGATTTGGTGCGGAGTCGCAAGTCCACACTTAGGCGATCGGCCATAAGCGCAAGCCAGGACGAGCGTTGATATCCATTCTTATAGACAATAGGGCTCGCGTCTGTGTTGTACGGTGGATCGATATAAATGCACTTCACGCGCTCCCGATATCTTGCCTCAATGGACGACAGTGCCTGGAAATTCTCACTGTGAAAGAGCACGCCATCGATCAACTCGTCCACGTTGCCTATCGCTTCAAGTAGGCGCGCGGTGAAGGCGGCATCGAAGTGCCTCGTGTCCACCACGAGTGTCGGGTGCGACTTCAGAAACTCGGGCTTGAGCTTCTTGCTGTAGCCCGGCGTGGTCAGGTCGCCCTTGATCTCGTCAATCGCAAAAAGGTTCACCCACTCCTGGCGCTGCGCCTCATTCGCGGCGATCTCCACGTAGAACGCCTCGGGGATACTGCCAACCGCGATGCAGTACTGCGCCTCGACCACAAACTTTTTCTTCAGCCACAGCTTCTTCTGGAAGTCCTCAAGCTGTGCGAGGAAGTCGATGATCTTGCTCGCGATCTTGCGGATGACCTTGATCTTCGAGAGGTACTGCTCGACACGCGGCGCGGTCTCGTTCTCCACGTCGTCCAGGTGCATGACTTCGTTCTTGATGTAGAAGTCCAGCTCCCGGCGGAGAAAGATCCCGAGGTTCTTGTGAATGAAGTAGTCGAAGGTGTTGCGCGCCGTGTAGCGCTTGAGGTGCGCCTCCAGCCGCGTATAGTCGGCCTTCTCACCGGCCGCTGTGACGTGCGGCTGGCCCAGTTCCGCAATCCACGGCGCTAATGCCGCGTCAATCACGGCCAGCAGGCGTTTCGCGGTGAGCGCGCTCAGGTCCTTTTGGGCCGGTGGTTTGCTCTTTCCGGCACGGGTGTCCTCGGGCCAGTCGGTGAGCGTCGCTGGCCGGTACTCGAAGCGGATGACGAGCTCCTTGCTCGATTCGCCCCCCTCCTCGGCGAGGAAGTCGCGGCCGGATTCCCCGGGCGCAGCCAGAATGAACACGCGTTCCTTCCCCTCGGCGGCCTTCGCATTGCCGTGCTCGCTCTCAGCGGCGTCCGCTAGGCGGAAGTGCACACGCATGGGCCGCTTGTCGTCGTCGGGCCGCAGGCGGAAAGCGTAATCCCGCAAATATTCGCTGGTCTTGATGTAGTACTGATCTTTGTTGGCCCAATGGAGCGTGACCTCCTCGCCCTCGTAGGGTATGGCATAGATACCCGGCCTATAGACGCGCTTGGCTAGAAAATCGCCCTCGGAGTAGTAGCGGCGGAAGAAACCAAACAGGTGATCGTAGACCTCGCTCTCGAGTGCCCCCAAGTCCACTGCGTCGCTCTTTATCCGCTCGCGCAGGTCCTTGACCTTCGGAGACTGTGCTGGGTCCATGCCCGCTGCTTCGATGCCCGCTACGACCTTGGCCAGATCCTTTTCGATCTCAGCCTTGTCGGCAGTTTTGTATTGGCCGAACGCCGCCTGCACCTGCGGCAGCAGGTCCTTGTCCAGGAACTGCGATACCTCGGCACTCCTGGCATGCATGACGCGGTAGAGGCCGAAGTCCAAGTCGGGTTGGTCGAGTTGAAACAGTTCCTTTAGCAGGGTCTTCAGTTTTTCGTATTTCTGGCTCATGCGCGCTGTTCCATAAGAGGCTTCATGCCCGTCGGCACGACGGGATCGTCGGGCATCTGGTCCCACGTCCGACCGGCGAGGAGACGCCCGGCTTGCTTCTTGTTCTTCCCGCCCCACTGCTTGAAGAAGAACGGCACCTTGGCCCGCTTGCACTGGTCGCGGAGATCCGTGGCCCACGCGGGATCCATTGGCCGCGCCTTCGGGCCTGACTCACCCCCAACGATGACCCACTTAATGCCTCGCAAGTCGAGGTGGTCAAGCGGCCCGAGCAACGGTTCGAGCGATAGGAACTTGGTCAGCGCGCCCGTGGAGCGGAGCTCGTCGATACGAGACCTGTACTTGTCGCTCTCGACGCTCACGCCCATCCAGATATTGGGCGCCCACGCCAGCTTCGGATCGAGCTGGGCGACGCGATCAGCCCGTTTCGTCAGCACCTGGAAGCGATGCCAATGGGCACGGCGCATCACGTCGAACACCCTCTGAATGTAGTCGATCGGCACGTCCTTGTGGAACAGGTCGCTCATGGAGTTCACGAAGATCGTCTGCGGCTTCTTCCACCGGAGCGGCAGCTCCAGCATGTGTGGCTGCAGCGTCAGCCGAAACCCGTTCCGGTAGTTGTCTTGGCCCATCGCCTGTAGGCGCTCGGCCATCCGCTCGGCGTAGCAGTGCTTGCAGCCCGGGCTGACCTTCGTGCAACCCGTGATGGGGTTCCAGGTGGACTCGGTCCACTCGATCGCTGACTTCAAGCCCATGTCAGCCTCGCCTCGTCAGGGAACGTGTTTGCGCGACGCTTCTTCCCGTCAGTCTTGATCTCGTCCACCTTGAGGTGCCCGCTTTCCTCCTCCTGCTTCAGCGCACCCGTCAAGTGCTTCTTGAGGTACGCAGTTCGGTTCTCAACGAAGGTACGGACCTGGAACCCGGTGACCGTTCCCTTCGCACGAAATTGGTCGCGGACCTGCGAAGCGAGAACCTTGGTGGGATCGGCGTCGAAGAGCACCAACTGGCCGGGGTTGGTCGCGTCGGAGAATCTGAAGTCGCCGTCGGGGTCCACCTTCCACATCGCCTCCTTCATCTTGAGCTGTCCTAGCTCGCTGTTCGTCGCGAAGAACATGTAGTACTGCGTTCGATCCTGCCGGTCGCGCATCTCGAAGAAGCGGACGTACTTGGCCACGCTCGACAGCTTCGACTGGTACAGCTCACGCAGCTTTACGATGCGATCGCCGGGACCCTTTGCGATCTTGACGGCCTCGTTGCCACCAAAGGCCTCCACGATGTGCTGGACCACTTTGTCCTCAGGGTGCTCGAGGAAGCGGTTGATGGCGTCCACCATGAAGGTGATGAACGCCTCGCAGCGCTTGTGGCTCAGAAGCCGCTCGATCAAGGAGAACGGAATCCCCGAGAAGCCGAAGGGATCGATGAACGCGAACGTCGGCGCGAGCGCGTTCTTGTCCGCTTCGATCGAGCAAAGGACCTTCCCGAACTTCTCGTGGAAGCGTCCAGACTCTGCGGTCACCTTAAAATGCGTCGGCACGCGAACCGCGGCGAGTTCCTGCTTCAGGTGCGCGAGCCGGTCGTCGCGCTCCTCGATGAACCAGAACACGATCTCGCCCGTAGTCGACTTGCGGTGGTTGACGGCAACATCGAGCGCGATTGTCGGCGACCCAGGCTCGCCGTTCTTGTACCGGCCCGGTCCGGAGAAGCCGTCGATGTAGACGATGCGGCTGTTATAGGTTCCGAGGATCGGGAACCAAGCCGCAAGATACCGTCTGAGTATCTCGTGCTTGGCCTTCGTGTGAGGGTCCAGCTCCCACAGTGTTTCCTTCGGCGTGGTCATTCCGTCCCCTCGCTGCTCGTCGCCATATTGGCTACTGCCACTTCTGTCTCGGCGCTCTTGGCGTGTATGACGCCGTAGAGCCCTAAGTCCAGATTGGGTTGGCCGGGCGGGAACAGCTCCTTCACCAGCGTTTCCAGCTTCTTGTAATTCTGGCTCATCTGGTGTCCCGTCCCTTGCCCTTTATTGATTCCGCTCGCCACTACTCGACCGCCCAGCGGATGGTGAAAAGTGTCTCCGTCTCGGTTCGTTGCGCCAGCCGGCGCTCCAGTGACTCGATGAGCTGGTCACGCTTGTCCATGATCTCATCCTCGACCTTGAAAATTTCCTGTCGCTGACGACGCTGCTGGCGTTCGAGCTTCTGGATCTTCTCCTGAATCTCGTGCTGCTCTGCAAGCGTGACTGTCTGCCGCGCCTGGCGCCGCAAAGCCTTGACCTGTTCCTTGGTGTCCTGAAGCGCCTTCTCCGCCGAGAGCACCATATCGTCGGCCCACTTCTCGAGCTTTTCGCGTGCCTCATTGAAGTGCCTGCTGTTCTGCTCCAGGGAACGGCTGACTGTGGCCTTGACGTGTTGCTCGGCTTCGGCGGCGAGCCGTTCAGCTGCCGCAGCAGGAATTGCGCCTTCGCTACGGCCTTCATTCTTGACTTGTCCCGCGCAACCGAACAGCCTTTCCATCGTCTCTTGCTCGAGCGTGCCCCCGGCATCGTCGAAGCCAGAGAAGAGGAGGTACTCCTCCCGCTCGTAGGAGTCGATAGTGAGGCGGGTCAATGTCAGGTAGCCCGTCTTCCCACGCAGGGCCTCGATCACGGAAATTCGTGTCGGATGATTGCTCACATCGAATACGACCTGATCGGGCGGGGTCGGTAGCGCCTTCGCGCCGTCTACAACATGCTCGCCCAGCGGGTGCGACAGGCGATAAAGGAAGAGGCTTCTCTCCTCACCGCCGTCCTCATCGGCCCGCGGATGCGACTTCGAGATCAGGTGGTATCGCCCTTCCGGGATATCGGCACGCGGTGGCTGATCCAAGTCGAAGGCCAGTGCCGCGTCGTCGAACCGCGCGCGCCCGTCGAGCATGAAGCGCGTAACGGACCAGAACCGCCGGCCGACGCGGTCGAGCTGGGCCTGGGCGTCGGCGAGCTGGACGCGCAGCCGCTGGTGCACGTCCTCGTCGAAGTGCTCGAAGAGCTTGCGGCGCGTGTCGTCCAGGCGCGTGCGGATCTGCTCGTCCATCTCGGCCTGCAGCGAGCGAAAGGCAGCATCGATCTCTTCTGGTGTCCGGCACTCCTGGTAGATGGCCAGAATGCGCTTCTCGAAATCGACGCCCGACTCGATGCTGCCGAGCACCTCGTCCGAGGCGCCGAAGACGCCATTGAAGAGGCTGAACTTCTCGGTTAGAAGTTCCAGGACGCGTCGGTCCGCTTCGTTGCGTTCGTTCAGAAAGTTGATCACGACCACGTCGTGTTTCTGTCCGTAGCGGTGGCAGCGACCGATTCGCTGCTCGATTCGCTGCGGGTTCCATGGCAGGTCGTAGTTCACGACCAGTGAGCAGAATTGCAGGTTGATTCCTTCTGCTGCCGCCTCAGTGGCAAGCAGAATGGTTGCCTCGTCCCGGAAGTACTCGATGAGCGCTGTGCGCACGTCCACCGCGCGCGAGCCTGAGGCGCGGCCGGTGTCTCGATTCCGCTCTACCCAGCGCTCGTAGATCCCGGTGGCCTCTGTCCCCCCATTGGTACCGTTAAAGAGAACGACCTTCCCCCCGTAGCCATGCGATTCGAGGAAGTCCTTTAGATACTCCTGGGTCCGGCGGGACTCGGTGAAGATCAGGGCCTTGCGCGCAGCGCCTGTCGTAGCCATCTGCACGAAGCCAATCTCCAGCGCTTTCAACAACGTCTGTGTCTTGGTGTCGATACCGATGCCGCGTGCCCAAGTGGCAAGTCGCTGCAGGATGTCGATCTCTTCGCGCAACCTCTGCCTGTCGATGACGACCGGAGGCGCCTCGGGCTGCTCGGCGTTCTCGTCCTCCGCGAGAATCTCGTCGAGCAACTCATCCTCGATCTCCTCAGCCTCGATTAGCTGTTCGGCAAACTCGGGATCGCTCCGCGCCTTCTCGTCACGCAGCGTCTCCAGCCTCACCCGCAACGTGTCGAGGGTGGCAGCGATAGCCTGCGACGACGAGGCAAGCAGCTTCCGCAGGATCAGGGCCGTCAGATGCCGCTGGCGCTGGGGAAGTGCGTAGCTGTTCTCCCGTTGAAGGAAGCCAGACACCGCCTCATAGAGCGCATGCTCATCGTCCGTGGGCTTGAAGGGCCGTGTGATCGGGCGCCGCTCGGTGTATCGAATGTACTCCGTTACCTGGTTGCGAAGGGTGCGCTTGCAGAAAACCGCGAGACGCTGCCGCAGGGCCTCAAGATTGCTGCCTGCGCCCGCGTATTGCGACCGGAACGAGTTGGCATCACCGAACAGGCGCTCGTCGATGAGCGTCGAGAGGCCGTATAGCTCAAGCAGCGAGTTCTGCAGCGGCGTCGCGGTAAGGAGCAGCTTTCGGCAGTCCTCGGTTGCCCAGCGGATGCCCTGCCCGACCTTGTTGCTCGGCCGATATGCATTGCGGAGTTTGTGGGCTTCGTCGATCACGACAAGATCCCAGGCTATGGCCTTGAGTTCCTCGCGCAGGCTGTTGGCATAGTGGTGTGACATGACGACGACGGATTTCGTACCTAGCGGGGCTTGGCCGCTGCGCCTGGCTTCGCGATGGGCCTTCGTGTCGAGCACCTGCGCAGGCAGGTTGAATTTCTCTTCGAGTTCCAGGGCCCATTGCTTTCGGATGGAAGCCGGGCAGATCACCAGCAACCGGCGCTTGCGCTCCGCCCAGAACTGACACAGTACGATCCCCGCTTCAATTGTCTTTCCGAGCCCTACCTCGTCGGCCAGGAGCACGCCCTTTGAGAGGGGCGATTGGAGGGCAAAAAGGGCGGCTTCGATCTGGTGCGGGTTAAGGTCGACGGCCGCGTCGAATAGGGACATGGACAACCGATCCATGCCGCTCACCGCTCGGCGGGTTAGGTCGTGCGCGAAGTATTTTGCGTGGTACGGAGTCAGTTCCATGCTTTTCACGGCACGGGCATTCGGTCCATCCGTGAGTCGACACTTCGGAGCGAACCTTGTTAAGGATCCAAACCGGATGCTTCGGCCCTTTATCTGCTCGAAGATGGTGTAACTACTCTTTACCCCGCGAGCTAATTGTTCCGGCCTTTGCGCCACCTACCCCGTGGCTGGGCCCGATGCCAGATGGTAGCGAACTCTGGCGAATTCTACCGGTACGCCCCGCATCATGACGGTTAACCCAGCGCCTGCCCTATCCGAACGTCCACCTTAAAGCCCACCTGCCCTGGTGTCAGCGAAGGAATTGGATTGACTCCTTCTGCCCGCCCGCGCTCCCTACGCCCCCCTCACCCACCACTCCTGCGCCACGTCGACCGCCCCACGCCGCCCCTGGATCCGCTCGAACCCGGCCAGCGTCGAAGCGAGCGGCGCCGCGCCGGTGATCTCCACATTCCTCAGGGCGGTCAAGAGGTCGAGCGAGGTCTGGTTCTCGCCGTGCAGGGTCGCGATTCGGACCGAGCAGCCGGTCTCGCCATCACGCCCCTCGTAGATCACAAGCTCGCCGACGAACGACTCCCGGTTGGCGAGCTCTTTGGTCCGGATACGCACGCCACGGTCTCGCATCGGGGTAACCCGGAATTTCATGCTGGCGCATCGGCAGGTGCCTTCGGTGCCGTCACGGCACCGTGACGATTGACAACTGACAAAATGTCCTATATATGTTTGCCATGATGCCGCCAGCGGAGCTGCACGACCATCTTGCGCAACTCGGCCTGACCCAGGCCGACGCCGCGGTTTTGCTGGGTGTTGACCCGCGCACTGTGCGGCGTTGGGGCGAGGGCTCTCAAGAAATTCCGGGGCCTGCTGAACAGGCACTGCGCGCTTGGCTTCGACTGCACCATCGCGCGTTAGTCTGGCGACCGGACGGTGAGGCCATCACGACGGACGACGCGGAGATGATCGCGCGTCACCGCGAACACGCGATCGGGCTCGACGCCCTGTTGGAGCGGGTAGAAGCCCGTGGCGGGCCCGCGGCTCCCTGGCAGGTCGATTTGGAGCGTTGCGTGGCGACTTTGGGGCCGCTTCACGTGAGTTTTTACAAGCTGCGCAACGGCGGTTTTTCACCGCAGTCGTACCGCCGATCGGATGGCCCCGCTGACACGCGGCGTGACTGGCCGTTAATCGAAGATGCCTATGCGTGCATTGCGCGCGAGTTTGCAAAGAATGGGAGTCCGCCGCGCACTCGGTTCGCGTTTATCGGTCCTAGCCTTGACAATGGCCGCCTGAGTTTATGGGACTCGACCATCATGCCACCTGTGGTGGCGGTGATGTCCTGCCGTAGTTTACGCAAGGCATTCGGCCTTGGTAATGATGCCTCCGATGACAAATGCCGACTTCTTGCCACGCGTAATATGGCGCTGTTGACGGAAGTCGCAGAGACGCTATTTGCCAAAGGCCGCTACTCAGTGAACGAGGATCCCGTTGTCATCCGCGTGCTGAACATCGGAGCGAATCATCTGCAGATGGTCGCTGATCGATTCTCGAGGAGCGTCCTGAATATGGAGGCGAAATGGGTTTCGCCGTAACCTTGTCGACCTACTCCAACCCATACTGTTGTTTCACGGACGATCGAGAGCGCCGCGCAGCTCTGATCTCGCGTGACGTCCGCTTGGTGCTCATCGTCGCGATTGGCGCCGTAGGAGGCACGTCGAGGGGCTGCGGGTGAACATTCTCCATCGCGCAGTGCCGGTGGTACGCTCGCTCGACGGGCTGCGTGCGCTATCGAAGGACAAGCCGATCGCACCGGATGGCGTCGAGCGCTGCCTCGAGTCGAAGTTTGGCGAGCACCTCGAGGCAGCACGCAGCGCCATGTCAATGCTCGCCAAGTCCTACGCGCCGGACGACCTGGTCGATCGCGCGTACGCCCTGTACGAAGCATTCCGGCCGAAGATCCCTGCGGGCGTGAAGGGCTGGGGAGCCGCGGGTGTGCAGGACCTCAAGCAGATCGAGAAGCGCGAGGGGAATGACCGATGCGCGGCCGCTTCGCGCCCCACACCAACCTTCACCGCTCGCCGCCAATCTCACATTCGATCACGACCCGCCCTGAACTAGATGCCACCTGCGCCGGTCAAAAGGAGTAGTGCCAGATTGGGAACGGCCATGCGCAGCATTTTCTTCGTCGTCGTTGCGACACTTACGCTATCGGCTACCGCGTCGGCCTCCGCGCAGATGTACAAGTGGGTTGATAGCAAGGGGGTCACGAACTACTCGAACCAGCCGCCGGGCGGGGACAAAAGCGCAGCGGCCGTGCATCCCGTTCCGATGCTGGTAACCACCTACACGCCTGACCCTGTGCTCGAGCGGGAGGTCCACACATTCCGCGAGAATGCCGCGATGGCAGCCGAGAACGCCGGGGCTCTCACCCCCCGGGAGGCCAAGCTCCGGGCACAGCGCATCGCAGCTGCTGCCGCGGCCAAGGCTGCCCAGGCAGTGTACGAGAAGTGCACCGAGAGTCGCCAGGTCGATTGCAATCAGACCGAAAGCGGAAACGATGGGAACTGGCCGGTCGGTATAGCCATTGAACACTTCTGGCGTGGTGCGTACGTTGGCTCACCTGGATTCGCCTCGCGAGCATTCGCGGGTGGTGGACCCCATGGTGCAGGCAGCTACGGTTCGCGCAGGGCACCACTCCAAATGCCTGGACCGCTACGCGGGGGTGTCTCGATTCGCTAACGGCTACACGCGGTTCCGCCACCCCGCTGAAATGTATGCCGGCAATTGTTGCGCGCGGCGACCAAAGCGCGTGGCTCGACCCGGCGAGTCAGGATCTGGCGAGGCTGAAGACGCTGCTCGGCCCCTATCCGGCGAAGGAGATGGAAGCTTACCGGGTCAGCAAGGCGGTGAGCGACGCGAAGAATGAAGGGGCGGAGTTGTCGCCGCCCTCGAAGCGGAATGAGGCGTCCCCAAAGCATGCGTTCTGCAATGCCCTTCCTCTCCGCCCTCGCGCTTGGAATGCTCCTGTCGAGCTGCGTCCATGTCGGCGTCACGGTCACGCATGCGCCCAGGATTCCAGATTGCACGCCCGGGGCGGCGAGCAAGCCCTTTCAGTAACGGCAGTGGCGACCCGACGGCGCTTGCATAAGTGGGCGCGAACGCGAACCCCAGTCTTGCCCCAGCCGCGTCGCGGTAGTAGTTTGTCGTGTGACGTGGTTCTAATGCGTCCATAGGGCCCCTTGATACATAAAACGCGGGGCACACAGGCAAAGCTGATTCTTACGCCAATCTACGGAAGTCCACCATTCATGGACGCCACTACAATACTCCAAGGGCTGGACGCGGTGATCAAGGCTCGCCAGGAGCAATGGCTGAGCAGATGGTACGCCGTGCACGCGGAGCCTCCGGGGGGAAAGCTGTTTCACTACACGAACAGCACCGGGTTGCTTGGGATCCTGAGTTCCGAGGTCTTCTGGGCCACAAACATCGAATACCTCAACGATAGCTCCGAGCTTTACTACTGCATCGCGCTGATCCGAGAGAGACTTGTGCGCAAGAAGAAGGCTGCTGCCCATAACGCTCTCTGGCCAATTGCCGAACTATTCTCTGAAGCGGAAAAGACGTTCAATCCGTTTCACACTCTCACCTTGTACGTCTCGTGTTTTTGCGAAAATGGCGATCTGCTCAGTCAATGGCGCGGTTACGGACACGCGGGCGGCGGCTATGCAATAGGGATTCAACCTCGTCACCCTGAAGCCCTCCCTGACGACCAACCACGGATTGTGCTGCGCAGAGTGCTTTACGATGCGACCGAACAGGCACGGCTAATCGACGACTCGATAACCCAACTGGAAATCCTCTGGACTGACATTTCATCTA
>Ga0307374_10003054_pt1 | contig 29065 bp, 15 predicted proteins | sample OX3MG_FD_202532 | JGI IMG/M metagenome (GOLD analysis project Ga0307374, IMG submission 202532) | Soil microbial communities from Risofladan, Vaasa, Finland - OX-3 | ecosystem: Environmental > Terrestrial > Soil > Coastal area > Acid sulfate soil | place: Finland: Risofladan, Vaasa | collected... | reverse complement strand
TGAATTTCTCACCAAGTGGAAGGAAGGGTGGGCGCAGGTAGGAATCCAGCGCGAGCGGTTGTTGAAGCTGGGAGCCTACGTGGTCGTCTCTGTGCGCCGGGTGATGATCGAGTGGCGGACAGCGCCAGCGGTTCACCCACGGTACCCAAGCGTGCAACTCCAGCAGCGATCTGCAGGACCGCTCGGCGCGGCATTCGTATATCTTCCGGCATTGGGCGTATCTCCTTGAACCTTTGGCCCCACAGAGCCGAGCCCCTGTTGGGGAGCGAAAGCCAGAAAGCTGAAGCTCGACTCGTTGAATTGGCAGAGCTCAAGGTTGCATCTTTTCAGGTTGCACCGACGGAACCTGGTAAACCCAGCCGGGGTAATGCACCTTGATAGTGTAATGGGAGAAGTAAAACCACGACATGGGCCGATGGGAGGAAAGATCAACCACTGAATGCAGCGTCTTGCCGTTGGGAGGCACCAGGAATGCCTCGTTCGGATGCTGCTTTCGGACTTCGCTGCCGAGAAAAAGGAACGAGCTTTCGGGCGGCAGCTTGCACCACACCTCCTCCCAATGAGGGACGTGTGGGTGAGGAGCGCCAATGCTCATGGGAAACAGATCGACCACCAGCACCTTGGATTCGGGATTGATGCCGTCCTTCGGTCCGAAAAGTAGCTTGGCAAAATAATTCCAATGGGCGGATTTCTCAGCGTACGGCAGCACAGCGGAGTCGCGCACCAGAATGGAATTGCGAGGCCGCGCCGCCGGCTCCAGAAAATCCGTGAGGACGAGCAAGTTCATGGGGTGCGCAGATTCGTTCACTAAAACGTGCTCCACCATGGGTGGCACGAGCGCGCCATAGCCGGGCTTCAGGGGCCAGAATTGCCCCCCGGATTCGATCCGCCCCTCCCCGCTCTCGATGTAAAGGACTTCCTCCTCCCGGTGCCGGGCTGGCAGTGTCGTTGCCCCAGGTTGCAGGGTTCCCAGACTGAAATCTTTGTGGAATTCCAGAACGGCGCCGGGCGGCCCGGGTTTGTAAGGATCGCCTGGGCTGAGGATGGCGCGCTCGATCAAGCTGCCGTGTGTTACGATCGGCTCGGAGTCCTTCCAACTGCCAATGTAACGGTCAATGGAGACACCGGCCTGGCGATTGCTCGGCGGCTCCACATATTGCTGAGCGTTCAACACGCTCAAGCCAGCGAGCAATACTCCAAGAATCAGGAGGACACGTCGTTGCGGTGCCAGGGGGAAAAGAGAATGCATAGATTGTCCTACGCTCTGAGGGCTAGCGCGCATCATGCGCTGCGAAACTGGAACCGCACTTTGGAGATAGGGGCTCCGAGAACTTCGATCCTTTTCAAATCACGCGTTCCGACCCCGAGCCGCTCTGCAAGCCGCAGGGTACTGTCACACCTTTCGAATGGCGCTGTTCCGTGGTCTGCCATAGGATCAAATCCCATTAGAGCGGTGGCAACGGCGTCTGTCGAGACACAATTTCTGCCGGCAATCAAGAGGCCGGGATGAACTTGCTTGCAGCCGGGCACCCAAGGACCTTCTCCGCCCTTAATCGTCTGGATGCCGTCGATGATGGCCAGATGAACAGGGCGGGCCGAAACCAAATCGGCGGAAACGCGCGGAACCCGGAACCCCGGATATTTGGAGCAGTGCGGATTGACCAGCGGAGGAGCGCTGCTGGAGGCTAACCGGTGCCCATCATGAACCAAACCCCGCCCCCCCCTCGGCAGCAGGCTCGGTTCATCTTTTCCGGCACCCTCTCCATAGATCGTGCATGGCGTTATCCCGAAGCAATTCTTGGTGGTTAAGGTCACGCCTGCGGTTGCATGTTCCTTGAGCTTGGCAAGAGAAATAAAGACGTCGCAGTCCTGGTAAGAATGGTTCAAATCATAACCTTGGAACATCAGACCGCCGCCCGGAACCATGAAGCGCGAATATTTCTTGCCGTTGCCCAAATAGTTTGTATTCTCAAACTCCACCCGCGTCGCGGCTCTTTGGAAGTCTCGCGGATCCCAATGGGCCTGCCGCATGAACTCCTCAAGAGGTTCGGCAGTGGACCAGGGACTCTCCAGTAACCGGATGCGGCGGGCTCCAGCCCGGTCCAGCAAGTGGAGAGTAGAGCCGATGACTTGTGGATGAACCCAGTGGGTCAATTCGAGAGGCAAATTTCCGAGATGGTCGCTCGTCGAACCGGTCAGGTTTAGCTTGATCGCCACCGTCTTGCCTCTGACCAGTTTTTCCAGCCCGCCGAGTTGATCGAACATCGTCCCCAGTGTTGGAAGAAGTTCAGGGCCGTAGGTGCGAGACACACCCACCGCGACGGGCGCGCTCGGCGCCTGCCGGCTGAACAAAAACCCGCCCGAGGAGAGACCGAAACCCGCTGCGATGCCGCCCATTGCACGAATCGCTTGTCGTCGAGTACAGAGCATGTCACTCATAGGTTGAGTTCCTCCATTCCTAATCATAACTATACCGCAATGCCGGCGGAGTCAAATCGATTTACCGTGCCACGTGCGCGCGCCTCCGGGGGTACGGCAAGCCGTAGGGGCAGGGCCTGCCCTTCCCGGCCCTCTGAGGGTACGGCAAGCCGCAGGGGCAGCGCTTGCCCTGCCCTTCCCGGACCTCTTGAGGGTACGGCAAGCCGTACCCCTACAAGCCCTACCGGTGGCTTGCGGGCCGTAATCTGGGCGGCCGCATCCACTTTCGCCAACAGCCTAATTCTCCGGAAGCACCCGGATGTAGAGGTCCTTGAACCGGATGCGAAAATTGTGCTGGCCGGTGTGGATTTGCAGCGCGATCTGTCCGTCCGCAAACCTGGCCGGGGTGTAAGTGTAGTCCACAATCTGGACGCCGTTCAGGTGCGTTACGATGTGATTGCCTTCAACCATGAGTTCAAGCGTATTCCATTGGCCGAGGGGTTTAATGGCTTTTTCGCCCGACTCGGTGGGCAATGCTACCCAGCCGCGGCCTCCGCTTTCATAAAGGCCGGCGGTGTGTCGCGCCGGGTCGATCTCCGCCTGCATGCCCTCGATATCCGGCCCATCCTTGGGATTCATTCCGGTGATGTGTGAATGGAAGAAGAGGCCACTGTTGCCCTCTGTTTCGCAATTGAACTTCAGCGTAAGTTCGAAATTTTTGTAACTCTTGCCCGTCACAAGGTAGCCATACTTTGCAGTGACGCTTTCTCCCAGGATGGCGTCGTGACTGGCAATCCACTTTTCGCTACCGTAGGGTTTCCAGCCGTTCAGATTCTTGCCGTCAAAGAGTGGCTTCCAACCTTGTCCTGCGGGCTTTTGCGCGCGGGCGGGAATGCCCAGGAGCAGGACACAGAAAATCAGCCAAGCTGTGGATTTCATAATTCTTCCTTGGCGTTGGGAATTTGCTTCTCCGAGTTTCTTGAAACGCCAAACTATACCACAAATCCAAGCCGCCGCTTGTGTTCCCCCCGGCTCTTGCCAGTTGCGGTTCAGAGTCGCAGGCTGGCTTCACTGCACCGTCAGAGTCAGGTTCGTGTTGTGGACGAGCGACCCCGCCGTTCCGGTCACGGTAATGGTGTAGGAACCCGCAGGAGTCCCCGGCGGGGTAGTGCCTCCACCGCCAGAAGAGCCGCCGCCGCAAGCTGGCGAAAGTGATAGAGCCAGAAGCGTCACGCCCAGGGCCAGCCACACCCAGCGCCAAGTCTGCCGCCGTTGCAGCGTTGCCAGGCTTAGCAAGCCCAGCAGGATGGCGAGCAGCCAGACCAGCGGCCCCGGCCGGCCTCTTGAAAGCGGTGTCTTGTGCTGTTGTGTGAACGGCAGGCCCGTAGCCGCCGTGGTTATGCTCTTAGGCGCTCCGCCGGACTGGTAGTGATATAAGAACCGATCGTCGCGGCTGCGTCGCCCGGCCTGCCCGCCCGTTGGTTGCGAGTGTTGCAGCACCAGCGAAATCAGCCCGGCGGAGGAACTCGGAATGTACAGGACCTCAGGACTGGTCTCCGCGCCGCCTCATGGTTTGCGCTTTCTTCACAATCTCACTTCAACCCTTGCCCCGCACTTGCCGCAGAACTTCGTCCCTTCGTAGATCTCCGCGCCGCAGCTACAAATGGCGATGGGCTTGGGTTTGCCCAAGGCTTCCTGTGCCTTGGCGTGGATCTCCATAAGCTCCTTTTCCTTCTGCTTAATCTGATCGTCGAGCGTGGCGATGGCCGCGCTCTTAGAGCGGAGCCGTTCTTCATCGAAGGCGCTTTTCAGAAACATCGTGAAAACAACATTGCCCAATTCCTCCAATGATTCCTTCCTCTGTTTCTGAATGTCGGCAATCTGTGACTTGAGCTTTGAGGTCTCAAGCATTTCCTTGGACTTCACGCTGACCGTCGTGACGCCTTTGCCGACGCCCTGCTTCATTTTGTCAAAGAAATCCGCCACGTTCCCGCCTTGCTACGCGAACTTCGTCCCGCACTCTTTGCAGAACAGATCCGCAGCAGCGTTCCGGGAGCCGCACTGGGTGCAGAATCTGTCGCCGGGTTTGCCCGCCCCGTTCACCGGAGAAGCTGGGGACCCGCGAGCGCGGGCGACCCAATAACCATTGAGCCCGAGGGCGGTCAGAAACAGGATCAGCACCAGGTAGAAGCCCAAGCCATAATTTACCTGGATCATTCCGCCAGACTGCGTTAAAACTTCGTTATCGATTTGGGATTTGAGCGCCACGAGGCTAAGCAGCCCGCCCACGCCCGCCAAGGCTGAAAGAGCCACTCCGCCTCTCTTTTTAAGGATGAACCCAAATGCTGTGCCCGCAACCGCGCAAAGCAAGGCGAGCACAGCCCAGGAATTCGGCGGCTCGCGGCGCGTTTGGGCAGGGCCGAACATCTGTGGCTGTTGAACGCTGGAGCCGGTCGCCAACTCGATTCCGCTGATGCTGGCAACCCGCTGGCCTTGGCAAGAAAAGGTGACAAAAGGAAGGAAGAAACAGATCACTGCGAGACCGTAAGTTACGGGTGACAGCTTGCTCAGATTCTCCCCCATGAACGAGCGCCCCCCGGCGCATTCGCGGACCAGGAAAACGATCACAACAAACTTGGCCTTGTCCGGTAGGCGGGCATCGTAACATAACTCAGGTTGCATCAGGAAAAAATGTATAGTTATTTTGTGAGGCGGGATTTCGCTGCGAGGTCCATCGGCGTGATTGACGTGGTTGAGGTTGTGGGAGTGTCGGGAAGGACGCTGGCGCGCCGGGTGTAGGCAGCGGCTTCCACTCACTCTCAGGACTCGCAGGGATTCGCTCCAGCCGCAGCCTGGCTTGTTTACTGGAGCTGCGCGAATTCCTGAGTGATATAGAGCTCGCCGTTCGGCGCCCTGACGATTCCGATTCCAACGTGCGTGAATCGAGAGTTCAGGATGGCGCCGCGATGGTTTGCTTGGAAGCGTGGCTCATCCATGAATGCCGCCTCGCCGCGCTCGACGTTGGTTCGTATCACGATATTCTCAGCCATCGCCTGCCACTTGATCCCAGCGGCGGTCAGGTGCACGTCCGGGGTGACCCCATCCGGATCAACGTGACCGAAGTATTTTCTGGCGATCATATCCTCGGACCGGGCTCTTGCCACCTCGGCCAGTCTTTCATCCCAAACCAGCGGCAGGGCCCGACCACCCGTCTCCGCCAAGTATGCCGGACTTAGCCGGTCCTGGTTTACCAGATCCACCATCTGTCTCTCTAATTCACTTGTACCGGCAGAACGATCCCCAATCATGGGGACCGAGGTGGAAGCGGAGGTGTCTGCAGCTAGAAGAATTCGCCCCGCGGGGACAGCCAACAGGAGGGCCAATACCCCCGTTACGATCCTAAACGTGACTGCGATGGATTGCATTCTGGTTTTCATGACCTTTATGAATGCATCCCGTTAACCAATTGGTTGTTGAGGGCTTGATCGACAGTTTTAGTGCGAGGGGTGAGGCCGAATCGTCCAGGAATAGGCGATGTAGCTAATTGATACTAGGCGGGTTAACATTGCGGCCTGAAATTTTGAGGGTGTGATGAGAAGCCGGCCAAAGAGGGCCTTCTAGGTTGATGAAAATGCTATCGCAGTCCCGCATTGGGACGGCTGCCGCCCATCCTGGAACTGGAGCCAATGCGCACGGCGTAGCGCCGAAGTCTTGTCGGCCCCCGCCGCCGTGGAGATCAATAACTCGCTGATCCGAATCTCGAATAGGATATACTAGGCGAGCAGCTCCGCCGAGTCGAGATGAACCCGCAATTCTGGCGAGGCTCCGCCTCAGACTGGCCAGTCGTGACCCCCTCACCCGTCCCGCTACGCGGGCCACCCTCTCCCCCCATTCGGGGGAGAGGGGTTGGGGGTGAGGGGTAATATAAAACTTGAGTCAAATGCATCAAGTTTGCCGCATCAAGGAGTCTAGCGCGGCCAGCGATGGTGACTCGGCCGCTTATACGATGGGGGTCCCGGCGTCATTCTTCCGGCTACTTAGTCAGGCGGTGGCACACACCACGAAACGCATCACGGCGCTCCTCATCCCAATCAGTGCGACAAAAATTCTGCCTATAACAAAAGGGCCTTCCTCATTTTTGGTACGGCTGCAACCGGGCAGAGCTCCTCCATGGTTAAGATAACAAGAGCTTTCTGCGATTTCCGCTGATCAACATGGGAGGACAGCATCTCAACTTCCCAAACCAAAGCTCTGCTGCCTTCGTTCCTCCAGGATTCTTTCCTGATTCTGCTGGCCAATGTGATTTCTTGCGAGTAGAATGAGCGGCATCACCCAGGTAGTGCCATTCCATAGGAAATGGGCATCATTCCATACCTCGCTGTGCCCGGAAAAGGAGCATTTCCATGGCGAGCCTTGAAATCACGAATTGGTTTGGGGATCTGGTATCGCATCCGCAGGTTCTAGTTGAAGCAAACTCGGTCGATGACATCATTGCCATTTTGAAAAACCCGGCAAAGTATCCCTCGCCGGTCCGGGCCGTAGGTTCCAACCATTCCACGGCGCGCTGCGGCGTGGCCGATGGTGGAACCCTCATCAAGATGTCAAACATGAATCGAATCTTGAGTATCACGGCCGATACCGTCACAGCTCAGGGTGGGGCACTATATATCGATATCGCTCAGGAACTCGAGAAACGCGGGCTGCAGTTTTACGTGAACACCGAGATTGGCAATCTCTCGGTGGGAAGCGCGGCGTGCTCGGGAACAAAGGACGCCTCGATGCCGGGAGAGTACGGACAGGTGGGTTCGTATGTTACGGACATTAAAATGGTCCTACCTTCGGGCGAGCTCCTGGAAGTGACGGAGGATCAACCGGACCTGATGCAAAAGGTCCGTTCGAGTTACGGGTTGTTCGGAGTGGTTTACGAGGCGACGTTTCGCGTGCGTCCCATCCTGCCGATGGCGGTTTACCATGAAACGTTTTCCCTTGAAGATTTTGTCCAGAAACTGCCTGAGCTGATAGCTCGCGATGAATCACTGATGTATTACGTCTTTCCGTTTGACAACTTAATCACCGTCGAATTTCGCAAATACAATCCTGGGGCTTCAGGCAGTCCGAATCGCATCATCTGGCCCCTCCGCAACTACCTATGGGGATCGGCGGGGCCGGCATTCTGCCGTCAGGTCGAAGCGGAGGTTTCGGACCGCAGTATTCGTTATGGAGTGATCGATGGCTTCTGTGCCCTATGGCGTTTCAAACTCACGAACCTGATTCGCAGCGATTATTCCATCGCCACCGACCAGATCATTCGCTATCCCGCCGTGTCCAACGATAGCCGGTACACTTTCAGCTTCTGGGCGTTCCCTGAGGATCATTTCCCCGCCGTCATCGCCGGCTACTTCCAATTCTGCCGAGACTATTACAAACAGAAGGGATATCGTTCCAACATGCTGAGTGTTGGCTATCGCGTCAGCAAAGACCCACAATCCCTGTTGTCTTATTCTTATGATGGAAACGTCATGACCGTGGATCCGGTTTCCACAGCTAATCCCGGCTGGCCAGCCTTCTTGGATGCCTACAACGAACTCAGCAGCAACCAGGGCGGGATTCCGTTGCTGAACCAGACCGCCCGGGTCACACGAGCCCAGACACAGAAGGCACTTGGAGATCGATGGAAGCTCTTCGCAGCGACTCGGAAAACGTACGATCCCGGCAACCGTCTGTTGAACGACTATTTCCAGGATCTACTGACGGAATGACTGGCATTGCAATGCCACGGCTCCACCCGGCCCACCACCTCGCTTCTGGCCCGGTGGAGATTGTGTGAGCATTAACATGGATTATTCAAGAGCTTCCGGACTTCGATAAACGTTCGTGAATAATCCGGGCTAAGAGCAATACTGTTCACTTAAGGTCCGTTCGAGAATAATGCACACGGTTGAACCAGAGCCCCTCACCCACCGCTGTGCGGTTCCCCCTCTCCCCGCAGGCGGGGAGAGGGCCGGGGTGAGGGGTCAGGCGACGCCTCTGACATCAAGATCATGAGACCCACCTTAACTGAACAGGTTTGGGGCTAAGAGGTTTGGAAGATCGGAGGAAGGCGGCGCGAGCGTCAACACAAGACTTTTGACTTTTTGCACAACCAGCTTGACTTTAGCCACATCTTGGAAGATAGCTAGGACAAACATCCGGCGGGTGCGAAATGCCCAAAACTTTGGATTTATTGATCGGCTTGTCGCTGGTCATGCTGATTGTCAGTATGGCGGTGACCGTCATTACCCAGTTCGCGGTCAATGTGTTCAACAGCCGTGGACGGAATCTGAAAAAGGGCCTTGCAGACCTCCTTCTGCAGATCGACCCAACCCTACCCCTGAAGACCTCGGAAGCTATTGTCATCAAAGTGCTTACACATCCTCTGATTTGTCAAAAAGGCGGGCGTATGGGCACAGTGGTTCACAGAGAAGAATTCACCCAGCTTTTGCTGGAATTAGCAGCCGGTGATGGACCTCAAAAGCTCGACGACATGGCCAAGGATACCCTTTCCGGCATCCTAAGGGCCAACGGCATCAGTGATCCGGGAGTTGCCCTGAAGAATATCCGGCGAGTGGCCTTGCAGCTTGAGGTTTCGCATCCTGAAATGGCCAGTAACGTTCGGAAAAACACGGCGATCCTGCAAGAAGTCACAAGCGATTTTGTGGCGAAGATTCATAGTTGGTTTGACCAGACGATTGACCGGATTTCCGACCGGTTCGCGACCAGCACTCGAGTACTTACCTTCATGGCCGCCTTGTTCGTTGCAGTAGTTTTGCAGCTCGACACAGTAGGGCTCATCAACCGTCTTTCCACCAACGATCAGTTGCGCAACTCTTTTGTCCAGCAGGCGATGCAAATTGAAAAGGACTCTTCAGTAACTAATCAGTCCGGCGGAGAATACTACCGGAAATACGACCGTCTACTGGCGAGCGGCGGACTGATCAGCATGCCGCAGGATGGAAGTGACTGGAAGAATCAGTGGCGATGGATGAAGTTGCCCGGTATTCTCCTCTCAGCCATGCTCCTCAGTTTGGGTGCGCCTTTCTGGTATAACACGCTCAAGAACCTCCTCCAACTGCGTTCCCTCATAGCCGGAAAGGATGACGACCAGCGCCAGACCCGACAATCGTCCCAGGATTCTGCCGGCACTTCCGCAGGCTCATAGATCCGGGCGCATGAGACTTTGGCCGGTAACGTGGCGGCGTGCCGGCCGGCAATTCATCTCCGGGCCAAGTCACGGTCACGCCGTAATTCGTCTTCGGGATTTTCATTGACGCTTTAGTTCCCATGCTGGTGCCGCCGGGCACCCGGTTTCGCGGCACCATGGCCCAGATTTCCGCGCTGATTGGCGCTGTTCGGGATCACATTTGATCCAGCAACTGGGTCGGATAGTAATGCCAGACAGGGGATAGGAAATCTGGCCACTCGGCATCGGGACAACTATATGGAGGCAGGATAGTCCTACGGGTCGTATCTCTCATACGATTGTTTGACAAAGGACGCCACTTGGTCTATAAACAGTCACCAGCATAAGTTTGTCTTTCAGTTCTTAACCGAGTCTAAATTTCAGGCGATCGAGGCTCATCTTGAGTGATAAGCCGCACGTCCCGAATTTCAAGAGCTTCGTGATTTCGGCTCCCCTCCGTCGCGAGATCGATGCGCAGACCGGCCAAACCCCTCCCAAACCCATCTTGGTGATCATCAGTCTGCGCGATTCGAAAGCTCACCCCGAGTTGGGGGTTCAGCCGGCGAAGGACAAAGTTAAGGAGTTTCTGACGAGCAAGGCGATTCAATCCAGCGAGAGTGATTTTTACATCTTTGCTTCACTCCTGCCTGACGATATCGAACAACTCGCTCAACTGACAGATTGGGTTTATCAGATCTGGAAGGACGAAACCACCTACAGTCACCTCCTCCGTTCCACTGAAACCATTAAGGCGCCATCCTGCTGGCGTACCTTCGACGCGCGGGGCAAGGGAATGACCTGGGCGGTGATGGATACCGGCATCCACGCGGAGCACCCGCACTTCACGGCGCACGGGACTGTGGACATTGGCCTCAGCCGTAATTTCTCAGTTTCCAACACGCTTGACGACCGGTTTGGTCATGGTACCCACGTGGCCGGCATTATCGCCGGATCGCCCCCACCACGGGTGGACGGAAAACCCTATCGTGCAGCGACTTTTATGGAGGGAGAGGACGACCCGCAGGTGACCGATCTGGAGGCAAGGCCCTCGGGCATTGCACCGCTCGCCAAGTTGATCAACGTGAAGGTGTTGAACGATGACGGGACCGGCTCGGCCTCGGCGGCGATTCGGGGCCTCGAATATCTGCGCAAGTTGAATGATGCAAGCCTTGCGACCCGGGTGGATGGCGTGAACATGAGCCTGGGCTACCCGTTTGATCCTCAGTGCTACGGTTGTGGCTATAGCCCGCTTTGCCAGGAGGTGAGCCGCGCCGTCGATTCCGGGTTGATCGTTGTCATTTCCTGCGGCAACTGGGGTTACGGCCAGGTGACGCTTGACAATGGGCAGCAGGTGGCGGTCTCAATCGGCTCATCCATAACCGATCCTGCCAACACCGAGGCCGCCATTGCCGTGGGCTCGGTTCACAAAAGCGCCCCGCACCGGTATGGGGTCTCTTACTTCTCCTCGAAGGGTCCTACGAATGACGGCCGCATGAAACCGGACCTGATGGCGCCCGGGGAGAAGATTCTATCGTGCTCCATCCATCTCGACCGGGGCTACGAATACGAGGAAGCGAGCGGCACCAGCGCCGCGGCGCCGCACGTTTCAGGCGCCATCGCGGCGTTTCTCTCCGGACACCCGGAATTCCGTGGTGATCCGGAGCGAATCAAGCAAATCTTCATCAAGACCGCCACCGACCTGGGCCGGGAACGAGCCTACCAAGGCGCAGGCGTGGTCGATCTCCTGCGGGCAATGATGTCAGTTTGACAGAAAGGAGTTAGATCCATGGGACGCTTCAAGCAATTCCACGATCCAGAGCTTTCGATCTGGCAGTCCGCCGTCGAGGAGGTGGCAGCTCAAAGCACTGCTGGGACACAAACGCAAGACATTGGCGGCCCACGCGCCATCACCGGCCGGCCCGACACTCCCGATCCCATGACGGCTGAGGCGATTTCCTACTGCAATCAGGTCCAGAGTGGCGCGCCCGTTATCGAAGCGACGGCGGTTCACCCGGACACCGAAGGGCTGGCCCAGACGGCTGGGTTCTGTTCGCTGACCGCGCTCAAGCTGGCTAAGGCCAAGATCTTGGGCAACTCGGCAGATGAACAGCGATATAAGGAGGAACTCGCCAAGTTCGGCGATTGCGATCCCAGATATGCGGAAGCAGCCGCCAAGTACGCTGAGTACTTTGTGGCTCAGGGCAAGCAGATTCCTTACGTCGTTTACAAAAATCTGGGCGATTTCGTTATCGACGGCAAGCTCCCGTCTCAAGCCACCGTGGCCGTGGTGGGCGATTGGGGAACAGGCCAGGATGGGGCCAAACTGGTGTTGAAGCAGATTGCCAATAAGAATCCTGACGTGGTGATCCACCTGGGCGACATCTACTACGCGGGGACCCAATTCGAGGTGACCCATTACTTCCTGCAGCCCTGGCAGCAGATTCTAAACCTCGCTCAGAGTCCCATTCCAACCTTCACGCTGGCCGGCAATCATGACATGTACTCCGGCGGCGTCCCCTACTATAAATTGATTCAACAACTCGGCCAGCCTGCCAGCTATTTCTGCCTGCGGAACGACTATTGGCAGTTCGTTGCGATGGACACGGGTTACCATGACCATAATCCCGGTGGCGGCGGAGAGGGCGCCACGTATCTCCAGGACACGGAGGTGACGTGGCTCGCGGACAAGGTCAACAACGCGGGAGCGCGGCGTACTATCCTGCTTTCACACCATCAGCTCTTCACGGCTTTCGACTCGATCGACGGAAACGAGGTCAACCTGCGACTGTATCCGCAGGTGGCTTCTCTGCTGCCCCAAGTGGCGCTTTGGCTCTGGGGCCACGAGCACAATTTTGTGGTTTATGGCAGCTACAAGAATCTGGCGCGAAGCTGCTGTCTGGGACATGGGGCATTTCCGGTTGGGGTGGACGAGTTGCCCGCCCAACCCAAGTTTCCTGACGTGTCCCTGCTCAAGCAGGCTGACGGCAGCGACATTCGGTTGGGCACCACGGGAGGACTCTACAATCACGGCTACGCCATCATTGAGCTCGACGCGGCATCAGGAAAAATATCCTATTACCAGGACAGTGACGAGGACACGCCGATTTTCCAGCAGTCCTTAACTTAAGGGGCTGTTAGATAATAACTGTTCTATTTCGGACCCAATACATCCCCTCACCCCTGCCCTCTCCCCGCAAGCGGGGCGAGGGTGTAAGGCTGCTGTTGTGTTGTGAGCGAGGGTAACGCCAAGCGGCGGGTGAGGAGTGCCGCAGCGAGGAGCCTTATGGAGCGTCTGTCATCTCCCATTGAGAATATCCGGGACCACTACACTGTGGTCATCATCGGGTCCGGCTACGGGGCGGCGATTGCAGCGTCGCGGCTGGCGCGGGCCGGACAACAAGTCTGTGTGATCGAGCGCGGGCGCGAATTCCAGCCCGGCGAATACCCGAACCGTTCAGCCGAGGCCGTCGCGGAAATGCAGGCTCACTTGCCGGATTGTCCGCAATGGGGTTCGCGCGTCGGCCTCTACGACCTTCACGTCAACCCGGACATTAACGTCTTTGTGGGGTGTGGCCTGGGTGGGACTTCACTGGTAAATGCCAACGTGGCGCTGCGTGCCGAACCGCGCGTGTTTGATGATCCCTGCTGGCCTGCCGAGCTCCGCAACCCGCAAGCCGTGGACAGGACGCTTGAGGTTGACCCTGCAACCCCCCTTGAAGAAGGCTACGCCCGCGCCGAGGAGATGCTCAAGCCCACCCCCTATCCCCAGGACGGGCCCGAGTTGCCAAAGCTCCGCGCCCTCGAGGAATCTGCCAAGAAGCTGGGCCAGAAGTTTTATCGACCGCCTTTGAACGTCAATTTCACCCTGGAAGGGGCAAACCATGTCGGCGTCGATCAACACAAATGCGTCAATTGTGGCGATTGCGTCACAGGATGCAACTATGGGGCGAAAAATACCCTGATTATGAACTACCTTCCGGATGCCTGGAACCACGGCGCCGCGATCTTTACCGAAGTCTCCGTGCGCTGGGTCGAAAAGAAGGACGGTAAGTGGTTGATCCAGTGTGAGATCCTGGGAACGGGACGCGGGAAGTTCAAAGCGCCGCTTTTTGCCCTGACCGCGGACTTGGTGGTTTTAGGCGCTGGGACACTGGGTTCCACGGAGATTCTGCTTCGTTCAGCCCAGCACGGCCTTGCGGTCTCGAATCGCCTGGGTGAGCGATTCACCGGCAACGGAGACGTTCTCGCTTTTGGTTACAACACCGGACAAGTGATCAACGGAGTCGGTTGGGGTCATCACCCGCCCGGCCAGATTCCGCCGGTTGGACCCTGCATTTCCGGAATCATCGACATGCGCCACCAGGAACGGCTTGAGGACGGGATGGTGGCAGAGGAAGGTTCGCCGCCGGGAGCGCTCGGGGTGTTTCTGCCGGCGGGGTTCGCGGCCGGGGCGGAAGTGGCCGGCTCGCCGGAACCCGTGGCGGCAAATGAACGTCTCCGCGAAAAGATGCGAGAGCTTTTAACCGGCTTCGAAGGCCAGTATCACGGCGCCGTCAACCATACCCAGACCTATCTGGTCATGACCCATGATAATGCAAGCGGCCGCATGCGCCTTAATGACCAAGGCAACCTGGTTCTGGAGTGGCCGGGCGTGGGCGATCAACCCATTTTCCAACGCGTGAACGAGACGCTGAAGCAAGCCACCGCAGCACTGGGCGGCACCTTTGTCCACAACCCGCTTTGGAGCAAGCTGCTCCACAGTAACCTGACCACCGTGCATCCGCTGGGCGGCTGCGTCATGGCGGACGATGCCGCGGGCGGCGTGGTGAACCACAAAGGGCAGGTGTTCTCAGGCGCGGCAGGAGCGGGTGCCTACGATAGCCTTTACGTCGTTGATGGGTCGGTGATCCCGCGACCGCTCGGTGTCAATCCTTTGCTTACGATTTCCGCCGTCGCGGAACGGGCCGCAGCGCTCCTGGCCAAGGATCGTGGCTGGCAGATCGACTACCGGCTGCCCTCTGCGCCTCGTATTGCCAAGCCCGTGAAGGCGGGCATCGAGTTTACCGAGACCATGAAGGGTTATTTCTCGGCGCTCGTGAAGACACCTTCTCCGCCGCTTCAGCCGGACGCGAGCTACCAGCGCGGGGCTGACCAGGGCAAAACTGAGAACTCTCCCTTTGAATTCACGCTGACGATTGCCAGCGAAGATCTGGAGGATATGATTGCCAACCCGGACCACCAGGCGCGCATGGTGGGCACGGTCACGGCGCCCGCGCTCTCCCCGCAACCCCTGGCCGTCGCCGAGGGCAACTTCAATCTCTTTACCGTCGATTCAAGCAACGTTGACACCCACAATATGCGCTACCGCATGAAGATGGTGACGGACCAAGGCCGGACCTACTACTTTGAGGGATTTAAGGTCACGCATCCTGATTTCGTGTTCGAGGTCTGGCCGGCAACCACCACGCTTTACATCACTTTGTATGACGGTGACAGCGCCGCCAGCCCCATCCTCGGCAAGGGCATTCTCCGCATTGCGCCCGAAGACTTTGCCCGTCAGCTCACCACCATGAAAGTGACCAATACGGGAAGCCTTGCGCAGCGTCTCGCGGCTCAAGCAAAGTTTGCCCGGTTCTTTCTCGGCCCGCTGTTTGAGACCTATGCGGATGTCTTTGTCCGCCCCACCGTTTTTAACACCGATGCTCCCCCTCGGCAAAAGCGCCCGCTGCGCGTGGCCACGCCGCAAGTTGCGTATTTCAAAGCTGAAGACGGAGTGGGGCTACGCCTTACCCGCTATCAAGGGGGCAACAAAGGGCCGGTGATAGTGGTGCACGGCCTCGGAGTCTCGAGCCTGATTTTCTCGATGGACACCATCGAGACGAATTTGCTGGAGTACCTCTTCGCCCACGGTTATGACGTGTGGCTGCTCGACTTTCGCTCCAGCATTGCACTACCCACGGCAACCCTGCAAGCGAGCGGCGACGATGTTGCGACCAAGGATTATCCCTATGCCGTCCAGAAAGTGCTCGATCTGACTGGGGCGAAGAGTGTCCAGATGGTGGCGCACTGCTGGGGTTCGACGACGTTTTTCATGGCGATGCTGGCCGGGCTCAAGGGCGTGCGCTCTGCGGTGGCTTCGCAAATTGCCACCCACTTCAAGACGCCCTTTGCCATGCATCTCAAGACCGGCATGCACGTGCGTTCGTTCGTTAAGAACCTGGGCATTGAGACCCTCACCGCCTACGTGGACAACCACGAGGGGCTGCTTGCTAAGGTCTATGACGAGGGACTGAAGCTCTATCCGGTTGAGCTCAAGAACCGCTGCACCAGCGCCACCTGCCACCGCATCACGTTCATGTACGCGCCGCTCTATGAGCACGCCAACCTGAACCAGGCAACGCACGATAATCTGCACGAGATGTTCGGCGTGGCCAACATGAGGGCCTTCATCCACCTGGCGCTCCTTGTTGACACAGGCCACCTGGTGGACTACTACGGCAGGGAGGTCTATCTGCCGCATCTTGACCGGCTTCGCATTCCCATCACCTTCATTCACGGCGGCCAAAACAAGTGTTTCCTGCCCGAAAGCACCGAGATCACATTCAACCTTCTAAGCCAGGCGAACGGTAGCAATTTCTACAAGCGCCATGTGGTTCCGGGTTACGGACACATCGATTGCATCTACGGCAAGAACGCGGCCAATGACGTATTTCCCTTCGTACTCGAGCACCTGGAAGCAACGCAATAACCGCAGGGCGATTGAGAACGAAGTTCGGCGAAGTTGGAGGAAAACCCGATGGGTACAGCGGAAAGATGGTTTGGCCGAATCGTCTGGATTGGAATTCTACTCAACCTGTGTTTCGCCCTCCCGGCCATGTTCGCGCCGGACATGCTCCTCGCCAGCCTTGATCTCCCGCCCCAAACTTCCATGCTGTGGCTTCAAAACGTGGGGATGCTGCTGGTGGCTCTCTGCATATTCTACACACCCTCGGCGGTCGCCCCGGCACGGCATCCAACCCACACAAAGCTTGTCGTCTTGTCGCGGCTGATGGCTTCGGGCTTCTGGTTCATTTTGCTGCGGCAATCTGCCCCCGCCGGCGTGGTCCGGCCCATGCTCTTCACCGACCTCACGCTTGGCGTTCTGCTCGCCATACTCCTGAACCCGGCGCTCGCGCCCCAAGACCGGGTAAGCCTGCACAGTTCAATGCAGGCGCTGGCCAGCTTGGGCGGCTGGCTGAAGTGCGCATGGCACACCACCTGGGTGAAGGCCGCCCTGGGTGTTGTTTTGGTGGCCGTGGGATTGGTTGGCTTCGGGTTGTGGTACTACCTGCTCCGGGCCGAACCGGACTCCACCCAAGCCACGCCGGCAGAGCACTTCAAGCACGGGGCCATTGGCTTGAGCGCTCAAAGCCGGCTGCCTTACTACATCTGGAAGGTGTTGCCGGCCATGTTTCCTGACAAGCTACCAGGACCGGGCGGATGGGCCTCCTTCGGGTTCATCTTTGAACCGGGACAGGAGATTCCCATCGGCTTTTCGCTGCGTAAGATCGGCTATCCCGCCCTCGAGGCCAATTGCTCGCTGTGTCACACCGGCACTTACCGCATGTCACCGTCCGATACGCCCAAAGTGATCCTCGGCGCCCCAGCGCACTCGCTTGACCTTCAATCCTTCCAGCATTTCCTGTTTGACTGCGCCAGTGATCCGCGCTTTACGTCGGTCAATGTGCTGAATGCCATCCAAAAGGTGCACGATACCTCATGGCTTGAGGGGCTTGTCTACCGCTTCATGATTATCCCGGTCACCAAGCACGGCCTGCTTGAGCAAAAGGCTGCCTATGCGTGGCAGGCGAGCCGGCCCCCGCAAGGCCGCGGCCGGGTTGACACATTCAATCCCACCAAGTTCAACGTTTACCATCTGCCCGAGGACCATTCCATTGGCACGGTGGACCTGCCGCAGATTTGGAATCAGCGGCCCCGCGAAAACCTGTGGCTCCATTGGGACGGCAACAACAACAAGCTCGAAGAGCGTGATTATGCGGCTGCCATGGCAGTGGGAGCCACGCCCAAATCCGTCATTCCCACCAGCTTCAAGGAAGTGACGGACTTTCTTCTCGACCTCCAGCCGCCGCGCTATCCGTTTCCGATTGACCAAGCCAAGGCGGCGCGAGGCAAGGCCATCTACGAGCGCGAATGCGCCTCCTGCCACGCCTTCGGCACTCCCCAGAACGGTCAGGTAACACCGATCGAAACGATTGGCACCGACCGTCACCGGCTGGACTCATTCACCCAGCAACTTGTGGACAAGTTCCACTCCATCAACTTTGGTCCGCCGTTTAAGTTTGACGCCTACCGCAAGACGAATGGGTACAGCAATGTGCCACTCGACGGGTGCTGGGCGCGCGCGCCTTATCTCCACAACGGCTCCGTGCCCACGCTTTGGGACCTGCTACAACCGGTGGACAAGCGGCCGACGGTCTTCTTCACGGGCTACGACGTTTATGATCCTAAAAACGTCGGCTTCATCACTTCCGGCCCTGACGCCGAGCGCAGCGGCTTTCAGTATGAAGTCTGTATGCCGGGAAATTCCAACGTTGGCCACACCTACGGTACGGACCTTAAGGACGACGAAAAGTGGGACCTGATTGAGTATGTGAAGACGCTTTAGGCGCCTGGGGCGCCAACATCGACAAAAATTTGTCGATCTTCCTGCACGTTGAATCGACGTAGGGGCGGGGCTTGTACCCGCCCGAGGGCGATGTAGGGGCGGGGCTTGCCCCGCCCTCCTCGGTGCCGCCCCAAAGGGTGCCCCTACGGCACATCGAGGGCGAACCCCTTGGCGAGTTGGAGCAGGCCCCGGAAAAAAGCACATGCCGACCATCAGCCTTACGGATAACTTCGGTCTTGTCATCGACGCCTCGCCCGAGCCCAATGTCGCTGCAATCTTCTCAAAGTATCTGAAGAATGCAGGGCCCATCACCGCCTTCTTACACAATGCGAAGCCCATCCGCGGCATTCAAATCGGTCAGGATCCTTTCACCTCACAGTCGATTGGCGTTTCCTTTACTCAGCCTGTCAGTTTGGGCGTCCCGGGCGTCGAGTTGACCATCAATCCCCAGTTGTCGGGGACTCTTGAAATCGTTAAGGGAAAGTGGCTTTTTGACGCCGATGATGATGCTTTCGGTGATGGCATTCCCATTCCCGATCCGGGCAGCCAGGCGTTCCTCTCCGCAGGCTTGGAAGCAAGTCTGGATGTGAGTATCAGTGACAGCTCCGGCGTTCTACAGTTTGGATTTGCCAACAGAACCAACATCGTTTTCAAAAACTACAGGCTCTTTCCGCTCACGGAGGAGGCCGTCCCCGCCCTTCAGACCACCTTTCAGAATTTCGTGGTTCCTGGCGACCTCGAGGACGTGGAGTCCATGACACCGGGGAGCATAGCGACAGTCGAAGGAACCGGATCATTGAAGTTCACAGCCACAGCCAACCTTCTGAGCGCCGTCAATCCGCTGGCTGCGTTAAGCACTTCTGTTCTTCTTGGCGCGCTCAACGTGCAGGAGGGCGGCTGCTTAAAGGTGGGCGCAGCATATACCCTGACAGGCGAATATCAAATCCGGGTACAACGGCTTGCCGGCCGGAAGTTTCAGCTCGGATACGAAAAGAAACGAGGATCAGACTTTGACCTGAGCGTTGCAGCCGATCTCGGCGTATCGGCGAGCTTCGGCCAGTTTGACCTGATCCAGCGGGTGTTACAAACCGTCAGCGCCGATGCGGTTCCTGACCAGAGCGTGTTTCAGCAGGCAGGCCTGAGCGACGACCAGATATCCACCATCGCCGCAGCCTTAAAGGTAGGAATTGAGCGCGACCTGGAGCTTTCCTTAAAGGGGGAGTTGGATTCTATAGATACCGTTTCAACGGCCTTCAGCTACCGGATCGATTTGGATGTTCTGGATGCAACCGGCAAGAAGGCCGTCAGGGATGCCCTGCGCGGTGACCTGACCGGTCTCGAAGGCTCCGTCCTCAATGGCGTCACGCCGCTGAAGAGCATCTTTTCCACTTTGCGTCAGGGCAGGAAGGTGCTGAAGATAAACCTGCTCGGAATATTCAATTATGGCTCGGTCAGCACTCTCTTCCAGAAAGGAACCATCATTGTCGATCGGGAATCGGGCGCCGTTACGATTGCCGATCAGGTTGGTGCAAACCGAATTCAGTTCACCAGCGCAAACTTCGCCCAAGACAGTGCCAAGCTGAGGAAAGTATTGGCCATGAGTTTCCTTGCAACCGCCACTTATCGTTCCTCCAAGACGGTGCTGCAAGCCCCGAGTTTATCCAGCCAATATTGGTTTTTCGAGTTCCACCAGAGCGGCAATATCTCAAACATTCAAAGCTATCTTCAAACCGCCGAAGCCCTCGCCTTGCTTTCCCCGCAAGAGGTGACGGGCAAGCTGCAACAGGTCCGAAGCGTCACATCGTTCGGACAAGCATCAATTTACGCTGACTCGCATTACGACGACACGCTGTTTCGAAGTCTCTTCCTGAATAATGATGGAGAGGCTCGCTCCGAAACTGCGTACCAGACCCTGGGGCGACAGGCAATGGCTTCCTTGATATTACCAGGCAGCCCTATCAATAGCGCCCGGTTGCGTCCGATGGTTGAAGAGCACACTTGGCAATCAATGCTGCAATGGGAAACTGGCAATTTCCCATCCATTCTAGAAGAAAGGGGATTCGACCCGGCCTATGTCCCCACCATTCGGGACGATTTCATCGCCATTACATGGTGGGCCGGCGCCATGCATGAAATGGGCGGGGCACTGGCTCAATTGCTTGACTTCATGGGTCAACAGTCTGGCGTGAAGTCGGAAGACCCTGAATTCATCCGGCTGCGGCGAAACCTGGACCTGAAGCTTGCTTCGATCGCTGCCAACACGCACGATCACTTTGCTCAACCCTGGGGGATGGTGGTGATGGATTTGGCATCGGGCCGGAAGTCTGCCACCTCACTGCGGATCAGTTGCCCGAGGCTTTCTCTTGTTTTCTCAAGAACCGCATGACTTGTCACCTTCCGCCGTCCCGCGACAACATGGGTCCACGCCTACGCGGGGGCGACGGCGAGCGACAGAGAATGGGTTCGTTCCAGTAGTTTTCCACAGGTAGGGGCGACCCCTAAGGCATATCAAGAGCGATGTAGGGGCGGGCCTTGTGCCCGCCCACGGGCGACCACAAGGGTCGCCCCTACGTCACCGTCATTCCCGCGCAGGCGACGGTGGATGGAGAGCGCGGCAAATCACAAGCACGGCATTCCAGCACCCGTCAAGGCGGCTTTGGAACTTTGGCGATCATAAGACGTCCGAGCAGCACACCAAAGAGCCGGAAGAGACGAAAAGGAAGAATACTTAGGACGCTGGTGTGTCTGACAAGGAGGACAGGCCATGCTCAGTCGCAATTGGGACCAGAGAAAAAGTTCTTACGACTTCGTGGTGATTGGGTCCGGCTATGGTGGCGCCATCACTGCGGCGCGAGTTGCTACAGCTAACCTGACTCCGAAGCCGTCAGTGTGTATCCTGGAACGCGGGCAGGAGTGGCCGGTCGGAAACTTTCCCGACCGTGTGGATACGGTCCTCCAAGCGTCCCGTAATGACGCAAATCCGCTGGGGCTCTATGAATTCCTGAATTACCAGGACATTTCGGTGATTAAGGGCTCCGGTCTGGGCGGCACTTCGTTGGTCAATGCCAACGTGGCAATTACTCCCGATCCCGACGTGTTCCAGCTTCCCGGTTGGCCTCGTTCGATTACGCTGGACGTCCTGCTGCCCTATTACAACCGCGCCCGCTCGGTGATCGCTCCGGCGCAGCACCCTCGCGCCTTGCAACTCGCTAAAGTTCAGGCCCTCGACCGGCGTGCGCAGGAGATTGACAAACATGCCTATGGGCTTACCATCGCGGTCAACTTCACCGTGAATGGTACGAACGACTACGGCGTCGAACAAAAACCTTGCATCGACTGCGGCGACTGCATCACCGGTTGCAATGTTGGCGCCAAGAACACGCTCTACATGAATTACCTGCCCATGGCGCGGAATGCCGGCGCGGAGATTTACACTCAGACCAAGGTTGAATGGCTCGAAAAGCTTTCCGGGGGTGGTTGGAGGATCCACGGGCACTATTACAAAGACGTCCTGAACAATGAGCCTTTTACCCTTGACGCGAAGAACGTTGTGCTCTCGGCCGGCGCCATCAATTCCCCGGAAATCCTGCTGCGCTCGGAATTGCACGGTTTATCAGTCTCGCCTGCCCTGGGTGCAAGCTTCAGCGGCAACGGCGACTTTTTCGGCTTAGCCTATAACGGCGACACCGTTACCAACGTTTTGGGTTATGGCCTGCGGCCTCCCCAGGCGGGCGACGCGCTTCCCCCTGGTCCAACCATTGTGGGTGCCGTCTCCTACAGTGGCAATATTCCGGTGGAAGACCGTTTTACGGTAGAGGACCTGTCCTTCCCCAGCGCCTACATCCTGGGTGCCAAGGCGGCGTTCGCAGCCCTGCAAGGGCAGGATACCGTGACCGGCAACGAGGCTGGCCAGCGGCAACGCGTGTTAATTGACACCGACCCGTTGCATCCTTACCAGCGCGATGGAGCTCTGAACCATACCATGCTCTACCTGGTGATGGGCCACGATGATGCGCGGGGAACGATGATTCTTGACGCTCCCTGGTTCGAGCCGGACGGGCGCATGAAGATTGAGTGGGATGGCGCGGGACGCGAGATTGTCTTCACGCGCATTAACGACGAATTGCGGCGGCACGCGCGGGCGCTCCGGGCAAATTTTATCGAAAACCCTCTTTGGAGTATCTTCGATTCTCATCATCTCATCACGGCCCATCCCCTTGGCGGCTGCCCTTTGGGTGAAGATTACATGCACGGCGCGGTGGATGAATTTGGAAGGGTTTTTTCAGGGGATGGTAGCGTCCATGAAGGCCTCTATGTGAGCGACGGCTCCCTGATCCCGTCCGCCCTCAACGTCAATCCTTTCATCACTATTTCTGCGCTTACCGAACGCAACATTGAGCGGAAAATCCAGGACATGCAGGGCGATCGCTATCCTGCGCCCAATCGAGCGGTCACCGGTGCGGCCCTCAGCGCGGCTGACGTTATCGACTACAGTGAGAGCCGGTTGGAACCGCTCTTCCGGCGCTCCGCCAGCTTGGGGATCGATGTGATGATGAATCAAGGCGGGACGCCTCAGATTGATCTGGCCGCGCGCACCATCAGAAACGATCGCTACTGGAAGGGGTTCTTCCCCAAGGGACACGTCTTGAACGCCATGTCTTCGGCGCTGTTTACCAGTTTCAAGAAGGAATTCCATCAGCAGGACGGCCACTATGTGGGCATCACCAGCGACACGGACAATCGTATTCACGCCCGCAATTCCTTGGAAGAGATCACGCTCGACAAGGCTACGGGCACGCTTGAAGCCGGCAAGTATATTCTGCTGCGTTACCTCGATTTCCCGTGGACGGGTTACTACGACATCTTCAAGGTCATCAACCCGGATTTGTTGATCGGGCGCGTCTATCTGGGCGCCTACCCCAATGGGCTACGTCTGTTCACGTTCCCCATGGTGCGTCAGTACACCTTCGATCAAATGACCGTCGATGACCATGCCACTCTGTACGCAGGAGGTTCAGTCCCTTCTAAGCAAGACCTGCAAGGTGTGTGGCGCATGGACGTCGTCTCCAATGCCAACCACGCGGGCAGTGTCGCCTACCTGCGCTTCGACCTGAAGCCCGACGGTCGCTTGCAGGCGAGCTACGAGTTGATGGGATTGATTGAAGGCCTGGTTCTGCCCAGTTTTGTGCAGGATCACTTTCAGTTGAATGACTTTACGCCGTTCCACGACGAGATTCGCAAGGTCTCCAATGGCTTCATGGTGGGGAAATATGTTACGGGGCTGCCCGGGGGCCTGCCGCCGGCGTTGGGCGGCAAGTCGCTCGGCATTCTTCATGGTGATCAGAACGGCCAGTTTGGATTTTGCTACATGATCTCCCGGACGGACCAGAAGGCGCTGCCGGTGAACGCCTTGATGCAGCCATTTCTGGATGTTTACTTGCCGGACGGATTGGGCATGACCTTCGACGAGGAAATGGTGGGATGGTATTTTGAAGGCGCCACCACGCCTGCGCCCGGTCGCGCCGGGGACTTGACGATTGCCGGTCGAATTCCCTCATCGGGCGCCCCGGCGGGCGCAGCCGGTTGCAAGTTCGATGTGCGTATGACCGTGCGGGATCTGAACGAATTCATTGACGGCCCGGAGCATGAGGCCTCGATCTCCGGAACGATCTCGTTCGACCAGTTCCAGGGGCAAGCTCCGGCTATTTTTACGGTCGATCCGGTGAACAGCCGGTTTAACTATTTGCGGGTCAATCCCGCAACCGGCGAAGCGGAAATGCGCTATCACATGGAATTCCGGAGTGACAAAGGACGGCAGTTTGTCTTTGAAGGCCGCAAGTACATGCAGAAGGACGCGGGCGGCGGGCCGCAAGGGCTGCGCGAAATTCTCGAGGACTATACCACTCTTTATGTTCACATTGACGAGAGCCAAGCCGATGGTACCCGAAACCCTGTCGGCCTTGGCACCATGAAGTTCCGCACTTTTGAGGACATCGCAGCCACCGGGAATCTGGCGGGATTTCTGGCTTCCTTCAAGGTAACGGGCACGAGTGATCCCGTGCTCCAACTGCAAGGGCAGATGCGCTTTCTGGCTTTCACCGCGCAGTTCGTGCAGCGGGAATATGATCCTCTGTCGCCGGATATTGGCAGCTTTTCCGAAGATGTCCGCCAGGAAGTTTTGCGCGGGGCCGACACGCCTGATTATTTCAGCACGCGGCCCACTACTGAACTTCAAGCCATCCTTCACGATTCGCCGACCCTGCCGCTCGAGAAACTGATAAACAGCGGGGCGGTACGATTTGACTTTCAGAAAAAGCGTGTCTTTCGCGATTCGTTTTGGAAAGGATCGTTCGCCAAAGACACGTTGTTGGGATGGGAAGAGCGGGTTCGCAATGCCGGTTGGGGCGAGGCGGTGGCAGAAACCGGTAAAGTATTTGCGGGCGGAAGCTTCTGGAAGCGGTTCGACCGCGTCGAGAACGGAGTCGCCAGCGGCGCCGTGGTGAACTATGAGCTCACTGCCCTGCCCGGCGACCCTCGTGTACGGCAAGTGCCGTATCCGGATGACAACCGCCGCACCTTCAAGAAAGGCGATTCGATCTTGCTGCTGAATTACCTCAATGACCCTTATAAGTTGGTCTACGACACGATCAAAGTGATTGACGATGACAACGCCCTCGGCGTAATGCACTTGGGTAGCTTCCCGAACGGTGTGGAGTTTTCGACGTTTGTCATGGCGCGAAACAATTATCCTTTTGAGAAGATGTCAGTGGAGGATCACAACCTGCTCTTTGCCGATCCACGCTCCAGCGCTCCCACCGCGTCGCAGCTTGAAGGAGCGTGGGATGGCAGCCTGGTTTTTGTCACTCACCCGAACACCACGCTGCTTAACCAATTGAACCCTGTCGCATTTCATCTCAGCTTCCAGCAGTCTGGGGCGCAAATTGAAGTTCGATACCGATTTGGGTTGGTCAGCGGCGAGTCCCAGGTTCAAATGACGGACGAATTCGCGCAAGTAACGGACCTCACAGCCTGCCATGATGAAATCAGAATGATGGATCCTGATACAATGATCGGGAAATGGGTGTCTGCGGAACTGAGTCCCGATCTGTTGGCCGGACTGCGGAACTATCTGGAACCTGCAGGAAACCAATACACCTTTTATTACGTGCTGACGCGCGCCCAGGCATAGCCGCGCAGTGGACAGCCATTTCTGAAGTGTGACGCAGGGGATCTTCAGCTTCTTGCCGGGAAGATAATCCAGCACAAGCTCCACCCGCGCCCAAACCATGGGCGACCGGTGAAACCCGCAACGGGTTGCGCCGCCATCCTGACTTGAGGGATTGTGGGTCTTTCGTGTGATATGATCCCTCCGACGATTATCGTCGAAGATGGCTTGACCACTCCTTATTATTAATCACGATTAGAACAATGCCAGTTCTCACGGAAGCTGACACCTGCCGCAAGTTCGTTTTGCCCAAGCTGTACGCGGCGGGTTGGACAGACGACCAAATCAGCGAACAGAAGACCTTCACCGACGGACGCATTGTTCTAGCGGGAACCAAAGTCACGCGGCGAGCCCAAAAGCGCGCCGACTACATTCTTCGTTATTCCCGCGACTTCCCCATTGCGGTGGTTGAAGCCAAGGCCGCATTCAAAAAGCCAGGAGACGGAATTCAACAGGCGAAAGACTACGCTCAAATCCTCGGCCTGAATTTCGCTTACTCCACCAACGGTCACGGAATCGTCGAACACGACTTCAAGACCGGGCAAGACAACGATTTAGCGGCGTTTCCCTCTCCCGACACACTTTGGAAACGGCTCCGCACTCTTGAGGGCATATCAACCGGAGCGGCAACGCAACTGCTCACCCCGTACTACCACCTTTCCGGGAAATCCCCTCGCTATTATCAGGAAATCGCTATCAACCGTGCAGTGCAGGCCATCCTTCAAGGCAAACATCGTGTCCTTTTGACCATGGCGACAGGCACCGGAAAGACTATTGTTGCCTTCCAAATCTGTTGGAAGTTGTGGAACTCGCGCTGGAATCGCACCGGAGAGTACCGTCGCCCCAGGATTCTCTACCTCGCCGACCGAAATATTCTCGTGGACGATCCCAAAGATAAAATTTTCGCCCCTTTCGGAGACGCGCGTTGCAAGATTGAAGGCGAAGCAGTCCTGGGGCGGGAGATGTACTTTTCCACATATCAAGCCATCGCCCGCGACGAGCGTCGTCCCGGCCTTTACCGTGAATTTCCTGCGGATTTCTTCGACGTGATTATCGTCGATGAGTGCCACCGGGGCAGCGCCAGTGACGAAAGCAACTGGAAAGATATCCTGAAATATTTTGAGGCTGCCTATCAGATCGGCATGACGGCCACGCCTTTGCGGCAAGACAATAAAGATACCTACCTTTATTTCGGCAACCCTGTCTACACCTATAGCCTCCGCCAGGGGATCGAAGATGGTTTTCTGGCGCCTTACCGCGTCCATCGCATTGTAACCACAGCGGACGCAACGGGGTGGCGTCCGTCACACGGCGAACTCGACCGTCACGGGCGCGAAATACCCGATGCCGAATATAGGACCTCCGACTTTGAGCGCAAGCTCGCCCTCAAGCCTCGAACCGAGGCCATCGCCCGCAACCTCACTGATTTCTTGAAAAAGACAGACCGCTTTGCCAAGACGATTATTTTTTGCGTTGACCAGGAACACGCCGAAGATATGCGCATGGCATTGAATAATTTGAACGCCGACCTTGTCCAGCGCCACCCTGACTATGTGGTGCGGATCACCTCGGACGAGAAAAAGATCGGTCGCGGCCACCTCGACCACTTCATGGAGCTTGAGACCACCGTGCCGGCCCTTGTCACCACTTCACAAATGCTCACCACGGGCGTTGATGTTCCCACCTGCAAGAACATCGTCATTGTTCGCGTCATCAACTCCATGACCGAGTTCAAACAGATCATCGGTCGCGGCACCCGTGTGCGCGATGACTACGGCAAGTTCTATTTCAATATCCTTGATTACACGGGTAGCGCCACTCGGCTCTTCGCCGACACTGATTTCGATGGCGAGCCCGCCCTGGTCACCGAGGAAGAAATGAATGAGGCCGGAGAGACTGTGGGTGAGCCCGATGTGCTTACGCAGGAAGACAACGAAGAGACAAGCGTTGACGACCTGAATCCCGACTTGCCGCCGGACGATTACCGGGACGAGAACCAGCTTCCGCGCAAATATTATGTGGATGGAGGCATGGTCGAAATTGTCGCGCATGTCGTCCACGAGCTTGACGCCGACGGCAAACAATTGCGTGTAGTAAAGTTTACTGAATACGCGGCGGAAAAAGTTCGGAGCATGTGCCCTTCCGCCGCCGAGCTGCGCTCCAAATGGTCGAACGCCGAAGAGCGTGCGGCAATCCTCGCGGCCCTGGAAGAGCGCGGCATTTCACTCGAAGACCTGATGCTGGCCGCCAAACACCCGGAGGCGGACCCCTTTGACGTTCTTTGCCACGTCGCATTCAGCGCGCCCTTGCGTACTCGCCGCGAGCGTGCGCAGGAACTGCGCCGCGCGAAGCGCGACTTCTTCGAGCGTTATAGCGAACCGGCCCGGCAAGTCCTGAATGATATTCTGGACAAATATATCGAGTACGGGACGGCGGAGTTTAAGATTCCAGATATTCTCAAGGTGCCGCCGGTATCGGAGCACGGTACAGTGCTCGAAATCGCCGCCCTGTTCAACGGCGCAGATAATTTGCGTGGCGCAGTAAACGAAATGCAGGCGCTTTTGTACGCTCCGTAATTGTAGCGGCGATCTCTGATCGCCGTCTTAAAAAGGACCTCGGCGGTCAGAGACCGCCGCTACAGAAACCCTTATGGCAGGTACCAAGAAAACCCGATCCGATACTCCTCAATCGACTGCGCAGCAACTCTCGAGCCTCATAAAATCCTGCCGCGACATCATGCGCAAGGACAAAGGGCTGAACGGCGACCTCGACCGCCTGCCCATGCTCACCTGGATCATGTTCTTGAAATTCCTGGACGACATGGAGCGGGTCCGGGAGGAAGAGGCGAAGCTCGCGGGGAAACGATTCCGGCCGGCCATCGAGCCGCCCTACCGCTGGCGGGATTGGGCCGCAAATCCCCAAGGGATTACCGGAACCGAGCTCATCGCATTCATCAACCAGGATGAAGCCACGCGGCCAGACGGCAAGCGCGGTCTCGGGCTCTTTGCTGCGTTGCGCAGCTTGCAAAGCGCCAACGGCGACCGGCGCGACGTGATTGCCAAGGTCTTTGAGGGCACGGTCAACCGCATGGTGAGCGGCTACCTGCTGCGCGACGTGCTCAACAAAGTGAATGAGATTCATTTCACCTCGCGCGACGAGATTCATACCCTGGGTCTTCTCTACGAGTCCATGCTCAAAGAGATGCGCGACGCTGCCGGAGATTCAGGCGAGTTTTACACGCCGCGCCCCCTGATCAAGTTTATTGTCACAGCCATCGACCCGCGCCTGGGTGAGATCGTACTCGATCCCGCCGCCGGAACCGGCGGATTCCTGGTTGAGTCTTTTGAACACCTGAAAAAACAATGTAAGAAGGCCGCAGATTACGACCGCCTGCAACGCGAGACACTTTACGGTGTCGAGCCGAAATCACTCCCCTATCTTCTCTGCCAAGTGAACCTTTTGCTGCATGGCCTCGACTACCCGCAGATTGATCCTCTGAACGCCTTGCGCTTCCCTTTGCGGGAAATGGGCGACAAAG
>Ga0307374_10003053_pt1 | contig 29067 bp, 26 predicted proteins | sample OX3MG_FD_202532 | JGI IMG/M metagenome (GOLD analysis project Ga0307374, IMG submission 202532) | Soil microbial communities from Risofladan, Vaasa, Finland - OX-3 | ecosystem: Environmental > Terrestrial > Soil > Coastal area > Acid sulfate soil | place: Finland: Risofladan, Vaasa | collected... | reverse complement strand
TGATGGCGGTCGAGACCGACCAATTCGGACCATCGCACATGCTCTACGGCATTGAGTCGGCGGCGCGCCAGGCGGGGCATGCGTTGAGTTTCGTGACGCTCAGCACGACCGGCAACGACATGGCTGCAACACTCCGTCGGTTGCGGGCCTCCCATGTTCAGGGCGTCATCATTGTGGCCCCTGTGCGCCGTGTGATTCAGGCCGTCACCGAGCTCGATGGCGACATGCCACTCGTGGTGGTCGGCAGCGATCCTTCCATTGGTGCGCCCACGGTCACCATCGACCAGCTCGAGGGTGCGCGGATGGCCACGCGACACCTTCTCGACCTCGGGCACCGCACGGTCCACCACGTGACCGGTCCGCAGACCTGGGTCGACGCCACGGCTCGCATGCGCGGCTGGTCCGATGCCCTCCGGACGCACCCCGCACCACGTGGCCGATCCGTGGCCGGGGACTGGAGCGCCCGCCGCGGCTACGACGCGGGGACGCGATTGGCCCGCCATGCTGACGTCACCGCCATCTTCGCTGCCAACGACCAGACTGCGCTCGGAGTAATCCGGGGGCTGCACGATGCGGGCCGGAGAGTCCCCGAGGACGTCAGCGTGGTCGGCTTCGACGACACGCCGGAGTCGGGTTACTTCCTGCCGCCGCTGACCACCGTCCGCCAGGACTTCGGGGAGGTCGGCCGCCGCAGTGTCGAACTCCTGCTGGCGCTCGCCGACGGCGCTCCAGCGGATCCGCATGTCACCGTCCCCGCTGAGCTCGTCGTACGCGCCAGCACTGCACCGCCTCCCTGAACCACGCTTCACACGACGCGGCTGAGACGCCGACGGGGCGCCGTCGCGCTGGCAGGGCTCAGCGTCGGCGGGAGCCGGCTTCCATCACCGCTCTCGTCGCCCGGTAGGACAGGACCGATCGCCCGGACAGGGCGGACAGGAGGGAGAACGCCGAGCCGGCCGACCCGATTGAGCCAATGGAAAAGAAGGATCCCACCGAGCCGATCGAACAGGCCGAGCCAATGGAGCCGATGGAGAGGAAGGATCCATTCGACCCGATGGAGAGAACCGAGTTCTCCGACCACAACGACCATTTCGAGGTTGCCGCGCCGTCCTTGCCCATACGCACATGATGCCGCAACCCTCTCACGGTGACACGGGGAGACCCGCGATCAGATGTCGGCAGTCGCGACAAACAGCGCTCTGTACATCTCCTCCATCTCGGGGACCTGATAGCGGGCCTGCAGGCCGCTCGGGTTGGGAAGGAGCCAGAGAAAGGCACCACCGAGAGCTTCAGGTTGGCGACCGATGGTTGCCCCGGGCCGGCGGAACGCCGTCCGATACGCCTGCAGCCCGAGCACCGCGACACAGCGGGGCCGCAGCGCTTCTACCCTGGCCTCCAATCGGGTTGCTCCTTCCCGGAGCTCGGAGGCACGCAGCTCGCTGGCGGCGGCCGTCACCCGCCCGACGAGGTTCGTGATGCCGACGCCGAGGTCGGGCAGGATCGCTTGATCAGCAGGTGAGAGAACCGACTCGGTGAATCCGCCGGCAAAGAGCAATTTCCAGAACCGGTTTCCCCGGCGGGCGAAATGGAGCCCGAGCTCGCCCGAGAGCGTCCCGGGATTGATCCCACAGAAGAGGACCCGGAGATCAGGACCGACGAGGTCGGCCAGGGCTTGATGCATGGAGCCAGAACGTATCGGGCGAGGAGATCCGCCGAACGCCGGGGGGCGATGGATCCGCCCGGCTCCCCACCGCAATGGATCGGAGATATCCGGCCTTCGCTCTGTCTTGAGGGCCTTCTGATCGGGGCCGGAAAACCGTGACAGTGCCAGGTGGTTTCGGGCTAGAACACCACCAACAGAACGATCAACCCGAGACACCCGATCAGCACGCAACTCGTGAGCAGTGTCTGCCGCCAGAGCGCTCTCCGGATATGGCTCGCGACCTCTGTACCCGAATCGACATTGCTGGGAGCCATGCTGAAACATCGACCGTCACGGTCAGCTCCTTGAACGATTCTCGATGCCGCTGATCGCGCCGTCGGAACCTGAGAGGGCCGGGAAAGAGTCGACGAGCAAAACCGAGGCCCCACTGGCGCTCATAGGCTGCCGTGATGCGAGTTTCTGTCATCGGTATGGGAAACATGGGTCGTGCGTTCGCCGCGCGTGCCCTCGAAACGGGCCATGAAGTCACCGCGTGGAACCGAACCGCGAATCGAGCTGCCGATCTGATCTCGAGCGGGGCGGTCGAGGCCCACTCCCCCAAGGACGCGGCAGCTCGCAGCGACGTGGTGCTGATTGTCCTGGCCGACGACGACGCCGTGCTCAGCGTGTGTCTGGGCGAAGACGGCGTTCTGAGCTCGCTTCCGGCAGGAGCGACCCTGGCCATAGTCAGCACCGTTTCGCCGGACACGGTTCGTCGAGTGGCGGGCGCCGCTCCCGACGGTGCGGTGCTCGATGCCCCGGTGATGGGTTCCCCGTCCGCGATCGCGGCAGGTTCGGGGAGCTTCCTCATTGGTGGACCTTCGGCGAGCGTGACCGGTCTCGATGCCCTCTGGAGCGATCTCGGCGCCGGGTATCGGCACTGCGGGCCGGTCGGGTCCGGGGCGACCATAAAGATCGTTTCGAACCTTCTGCTGATAACCGGTGTCGCCGCCTTGGCGGAAGCTGTCGCCACGGCCCGCCACCACGGAATCCCTGACGAAGTGTTGCAAACCCTCTTTGCCGACAGCTTGGTCGTCAGTCCGGCGAGCAAGGTGCGGCTGGAGAGCCTCTTCGACGGGGAACACCCGGGATGGTTCACTCCGACGCTGGCGCGCAAGGACGTGCGGTTGGCCGTCGGTCTCGCCGATCAAGCGGGGATCGGTGCGCGCATAGGTCCGGCCACCGATCTGCTCTTGTCGAGCGTCGTCGACAGTGGCCGTGCCTGGCCTGATTTCTCAGCCGTTATTGAGGCGCTCAACCCCCGATAGCGCAAGCGAGCCCTGGGGGCTCATCCCTTGAGATCGTTCCCCTTCACTCGCGGGCTACGTTGTAGGAGCCCTCCTGGCAACACCGACAAAGGAATCCCTCATGACCCCTCCCCCCAGTGGAGTCCGCTTGATCGGGCACAAGGCCCGCTTCGCCGAGGCGATTGCTCAGATCGACGCCCAGTTGGAGTACGACTCCGGTGTCGTTGTCGCTGCACGTCGGGACGAGGTGGTCGCGGCCGCCCGGTCCGCCTACGGCCCCAGCGAAGACTTCCGTGGCATCCGCGACGCCTGGGATGCCGTCTTTCCCGACGGGGTCTACAGCTCCAGCGGTTTGGCCCGGGCCAAAACCCTGGCGTAGGAGTCACCCGCATCGTCAGCGGAGCTAGCCGTTGATCGGCTCGGTCACCTCTACCGCCGATCGGGATCAGCCCGTGCCGGAGAGTGAGAGACGAGGTAGTGAAGGTGGGTAACTCCGGCGGACGTGCGCCGCTCGTCGAGTAGTTGAAGTTCGAGGCGTCGACGCATCGGGAGGGCGGGTTTGCCACCCCCGAGCACCACGGGCCAGAAGAACAAGTGGCATTCGTCCACCAGGCCCGCCTCGAACGCCTGCGTAGCGAGGTCGGCTCCCCCCACCGTCAGATCGCTCGCGCTGCCGTCCTTCATTCGTCGTATCGCCTCGACGTCGAATGTCCGCTCCAGGGTTGTCCCCCTGCTCGAGACCGACGCCAGCGTCTCGGAGAACACGATCTTCTCGGCCGCTTGCCAGGTCTGGGTGAACTCCACGACCCAGGGCGGCTGGTCAGTGACGGGAGCGGTCTCCCAGTAGACCATCGTCTCGTACATTCGGCGTCCGTAGAGAAAGGTACCGACCGGGCGCTGAAGGTCGTTGATGAAAGCGAAATACTCCTCGTCTGGAGACCCAAAATCGATGCCACCGTCTCGGTCCTCGTTGTAGCCGTCGAGAGACGTGTTCGCGATGTAGATGAGCTTGGCCATGGGCGCCTCCGAACGGATGCCGACCGAAGATAGCTTCGCACCCGACCTCAGGCTTGGAAGGCCCGTCGTGATGGGCAGCGGCGCAGGCCGCCCATCACGTCGGCGACACCATCAGGGTGCGACTCACGGAGCGGCTGTCGCACTGACGAACCAACCGCCCCGTCTCAACCGCCCGACCGGTTCAGGCGGCGCCCAGCGGGGATCTCGTTTCGAATCCACCCGCTCCCCTGTCTCCCGAAGACGTCCTTCGCAGGATCTCAACGGATCAGCCCGTCGATGTCGTCCAGTACGCCACGCTCCGACACGACGACGACGGTGCCGCCACAGCCGCCCCCGCTCGAACGCGCCCCGAAGACGCCGGGCCGGGCCAAGGCCTCCTCCACGACGGCCGTCGCGGCCGGGTGCCCCAAGCCCATGGCGTCGTACCCGCGCTGGCTGGCCGCCATCAGCTGGCCGAGCAGATCCGGCTCGGCATCAGCCAGCGTCTCGAGCGCGGCGACGCTGCGGACGTGCTCGTCGATACCGAACAGCGTGGCGGCCCGCACCGGATACGTCTCGCCCGGCTGGACCCGGGTGACGTCGTCGTCCGTGCCGCCCCATTCGGCGACGAACGCCTCCCCGTCGAGCGTCTCGGGCAGTTCCTCGGCGGCGTCGCGCGGGAGTTGGCTGACCCAGGGCCACGTCGGCCCCACCGCACCCTCCACCATGCGCTTGCCCATGAATGCTGCGGCCCGGGCCCGTCCGTACGGGGCTCCGCTGACGTCGTGGGCCGCTCCCGTCGGCCAGCCCACCACCTCGAGTCCCGCCGGCAGCGCCACCATGTCGCCCACCGACGCCGGCCGGCACAGAATCGGCAGCACGGTGCCGGGCGTCCCCAGCGCCACCGTCACCTGATCCATGATCCCGCACGGTGCGCCGACCACGTGGTTCTCCGCCTCCTGGCAGAGCGCAGCCACGCTTAGTGGGTCGATGCGACCCGCGCCGAGAGCGCGCGCCGTCGCCACCTCGAGCGCGGCGCTCGAGGCGACGCCGACCGACGCCGGCAGATCCGACGTGATGCCGATCCGGCCGCGGGGAACATCGATCACGCCGTGGCGCAGGAGAACCAGTGCCACACCGACGACGTAGTGCGTCCAACGCGGGTGCTGCGACAGCTCCCGGCGGACTGCGCTGTCGTCGAGAGCGGCCAGTCGTTCGAGCTCGCCCGGCGAGAACGCCGCCGGCCCGACCACGAAGGACCGATCCGGGCACAGCGTGACCTCGGTCCCCTGGCGGGTCGGCATTTCGAGTACGAGTGCCCCTGAGTAGTCGGCCACGCCACCGAGGAGGTCGAGTCGCCCCGGCGCCCTACCCCGCACCCAGACCGTCCACCAACTCGGCCACCAACTCGGCCAGCACCGGTCCGATGCGGGCCGCCAGCGCCACGTTGGCATAGCCCACCCACGCCACCGAGGAAACGTTGTCCAACGGCACCGACAGCGGCTCGCCCCAGGGATCGGTGACCACACCGCCCACCTCTTCGAGCAGCATGGCCGTGCACACGTCGTAGGGATGGCAGTCCAGCCCCTGATGCTGCACCAGCGGACGAAGGTCCGCCACGAAGCGGTCCCGGCCCGTGATGAGCTCGTGGAGCTGCCCGCCACTACTGAGGTACTCGTCGTCGAAGACATGCCGCACGCCGAGCCGCGCGAAGAGCTCGGCCTCGAGTGAGGCCAAGGCCGGCTTGCCGGGCAGGAAGAACTTGGCCAACCCGCTGAAGCTGTGTTCGAGGTCCGTCGCCGCTGACGGCCGAACGTCGAAGGCCACCCGCTCCCGCTGCGCCAGATCGACGCGCTCGGCCAGCAGGCCACCACCGCGCCAGGCGCTCAACTGATCGGCCGCGCCCTGCTTGGCCGTGGGCAATTCGGTCATGGCTGCCGCCTCAATGTCCGCCAGACCGCCGCCCGGCCGGGCGGCGGCAGCCAGGGACCAGGCCGACCGCTTGTCGTACATCAGTCCGCGCGTGCCGTCGATGCTGTCGACGATGACCGTCCATGCCGCGGCAGCGCCGACGAGCACCGGCTCGTCGAGGCCCTCGGACACCACCAGGACGCCGGGCCAGTGCTCCTCGAACCAGTCGATGAGCGTGTCGTCGGCCACCCGGTCGATGGCGTAGATCGTGTCGGCCACGGTCTCTCCCGCGACCGCCGCCATGTCCGTGCCGCGCGCCGCCAGGACGAGGTCGCGCACGTGGTCACCCAGCGCGCACAGGAGCCGGCGGGCCTCCTCAGGCGAGGGCGGCACGTAACTCCTCCGCCTTCTGGTCGGGGTCGGACTCGTTCGTCATGGAGCCGCCGCCAACCTCGGGGCCGGCCAGGTACTTGCGGATGCCCGGCGATCGGAGCGGTGGGTGGAGTTCCAGATGGAACGGATAGTGGGGATGGTCACCGACCGGAGCTTGATGCACCGCCAGGACGTACGGCAGGCGGAAGCCCCACAGTGCGTCGTAGCGCAGGACCACGTCGCGAAGCACGAGCGCCAGTGAGCGGCACTGCTCCTCGTCCAGGTCGACCAGCGACGCCGCCGGCCGTCGCGGCAGGATGTGCACCTCGTAGGCATACTGCGCGAACCATGGCACGCAGGCGAAGAAGTGCTCGCCCTCGCTGATGACGCGGGGTCCGCGCTCCTCCCGCTCGATGACCTCGGACAGTAACGACCGCCCCGTCCGCCGCTGGTACTGGCGCGCCACCTCCGCCTCGCGGTCCATGGTGGCGTAGACCATCGCCCCGGCGTAAATCTGGCAGTGCGGGTGCGGGTTGGAGGTGCCGACCATGGCCCCCCGGTTCTCGAAGATCAGGACGTGGGCCACGCCGTCTTGCGCCTGCAGGGCGTCGGTGCGGCCGCGCCACGTCGTGACGATGGCCGCCACCTCGTCGTCCCTCAGGTCGGCCATGGAGCGGGTGGGGTCCTCGTGATAGCAGACGACCTCGGCCGTGCCGAGGGCGCGGCGGGTCCGGTAGACGTCATCACCCGGTTCGGGCTCCGGCGCCTCGGGCGAGAAGACGGGGAGATCGTTGGTGAACACGTAGACGCCGCGGTAGTCGGGATTCGTCCCGTGCATGCGCCGGCCGAGGGGGGCCAGGGCATTGTCAGCGGGCACCGGCGGCTCCTCCGGGGCCACGACCTCGCCGATCCAGGGCCGGGCGTCACGATGCGAAGTGAAGAGGACCCACTGGCCACGGAACGGGTGCCAGCGCAGCTCCCAGGTCACGGCCGGGCCCGCTGCGGTTCAGGCGTGGGCATCGATCTCGACCAGCTGGGGCTCGCATCCCTCCGCCGTGGCCCGCAGCGAAATCCGCCCCGCACCGGTGGGGCGGACGACAGCCAGGGCGCGACCATCGAAGGTGATGCAGCGCGTCGCGTTGAAGCCCTCCTCGGTGACCGGGTTGGCGCTCCCCAGGGCCTGCAGCACGCCGGGCCCTTCGACCCGGACCTCAATCTCCGTGTCCCGCGCCACGTGCAGCACCCCGTCGTGGTCGACCAGGCTCAGCGTCACGAAGGCGAGGTCCTCGGGGTCCGCGGCGATGTCGGCGCGATCGACGTCGGCGGCCAGCAGGACCGGCCCGGCGGCGGTCCAGGCCGCCGTGCGGCCGACCTCGGCCCCCTCCCGGAAGGCGACCGCCTCGACGACACCGGGTTCGTAGGTGGTCTCGAACGCCGACCGGTAGCGGTGCGCTGTCCCGCTGGGCTGTCGTCCGACGGAGGCGCCGTTGACCACCAGCTCGACCTCGTCGGCATCGGCGTACACCTCCACGGTCACCGGTGCGCCCTCGTGTCCGGCCCAGCTCCAGCTCGCGACGACGTCGGTCCAGGACCACGGTGTTCCGGCGGCCACCGCGCCGTGGTGCTCCGGCCGCTGCACGGCGAGGAAGGGCTCGGTCCGCAGGCCGAAGACGATCTCGCGGTAGTACGACTGCGGGCGACGGTGGCCCGTGATGTCGATGTCACCGCACCACGCGGCGCGCCACGGATATTCGCCCAGAAACGACGGGGTCCCGGGCGTTTCGTCCGGTTGGCTGTACACGGTGCGCCCGATGCCGGCCTCGCCGAGGTAGTCCCAGCCCGTCCAGGTGAAGTCGCCGATGACGTAGGGGTAACGGCGGACCGCAGCCCAGCCCGTGTCGATCGCCGCGGGATGCGTCTCACTGCCCACGATCACCCGGTTCGGATAGAGGTCGCCGTCGGTCCCGAACCGCGACTCCATGTAGTTGTACCCGACCACATCGAGATAGGAGGCGGTCTGGGCCGAGTTCGTGGCCACGACCGGTGCCTGCATCAGCCCGTCGAGCATGTCAGCGATCTGGGTCATGGTCGTGTTGACCCCCGCCTCCTCGTCCGGCTCCCCCGCTGCACTCTGGCGCCCCTCTGCCAGGTGCGCGAACAGCTCCGAGCCACCGACCAGCAGGCCGCTGACGGCCTCGGTGACGAACCTCGTGCTGTCGAGGGACCGGATCTTCTCGGCCAGTGCACGGCCCACCCGGGCGCCCATCGGCGTGCCGGCTTCGGGGATCTCGTTGCCGATGCAGTAGAGGAGCACGCTCGGGTGGTTGAAGTCCTTGCGGACCATGGCCTCCACGTCCGCCTCCCACCAGTCAGGAAAGCGCAGCGCGTAGTCGTGCTCGCTCTTCGGCTGCGTCCACATGTCGAAGGTCTCGTCCATGACGAGCATCCCCAGGCGGTCACAGGCCTCGAGCATCGGTCTGCTCAAGGGATTGTGCGCACTCCTGATCGCGTTGAAGCCGGCCTCCTTGAGGAGCTCGACCCGGCGTTCCTCGGCCCGGCCGATGGTGGCCGCGCCCAGCAAGCCGTTGTCGTGATGCACACAGGCGCCTCGAAGGAGGACGGGCTCCCCGTTGATGCGCAGACCTCGGACCGGGTCCACCGTCAGGGAGCGGATCCCGAACGTCGTCGACTGCTCGTCGAGTACCTCTTCGCCGTCCACCAGGGTCACCCGGCAGACATAGAGATGGGGATCGTCGGGACCCCAACGCCGGGGGCTCGGGACGCTGAGTCGTTGCCGCGCCGTCAGGACGTCGCCGGGCGCGGTCGTGACCGGAGCTTCGGCGCCGGCGACCAACGACCCGTCTGCATCGAGCACGTCGACCCGCAACACGGCGCTCGAGGTCCCGACGGACTGGTTGCGCACCTCGGCGCGCACGACCACGACTGCCACGTCGTCGTCGACCTCCGGCGTGGCCACCTGCAGGCCGCCCGGCACCAGGTGGACCCGTCCCCCCTGGTGCAGCCAGACGCTGCGGTAGATGCCGGCCCCCGAGTACCACCGGCTGTCATCGTGGGCGCGTGCCTCGACCTTGACCTCGTTGGGCTCGCCGAAACGCAGCAGGTAGTCGATCTGGACAGTGAAGCCCGAATACCCGAAGGGCCGGTGGACGACCAGCGTGTCGTTCACCCGCACCCGGGCGTCGCGATAGACCCCCTCGAACTCCAGGAGGAGCACGCGTCCCTCGTCGTCGGGCGAAGGCTCGAACGACTTCTTGTACTCCCAGCTCCCGCTCGGGAAGAACGCCGTCGACGCGTGCCCGGCGGGCGACCGCTCGGTGCGGATCGTGGCGTCATGGGGCAGGGTCACCAGGGCTGGCTCCGACCCCGGTCCGACGATCATCTCCATGAACGAGTTGGCCTTCGGTCCGACCGTCCAGCCGTCGTTGAATGGGGTCCTGCGCATGGACCGGCATCCTATGCCACCAGGGATGTTATCGCTACCATGGCTTCGGGGGATCTGGTCGCGGCACAGGTCTGCGCCCCCACGGGCGGTGTTACCTTGACCAGCTACGTCGTCCGCACGACGGCGTATGAGAGGAGGCGCAGATGGCGACGTACGTGCTCGTGCACGGCGGGGGCCACGGAGGCTGGTGCTATCAGCGGGTGGCGCGCCTCCTGCAGGCCGAGGGCCACGTGGTCTACGCGCCGACCATGACGGGCCTGGGCGAACGATCCCACCTGCTGAACGCCGAAGTGGACCTGCACCGGCACATCGAGGACATCGCGGCGGTGCTCGAGTTCGAGGACCTGCGCGACGTGATCCTGGTCGGGCACAGCTACGGCGGGATGGTGATCACGGGCACAGCCGACCGGGTCCCAGAGCGGGTGGGGCGCCTGGTCTTCCTCGATGCCGCCAATCCCGTCAACGGGCAGTCGCTCGCCGATGTCGCCGGCCCCGTCATCAACGCGGTGCGCCCCTTCGGCGAAGTCCGCGACGGGATGGAGCTGGTCCTCCTTCCGGCTCCCGATGCCGGCCTGCTCTACGGCGTCACCGACCCCGACGACCTGGCCTGGATGGCCGAGCGGCTCACCGCGCACCCCTGGAAGTGCTTCGATCAGCCGCTCGAGCTCGCCAACGAGGACGAGTTATGGGCCATTCCGCAGTACCACATCGTCTGCACCTCGACGCTGGCCACACGCGACAAGGCCCTCATGGACCGGGCGCGCGCCGAGGGCCGGCTCTGGGACATCGACACCGGCCACGACCTCATGATCACCGAGCCCGGGAAAGTGACACGCGCGTTAGTCCAGGTCGCAGGGGCCTGACCAGCACCGCTCTCTCCGGGCGTGTATGCCTAGGGTCCCGATTTGGCATCGGGTGGATTTTTTGGGGAGGAAAGGACCGCATCATGGGGAAATTGTCAGGCCGATACAGAGGTCGAGTGGGACTGGCCGCACTCGCCTTCACTGCGGGCGCGGGGATCACGAGCCTGGCCGGAGGGACCGCCGGCGCGACAGCGTCAGGCTCGCCCATCACCCTCGTCATGATCACCTCGCTGACGGGCGAGGGTTCGTCGGAATTCAGCAACGCACCGGCCGGATTCAACGCCCGAATCGCCCTGCAGAATGCACAGGGCGGGATCGACGGCCACAAAATCAACGGCGTCGTCCTCGACGACCAGACCAGCCCGACGCAGATCGCCACGGCCGTCCAGGACGCCATCTCGAAGAACCCGGCGGGCATCGTGTCGACCAGCCCCCTGTTCTTCCTGGCCGACAAGTACCCGCAGCAGGCGGGCCTGCCCGTGACCGGTGGCTTCTTCGACGGCCCGGAGTGGGGCACCACGGGGTTCACGAACATGTTCGCCTCCGACGTGGGCAGTGTCGACATCAAGTACCCGGTCAATACGGCCATCGGCGCCTTCATGAAGGCGCACGGCGGCACGGTCGCCTGCTCGTACGGCTACAGCATCTCGCCGTCCTCGAGCCGGTCCGCCATCGGCACGAACCTGTCCTTCGTGCACGCGGGCGGCAAGTCGGGCGTGCTCGACACGTCCATCTCGTTCGGCTCGGTGGCCATGACGACCCCGGCGCTGACGGCCAAGCAGAAGGGCTGCAACGCCTTCTACGCCGGCCTGGACGACAACTCCAATGACGCCCTGGCCACCGCGCTGCAGCAGGAGGGCGTCAAGCCGAAGGTCATGGTCTTCCCCACCGGCTACGACTCCCAGGTCATCGGCACCCCGGCATGGAAGGCCATACAGGGTGGTTACTTCGAGACCGAGTTCCGCCCGTTCTCGCTGCCGAACGCCGGCACCACGCAGATGAAGGCGGCGCTGGACAAGTACGCACACTTCTCGGCCAACGAGTTCCCGTCCTTCAGCCAATACGAGTCGTGGCTCGGGGCAGACCTGATGATCAAGGGCCTGCAGATGGCCGGGCCGACCGCATCGCACGCCGCCGTCGTCAAGGCGCTGCGGAGCATCAAGAGCTACAACGGCAACGGGTTGCTGCCCGAGAACATCAACTACACCAACGACTTCGGGAAGGACCTGCCGAAGTCGTGCGGGTGGTACATGAAGGCCGAGAAGACGTCTTTCGTCGCCGTCTCCAGCCAGCCCTGGTGCGGCACCGACATTCCGGGCACCACCACCGTCTCCGGATAAGAGCGGACACCGGCTGACTCACTGGCTGAATGACCCCGGTCCCCCGCCTCGGGGACCGGGGTCATTCGCCTTCGGCTCAGTCCTCTATGGAGATGGCGTTCTTGGGGCAGGTGCGGACCGCTGCCTGCACCTGCTCGCGCAGCTCTTCGGGCGGCGTCTCGTCGAGGACGTAGAGGAGATCGTCGTCTCGGACCTCGAACACCTTCGGGGCAAGGCCCATGCAGAGCGCGTTGCTCTCGCACAGATCGAAGTCGACCACTACTCGCATCGGACCTACCTCCACTCGTCTCTGATGCGGAGGCTACGCGACGTCCGGCGCCTTCCGCCCTTCATCGGGCCACGAAAGGGTAGATCCGGGTGAAGTCGACCCCGGGCTCTTCGGTGGCGAAGCGCTCCCAGACCGACTCGGTCACGAGCCCCAGCACCGACGGTGCACCCTGCGCCCGGACGGCACTGAGGTAGAGCTTCAGGTCCTTGGCCATGAGCGTGTTGGCAAAGCCGGCGCCGTAGCGGCCGGTCGCCACGTGGTTGGGGAACTTGTCGCTGGTGGCCGCACTCTGCCCGCTGGACCCGTCGACGACCTCAAGCATGGTCGCCATGTCGAGACCGACCGAGAGGCCGAACGCGATGGCCTCGCTGGTGGCGGCGAGCGCCGTCGCGGACAGGAAATTGTTGGCCAGCTTCAGCGCCTGCGCCATCCCGGGCCGATCGCCGACCAGCCGCCTCCGGTCGCTCAATCCGGCCAGCACGGGCTCGGCCGTCCGGCAGGTCGCGTCCGGGCCGGCGTACATGACCAACAGCGTCCGCGCCATGGCCCCGGCGACACCTCCGGACACCGGCGCGTCGACATAGCCGACGCCGGCCTCGGCCAGCAGGCCGTCGATCTCCCGGGCTGCCGCGACGCCAATCGTCGAGGTGTCCACCACCGCACCCACCCGTCGTTGGGGGGCGACGACGATCTCCCTGGCCACGCGCTCGGATGCCGTCCCGTCGGGCAGGCTCAGGACGACGACATCGGCGCGACCCGCCAACTCGGCCAGGTCGTCGGCGAACCTCGCTCCGGGCGGATTGCGTTCGGGCCCCGCGACGTCATGGCTCACCACATCGTGGCCGCTCCCGACCAGATTGCCCGCCAGGACGCTGCCCATGTTGCCGAGGCCGACGAAGCCAACCGTCGCCATGGTCAGTCTTCGGTCTGCTCTTCGGCCCGCACGGCCAGCAGCGATCGTCGGGCGGAGACCCCGGCCGGCGCGCCACAGTAGGCCGCGATCTGGAAGAGCAGCTCGTCCAATTCGTCGTCGGTGACGCCGGTCCGGGAGCGCGCACTGACGTGGAGCTGGAACTCGTCCATCCGACCGAGGGCCGCCGTCATGGCCAGGACCACCAGGCTCCGGTCCCGTGTGCTCAGGGCCCCTTCGCGGGTCCAGACACCCCAGGCCATCGACGTGAGGTAGTCCGAGAACTCCCGTAGGACCGGATTGGGGTCGCTCGTCTGGGCGTCGACGTAGCCGGGGCCCAACATGGCCCGGCGCATCGCCCGGGACGCCTCGAACTTCTCGTCTTCGGCCACTCTGTTTCTCCTGCTCAGCGGTGAGAATTCCACTCTACAGGACTGAGAATCGCCGTGCATTCACACCAGCCCGGCTGCGCCATCCGCTTCCTGGGAGATCAGGCGACGTGACGCTCGGTGTAGAGCCCGAAGACCGACTCGAGCGCCCGCATCGATTCGCCGACGCTCACATGCTGGCGGGCCGCCTCTATGAGGGCGGGCATCAGATTCACGGTCGGGTCCGACGCGTCCTTGGCCAGCGCCGCCAGGGCGCGACGGACGGCGTCGTCGTCCCTCGCCTGCTTCAGTGCGGCCAACCGCTGCAACTGCTCCGTCTCGACGTGGGCGCCGATCGCCAGCGTCGAGGGCGCCACCCCGTCCTCCTCCACGTAGCCGTTGACACCGACCATGATCCACTCATCCCTGGCGATCTTCGACTGGAAGGCGTAGGCGGCGTCGGCGATCTCGCCCACGAACCAGCCGTCGTCGATACAGGCGAAGACCCCCTCGAGCATCGACCCTGAGCCGGCCTCGGCCAGGTGCGCGAAGACCTCTTCAGCCTGCCGCTCCAGCTCGTCAGTGAGCTCCTCGACGAACCAGGACCCGCCGAGCGGATCGGCCACGTGGACGACCCCCGTCTCTTCGGCGATGACCTGTTGCGTCCGTAACGCCAGGCGCGCCGCGTGCTCGGTCGGGAGCGCCAGGGCCTCGTCGAAGGAGTCGGTGTGCAGGCTCTGGGTCCCGCCCAGCACACCGGCCAACGCCTCGATAGCCACCCGGACCAGATTGACCTCGGGTTGCTGCGCCGTGAGGGACACGCCGGCCGTCTGGGTATGAAAACGCAGCTGGCAGGATCGCCCGTCCGCAGCGCCGAAGTGGTCGCGCATCCAACGGGCCCAGACGCGGCGGGCGGCCCGGTACTTGGCAATTTCCTCGAAGAAGTCGCTGTGGGCATTGAAGAAGAAGCTGAGCCGCGGTGCGAAGTCGTCGACCGCCATGCCGGCCGCCAACGCGGCCTCCACGTAGGCGAACCCGTTGGCGAGCGTGAAGGCGAGCTCCTGCGCGGCCGTCGAGCCTGCTTCCCGGATGTGGTAGCCCGAGACCGACACCGGATGCCACCGTGGCATTTCGGCCGAGCAGAACCGCATGACGTCGGTGACGAGCCGGACGGACGGTCGCGGTGGGAAGACGTACTCCTTCTGGGCCTGGTACTCCTTCAAAATGTCGTTCTGCAGCGTGCCGGACAGGGCGGCCCGGTCCACGCCCGTCTTGTCCGCCACACCCACGTACATGGCGAGGATCGGTGCGGCCGGGGAGTTGATCGTCATGGACGTCGAGACCTTCCCCAGATCGATACCGTCGAACAGTGTCTCCATGTCGTCCTGGGTGTCGATAGCGACACCGGCCCGGCCGACTTCCCCTTTGGCCCATGGATCGTCGGAGTCGCGACCGAGCAGCGTCGGCATGTCGAAGGCCGTCGACAGCCCATCGCCGCCGGCGCGCAGGAGCTCCTTGAAGCGTCCATTGGTGTCAGCCGCTGTGCCGAATCCGGCGAACTGGCGCATCGTCCACAAGCGGGACCGGTACATGGAGGCATAGGGCCCACGTGTGTAGGGGTACTGGCCCGGCAGTTCTGCGCCTTCGGGGCCGTACACGGGCTCCACGGGGACGCCCGACATCGTCTCGAAGCGGGCCGGCCTCCGCGGCGATCGCTCGAATTGGTCCTGCCACGTCTTTCGGTCTGCCACCGAACCAGGTTACTTCAACGTCAAACTAATTCCACACCTTCTAGTCGAAGTCTCCGGCGGCGTTTCGAAGGTCCGCCAACAGGTCGAAGAGTTCGGGCACCTTCGACATTGGCAGGCCGATATCCGTGAAGACCTGCTCGTTCATTGCATCTGTGGCCGCGCCGGCACGCCGCCGCCCGGACGCCGTCAAATCGGCGAGCGTCCCTCTCCCGTCATCGGGGTTGGACCGCCGGACGGCGAGGCCGTCCGTCTCCAGACGGTCGACCGCGTTGGTCACACTGGCGGCGTTGACCTGCAGGCGCTCGCCGATCTTGCCCAGTGGCAACGCGCCTTGGCGCGAGAACGACAGCAGCATCAGCACCTCGTAGCGGGCGAACGTGAGACCGAGCGGGCGGAGGACCGCATCAGCACGGGCGAGGAAGATCTGCTGCAACCGCATGATGGAGGTCACGACCGCCATCCCCGCCGCCTCGTCGGCCCAGCCGTGCACACCCCACTGGCGCTCCGCCTCGGCGATCGGATCGAAATGAAGCCGTCGTGGTTCGGCCATGGGCGCACGCTAGACGGCGATCCCACGTGCCACACTCGCTGAGCCCGTGCCGCGCGTGCCGGACGGAGGCTGATCCGACGTACAGGAAGGGCACTCCATGACCGGTTTCCCACACGGCTTCCTCTGGGGCGCGGCCACCGCCGGCCATCAGGTCGAAGGTGGCAACGTCAACGCCGACCTCTGGCCGATGGAGTGGGCCCCGAACTCCAGCTTCAACGAGCCGTCGGGCGACACCTGCGATCACTACCACCGCTATCCCGAGGACATCGCCGCGCTCGCCGAGCTCGGGTTGAACGCCTACCGCTTCTCTTTGGAGTGGTCGCGCATCGAGCCCGAGCCGGGCTTCTACTCCGTGGCAGCGCTCGACCATTACAAAAGAATGATCGAGAGTTGCCTGCAGCAGGGCGTCACGCCGGTGGTGACGTACAACCACTTCACCGTCCCGCGCTGGATGGCGGGTCGTGGCGGCTGGAGCGCCTCGGACGCGCCGGCACGCTTCGCCGACTACGCCTCGCGGGTGACGCAACACGTCGGGGATCTCCTGACCTGGGTCTGCACCCTGAACGAGCCGAACCTCATGGCGATGATGCGCAGCACCGGCGTGCTGGCCGTGGGAGCCGGCGATCGCCCGCAGCGACCGGAACCGGCCGCGTCGGAGCAAGGCGGCGTCGGGGGCTTCGACCCGGCGCGCTACCGCATGGGGATCGTCGCCGCCGACGTCGAGCAGATGGCGACGGCCCATCGGCTGGCGGTGCAGGCCGTCAGGTCCGCCGCGCCGGCCGTCAAGGCCGGCTGGACCCTCGCCCTCGTCGACTTCCAGCTGGCCGACAACGGTGAGGAGCGTTGGCGCCAGGCGCGCCGAGTGGCCCAGACAGACTGGCTCGCCGTCTCCGCTGACGACGATTTCGTCGGCGTGCAGACGTACTCCCGCACTCGCATCGGCCCCGAGGGCCAGCTCCCACCGCCCGACGGGTCGCCCACCATGCAAACGGGCTGGGAGGTCTACCCCGCCGCGCTGGGCCACACCGTCCGGCTGGCCGCCGAGCACGCCGGGGTGCCGGTGCTCGTCACCGAGAACGGCATGGCGACCGACGACGACGAAGCCAGGATCGCCTACACCCGGTCCGCGCTCGTGGGCCTGGCCGAGTGCCTGGCGGACGGGATCGACGTGCGCGGCTACCTGCACTGGACGTTGCTCGACAATTTCGAATGGAACGCCGGCTTCTCCAAGACGTTCGGCCTGATCGCCGTCGACCGCGAAGATTTCGCGCGTACGGTCAAACCGTCGGCGCGCTGGCTGGGCCAGGTGGCCCGGCGCAACGGCCTCGACTGACTCAGCGACGGTCGGGCCCGCTACCCGTCGATCTCGAAGCCGACCCGCTCCACGTCGGAGGCCAGGCGGGCCAGGTCGAAGCCGTAGAGGCCGGCGGCGTTCTCGTAGAGGATCTTGCGGGACACCTCGGCGGAGATGGACGGGTGCTGCACCAGCGCGTCCACCCGCACCTTCGTCTCCGGGAAGACCGACTCGAAGTGCGGATAGTCCACGCCGAACATCGCGTTGTCGCAACCGATGGCGAACGCCTCGTAGTCGGCGCTCGGGCGCGCCAACTCGTCCAGAGGGACCTGGTCTTCGGTGAAGGGGGAGATTCCGGCGAGGCAATTGGCTGCCCAGTAGTCGCGGGCGGAGCCCGTGAACTGGCGCATGCGCTGCAGCGTCTGGGCCCAGCCGGTCCAGTCGTCGCCCCAATCGAGTCGGCGGTCCAACTTGCGGATGACCGGTGCGATCCAGTCCGCCTCCGTCTCGATGAAGGCGATCCGCAACGCAGGGAACCGCTCGAACACGCCACCCAGGATCATCTGCCACAGGGACCGCCCCGAGTAGAACGAGTGCTCCAGCGCCAGCGTCATGATGGCGGCGAACCCCGGCGGCCCGTAGGTGGGCGCTCCCGTGCCGCCATGCTGGCTGATCGGCAGGCCCACGTCGACGCAGGCGGCCCACACCGGATCGAGCGCCGGGTCGAAGAAGAAGGTCCCACCGGGCAACAGAGCCGGCATCATCACGCCGCCCAACCCGTGCTCCCAGGCCCAGTGGATGTCCGCGACCGCCAGGTCCACGTCGTCGAAGGAGATGAGCGCCTGCCCGGCCCGGCGCCCCGGCGTCAGCGCGCAGAAGTCTGCCAGCCAGCGGTTGTAGGCCAGGCGCGCCTGCCGGTCGATGTCGGGGTCGGAGAACGAGCCGACGTCGTCCGCCGGCCTCGCCTGGAACGGGAGCCCGTTCGGGAACAACACCTCGGCCACGACGCCCTGGCTCTCCATGTCCTTCAGGCGGAGGTCCGAATCCCACTGCGAGGTCGGTTCGAGGCCCGCGCTGAGGTTGCCGCTCTCCGGCGCGCCGGCCGCCTCCTCCGCGCTGGCCCAGGCGTCGAAGGCATCGAGAAAGCGCTGCTCGACGTAGTGGCGGTAGTCGCTCCGGGACGCCCGGACGTGACCGTCCACCGAGATGATCGCGGCCTTCGACATCGGCGCCCCTTTCGTCACGCCGTCGGCGTGCGCTGCAGCGATGTTAACGCTCTCATCCAGGGAAAACCAGAGGATTTCAGCCAACGGCGCATTCGTAGGCCACCGTGCCGGGCCCCTGTTCGCGGACGGAGCCATCCGGCAGGGCCACCTCGGCCATGGTGCCCGGCGGCACAGTGACCGTCAGGCGCAAGGTCGAGCAATCCGTGCGCCAAGCTGACTCAATGCGGCCGTAGGGCGAGTCGTGCACCGCCTCGGCCCACGTCAACCCGCCGCCCGGCTGGGGCTCCACCCGGAAGCGCCGGTAGGCGGGGTGGCCGTCGAGCAGCGAAAGGCCGGCGACGTAGTTGTGCAGGAAGGAAATGACTGCGCCCTTGCTGTAGTGGTTCAGCGACTCGCGCGCCCAGCCATTGTCGTCAATGCCTTCCCACGACTCCCAGACCGTCGTGGCGCCGCGCTCGACCATGGCCAGCCAGGAGGGCGGCGTGTCCTGCAGCAGCAGCTCGTAGGCCACGGACAAGTGGCCGGCATCGGCCAGCATCGGCAAGAGATACGGCGTGGCGAGGAACCCGGTGCCGAGGTGCGTGTCCGCCTCCCGGATCAGACTCACCAGCCGTCCTGCCGTCTGGGCCCGGAGCTCGTCGGGTACCAGGCCGAAGGCCAGAGCGCGCGCGTGGTTGGCCTGGGTGTCCGGCGTCAGCGCACCGTCAGCCCCGATGAATTCGGTGCGCCATGCCGCCAGCACGTTGCCAGCCAGCTCTTCGAGGCGAGCCGCGTCGGCGTCATGACCGAGCATCCGGCCGATGCGGGCAGCCAGAGCCGCGGAATTGAAAAGGAACGCCGTACCGACGGAACCCTGGTCGCGCTCGAGGTGATCGTCGGCCTCGGCACCCGGCTCAATCCATTCGCCCCAGTGGTAGGTGCCGTCCCAGACGAACTGCTCGTGCGGCGCTGCCTCGGGACGGGCCTCCTGGCGACTCTTGTGACGATGCAGCCGGGCCGCGGTCGCCGCGAACTCGACCCAGGACACCATGTGGGGCCACATCTCGACCAGGACGTCGCGGTCGCCGTAGGCCCGCCACATCTCCCAGGGCACCATGACGATGGCGTCGCCCCACCCCGATGAGCCCTGCATGCCCAGCCACCTTCCGGTTTCCGAAATGTGCTGGCGGAGGGGATCCGGCGAGTAGTTGATGATCCGGCCGTCGTCGAGCTGCTCGGCCGCCACGTCTCGCAGCCACTTGAGCGAGAAGCCGGCCACGTCGTAGAGGAAGGCGCCGGTCGGGATGAAGAGCTGCCAGTCACCCGTCCAACCGGCGCGCTCGCGCTGGGGGCAATCCGTCGGAATTTCGCAGGCGTTGTCCCGGAACGACCACTCGGTGATGTCGTGGAACCGGTTGAGCCGTTCGTCGCTGCAACGGAACCAGCCCGTGCGGCGCAGGTCCGTATGCACGACGACACCGGTGACATCGTCGGGAGTGAGACGGTCGGGGTGGCCCTCAATGCGGGCGAACTGGAAGCCGTGGGTGGTCTGGCGCGGTTCGAACACCTCGCCGGGTGTCCCGGCCGCGACCACGCGGTCGATCATGCCGACTTCCATGTCGCCGAACCAGTCGGGCTTCAGGTGGTCCCGGGTGACGTCGCCCGACCGTTTGAGGGCCTCGCCGTGCACGATCGTCAGCTCGGTGCCCTCGGGGCCGAGATTCGTCAGCCTCAGCCAGCCGTTGATGTTCTGCCCGAGGTCGACGACCTGGCGATCTGGCGCGGGACGGGTCACGGAAACGGGACGGAGCTCCTCCACCCGGCGGGTGGGCGGCGCCGGTGACGAGGCCAACGCCGTCAGGTCGTCGTCGACGACGGACACGGGCTGCCAGTCGTCGGTGCCCTTGCGGTGGTCCTCGACCTGCCCCGCCATGAGATCGGCCCGCAGGAGCGGCCCGGTGGCCGACTCCCACCCGGGGCCCGTCGAGACGACCTCGTCGTCCGCGTGGAGCTGCCCCAGGAAGGCGAGTGTGCTGCCGAAGCCGTCGGTGCCCTGGAAGAACCCGGTGCGCCCGCGCCACCAGCCGTCGGAGAGCACGACCTCCCAGGTGTTCTCGCCCGCCCTGAGGAGGGCGCCGACGTCGTAGGTCTGCACGTGCAGGGTGGTCGGATAGCTGGTGTAACCCGGGGCCAACTCAATGTCCCCGACGCGCTGGCCGTTGAGAAATGCCTCGTACACGCCGTGCGCCGTCGCGTAGAGCCTCGCCTGCGAAGGGGCCGCGGCCAGCTGGAAGCGGCGTCGCAGGACGTGGGCGGCGCGCTCGGTCTCCTGCGGCTCAATGAAGCTGGCGGTCCAGTCGGAGGGCTCGAAGAGGCCAGTCTCGAACCAGGCCGGCTCGGACCAGTCGCTCTCGACGCCGTCGGTCCAGACCTTGACCCGCCAGACGACCCGTTGCCGGGAGGTCAGTGATGTGGCGGGCCAGGCGACGAGGATGCTGGCGTCGGAGTCGATGCGCTCAAGCGCTCGACCGTCGATCTCGAGGGCATACCCCTCCTGCGCCACCGCACCCGCCGGCAGGCGCCAGGAAAGACGGGGGCGGCGGCTCCCGAGGCCGAGAAGCGGCGTCGCGAGATGCTCGACCCGGAGGTGGGTGGGCGCGCGCATGGTGGGATGTTAACGCTCTCATTGATCGGGGACCCGGTGAGGAAACGGCTGATCACCGGCCCACTTACAGTCTTCTTATCCACTCCGAACGCGGCAGCGCGGTGATCGCAACGGTCCTGTAACCAACGGCTGTCACGCTTGTGTGAGCGATTCGGCCCCGCGTCTCCCCCCTCACCCCCCAGGGTGGGGCCGTCTCGCTCGGACCCACCAGGTGGCAACGTTGCAGCCCCGCCCCGGCGGGGCTGCTGCGCGTCGAGGGGAGGCGGACACATCCTCCCGAACGTCGGGGCCCGGGTCGCCCGCCCGCCTCGGCCAGAGGGACCCTCCGTACAAACTTGTCTAACATCGGCGTCAGCCAAATCGGAGGAGTCAGGTTGCGAACGGTTGTCGTAGGAGCGTCGAGCGGACTGGGACGTTGCATCGGTGTCGGACTGGCCCAGCGGGGGGCCCGCACGGCGCTCCTGGCCCGCCGGCAGGAACGCCTGGAAGGGGCCGCCAAGGAGGCGGGCGAGGGAACGCTGGCGATCACCTGCGACGTGACCAGCACCGAGTCGTGCCGGTCCGCCATCGAGGAAGCCGCCGAGGGCTTGGGCGGCATCGACGCCCTGGTCTACGCGCCCGGTGTCGGCCCCCTGGTGCGGCTGGCCGACATGGATGCGGAAACGTGGCGGCACGTCTTCGACACCAACGTGATCGGCGCCTCGCTGGTGACGGCCGCCGCCGTGCCCCACCTCGCCGAGTCCCGGGGCAACGCCGTCTATCTGTCGTCGGTGAGCGCATCGATGACGCCCCCGTGGCCGGGCCTGGGCGCCTACGCGGTCAGCAAGGCCGCACTCGACAAGCTCGTCGAGGCCTGGCGGGCCGAACACCCCGACATCGGGTTCACCCGGGTGATCGTGGGCGAGTGCATGGGCGGCGAAGGGGACTCGGTGCCGGGCTTCGCCGACGGCTGGGACCAGGAGCTGGCGGCCGAGGTCATGCCGGTGTGGTTCGCCCGCAACTACATGAGCGGCAACTTCGTCGACGTCGAGAGCCTCGTCGGCGTGGTGGACTCGGTCCTTCGTCAGGACGGCGCCCACATCCCTTCGGTCACGGTGGCCACCCGCGCCGCCGGCTGAGCCAGCAGTCCTTGCGTTCGGCATGAAGGTTGCGCGGTACCCGTACCGGGCCCGCGCGTGGTGGGATGACCGGCTCGTCGTGCAGTCCGACTCGTGCCTGGTCGCTGAAGCCCCCGGTGGGCTCCCGGTGCTGTACTTTCCCTCGACCGACGTCGACGGCGACCTCAGCGCCTTCGAAGGTCTGTCCGAGTGCCTGCGGCCGGCCGGGTCGCCTGACGAGCTCGCCGGTCACATCGCCTTCGATCAGGACCGGGTGCGGGTCGAGGTCATGGACGAGGTCGCGGGGGACGAGCCCCGGGACGTGACCCACAAGCGGTTCCCGACCTGGGGCGATGCCGCGGACCTGGTCGATGTCATGGACGTCCGCCCCACCGACGACAGCAACCGCACCTTCGTGACGGTGGCCCGGAGCGACGAGCGACGGCCGGTCGTCGAAGGCAGTCAGATGCTCGGGCAGGCCGTTGTCGCCGCCGGCCGGTACGTGGAAGGCCGGCGCGTGGTCTCGGCCAGCATGATCTTCCTGCGGGCGGCCGATGCCCACCGGCCCCTGCGGGTGGAGTTGGAGGAGCTCACCTCCGGCCGCACCTTCTCGGGGTTGGCGGTCAAGGTCTTCGAAGGAGCGCGGCTCTGCGCCGCCGGGACGGTGCTGCTCGACGTGCCCTCCGACGACGTCATCCGGCACGCGTCCGTAGGGCCCGACGTCGCGGGGCCCTACGAGAGCGAACCGTACGATATGGGCGTGACCGGTCGCGACATCAGGGTGGTCGACGGGAGCTACACGAACGACCCCGCGGCGGCGGGTCCGCCCGTCGTCGACGCCTGGGTCCGCTTCCGCCACCTCCCCGACGACCAGCCGCTCCACGCCGGCCTCCTGGCCCAGTTCACCGGCCACATGTCGATCGCCGCCGCGCTGCGTCCGCACGAGGGGGTCAGCCAGGACCAGGCGCACTCCACGCTCTCCATGGCCATCAACAGCATCAGCCTGTCGTTGCACGCCCCGGTCAAGGCCGATGACTGGCTGCTCTACCACCACTGTTCGACCTTCGCCGGGGCCGGCACCACGCATGCAGAGAACAGGGTCTACGACCTCGACGGCGCACTCGTGGCCTCGTTCACCGTCGACGCCATGGTGCGCCCGCTCCCCCGAGGTGCCAAGGGCCCCATGGACGCCCGTACCGCGTTATGAGTCTCACGACGGGGCGCGGGCCGCTCGCCGCCAAGCCGGCGGGACGCTTCAGCGCACCGGTGCCGGCGAACGTGTCGTACCTGGAGCCGTTCCGCCGACGGGTCAGGGCGACCAAGGACGGGCGCACGTTGATCGACTCCGAGCGCGCCCTGCTGCTGCACCGGCCCGGACAGCCGCCGACGTTGGCCTTCCCGTCGGAGGGCGTCGACGGGCTCCCGACGGAGGCCGTCGCCGACGCGCCGGGCTACGTGGTCGTCCCCTCCGATGCCGTCGATGCCTGGTACGAGGAGGACGAGGAGTTCTTCGGGCATCCCCGGAACCCGTACCACCGGATCGACTGCCTGCGTTCCAGCCGCTCATTGCGGGTCGAGGCCGACGGCACCGTGCTCGTCGACACGACCGACACCATGGTCGTCTACGAGACCGCACTCGATCCGCGCCTCTACGTGGACCCGGCGCTCGTGGGCGTGGAGCTGACGCGGAGTCAGCTGCACACGTATTGCCCGTACAAGGGGACGGCGACGTACTGGAATGCCGTCGTGAACGGTGTGGTGTTGCCGGATGTCGCATGGAGCTACGAGGACGCCCTTCCCGAGTCGTCGCCGCTGCAGCACCTGGTGAGCTTCGACGACCAGAAGCTGTCGGTGTTCCACGACCTGCCCGGTGCCGACTGACGCCAACCGGAAGGACGACATGAGATCGTTAGGGTGGGTGCGCGAGTCGGACCCGGTCACCGGGCGCGCACGGTAAGAGGGATGTCGCATGGAACTTGAGACACTGTTGTACGAGCAGGAAGACGGTGTCGCCGTCATCACCATGAACCGGCCCGAGGTGCACAACGCCTTCAACCACCGCATGCAGGCGGAACTGCATGGCCTGTGGCGCCACCTCCGTCGCAACGAGGATGTTCGGGCGGTCGTCCTGACCGGAGCGGGCGACGAGGCGTTCTGCGCCGGGATCGACAGGGACGAGACGATCCAGGAGAGCTATCTGGCCTACGAGGAGAACCGCTGGAAGATGCAGGGCAGGACCGGCCCCGTCTCGACGCCTTTCATGTTCAACGACCCCGGGGTCAACATCAACCCGAAGACCAACGACCTGTGGAAGCCGATCATCGCCGCGGTCAACGGCATGGCCTGTGGCGGCGCGCTCTACATGTTGGGCGAGTCGGACATCATCATCGCCGCCGACCACGCGACATTCTTCGACCCGCACGTGACGTACGGGATGGTGGCCGGTTTCGAGTCCACGCACCTGCTGCAGAAGCTGCCGCTGGGCGAGGTGCTCCGCATGATGCTCCTCGGCGCCTGGGAACGCATGTCGGCCGAGCGGGCCCACCAGATGGGACTGGTCTCGGAGATCGTCCCGGGGCCCGAGCTGCGTGAGCGGGCCCTCTGGGTGGCGAAGGCGATCGCGTCGGCGCCGGTCATGGCCGTCCAGGGCACCCTGCGGGCCATTTGGATGACCCACGAGCTCAGCCGGCGCGAGGCCCTCTCACAGGTCTCGACCTTCGTCGCTCTCGGGACGCTCTTCGACAATGTCGCCGGAGGTCAGCAGATCTTCGAGGGCAACGAGCCCCGGCCGGAGTGGCGTCTCCGCTGAACTCGCGAGGCAGCTCGGTGCACAGCCTTGCCCTGACGGACCGCTGTCAGCTCGCCGTCGTCGTCCCCGGCAGGTCCGTGCCGCAGAACGGCTTCGACGAAATGGCGGTAAAGCCGTTCGGGACCGCCTTCATGACCCAGGCACACGTCTGGGCCGGGTCGTGGCCGAAGTTGGTGCTGTAGTTCAAGGGGTTAGGCAGCAGCCCGTTGAGGTTGTAGGACTTGAGGCTCCGCAGGTCCTTGATCACGGCGGCCTGCGTCGGATTGGGTCCCGCCATCTGCAGGCCCTTGATCATGAGGTCGGCACCGGCCCATGACTCGTACTGGCCCAGGTTCGGGAACTGGGCCTTGGTGAAGTGGGCGTACTTCTGCATGGCCGCCTGCATCTGCTGCGTCCCGGCGTTGGGCAGCGACCACGGACGGAACGGAGTGAGGAAGTAGCCACCCTGGAGGACGTTCCAGGACGTGGACTTGATCACGTCGGGCTGGTAGCCCGATGCGTAAATCGCCGCCTTGATCTTCACGCCGGCCTGCTTCAGGGCCGTGGCCAGTGCGTAGTTGGAGTCCGCGTCCATGGCGGGCGAGATGGCGTTCACCCCGTTCTTCTTGGCGACGACCGCCTCACTGGTGAAGTCGACGCCCCCGAAAGGAACGGTGGTGTCGAGCACACCGACCTTGCCGCCGGCGTGCTTGAACGAAGCAGCCGTCCCGATAGCGGCCCGGCTCGACGACGGCGAGATGCTGTAGCCATAGGCGCCCAGCACCGTGGCACCGAGCTTCTTGAACAAGTCGCCCAGCTGCGTGTTGACGGGGTACTTGGGATCGACACTCCCCTCGTCGGAGGCGAACATGTTCGTGTACGGCTGCGTGCCCCACTCCGGGCCGTCGTCATACGTGCCCGTCACCGGCATGCCGGCCTGGTGCGGGTACTTGGCCGCCAGGAACATGAGCGGGCTCTGCGAGACGATGCCGAACGCGCCCTTCGAGATGGCGCTCTGCACCGCGGTCGCGATCTGGGTGGGGTTCGTCTGGTCGTCGATCACCAGCGGGACGAGCTTGTGCCCGTTCACGCCCCCCTCCGCGTTCTGGAGAGCGATGCGAGCATTGAAGCCGGCCGGGGAGGTCCCGTTCTGGGAACCGCCCTCACCCGTGAGGTCCGTGATGTAGGCGATGGTGATCGGGGCCGGCGCAGCCGACGCCGTGACGGACGTCGTGCCGACCAGCAGCAGTGGAAGGCCGGCCAGCATGGCCAGCCCCGCGGGGACCATCGCCCGCCGCCTGCGCTTCGTTCCCGCGCCGTACCTCAGTGTCTCCACGGTCTTTCGCCTCCCCGGATCCCATGCCACGGGATCCATCTCCCGGGTCATCAGCCGGGCCGGCGCCCGAGTGTGGAATGACCGGTCGTTACCCTATCGAACCACCTGCCGCCGCCGGGGTCGCGGGCTCGGCGTCGCCGAGATAGCGGTCGATGACCTCTTGGCCGGCCCCCGAGGCGGGTCCGTACCAGCCCACCTGCCCGCGCATCAAAATCACACAGGCGTCAGACATGGCCAGCGCCCGGTGGACGAACTGCTCGGTGAGCACAATCGTGATGCCCGACCGGCGGGCCTCTTCCAGCCCCCGGAAGACGGACTCGGTGACGATCGGAGCCAGGCCCAGCGACATCTCGTCGGCGATGATGAGCTTGGGCGAGACGGCGAGCGCCCGGGCCAGGGCGAGCATCTGCTGCTCTCCCCCCGAGAGGCTGCCGGCCCGTTGCGCTCTGCGCTGGCCCAGGACCGGAAAGCGGTCGATGGCCCGGTCGATGGCCGCGGCCCGCTCGTTGCGCTTCTCCTGGGCGACGGCCATGCGCAGGTTGTCCACCACGGACAGGCCGGGGAAGATGCCGCGACCTTCGGGAATGTAGGTCAGCCCGAGTTTCCGGATGCGGTGTGCGGGCAGCCCGGTGATGTCCTGCCCGTCGAAAGTGATCCGCCCACTGGTGGAAGGAACCAGACCGGAGACCGCACGCGCCAGGGTGCTCTTGCCCGCACCGTTGGCACCGAGCACGGCCAGGACCGTGCCCTGCTCCACGGTGACCGAGACATCGAACAGCGCCCGCGACGACCCGTAGCGGACGTCCAGGTCTTCGACGGTGAGCAGCGGCTCGGTCACGCCGGGTCTCCCCTGGCGGGCGCCGCTTCGGCGGGCGGGCCCGGTTCCGGATCCGTGTCTCCCAGGTAAGCGGCTCGCACCGCGGGGTCGTTGCGGATCACCTCGGGCGGGCCGACAGCGATCCGCTCGCCGAAGTCGAGCACGAAGACGATGTCGGAGAGTGACAGGACGGCGGCGACGTCGTGCTCCACCATGATGAGCGAGACCTCATGGCCGGGTTGGTCGACGATCTGACGGAAGACCGCCAATAGGTTCTCCGACGCCTTGATGTCGAGGCCCGAGAGAGGCTCGTCGAGCAGCAGGACGTTCGGTTCGCTGGCGAGCGCCCTTCCGACCTCCACCAGGCGCGAAATGCCGAGGGGCAGCGCAGCCACCGGTGCCTTCTCCACTCTGGTGAGACGCAACAGCTCGAGGAGCTGGTCCACCCGCTCGCACTCTTCCTTGCCCGGCGGGAGGAGGGAACGCGGGTCGAGCATGTCGCGCCAGAGCCGCCGCGGCGCCACGCGGGCCCGGTGGGCCAACATCAGGTGCTCGCGCACGGTCAGTCCCATGAACAGCTCCGGCTGCTGGAATGTCCGGGCCAGGCCCCTCCTCGAGCGGGAACGGCACGACGCGTTGGTCACGTCATGACCGTGGAGAAAGACCTCACCGCTGTTCGGGCGCAGCAATCCGGACAGGACGGCCAACAGGGTGGACTTCCCGGCGCCGTTGGGGCCGACCAGACCGGCGATCTTCCCCGGCTGGACTTCCAGGCTCACTGCGTCGAGCGCGGTCAGTCCTCCGAAGCGGACCGTGATCCCGCTGGCGGCCAATGCCGGGGTCGCGGCCTCCACGGACGGCGCCGTCTCGCTGGGTGCCGGTATCACGAGATCTGCTCCACCATGCGGGCCGGCGCCACCTGGCCCACGTCGGAGCCGGCCAGGGTCAGGTCCGGCATGTCCGTGCCGCCGGACCGCGGCCGCAGCTGCAGGAGCAGACGCCGGAGCCGGCGGCTCTGCTCCGCCAGGACGCCGTCGGGATACCGGGCCGCCGATACCGCACCGAGGCCGAAGAGCACCGGTGTCACGTTCGACGTCCAGGTCGGCAGGTAGTTCTGCGTGATGGCGGGGAGCAGGGCCAACGAGACCCCGCCGAGCAGTGCGGCGGCATTGGAGCGGACGCCCCACGTCACCAGCACGGCCAGCCAGACGACGCCTTCGAAGGTGGCGAACTCGCTCGGCTGGAAGGTCGTCTGCGACAGGGCGAACAGGCCTCCTCCGATCCCGGCGATGAGGGCGGCCAGCGCTCCCGCGATGACCTTCTGCTGCACGACGCTGATCCCCGACGTCTTCGCTCCTGCCTCGCTCCAGCGCGCCGCGTTCAGCGCCAGGCCGGTGGTCGATCGTCGGAAGTTGACGATGAAGAGCGCAATGATCACGAAGGCGGCCAAGCACAAATAGGCAAAGGCGCGATCGGACGTGGCGAAGCCCGGCCGATTGAGGGTGAGCCCCAGGCCCTGGTTCACGAAACTCGGGAGGGTGAAGACCAGGTTCTCCATCAGGAGCCCGAACGTCAGCGTCACCAGGGCGACGTACAGGTCGCCGAGGCGAATGCTCAACAGGCCCACGACCACGCCCATCAGCAGCGCCACCACACCACCGGCGAGGACGGCGAGGAGAACGGGCCACCCGTGGTTGTTCGCCAACTGGGCCGTGGTCAGTGCCCCCACGCCGGCAAAGGTGATCTGACAGAGCCAGAGCATGCCGCCCTCACCGGTGACGATGGTCCACGAGAGGAGGATGACGGCGTAGGCGAATCCGGCCGCCATGACACCGACCCAGTACCCCTGGACGATGAGCGGCACGACGGCCACGGCACCGATCAGGAGGATCGGCCCTGCGTACTTCGCGAAGAATCCTAGCGAGGCGGTCTCGACCACGCTGCTGGTGGATCCGGCGAGACGGCTCTCGCCCTGCGGCGTGATCGCCCGGTCGAGTGCCCCACCGAAGCCGGACGTCTCACCCACGCGCCCACGGCGCAACAACTCGTAAATGAGGACGATGGCGACGACAATGAAGGGCACCGCGTCGATGAACTCGGTCGTGTAGGTGCTTGAAGGGGGCA